>Ga0315291_10001774_pt1 | contig 28584 bp, 20 predicted proteins | sample YL17G12_20_MG_FD_203070 | JGI IMG/M metagenome (GOLD analysis project Ga0315291, IMG submission 203070) | Sediment microbial communities from Yellowstone Lake, YNP, Wyoming, USA - YL17G12_20 | ecosystem: Environmental > Aquatic > Freshwater > Lake > Sediment | place: USA: Wyoming | collected...
CAGCCTCCAGACTTTCGTGTGGGAAGGCATCGACTGGACGCCGGAGCGAGTGCTACTTCGACTCCAGTGGCTTGCAGTGGCGCTGGTGCTCACGGTGCTGGCAGCGGCGGCCTTCGACCGGTTCGGGGCAGCTCCCATCCGGCGGCCGCGTCCCAGACGCGTCGCGCCCCAGGCTCTGCCCGGCCTGGAGGCTGCCGGAGCGGCCGCGGCAGCGGCTCACCTCGCGCCTCTTGCGGCGCGGGCCGCGCGCGTCCGCTTCGGCGCACTGGTGCGCGCCGAGCTCAAGCTCATGCTCAAGGGCCAACGCTGGTGGTGGCACCTGGGAACAGCGATCGTCGTCGTTGTCGGTCTGGCCACCCCGCTGAGGGCCGCGCGAGAGAGCGTCCTGCCCTTCGCCTGGCTGTGGCCCGCCCTCCTCTGGTCCGGCATGGGCGTGCGCGAGGAACGCTACCAGACCGGCGAGCTCGTGCTCTCCTCGCCCCGCGCTCTCACGCGCCAGCTTCCGGCCCTGTGGCTGGCGGGGGTGCTGGTGGCAGCGCTGGCGGGAGGCGGCGTGGGCCTGCGGCTGCTGTTCTCAGGCGAGAAAGCCGCGCTCCTCGCCTGGCTGGCTGGCGCCCTCTTCATCCCCTCGGCAGCTCTGGCGTGCGGCGTCTGGTCGGGCGGGAGCCGCCTGTTCGAGGCCGTGTACGTAGTGGTGTGGTACGTCGGGCCCGTGAGCCATGAGTCCCACCTGGACTTCATGGGGGCCTCTTCGCCTGCCAACCCGAGCGTCGCCCTCTTCTACCTGGTCTCCGCCGCGGTCTTGCTCGGACTTGCCTTCCTCGGCCGGAGCCATCAGCTCGCGAGGTGAAGCCCCGGCTCCCCCCCGCCAGCGCCTTGTGGGCCTAGCTCGCCGGATGGCCGTGGCGGCCGGCGTAGTCGGCAACCCACCGGAGCCGGTCGAAGCTCTCCTCGTCCCCGGCCTGAGGGAGTTCGTCTGAGATGCCGAGCACCAACCGAGGATGGAACAGCTCGACCACGCGCTCCACGCAGGCCTGCAACTCCTCCCGCGGCATGTGCCTGAGGAAGAGCACCGCGGCGATGCCATCGAGCAGGACCTTGTCGCCGATGCTCTCGCGCATCTCCTCCAGCGTCACGTCCCCCTGGGGAAGTGGAGTGAGGGCCTCGTATCCGTCGAAGGGGAGGGAGGCGAGGTAGGGCAGCAGAGGCTTGAAGTAGCCGTCCATGTGTACGTGGGTGAAGATGCCGGCCTTGCGGAGCTGCCCCGAGCGCTTCTCATACCACGGTATGCAGTACTTCTCGAAGTAACGCTGAGAGAGGTAAGCCATGGCCACATTCTCGCCGAAGTTGACGATCTTCACCAGGCCGGAGGCGACGATCTGCTCGTACATCCGGTCGTATGACTCGTCAATCACCTTCATGGTGTCCTCGATCTCGCGAGGGGAATCGGCGAGAGCGTAGATGAAGTCCCGGTGCTTCATGTGGACCTGTGCGAGCGCGAAGTAGGGGCTCTTGGGCACCCAGAACTGTGGCTCGCCGCGGTCCCCGACGTACTCGCTGCCGAGCCTGAAGTGCTCGGGGTTGAAGGTGAGAACGCGTCTCTGGAGGAGCCAGCGGAGGGCCGGCAGGTCTTCGGCCGCCTTGGCCGCGAATTCCACGGTGCGCCAGGTGCGGTCAACCGTGAACTGGAACGTCTCGGAGAGCGGGCCGTGCGGCGTCTCGTAGCGCCGGCGGAGCTTGTCGCCCTCCCTCTCGTCGGTGCACTTGACCTCATCGGTGTAGCTCGTCTCGACGGGGTCTGCCTGGTCGGTGTAGTAATGGAGGTAGCGCATCGAAGACCCGACCAGGTCGTACACCTCGCGGAGTGACATCTGGCGCAGGCCTTCGGGGAGGCTGTCGAACTGCTTGTGCCAGGCATACCACGGCTCGAACCGGGCCTGGAAGAAGACGTGCGGCAAGGGCTCGCCGCGGAACACGCGCAGGTTCATCTCTCTGAGCGTCATCGAAGCGGTCTCTCCTCGCTGTTCTGGTTCCCCGCGCCTGGCGCCGCGGCGCCGGCTGCGCGGGGCCTAGGGTGACTCCAGCAGCTCCAGCACGACGTCGTCCAGGCAGATACTTGCAGCGACGGCGTTCTCGAGGCCGCCTTTCTCGACTGCGAAGTAGGCGACGGCGGCCTCAGGGGAGGCCTCCGCATATCCCACTAGGTGCTGCCAGGATCCCATCCGCGCCAAGTCGTACTGGTTCGTGCTGAAGTTGGTCAGCCACTTCCCGTCGGCGTCGTGGAAGGCCACCTTCAGGTAGGGGGGATTGAGCGAGTCTATGCTGTCCACCTTCATCCAGCAGGACAACTGGTAGCGGGAGTAGGGGGCGATCGGCAAGGGGGAGCCCAGCGCGGCGTAGTTCCAGGCGGCGCCCGGCTGGCGACCTGTCACTAGCAGGCAGGAGCGGCCGCTCTTCGCCGCCGGGCCTGTCCTGACGCTCATCCCCTGCATGGCCACCCATCCGGCCAGGCCCCCCTCGAAGCCCTCCCGGTATGCCACCTCGCGGCCTGCCGGCGCAGGCTCGACCCTCACCCCCCCGAGGTCGTAGCGCCCTTCGGAGTCGCGGCCCTCCATGCTCAGCTCGATGTGAAGGCCTGGCTCCTCGGGCTTCACCATCGCCACCTTCAGCCGGTAGACGCCAGGCGGGGTGCCGCCCGGGACGGCCAGCATTCCCTTCAGCACCACGTCTTCGCCCGGCCACCAGAGAGTAGTAGGCTGCTCGGGGAATGCGATGGACTCGGCCGCGACCTTCCCGCGCGCGTCAACCAAGCCCCACCAAAGGGCGTAGCTGTCATAGCAGGGCGCCACGCCGGCATTTCTCCAGGTCTGCTCCAAGACCAGGCGCCCGGCCCGGCCAGGGCGAGTGCGAGCAACCTCATTGCACCTCAGCCGCGCGAGATGGAAGCGGAAGCCGATGCGCGCGGCCGCGTCGGTGACGGCCTCCTTCACTTCCTCGGGCGCCTGCAGCAGTTCCGGGTACCACATGAGGTTGATGTGCAGGTAGCTGATGGGGTCCTCCAAGCCCTTCTCGAGAGTCTCTCTGACGCCCCACCCCTTCTGCCTCATCTCCTCGTAGCTGCTGTGAAGCTCGTAGTTGCAGATCACGCCGCGGCGGGAATAGGAATGGTAGAAGCGCTTGCCGACGTCAGCGCTGGGGCCGAAGGGAGTCAGGCCGTCCTGGCGGAAGTGCAGCCCGCGCAGGGCCGCGTAGTCGTTGACCGCGGCGTAGTCGCCGACGTTCAGGAAGACGCGCGTGCGCGGGAAGGCGCGGGCGAACGCGTCTATGATCCGGCGGTAGGCGGCGACGTACCTGCTCTCCGTGAAGCCGGTCTCTGCCAGCTCTTCCCCGGTCCAGCGGGAGAGGTGCATCTCGCCCCACTCGCCGATACTGCCGATGTCGATGAACTCGAGGCCAGGCCGCCCGTCGAGATACCTCCCGAGATCAGCGATGAACTGCTCCTGGATCTCCAGGTAGGGCTCATCCCAGAAGACGGGGTCCACCTGCTCGTCCATGTAGAGGCCCCTGTGGACCACGCTCGGGACGCCCCGGTCGAAGACCCACTCCGGCGTGGCATACCGCTGGCGGGAGTGCATGTTCGACGACATGAAGCGGAAGGCGACGCGCTTGCCCCAGCGGTTGACCCAGAGGTCGAAGATCGGGCCGAAGTACTCGTCGAAGTGCGCCGTCCCCGGCCCGTCGGGCTGCAGCCGCGACCAGTCGTCCCGGAAGTAGCCGATGGAGACGATGTCAGCGAACCACGCGTCCGGGGGCACGCTGTCGGGGTCGAGCGTTCCAGACAGGTAGATCCCCATGCCCGGGTTTGCCAGGGGAGCGCTGATCGCCCTCGGCGCGGTCTCCCGCAGGGCCAGCGCGGCCGGGCGCGGATCAGCGCAAGCGGAGAGGGCGCAGCCGAGAAGGAGGGCCCCGACGCTCGCGACCAGACGCAGGGAGTGGCACAAGGGCACGCGCAACCTCCACACCGACCGTCCTTACAGGCGGCGTTACTTCCGCCGCAGAAGCCCAGGTCCTTCCGCGCTCGGGGCACGCGGCGCCCAGGCCGGCTGACATCCCGGACTCTCGGGCCGATATCGCCGGCACCGGGGGACTCCTGGATCGTCAGCAACGGGCTTCGCTAGAACAGGGGCTGCGCACGGCAGCCGAGCGGTTCGGGGCGCGCGAGGGACAGCAAACAAGAACTTGATTACTCGCAGAGGGGGCCCTGGGTGGGCGCTCGCGACGACGACGCTGAGCCGACTTGCGTCTACCGGGCGGCCGGCTGCTGCTGGGCCGTCCTCGCCCTCTGCGCTGCTTTGTCGAGCATCTGCCTCGCCCTCTTCCCCTCGGAGGTGTTGGGCGCTCGCGTGGCCAGGTACTGGAACTGCGCCACGGCCGTCGGGATGTCCCTCAGCTGCACGCAGGCGTAGGCCAGGTTGAGCCGCGCCGCCCAGTACTGAGGATCCAGCTCGACCGCGCGCTGGAAGTGCTCCTTCGCGGGCGCGTACTGCCGCTTGTCGTAGTAGGAGAGGCCGAGGCCGAAGTGTGCAGGGGCCGATGAGGGATCGCTCTTGACCCACGCCGCGGATATGGCGGCCGCCCGATCGTACTCGCCGGCTTCCAGCAGCAGGCTGATCAGGTTCTGCTTCGTCGTCGTCCTTCCCGGGTCCAGCCGGTAGGCCGCCTCCAGGGCGCGCAGCGCCTCCCTCTTCTCGCCCGCCTTCATCAGGACCTCAGTCAGGAGAAGGTGACACTGCGGATTGCGGGGCGCCAGCTTCGCCGCCTCCCGCGCGTACCGCTCGGCATCCTTTGGTCTGCCCTGAGCTAGGAGCACCTCGGCCATTGCCGCGTGGTGGGTGTAGGAGGTCGGCATCAGCTCGATGGCCCGCTGGAAGCTCTCTCGCGCCTTCTCCAGATCGCCGGCCTCTTTGTGGCTGACCCCCAGGTTGTAGTAGACGCTGGCGTTGCCAGGCATCAACTCCAGCGCCTTCTCGTTGGCCGCGATGGCCTTGTCGTACCTGCCGAGCTTCCCCCAGGCGTAGGCGGAGGAATAGAACCCCAGCGCCGAGTAGGGGCAGAGCTCGGTGGCCCTGTCGGCCAGCGCGGCGGCGGCCTGGTAGTAGCCGGCCGCAGCCGCGCCCTGCGCGTTTCGGACCAGCACCGAGGCCATCACCGGCCGGATGGTCACCCAGGACAGAACTGCCAGCACCAAGGCCATGCCTAGCCCTATGGGGATGAGGCCCGGCGCGGGAACCGGCCGGAAGGTGAACTCGCGCAACCTGGGCCCAGGCGGCTCGTCCTCGCGGAGCCGGAGGAGCGAGGAGGCCAGCACCGTGACCCCCAGCCACAGCCAGTAGAAGGTCACCGTCCCCGTCTGCCGGAAGGTCACGCCGAAGAAGTTCTGGAACAGAAAGGCCGTCGTGCCGAGGGTGACCGCCAGGCCGATGAGCGACCAGGCGTGGCTCCGGTGCCGCAGGGCGACCCAGGCGGCCAGCCCATAGCCCCCCAACACCACCACGCAGAAAACTGCGCCTCCGATCGCCCCCAGATCGGCCAGCACCTGGAGGTACTCGTTATGCGCGTAGCCCGGCACTAGCATTGACTGGGCACGGGAGGCGCTCTGTGTGTACCACTCCGGGGCCATCTTCTCCAGCGAATACACCTTGAACGCGCCGTAGCCGGTCCCCAGAACAGGATGCTGCTCGAAGATGTCGAGCGCGGTGCGCCAGTGGAGGCGGCGCTCCTCGCCATACGGATCTTGGAGCCGGATCACCTTCTGCACGCGCGCCTGCTGGGCGGCAGGTAGTCGCCGGTAGGCGGGCCAGGCAATGCCGATGAAGACCACTGTAACCGCCAGGCCACCGGCCAGAACACGGACCGCGCCGCGCCTGCCAGACCGAAAGAGCAGCAGGGCGAAGCTGACCATGCCGCCCAGAGCAAACCCAATCGCCGCCGAGAGAGTGACCGTGTAGTAAAGGCACACCAGCATCATGCCTGCGACGGCGAAGAGCACCGCCGAGATGACCAGGCCGAGACGCGGTGTGCGCTCGCCTTCCACCGCCAGATGCTCCTTCGCTCGGGGCCAAGCCGCGCCCACCACCACCGGGGCGACCAGCATGAAGAAGCCGCCCAGGTAAGTCGGGTTCCCCAGGAACGAGAACACGCGGGTCATCGGTTCGGTCCACTCGATGAAATCCCGTCCTGCCGCCTGGTAGAAGCCGTAGATGCAGATGGGGATCGAGACCACCGCCGCCGCGCCGATGACGCGGCGCACTTGGGTCAGACGTCGCAGGGACGCGATCACCAGGAGGAAGACCCCTGCGTTCGCAGCCAGCCGGCCGAACTCGGAGACCGTGACGAAGCGGTAGCGGGAGTAGGCGATGCTGACCGCGCTCCAGACCACGAACGCGGACACGGCCACGTTGAGGCGCGACCTGACCCACGAGATCCGGCCTCGCGCCAGGCTCGCGATCAGCCAGATCATCACGCCCAGGGCGACCCCAAGGCCGAGGACCGCGTCCTTCACGTCAGTGATATTGCGCGAGCTCCGGTTGATGACCAGGGGAACTGAGAGCACCAGGGCGATCAGCACTACTTCGCCCACGATCTCGGGCCATCCCGTGACCGGACGCGCCGCCGGCTGCTGGTTCCCCCCACCGCCCTGACGACGGCGGCTGCTCGGTATCCTCCCTCTGCGAGTCCCTCTGCTCACTCAGTCCCCCGCATCCGCGTCCCGTGGTGTGGAGGTCCGCGCTCGGAAGCCTTCGCGCGCCTCTAGGTTACGTAGCGGCATCGGCCGTTCTCCCGGAGGCGGCCGCAGCCGCCGCCCAGCCTGGCCCCGGGGACGTAGTGGCGGCAGCTCTCTCTCTGCCTGGCCCCGCTGGCCGTGCAACGGCCCGTTCGGTCAACCAAGAACGGCTTGTAGAGGCGCCCGCCCAAGTACACCAATGCACCGAGCCCCAGGACCAGAAGGACGGGCACCAGTATCTTGGCGGGTACGTCCATCACCATGCCCAGGATGTAGTACAGCAACAGCAGCACCGCCAGCGGCGCTGCCCTAAGCGCTAGCCCCTTCACCCAGGGCGGTAGAAGGGGTTCCTCGTCTCTGGTCTTTCTCATTGTGCCCTTTCCCCTTAGCCCAGCTCGTGGGAACTCAGCCTCTACCTGTAGAAATACCCCCCGGACCCGCAAACTCCTACAGGGCGTCTCGGCTGCTGACGTCGCGCTCGGTCCGGCGAGGCCCTCAGGCCGCCCAGGCGCTGCCCGTCGACAGTAACCATCCGCGGGGCCGGAGGTGATGGCGTCCGCCCCCCAACGAGCTCGGCGGCGGGAGGCGGACTGGGAACCAAGCTATCGTGTGGGAGGGAGAGGCAGGCCCCATGTCCGGTCGGTGTCGCGACTACGGCGTTGTCAGGAACCACAGCAGCCCCTACTGCCGGCTGCGCAGCGTTGACCTCCGCTCGGTCCGCTGGACCTCGGGCTTCTGGGCCAAGCGGTTCAAGCAGTGCCACGAGGAATCCCTGCCCCACCTCTGGGAGCTGCTGAGCGACCCCGACCGGGGACACGCGCTGACGAACCTGCGCATCGCGGCTGGGCTCGAGGACGGGGAGTTCGTGGGCACGCACTGGCAGGACGAGTGGCTGTACAAGTGGCTGGAGGCAGCCGCCTCCATCTACGCCATCACCGGCGATCCAGCCCTTGACCGTCGAATGGATGAGGTGATCGGGCTCATCGGGCAGGCCCAGGAGCCGGACGGCTACATCGCCACGCAGACCACGGTCCGCGGCTGGAAGCGCTGGCAGAGCATCCATCATCACGAGCTCTACGTGATGGGACACCTGATCACCGCGGCTTGCCTCCACCGCCGCATCACGGGCAAGGTCAGCCTGCTCGAGATCGCCTGCAAGGCCGCGGACTACATCGGCGACACCTTCGGCGGCCGTGATCCCGCGCTCGCCCACTTCCCCTTCAACCCGACGATCATCATGGCCTCGGTCGAACTGTATCGCACCACGGGCGAGCGCAAGTACCTCGATCTGGCGAATCTCTTCATCGAAATGCGCGGCTCGTCGCCAGGGGGAAGCGACGTGAACCAAGACGCAGTACCTCTGCGCGAGGAGACCGAGGTAGTGGGCCACTCGGTGCTCTCCACCTACCTCTACGCTGGCGCGGCCGATGCCTACATGGAGACAGGTGATCCCTCTCTCCTGGACGCGCTGCAGCGGCTCTGGCGAGACCTCACTGAGAGGAAGATCTACCTCACAGGGGGCTGCTGCGCGCTTCACCACGGCCTCTCGATACGCGGCCACGAGGTCCACGAGGCCGTCGGCCCGGCCTACTACCTTCCCAGTGCCACGGCCTACAATGAGACCTGTGCCCAGATCGGCAACCTGATGTGGAACTGGCGCATGCTCGCGATCTCGGCCGACTCCCGCTATGCCGACGTGATGGAGCGCTGCCTGTACAACTCCATCCTCTCTGGGATCGGCCTTGATGGGGCAAGCTGGTTCTACACCAACGTCCTGCGTTGGCACGGTCGCGAGCACGAACTGCTGTCCGGCGACGCCCGCCAACGTTTCCAGCCGGGACAGAAGGACATCTGCTGTCCCTCCAACCTGCTCCGCACCATCGCCGAGTGGCACAGCTACCTCTACAGCGTCTCGGAGGAGGGGCTGTGGGTCAACCATTACGGGGGCAGCGCCTTCGACGGGCCCCTCGCGGATGGCAGGCCCGTGAAGGTGACGCAGGAGACCGACTTCCCGTGGAGAGGGGAGGTGCGACTGACTATCGAGTTGCCAGGGCCGGCCGAGTTCGCGCTGGTGCTGCGCATACCTGAGTGGGCCGAGGGCGCGGGGGTCGAGGTCAACGGCGATCCCGCCGCCGCGACGCCGGGGAGCTACGTGCGTCTCCATCGCACCTGGGCTGATGGCGACGCCGTGTTCCTCAGCCTGCCCATGCCACCCCGCCTGGTGGAAGCGCATCCGAGAGTCGAGGAACTCCGGGGCCAGGTCGCGGTGGTGCGTGGGCCGCTCGTCTACTGCCTCGAGTCGGTGGACCTGCCGGAGGGAGTGCGGATCTCGGAAGTACACGTACCGCAGGACGTGTGCTGGAGCCCCCGCCATGACCCCTCTCTCCTGGGCGGCGTGACCGTGCTGGAGGGGGAGGTCCGACGGGTGCCAGAGGGGGATTGGGCTGGGCGGCTCTACCGGCCCTTGAGACCTGTGCCGGGAGAAGGCGTGAGGGCGAGGCTGATCCCGTTGTACGCCTGGGCGAATCGCGGCATCTCGGAGATGACCGTGTGGATGCCTGCCTGCTGAGTTGGTCCAGGCAGGCGACAGGTCGCCACTCGAGCGAGGGGCGTTCGACAGAGGAGCCCCGACGCTCTCCCTCTACCTCTTGAAGGACTCTGCGGCCTCCCGTACCATCTCGTCCGTCACCTCCGCGCTGATGTAGTGCTCGGGCAGCGCCTCGGAGATGTCGTCGAAGATGGCGTTGAGCGTCTGCGTCAGCAGCTTCCTCTCAACCGCGGAGGCCTTGGCCGGGAAGAGCCGGTTGCTCCCCTGCCCTGAGTCCTGAATGTGCGTCCAGTAGAGCACCTCGCCGGACTTCACGTCCACCAGGAAGAATCGCAGATCGATAGTGCCCGTCTTCTTCCGGGCGAGCGCACCGCCCTGCGACTCGGAATGGAGATCGCCCACCTCTCCGTAGATGGCCCACTGCGCGCCCAGCTTCCCCCCAATCCGCGCGACATCCTTGGGCTCCAGCCGCGCTAGTGGCTCGACCTTGCCGTCCCTCTTGACCGCGGTCTCGGTGCGCCGCGCGGCTACGGCCAGCGACCTCGACCCGCTCGGGGCCAGCTTGAACCCGTGCCGCAGCGCGTTCAGCATCACGCAGGTCTGAGCCAGGTCGCGGTGGCTCTCCTCGCTGGCCCAGAAGGGCAGCGCCGCCACATAAACCTCATTGGGATGAGGGGGATTCTTGGCCGCCAAGTCCTCCGGCGTTGACCCCTCCCGATCCGCCGCCCTCGCGTAGAGAGCGGTCTGCAGCAGGAACCAGGCCACGATGGCTATTGACCAGCGCTTCATCCCGTCCCCCTTCTCCTCTCCTCTCTTCGCCCGGCAGACCCGATAGCCGGGCCGTGACCGGGATTCCCCTGCTCCGACTACAGAGGCCTGAGGAGGCTGTTCTCTCTAGTCTTGTTCCATGTTTGGCTGGCGCGCACGCGCCCACACCCTCCCGCGGGCCGGTCGACGGGTTCGCCCGGAGGGGGGCCTGGGATGCCGTAGGACGGGCTGTAGCGGCCCTGGCGAGACGCCCGAGGCGGGGGGACGACGCGCGCCGTGGGCACGCTTGGGCTTCAGGGCAGCCCGAACGCCTGCCTGATGACTGCGAGCACGCAGCCGACCACGGCGTCGCCCACGATCACGCCGAGGGCGATCTGGAGGGAGACGCGGTAGGTCCGCTGCCCGCCCCAGCGCAGGACCGTCGCCTTCACCGCCCAGGCGATGAAGACTGCGGCGACAGTGCCCTCAATGGCGCCCCCCGTGGAAACAGGGAGGGCCACAGGATGGAGCGGGAAGCCGGGGAACCGGAGCTGAGCGCCATCAGGACCCCGCACAGCGCAGCCCCTACCCCCATCGCTGCCAGCGCGAGGAGATCCCCCTTGGCTGGCTGGGTCAGGTCGGTCGCCAGCGCCCCGAAGTTCCAACCAGCCACTTGCACAGGAGGCATGTGACCCCGGATCCCTGCCCCGTAGTGGTAGTTCTGGTTGATGTTGGCCCAGAAGAGAGAGATGCTCCCCAGCACCGCAGCCAGCACGATTGGGAACCCCAGGCCGCGTAGGCTGCTCTGCCCTTCCCCCATCTTCAGGGCCTCGAGCGTGAGCGGAGAGGGATTGCCGCGCTGGCTTCCCGTGAAGGGCCCCAGCAGAGCGAACGCGCTGAGGGTGCGCCCATTGAAGGCGCGGGAGCCGAACACGGTCATCATCACCTGACTGGGGCCGTAGTTGAGGATCTCGTGGTGTGGAGGCCCCAGTTGGGCACGGAACCTGGCGATAGTGAGTGAGACGAGCAGGTAGAGGCCGAGGAATGCGGGTGTCGCATCGGCCGACACGCCCATCCGGCGCAGGAACCACCACAGGTAGCCGATGCCGGCCGCCAGGCCAAGCAGTGCGGTCCGGTGCCCCATGGCCTCCCGACTATCCCCCAGGGGGCCGCGCCGGAGAACCGCGCCTCGCAGGAGGACTGCCAGATACTGACGGTCCAACCACAGTACGAGCACGATCAGCGCCGCCAGCGCGCCGAAGGACTGAGCATCAATGTACGGCGGGCCGCCCCAGGTCTCTGTGTTCCATCCGAGCTGAATGGTCAGCACCTGCTGGGCTTTGCCCAGCAGCACGAACACCCAAAGGGAGAACAGCAGGTCGAGTGGGATCAGGTAGCAGAGCGCGATGATGAACGGCCAGTACCAGAAGAAGGGCTGGCGGATTCCATTCCAGGGCCGAAGGTTCGCGATGTACTGGCCGTAGTCGAACTCGAAGGGGATGGCCGGAACTGAAGGCACAAAGGAGTGTGTGAAGTTGAGGAGGGCAATGGCTCCGGCTGCCGCTGCACCCAACTGGAAGGCGCGCGTTCGCCAGAGCTGGGCCTCCGGCCGCACCATGGCCACCGGCACGGTGACCATGGGGAATGCCATCTTCTCCTCCTCCACCCACCTCTTGCGCAGTAGCGAGTTCGAGCACAGGAAGACCCATACCAGCGCGCCCACGAAGGACGCCCACCATAGGGCCGGCCGCCACCAGGCGCTGAGCACCTCGCGCGAGTAGGGGTCTACGCTTCCCTCCCAGAAGCCGGCCACCGCATAGGGATCGGTCACGACGAGCCAGTAGGGAAGCAAGGGGATCACATCGGTCGCCCACTTGTTCTCCTTGCTCGCGAAGCGGAACGGATAGCTCAAGAACGTGGGCAGGTTGGTCATCCAGTCCCACCCGCTCGCGCACATCGTGGTCCCGACAGTCACCATCACATAGACCACCAACAGCTCGCCCGGTGACAGCTCCCTGCCTCGCCAGATCCGCCCTAACATCCAGTTCAGGCCGACGAGCAGGGCCAGGACAAAGACCGCGGTGCTGAAGAGGGAGGTGTCACTAGTGAGGTGGGAGCGGTACCAGACGTACCACGTGAGCCAGTAGGCATTGAACGGCAGGATCAAGGCCCCGAGGATGACGGCGCGGAGCGTGACGAAGCGCCGGAGCTTCGTCGTCTCCGGTTCTCCCCTCGATTCCCCCATGGGCCCTCCGCTCTGCCCTGAGCGACGTGAGCACCTTCGCGGATCCCCTAGTGGGCCGGACTATCGAACAGCTCGTCGACTGTCAGAACACAGAAGACGCCAGCGAGTGCGTCTCCAGGCCCGGCTGCCCTCCCACGGGCGCGATCGTCAGTCTTCCCTCCAGGTCCTCGCCGGCGACGGCCAGCTTGCTGGCTCTCCTGGCGCCTCGAGGTGCTGCAGCTCGTTGACCCACCAGCGCGACTCTCGCGTACCGCTCTCCCCCGTGACCCGCGATTCCTCGCCCGCATACTGTAACTTCAGCAGACGGGTCGGGCCCTCCTTCAGCGCCCGCTGCTAGCCCTGCCAAGCCCTGGCAGAACAGGACGACCGACGGCGGAAGTCGAACAAGCACGTGCTCGATGTCACAAGCCCAGTCAGGCTTCTGTCTCCTGCGTGCAAGGAGGGATCGTGTCAGACGAGCTCTACTCACGCATCCTCGGCTGCGCAGTCGGAAACGCCATCGGCGACGCGTTCGGCGGCGCGGTGGAGTTCATGCCCGCCGAGAAGGTGAGGCGGGTCGCGGGCAAGACCTGGGTAGACCAGCTCCTGCCCTATGCCAGCGATCACGGCGCCCACCCCCTGGGCACGTGGGTGCCAGCCCCGCCGCGCGGTACGGGGACAGATGACACTCGCAACAACCACATCTTCCTGGAGTGTGTCATCCGCAACAACGGGGTCATCAGCTCGCAGTTCCTGGCGATGGAGTACATCCAGCGGTACCGCGACCGGGCGGCCTTCTACCCTCGCTATCCCAACCTGGCTGCAGAGCACTATCGCTGGTTCCACGACCTGGCCTGCGTGCACCTGGGCATGCAGGAGGCGCCCCCGGAGACGCCGCCCTGGGTGACCGCAGCGCACGGGGGCTCTTCACCCATACTCATTGGACTCATCACCCTCGCCTTCGCTGGACTGCTCTACTGCGGCGACCCCGAGAAGGCCTACGCCAAGGCGTTCGAGCTTTCGTTCATGGACACCGGATATGCCCGAGACGCCACGGCGATGATGGCGGCGATGGTGAGTGCCGCGCTCGCCGGGGGCCTCGGCGGCAAGGACATGGTCAGGATCGGCCTGGAGACGCACCCCCTCAAGCTCCGCAGTCGGATCATGGTCGAGCGCGTCGCGCGCTTCCTGCAGCTCGCAGATGAGGCCAGTGACGACCAAGCCCTGGTGGATACGCTGGCGCGAGAGGTGCAGCCCCTCCATCCGTTCGACCCGATCGACGTTCTCGGAGTCCCCATGGCCGCTATCCACTACTCTGACGGCGACCCCGTCCGGAGCATCACCATGGCGGCCAATGACCGCTACCTCGACGAGGGCGGCAACCTGAAGGGCCTGCGCGACGTGGACTGCACGGCCGGGGTGGCGGGAGCCCTGGTGGGGGCGCTCCGCGGCGTCGAGGCCTTCCCCGCAGACTGGGTGCGCGACGTCGTTGAGGCGAACAAGGAGGTCTACGCGATAGACCTGGAGGCGAACGCACGTCGCTTCTACGAGACCGTGTACGGGCAAGCCTGAGCCGCTCTCCTTGGGCTGGCTCTCGCGTAGCCGCACAGAAGCTGACGCGCTCGCACGTGGTCGGCTTGCGGGCAGCGTCGCAGGAAGGTGATCCTATGCTGCGATCCGCGCAACCTCCCTATCTCCTGTTGTCGGCCGCGGTTGCCATGCTCCTGACCGCGGTCGGCGCCGCTCAGCCCCTACGCGCAGTATCGGCCCACACTTTCTACACGACCGAGGACCAGGGGGAGCTGATCTTGCTGGGAGACCAATCGGTCCTCGCGAGAGACGACCTTCGGGCCGACGTCCTCTTCGGTGGCATCCCGCTTGCGCAGACCGTCACACCCGGGCGGGGTCGCCGACTCACCATCCCCTTCAGCCTGGCCGCCCTCCCGGACGGGGAGAGCGACGTCGTCTGCGTGCTGACGGCTTCCGCTGCCGGGACGTGGCAGACTACGGCCCGGGTCGTCAAGCTTCCTCCGCGCCGCAGCGCGGTCGCCGTTGACCGAGTCAGTGGCGGCCTGATCGTTGATGGCCTCCCGTTCTTCCCGTTCGGCTTCTACTGCTACTCGCCCGTCCAGCCCACCCTCGCCGAGGAGGAGGTGGTGAAGGGCCTCAACCTGATGTGCCCCTACCAGGGAAACGACGCCAGGGGGCGGGATGAGCGCCGCCGCTATCTTGATCGCTGCGCGGAGCTGGGGATGAAAGTGCACTATCAGCTTCTCAGTGTCTCGGGCGGCAGCGCCGACCCCGCGGAGGCGGCCGAGCGCGAGCGTCTCCTCCGCGCGGAGGTGGGGAGCTTCCGAGATCACCCCGCCCTGCTCGCCTGGTACATCAGCGACGAGCCCGACGGCCGCGGCACTGCTCCCGATGACCTCGCCCGCACCTACCAGATCGTCCATCAGCTTGATCCATACCATCCGGTCACGATCGTCTTCATGGACCCCGGCCAAGCACAGCGCTACGCCGAGGCCATGGACGTGGCGATGACAGACCCCTATCCCATCCCCCACCACCCTCCGGCCACGGTCCAGCGGGCGATCGCGACCCTCACCTCCGCCTTCGATGGAGAGAAGCCCGTCTGGCTGGTGCCGCAGGCCTTTGGGGGCAACGAGTGGTGGCCCCGCGAGCCGACCGCGCGGGAGCAGCGCGTGATGACCTACCTCGGGCTGATCCACGGCGCGACCGGCATCCAGTACTTCATCCGCCACGGCCTGAATGGATTCCCCAAGTCCACGAGCATGTGGGCCGAGTGTGGGCGGATGGCGCTGGAGGTGGCGGAGCTGACTCCCGCCCTTCTCTCCCACGAAGAGCGGCCCGGCGTCAAGGCCGCACCAGACGTCATCCACGCGGCGGCCTGGCGCGACCGCGGGATGATCACCGTCCTCGCGGTCAACACGGACAACCGTCCGCAGCTGGCGCGTCTGACGGTTGACGGGGTGGGCTTCTCGGGCAAGGCCGAGGTCCTTTTCGAGGGACGCGAGATTGGCGTCGCCCAGGGCGCGATCGAGGACATCGTGGATGGATTCGGCAGCCGGGCCTACCAGATTCCGGCGGGGCCCTTCCCCAAGGAGACCGTTGCGGTGTACCCCGGGAATAAGATCGTCAACCCCAGCTTCGAGGAGAACCCAAGCCCGGGCACTCCGGAAGGCTGCTACGCCCAAGTGGGTTCAGGGCGGGGCGCCACCTACTTCGTGGACTCGCGGGTGGCCCGTCACGGCCGTCACTCGGTCCGCCTGGTGACGCCCAGGTCGGACCAGTGGGTTACCCTGAACCCCTATGCTCCCTCTGTCACGAAGGGGAAGACCTACCGCTTATCGGTATGGGCGAAGGCGGCCGAGCCCGCGCGTCGTCCTCAGCCGGCCAGACGGCGAGGCCTGCTCTCCCGTCTGGTGCGCGTCTTTCGGCGGCCCCGCGCAGAGAGCAGGCCCCCGACGCTGAAGCTCTCCGTCCCAGGGATCGGCGAAGCGACCTGCCCACTGACGACAGAGTGGACGGAGTACGCGCTCGAGGGTCCGGTCACTGACGAACTCCGCCGCTCGTGGATCGGCCTCACTCTGATCACGCCGGGCACGGCCTGGGTGGACCTTCTCCAGTTCGTCGAGGTGGCAGCGGAGGCCGCTGGCTCCCCGGCCGCACAGGGGGAGGGCTAGGGCTGCCGCCGGCCCCGCTCATGCCGCTCTCGCATCCGCCGGTGGATCAGGCTGCCGGAGCTAGTCTTCAGCAGAGGCGGTTCGCCCGACTGGGGAATCGTGAGGGACCCGCAGCTTGGCCCGTCGCCTGGCGACTGCGACGCGAATAGGGGTCTCGCACCTGAGATCCCCGTCGGCCAGCACGGGGCACGGCCTGTCTGTCTCGATGACCACTTCGGTGGCCCGCCACGTGTGTACGGCCGGGTGATGGATGTGCGTGCCCGCGTAGACCCGCGGGAGGTTGAGCAGGAAGCCCAAGCGCCCCACCTCTTCCACCAGCACGACGTCCAGGAGCCCGTCGTCAACCTCGGCCTGAGGCGCGATCTTCATCCCCGCGCCGTAGCTTCTCCCATTGGCCACCGCCACCAGCAAGGCCTTGCCCTGCCACTCCCGCCCCGGTGTGCGCAGGCGCAACTGGCTCGGCCGATGGCGGACGATCTCCTGGAGGACCGCGTCCAGGTAAGCCAGCGCCCTGCCGGCGAACCGTCCGCCACGGCTGATGCGCGCCGCCACCGCCGCATCGAACCCGACTCCCATGACGTTTGCCGACCAGAGCGCCCCGTCGTTCACCTCGAGCAGATCGATCTGCACCGTCCGACCGTCTACCAGCTGTCTCGCCGCGGCGCGAGGTAGGCGGCTCACGCCGAGAGTGCGCGCGAGGTCGTTCCCCGTACCGGCGGGGACTATGCCTGCCGGCACACCCGTGTCCAGGAGTCCCGCCAGCACCTGGGAGAGCGTACCATCACCGCCGCACGCCACCACCAGGTCGAAGCCTCGCTCGGCGGCATGGCGGGCCAGGGGGGCCGCGTCTGTCGGGCCAGTGGTGGGACGCGACACTACCTCCCATCCAGCTCCGCGGAACTCGTCCTCCGCCTGTGCTGCCGCGGCGACTCCGCGGCTGCGCCCGGCCTTGGGGTTGGTGACCAGCATGACCCGCATCTCAGCCTCTCAAGCAAGGGCAGCCCACGCGCGGCGTGTCTCTGCGCCCCCAATGCCCCGCTCAGGCTTCTCCGCAGCGCCCGGGTACCCTCATGCGGAGACCCGGGTGGGAGTCATGCCACCTCGGCACGGGCGTCTGCGTTCAGGGGGTCGGTCCTCACCGCGAACGAGAACAGGAAAGGGTAACTTCGCCGCAGGTGGATCGTGTACTCCAGCAACTGTGTCAGCAGATGAGTGTAGACTCGTTCGGCGTCGACCGCCAGATGGTCCAGATCAGGGGGCGGAGAGGCCGGTAGGCTCTCCCGCGCCGAGAGCTCCTCCTCCAGGTGAAAGGCCGCCCACAGCAGGTCCGAGAAGGCCTCGTGCTCCAACAGCAGGGGGTTCTCCAGCAGTCGGAGCATGAAGTCTCGGTGCTGGACGAGCAGGTCGCGCAGCCGCGCCAGCCCGGCCGGATCAGGCTTCACCTGGAATGTCCTGCTCCGTGCCCAGGCTATCGCCTGGCGAATCTGGCCCTCAGTCCAGCCTTGCCCCACCGCGACATGGGCCGAGATCTCCGCCTGGTCGGCCGTCAGCTCTGCCATCGCCCTCAGCAGATTCCGACCCACGGCACTGAAGAAGGCCCCTATGACCATGTTCATCTTGTGCTGACGACTTCGAACCTCGCGCGCCGCCAGCAGCCGGTCCACGATCAGGCTGACCAGCAGGACCTCCAGCGGCAGGAATGCGATGTCCCCGGCCAAGTAGATGAAGATGTGATGGGCGTCGTGGAAGATCGCGTAGTGAAGGCCGTACAGCACTACTGAGGCCAGGACCAGGAGGAGGGCCACCAGTAGTATCTCCTTGGTCGTCATCTCGATTCCGCCTTTCCCGAGCTGACCGACAGGACCAAACCCTCAATCCGCTTCCTCGGCGCGGGCTGCCCTCCCTGTGCCTGCCGCTGACAAGCCCCGGACGCGAGCACCGACCCTGGTCCGAGCGTATCGATCCGCCGGTCCGCCTGGGCCAGCAACCGACCGATCTGGCGCAGCTTGCACGCAACGCGTTCGGCGGGAGAGGAATGACCCTTGCCCTCACCGAACCTGCGCGACCAACCTGTGATGGCCAGGAGGCCGCGATGCGCATCGGCTGCACCCAGATCTGCTTCCCCGGAAGGTCCGTCTCGGATAGCCTCTCCTATGCCAGGGCGGCCGGCTATGACAGCCTGGAGCTTCGGGTCAGAGCCGAGGGAGAGCTGACCCCGGCCACCGACGCGGCAGCCCTGCGCGCCTGGTCGCGGGAGGCCGAGCGCCTCGGCGTCGCCATTCCCTCCCTGGCGCCCGACATGTGCTCCGGCTTCGCCTCCGCCGACGCGGCGCAGCGCGAGAGCGCGCGCGAAGGCCTGCGAGGGTCCCTCCGCGTCGCCGCCGCGCTGGGCGCCGATACGATCCTCGTGCACCCAGGACAGCTCACCCCTCAGGTCCGCTATGACGTCATGTACGCGAACCTGCGGGACATCATGCGCGGGATCGCGCCGGAGGCTGAGAAGCTGAGGGTCGCGGTGGGTGTCGAGAACGTCTGGAACAAGTTCCTGCTCTCGCCTCTGGAGGCGAGGCGGTTCCTGGAGGAGGTGGGATCGGAGTACGTCGGGGTCTACTTCGATGTCGGCAACTTCGTGCCGTGGGCTTACCCCGAGCACTGGATCGAGATCCTGGGCCGGGGCGTCAAGAAGGTACACTTCAAGGACTTCCACCGATCGGACCATCGGTTCGTCCCCCTGTTGGAGGGCGATGTGGACTGGCCGGCAGTCATGAGGGCACTACGGGCTACGGGCTACGATTCCGACGTCATCCAGGAGGTCGCCGGCGACGAGCCCGGCATGAGGCGCGCGGCAGAGGCGATGCGCCAGATCCTCGCTATGTAGCGGTTCAGCCGCGCCCCTGCGGTTCGGCACGCCGGACCGCGCCGCCAGGGTTTCTGGCGGCGCGCTGACTCGCCCAGGATTCGCAGACCCGCGCGGGGAATCATAGGTCGCGTGGGGGGGAGCGGGGTCCGACTAGAAACGCCCATCTATATGCGAAGACTGAGATTCGTCCTGCTGGTCATCGTCCTGCCCCTCGCGCTGATCGCGGGGGCTTCAGGGGCAGTCGTCATGAGGCTCCGCCGGAAGCCGAGTCCCCCCAAGACGGCCAAGGTGGAGCGCGGCGAGGCGGGTGAAGCTCGCTCCACCTCAGCAGACCAACGAGACCTGGAGCATGGACTTCATGTCGGATCAACTCTACTCGGGCCGCTGGCTCCGGATCCTGACGCTGGTGGATAACTACAGCCGTGAGTGTCTCGCGTTACGGGTGGGAGTGAGCCTGAAGGGCGACGACGTGGTGGAGGTGCTGAACGAGGTGATCCGGGAGCGGGGCGCGCCCCGGAGCATTCAGGTGGACAACGGGACGGAGTTCACCTCGGTGGTGATGGATCAGTGGGCCTACTGGAACGGGGTGACCCTGGACTTCAGCCGCCGCGGCAAGCCCCAGGACAACGTCCTGGTGGAGGCCTTCAACAGCCGGTTCCGGCAAGAGTGCTTGAACGAGCACTGGTTCCTGTCAGTGGCCGATGCACAGGAGAAGATCGAGGCCTGGCGGAACCACTACAACGCGGAGCGGCCGCACAGCTCACTCGGAAACCTGGCGCCGGAGGGCTTTGCACGCGAGTCGGCCGCTACGGCCGCGGTAGCTAATCAAGAGCTTGTTTGTCTAACAACCTGGAAGACTCTCATTCCGGCTGGTACAGAAACGGGGGCAAGGCCCCAGGCCGTTGGCCTAACATAGCCTGTGGTATCACTCATGGGGGCAGGCCAAGCTCGAATAGCATTTCTGGCGAGGGCAAGGGTCTTGACGAAACATTCCGCCTACCGTATAGTTGGTACTATCAACTATTTGGATGGCGAACTGTACCATGGGGCGCGCGCGGGATGAAGACATTGCGCTGATTGCGGGGGGCCTACCGCAGGTGGTGGTGGCGCTGATGTCGCGCCATCCGGTGCAAGAGGGCGATTGGGATATCACGATGGCGCAGATGCGTGCGCTGATGGCGGTGGGTTACGGACCCGGCTGCACCATGGGTGAGCTTGCCTCCAGGCTCGGGATCGGGGTCAGCGCGGCCACCGGACTGGTCGACAGACTCGTCCAGGGAGGCGCGCTGGAACGGGAGTCCGACTCGGCTGACCGGAGGGTCGTCCGCGTTCGGATGTCGCCAGCGGGCATCCGGGCGGGCAAGGAGTATTACGCGGCGCAGATACGTCACATGGCGGCGGCCCTGAGCGCGCTCTCCGATGGAGACATCCACCGAGTCGCGGAGGCAACGAAGCTTCTTCTTCGAGCCCTAACCGGAGAGTAGAGAGGGCCATGGCCGTTGACAGCATGGAGTCGCTGTCTTGTTTTGCCTTAGAGACTCTCACTCCAGGTGGTACAGAAACGGGGAGCACCCCAGAGGGCAGGGGCAGGCTAGCGTCGCGCGCTCCGCGAAACCTTGCCCCGTCGGAGCCCGTATACAGACGCGGTGGCCCGCGTCGCGCTCGTAGGAATCGCTGTCCCGCTACGGGAGCTGTACACCCGTGCGCGGCGTGTCCTGGATGACAGAAAGGTCTGGATGATGCGACGAGTCAAGATAGTGCTGCTGGCCGTGGTTCTCCCCCTCGCGCTGATCGGCGGGTGTGGCGCCGTCATCGCGAAGAGGCTTCGGCCGAAGCCCAAGGAAGCGAAGACGGCCAAAGTCGAGAAGGGCGATGTAGTGGTGAGCGTGCGGGAGACCGGGACGGTTGAGCCGATCAAGCGAGTGGAGGTCAAGTCCAAGGTCGCCGGCAAGCTTGTCGAGCTGGCGGTTGATGCGGGCGATAGGGTCGAGGAGGGGCAGCTCATCGCGCGGCTGGACGTGCCGGAGACCGAGGCGCAGCGCGACCAGGTGAAGGCCCAGCTTGCCGGCGCCCGCGCCGGGCTCGAGCACGCACGGCTGTCGCTCGCTCAAAGCCGAGAGACGGTCGAATCGCAGGTGCAGCAGGCACAGGCTAACCTGCGTGCGACCAGGGGGGCTGTGAGACAGGCGGAGACCCGTCGGCGCGACGCGGAGCGAGTCCATCAGAACAAGCGCCGTCTGCTCGATATGGGCGGGTACGTCTCCCAGAACGATGTGGACTCGGCCAAGGCCGCGCTCGACCTCGCGGCCGACCAGTTCCTGTCGGCCGAGGAGGGGGTGAGGCAGCAGGAGGCGGCGCTGGCGATGGCCGAGTCGCGACGCACCGAGGTGGAGATGGGCGAGTCGCGGGTTGTCGGAGCGCGCGCTTCCCTTCAGCAGGTCCAGGACTCCCTCACCGAGATCGAATCCCGGGTCAGAGACGCCGTCATCCGGGCGCCGTGCTCCGGCGTGGTCATCGGGCGGCATTTCCGCGAAGGCGAGATGGTTACTGCGGTCTCCTACTACGGGGCGGGCGCGCCGATCGTCACCATCGGCGACCTATCGACGATGCTGGTGAAAGTGGATCTGAACGAGGTGGACGTCGCCAAGGTCCACCTTGGGCTCCCGGTGAAGATCACCGCCGACGCCCTGCCCCGGGCGGACTACACGGGCACGGTGACACGGATCTCCCCCGCCTCCCTCCCTCCCGCCGCCGCCTATGGTCAGAGTGCCTCGCCGCTGGTGCGCTTCCCTGTCGAGGTTACGGTCTCGGGTAGCCCGGCCGAGCTGAAGACGGGGATGACCGCGAACGTCGAGATCGTCTGTGATGAGGCGAAGGACGTCATCTGGGTGCCGAACGACGCGCTCTTCGAGAAGGACCACAAGTGGCAGGTGTCGGTCGTGACGGGCAGGGACAAGACTGAGGAGCGCGTTACCAAGATCCCGCTCCTCGGCCGTCTGTTCCGCAGCCGCGACGGGAGCAAGGGGAAGCTGATCACCAAGGATCGCGAGGTGACGATGGGTCTGGCGAGCGATGCTCGCACTGAGATCCGCTCCGGCCTCAAGAAAGGCGACGAGGTGGAGCTGGGCAAGTCCGGAGTCCCCGAGCGGAAGACGATCGACATCCGGCGCCAGTCCGAGCAAGAGGCGGACGAGGAGTAGGTGCGCGGATGGCATTCTTCCAGAGCCTGCGGATAGCCCTCTCGTGCTTGGCTGCGAACAAACTCCGCTCCATCCTCACGATGCTGGGCGTGCTCATCGGCGTGGCCTCGGTGATCGTGATGGTGTCCATCATCGAGGGAGCCCGCGCCCAGGTCGTCAAGGAGTTCGAGCAGATGGGATCGCGGCTCGTGATCATCTTCTTCTCGCCGGAGGAGCGCAAGAAAGGCGAGGGGCGCTCCCACGTCGAGTTCCTGACCATCGACGATGCCGCTGCGATCCGGCGCGAGTGCTCGCTGGTGACCGACGTCTCCCCCGAGATGCCGATGAACGACACCGAGTTCGAGGTGGCCGGCGAGACTTTCAAGGGCTCGCTCATAGGCGGTCAGCCCGAGTTCAGCCGCGTCCACAACGTGAAGACGGAGGCGGGCCGCTTCTTCTCCCAGCAGGACTATGACTCCTATGCCAAGGTCTGCGTGATCGGATCGAAGGTCCGCGACAAGCTCTGGCCCGACGAGAACCCCATCGGGCAGTCCCTCCACGCCAGGGGCGTCACCTTCACCGTGATCGGGCTGGCGGAGCGGAGGGGTCGCGGGATGGGCAGCGATCCGGACAAGGAAGTCTACGCTCCCCTCACGACGCTGCAGAAGCGCATCACGGGCAACAAGATCGTGTGGGTGATGTGGGCGCAGGTGGCCGACGCTCAGGATCCCGAGGAGGCCGCCGACCAGATCTGGGCCGTGCTGATGCGCCGCCACGGCAACCAGCCGGACTTCACCGTCGATTCGCAGTCGCGCATACTAGAGGCGATCGGGAAGATTCTCGCCATCTTCGGGGCCGTGCTCGGCGGCATTGGCGGACTGTCGTTGCTCGTCGGTGGCATCGGCATCATGAACATCATGCTCGTCTCCGTGACGGAGCGCACGCGCGAGATCGGCCTGCGGAAGGCCGTCGGTGCGAAGCGCCGCCATATCATGGTGCAGTTCCTCACCGAATCGATGACGCTCTCGGGGCTCGGCGGGCTGCTGGGCGTCGGCGTAGGGGCGGGCCTCTCCTGGCTCGTGGGAGTCATCATGAAGGGCGACATGCGCACCGCTGTCCCTCTGTGGGCGGCGGCTCTGGGCTTCTTCTTCGCCTGCGGCGTCGGCATCTTTTTCGGCATCTACCCCGCCTGGCGGGCGGCGCGGCTCGACCCGATCCAGGCTCTGCGGCATGAGTGAAGGAGGTCTGCTAATGCGTATCCGCCTCGTCGGTGTGCTTGGGGTCCTGATCGTCGCATGGCTTGGCGCGCCATGCTCCGCAGCCGCCCCAGAGCTTCCCGATCACCGTCTCACCTTGGAGGAGTGCATCTCACTGGCGCGCCAGTACAACCCGTCTCTCGTGACCGCGCGGCAGAATGTGGTCCAGGGAGAGGCCAATCTCGATCGGGCCCGCGCCTCCTACTACCCGTCGGCGGTACTGATTGGCACCTACGGCCGGACAGGGGGGTCATCGTTCGTGGAAACGGCGGCCGGCACCATCGCATTCAGCACCTCTGACATCCGCCGGGAGGCAGAGGTGGTGCTCTCGCAGACGATATGGGAGACGGGACGCAGGGAGTCACTCGCAGGCGCCGGACACTCCCTGATGGCCTCCCGTGCCAGCGAGCAGAGCGCTGTGCAGAACCTCCTGCTCTCCATCTCACAGCTCTACTATGCCGGCCTCGCCGCGGAGCAACTGGTTGGGGTATCCGAGGCGACTCTGGCAGCTGCGCGCGATCACGAGAAGCTGGCCCGAGCGCGCGCCGAGGTTGGGGAGGGCGCGCGCATCGATGTCGTGCCGGCCGAGGCCAACGTCGCCGGCGCCGAGTTCTCGCTGCTCCAGGCCGGGAACAACGCCGACATCGCGAAGGCGCGTTTGAAGAGCGAGATGGGCGTGCCGCCCACATACAGACTGCAGCTGGCGCAGCCTGATCCTGCACAAGACAGAGGCGATCTCCCGTCGCTGGAGACGGCGCTGGAGATCGCGCTCGCCCACCGGCCGGATGCGATCGCGGTGCGAGAGTCGGTGGCCGCGGCCGAGCAGAGCCTGCGTCTCGCCGAGGCCGTAAAGGACGCGACCATCTCGCTGTCGGCCCAGTACGAGCGAGGCATCACGGGGCCGAGGGAGGGGACATCCTGGGCGGCGATCCTGTCGGCCACGGCATTCCTGTTCGATGCTGGGAGCCGAACGGCGAACGTCGCCGCGGCGCGCGCTCAGGTGGAATCGACGCGGGCGTGGGAGCAACAGGTAGTGAACGCCATCGGGCTCGAGGTGGAGGTGGCCCTCCTCGACGTCCAGACTGCGCGCAAGAGCGTGGAGGCCGCAGCGAAGGCCGCGGCCGCGGCCGAGGCCCAGCTCGCCGCCGCCGAAGGCAAATACCGTGAGGGCCTGGGGATATTCGTGGAGATCTTGGACGCACAGAATACCGTGGCCCGCGCGCGCACGGATCAGGTGCAGGCACGATACACCTACCAGACCGCGCTGGTCGCGCTGAAGAAGGCCCTGGGGCAGTTGGCGCCAGGCCCTGCAGATGAGGCGGTTCGGTGATTCAGGCCGCAGACATCCACAAGGAGTACCGCATGGGCGGGGTGACGGTGCCAGCCCTGCGCGGCGTGTCCCTCACTCTGGAGGCCGGAGACATGGTCGCCATCATGGGACCATCCGGGTCCGGCAAGTCGACCTTCATGAACATCCTGGGCTGTCTCGACCGCCCGACCTCGGGCACCTATTCACTCGACAACCAGGAGATCCCCTCGCTCTCCGACGACCAGTTGGCGGACATCCGCAACTCCCACATAGGGTTCGTGTTCCAGACCTTCAACCTGCTGCCGCGGATGAGTGCTCAGCGCAATGTTGAGGTGCCGCTGCTCTACACGCGGGGGAGGCGCGGGCATGAGCGGGCCCGGCGCGCCCTCGAAGCCGTGGGGCTGGCCGACCGCGTCCGTCACCGGCCGGCGGAGATGTCCGGCGGCGAGCAGCAGCGAGTCGCGGTGGCACGCGCGCTTGTCAACGACCCCGCGCTGATCCTTGCCGACGAGCCCACCGGCAACCTCGATACGCGTACGGGCGAGGAGATCATGGCCATCCTCCAGGACTTGAACCGCCAGGGGAAGACCATCGTCCTCGTCACGCATGAGCGGGACATCTCCCGGCATACAGAGCGCATCGTCACCTTCCGGGACGGCCGCGTCGTAAGCGACGAGCCCGTTCCCGACCCCGTGGACGCTCGCGATGTGCTCTCCCGCTTTCCCTCCCCCAACTCCTCGAGCTAGCCTGGCCCTGCGGCCGCGCTCAGCCGCTCACGTGGATCCCGCAGAACTGCCGGATCAGCCAGAGCAAGGAGCCCGTGACAGAGTCTCCCACAATGACGCCCAGGGCCACCTGCAGGGAGACCTGGTAGCCACCGCGACCGCCCCAGCGGAGAACCGCGGCCTTCACCACCCAGGCGATGAACACGGCGGCCACTGTGCCCTCAATGCCCGAGCCGATCGAGACTGGGAGGGCGACCGGGTGGAGAGGGAATCCCGGGAACTGCAGCTTGACCGCCATCAGCAGCGCGCACAGAGCCGCTCCCGCGCCCGTCGCCACTAGTGCCCACAGGTTCCCCCCTCCGGGCTGGGCGAGGCGCTGGTCCAGCCCCAGGAACTCGTAGCGGGCCACGAACACTGGGGCCATGTGAGACCGGATGGCCGCGCCGTTCTGGTAGTTGAGATGGACGTTCGCCCAGAATAGGGAGAGCGATCCCACGACCGCGGCGAGCATCACCGGCAGCGCGAGCCCGCGGAGCGTGTCACTGCCCTCACCCATCTTGAGCGCCTCCACCGTCAGGGGCGCCGGGTTGCCGCGCTGGCTGAAGGTGAAGGGGTCCAGGAGCGTGAACGCCGCTTGCGTGCGCGGGCCGAAGGCTCGCGAGCCAGCAACCATCATCATCACCTGCCCCGGGCCGGCGTCGGTGAACTCGTGGTGAGGCGGACCGAGCTGGGACCTGATCCGTGCCAGCGTCAGCGAGATGAGCAGGAACAGCGCGAAGAACGCCAAGGCCGCCGCGGGCGCCATGCCCATGTGCAGCAGGAACCAGAGGAGGTAGGCCGACCCAGCCCCAAGGCCGAGCAGGGCCGCGCGGTGGCCGAGGGCCTCCCGCCGGTTGCTCTCTGTGGCGAACCAGAAGGGGTAGGTCAGGTAGGTGGGCAGGTCGGCCATCCAGTCCCAGCCGCTCGCGCACAGGGTCGTCCCCATGGCCACCATGACATAGGCTACGAGCAGCTCGCCGGGCGCCAGCACGCTTCCCGGCCATCGCCGGCCTACAGCCCAGTTGAGGCCCACCAGCAGGGCGAGAAGGCGCACCGAGGCCCACCGCCCTCCACGTTACCAGTCGGGTCCGGTCGGCCTTCGCCTCCCGCCGCCCTTCCTCATCGCCTCTGCGCACCGCACGGCCACTCCGCTGGCTGTCAGTGTCAACCTCCCGCACCCAGCCAGCTCCCAAGAAGGCCACCAACCTCCTCGCCCCCGATGATTGCGTCGAAGACAAGATAACATGGCGTCTCGGTCAAGCGCGCCTTGCCCTCCGCGGTCTCGTTTCCGAGTACGTCCAGCAGCCGCGCGCCGGCCCCGCTCGCGAGGGAGTGCCCACCCAGGCCATCACTCCACAGGATCGCCACGGTCCGTCCGCGAGAGTGGAAGCCGTAGGCCCGCGGCCTCTCCCGGAGCCGGCCCAGGCTGATCGTGTCCGGTCCCAGCAGCGCGGCCTGCGCCGCGTGCGCCGCGACCATCTTCCGCGGCGCGGCATCCCAGGCGAAGAAGATCCCCTCCAGTCCATCGGCGTTCACGCTCCCCGTCGTCCCCGAGTGGTAGATGATCCGCCGGACGCCGTGCCCGAGGAGAATGGCGTTGAAGCGGACCTGCCAGGCCGCACACTCACGCTCGCCCGCCAGAGGCTGGACCCATCCTTCGTAGAGGTGCCGGTCGACCGAGAGGTAGTCGTCCGCGTAGTAGGCCCCCTCCGTGGACCAGATAGGCCTTGGGCGGCCTGCTCGCCGCATTAGCTCATTGAGTTGCTCAAGCTCTGGCTCGTAGACCTCCGGCTTACGGAGGCAGGGGTAGATGTGAAGGTTGATGGCATCGATGCAGTCAAGCCCGCCGGCCTCGATGAACGCGGCTACGTGGGAGCCGGGCTCTCCCGCGATCCCGCCTATGACGAGCGCATCCGGGTCAGCCTCCTTGATGGCTTGGTGAGCGACGGCGAGCAGCTTCACATAGTCCGCGGGCGTGTATCCCTTCGCGGCTGGGAGGGAGTACCCCGTGTAGATCGGTTCGTTCAGGACCTCCCACGCGCCGATGCGCGCGCGGTAGTGTAGCACTGTCTTCCGCACGTAGTGCGCGAACTCATCCAGGCTGCGCGGCATGTAGGAGGCCGGCGAGAACACTCCGATGTCCCGGCCGTAAGGGCTGACCGCGTCTCGAGCGCTCGAGCTCCAGTTGCTAGAAGGCGAAGGGAGGAGGCCAAGCACCTTCTGCCTGTTCGCCAGCACGCGGTCCACCTGCTGGTCGGTCTCACCGAACTCGAACCTTCCCCGCTCCGGCTCCACATCGTTCCACTTCAGCGACCAGTCACGGAACCACAGAAGACCGAACCGCCTGCCCAGCCGGTTCAGGTCATCCCAGGGGTAGGCGTGGTTCATCCCGAAGAGACCGTCGCCATCGCCGCATGTGTCGATGACGGCGAAGCGCTCCGGGCGAGCAGGGATCACCAGCGCCCCTTCCGCTGTCAGGCGAAGACGATACGCGCCCTTGCGCGACACCCCCAGGTCCAGCAACTCGCGCGCGCGGCCCCCCGGCGGCAGGTCGAACTCAAGCCGCGGCCTCGCCGCGACCTCGTCGAAGAAGTCGGTCACCTCCGCCCGCACCCGCACCTGCCGCGTCTCCGACGAGGGATTGAACGCGGTGATGAAGGCCTGAGCGCCCCTGGGCGATGCGAACAGATGGCCGTGCTCGGGCCACTCGATCCCGACCTCCGCCTCCGCCCTCGCCTCGTATGCGGTCGCTGACGGCCCACGCTCCAACTGCAGCGCGTCCACCCACAGCGCCGCTTCCTCCAGATCCGATCCCGTCAGGTCGGGGCCGATCGCCACGAACACCTGCCCGGCCGTCGGCCTGAAGGTGAAGGTTACTCGCGCCCAGTCCTGCGCCGCCGTGAACCGACGCTCCAGCGGATCTGCGAATGCCTGGTAGGCAACCATCACGCAAGGCAGGCCGGCGGGAGCGGCCTTCACGTGGGCGGAGAAGGTGTAGTCTGCTCCCGGCTGCACCGCTATCCAGCCCTGGTTGGCCAGCAACGGGCTCAGAACCAGCCTGCGCGTCAGCGGGAAGCAGTCGAAGTAGAGCACAGGCGCCGAATCCCGCCGCCAGCCTATGCGGAGGCTGGAACGGTGCCGCGCCGACGTGGTTGCGTCTACCTCGCCGAGGAGGCGAACCAGATTGCCGGGCCATCCTGGGGGGAAGC
>Ga0315291_10001775_pt1 | contig 28577 bp, 18 predicted proteins | sample YL17G12_20_MG_FD_203070 | JGI IMG/M metagenome (GOLD analysis project Ga0315291, IMG submission 203070) | Sediment microbial communities from Yellowstone Lake, YNP, Wyoming, USA - YL17G12_20 | ecosystem: Environmental > Aquatic > Freshwater > Lake > Sediment | place: USA: Wyoming | collected...
AGATCATTCCATAAACCATAGTCAGTCTGGTTATCTTCCTGAAAATGAAAGGGATTGCTTATGAAATCAGTTATCGAGTTTTGTTTATTGATCAATTCTGAATAGGTAAAAGGTAGTAGGTGGAATTTCATATATCTGCCGGCCAGGGAATCTCCCCCCTCTTGATACAAATCTAATCTACCGCTACCGGTAACCAGAATCTTGTATTCTTCAGCAAATCGGTCATAAACTCCTTTGAGATAATTCTTCCAATTGCTGTATTTATGAATTTCATCAAAAATAACCAATGGAATCGATTCATCCATCCGGTCGACTTTCTCAAAGAAGTAGGGATCCCGGATCAATACTCTCTTGCTGGGAATATCATCCCAATTAAAGTAAACTTGATTGTTAAAGCCCCTGGCAATTATCTTTGCAAAGGTCGTTTTTCCGCTTTGCCTGGGACCGGACAAAAATACCATATTTTTATAAGATGATAGCTTTTGCCATATTTTCTGATAAAGGATTCTCTCTTTCATAGCACCCATAATACTAATTAATTCGAAAAAAGTCAAGACTATTTTAGATAAGACTTGAAAAAAGTCACTTTCAACAATAAAATCTCGACTTCTCTCTCTTAAGCTTCACTTTTCCTCTATAAAAACTGATAATCCTCGTTCTATTTATATTAAAATGCCTTTTCGTTTCTTTTTTTGTTTTAATGAGGATTTTCTTCTTTAGAACTCCTCTCGAATTTAAGACCTATTGCCATTGCTACACCTGAGATAGAACCACCTCAGTATTTGCGAAAAAATGTACTGGGGCATATAAAAGTCTGCCTCTTTTTTAAAATCTATTAACAGATCAATATCACTTGTGTTTTTCCTCTCTTCTTTAATAATGTATGTTAAGAGACAGTTTTTTGTCACACTCTACTTTTTGCTATCATCCCCCGTTTAATATTCAAAAGATTAAACATTTTCTGATAGATAAACTAGATTATTTTTCTAAAAAAATCTAAAATTATTCTTAAATTATAATTATAAAATAAAAAAGTATTTTCATTTTTAAGGATTAATATTTAAAGAAATTATTATCTTGCTCTTCTTTTAAAAGATATTCTTATTCTAATCCTCTCAGACTTTCTTTTCAGATTTATTAATTTTTATTCTTTGTAATGTGCTAAAGAACCATCCACTGTCACAATTATTTTCATCTCCTGTCTTATCCATACATTAAAAAGAATCAGATTTCTTATTTTTCAATCGATTCCAATAACTATTAACTTGTTCGAAAGATACTTTATCAACATCTTTTAGATAATTTATCCAACCCAATATTGATTCTTCACTGTTATATTTACTGTCTTTTCTCAAACTAAATAAAAAATGATGCATTACAGCTCTCATTATTCTTTTTTTCTTTCTCCCAATTCCAAATTTAGGTTCCGCGTTATTTTTAATTAGCCCTGTTATGGAACATCTTTTTTTTGGTCCCAAAACTCTTAACTTATTCATATTAGGTTCAAAATGTTCAGATTTAATAATTTTGAGAATTATTGGCAAGGACTTACAAAGTGTAGCAGGATTATTTGAAGATAATGTAATATCATCTGCATACCTAGTATATATAATATTCCTTTTTGAAGTATAACCCGCAATTCTTCTGTCAAGTTTTGCTGCAATTAAATTTGATAATGAAGGAGAGGTGACGGCACCCTGTGGCAAACTGCCATCACAAGTACAAAGCATAGAGAGAATATACACAACTTTTTCAGAATAACCGATAAGCGAGAATATTTTTTCTGCTCGTCTAATTGAAATTGATGGAAAAAATTCTTCTAAATCCAATAACATGAAATATTTGTTATTACAATGTGGAGTTACATTGCTTGAAATATTCTTACCTTTTATGTAAGCTGTGGCAAATACGGTAGGATTAAGTTTATCTAAAATATTTCTGAGTATCCAAGCTTGAATTCCTTTTAGGTCTTTTCTTGGTTGTTTTATTTCACGCATTTTTCCATTTGATTTTGGAATATTATACTTTTTATAATATCTATGAGAATAAGTACTAAGTGTTTTAATTCGTCCTGGATCAACATGAATTAAAGATGCTAGTTCTTTCTCATCAGAAAATACAGGAAGATCCATTAATCTTAAAAGTTCGGTATTACTTTTCATTTTAAATCAAATAGGGTGAAGCAAACTTCACTTACTCATAAGAGAACGATCAAATCAGGACTGATTCGATCAACAATCGAATCAGGACTGATTCGATCCCTCTTGATTTCCGGTTAGGAAATCAAGAGGGCAGTAATGTCTCTGTTTACATCCAGAGTGGCGAACACACCACTCAAGCCCGTCCCTTCGCGGACAAGCCGACTAAGATCCTTCTGCTTCACCCCAAATCCTCCTATAATTCTTTCTATAAATTAAATTTAACGCTTCTAGTCTAAGTTCTGTTAAGAATTCTAAGACTAAATGTGCCCTCTTTTTCGTATTACTACTATAGATTAAATAATCAGCACCTTTAGAAGTCGTTGATAGTTTTTTCGAAATAAGAGATACTCTTCTTTCGTTAATTAAACTATTTATTACTATTTCAGCTACAGTAACTATATTTCTTTCTTCGTTAGTATCAAGTAATCTTGAAATAGTAAGGATAGCATTTTTCGGTATAGGCTCAAAAATATAAATTAAAGCCAAATAGAATTTATAAGCAAAAATGGGATTTGTTAAATCTTTTATTGGCAAAGAATGTTTAGCTATATCACGAGTGGTTTCGGTTATTCGTTCAACAAGTTTGTTAAGATTGCTATTATTCATCGGTATAAATAAAACTTTGCTTTTAGTTTTAGTTCTTAGAAATCGAACCGGTCCCAAATATATAAAACTTTTTTTTCTAGCAAATCTTGGATCAATTATAACAATAAGTTTATTACTTAACTTCTTGTAATTCGTAAATGCACCTAACTCAGTAAAGGTGCCTGGGCTTTGTAGTAAAATAACAACAGCACTTGCACTATCAGCAAGAAGATTTTCTAAGGTTAATAAATCTTGTTTTTGATATCCAAGTATAAGTTCTATAAACATATCTTCAGGATAGTAAACGGAATATTTGTAATTAGAAGTCCTCCTGGATATTTTTTCTCCAACTTCTCTCCGAAACTTTTCTTCTTCTTTGCCACTACCACCACAAAGAAAAATGGAAATTTCGTTTAAGTTTTGTGATTTATTTAAGAATTGTTTATTTAACTTATTTGCTATTTCGATAATTTTACTATGCAAAATTAAAATCCTCCGGTATTAAAAATCTATTCTAAATCACTAAAATTAGTAAAAATATGTCAAATGACAGTTTTTTGTCATGCTCTACTTTTTTGCCATCATTCCCCGATTAATACCTAAAAAATTAAATATTTTTCTAATAGATAAACTAGATTATTTTTCTAAAAAAATTTAAAATTATTCTTAAATTATAATTATAAAATAAAAAAGTATTTTCATTTTTAAGGATTAATATTTATAGAAATTATTATCTTGCTCTTCTTTTAAAATATATTCTTACTTTCTAAATCTCAGATTATCATTTTAGGTCTATTCATTCATATTCTTTGTAATATATAAAAAAACCGTTCCTTGCCACGTACAAAAATTGCATTTAGCTATTTTATTAATTTTATCATTTTTATAATGTAAAAAACTGTCATTGCAATGTTTATTTTATTTATAATTAATTTTCAAATTTAAACCACTTTTTCCCAATTATATATTTTAAAATCTTCATCATTCTTTTTATCCATTACTTCAATTTTATTAATATCCTTATTTATAACCATACTTCCAGTTACTTTATAAGTTTTTTTCTCTCCATAGGATGTTCCATCTGCATACTCATCTTTTTCTTCCATTATAATTTCATACCGACCGCTTAATTTAGTAATATTCCCTTGAATGTAAATTAACCTTCTTGTAAAAAAATCTCTATGTAAACCACTCTGATTTTTAATTAAAGTTAATAAGAATTGATCAGGAGGAAGTTTTTTCTCCCCAGAACCTGTAAAAGAATTTTTTTCCTTATCAAAAATTATTTTTATATCTCCCCAAGAAGAGGACCAAACCCCATCAAATTTTTCTTTACCCAAATCAATATCACAATAAAAAGCTTCTGAATATTTTACTCGAAACTTTCTTTCATCTTCTGCTTTATTTAATATTACTTTTTCTTTTTCCTTTTCTTTTTCTAATATTTCTTCTATTCTGTTCTTGGCAATTCCTATGTTTCCATGAACTTCTACACCTTCCCCGGACAATTCGTAAGCTTTTTTTATTTCTCTTTTGGCATCTTCCACAAAGCCTTCATTCAAGTATCTTTCAGCAATATTTGCCATAGCAAGCGTTTCTTTATTCTCTGCAGATTTAATAAAACTATCGACACTTTTTGCTGGAAGATTTAAAATATTATATTGGATACCTAAATTATTTAAACCACCAGGTGATTTTGTGGTATTTGTTAATTTTTTATAATGCAATAGGCTCATTTTATCCTCTCCTTTTTTACTATATCTGTAGGCTAACTCAAATCTTAAATCAGTATTAGTAGGATCTATATTTAATGAACCCTCTGCATATATCAAAAATTTCTCTATATCTTCTTTTCTCTTTGCAAGACTTGCTAGTCCTGCAAGTATTTTTGCTTTATGTCCTTTAAAACAATCCCTATATAATAAATTGGATAATAACTTAATTGCTTTTTCGTATTCATTATCTAAAACTAAACACAAACTTTCCTGCTCATAAAAATCTATTATTCTTTCAATGTCTTCTTTTTTAGTTTTATCTAATAATTTTCTTGCTTCAGAAAATATATTAATAGCTTTTTGGTATTCATCTATTTGCTCATAAGCAATCCCTAACTGTTCAACTACTCTAGGATTATTTTTATTTTCATCAGCAAGTACCTTTAATTTGTTAAAAGCATCTGGATCTCCACAAGAAATAGAAAATCTTAATACAATAGCCCACCATTCTATTACTTCGTCACCCTGAAGATAGTTTTTGTATTCTTCGTTATATATTTTCTGGGCTTCCCTGTAATCCTCTTTTTCTACCATTGCTTTAAATAGTTTTCTTAAAACTTCTACCTTTTTTTTGGCTTTCCCCTGATTAGCTTTTTGAACTTTATCTTTTTCTAATTCAAATTCTGATTTTTCTATATATTCTAATTTTTCTCCAGCTTCACTTTTTATTTTTTTACAAGTTTTTTCTCCCATGGAGAGAACTATATTATTTATTTTAGTAAAAGCCTCTCTTAATAAGTCCCTACTGAAGGTAATATATTCCTGATCACCTTGTAATTTTGGGAATTTGTATATTCCCTTTTCTACTAAAAATATTAGTTTCTTATTTTCTGCTATTGCAAATCCAGATTCTTGAATTACCCAATTTGAAGTTGCATAAAAATATTCATTGCTTGATTGCCCATTCTCTAATAATATTTTTTTATCGCAAGTAAATATGCCTACAAATATATCATTATTTATTATTCTTTTTTTAATTTTCTCGGAAACATACCCATGTTGAGGTCTCTCTCCTGTTTCACATTTTACATTTAAAGATTTTATATGTTCTATAATTTCCCTTACAATCTCTTTATCTTTATCATCAAAACTATGTCCAACAAACGCTCTCACTACCTTCACCCCCAACAATCAATTGAAATATAAAATACTATATTAGTTTTTTATATTTTTTTATTTATTTTTTAAAATTTCTTTCTTACTATTGATATACTTTAATGGAACAGGTTATATTTTTATTTTTATACTAAAAGAACTCATTTAACTTCTATAATATTCTTTTCAACTTCTTCATAAACGTTATCAATTTCTTTTTGTATTTCTATTGTTTTTTGTAAAGCAGTTACCATCTTGCAGTAATGTTTGATATCTTCGAGAGATAAACAACGACCTTTTCGATCTTTTAACCATTTTCCACATACTTGATAGCTGCCAATTTGATATTGCCAGATATCTTGGGGAATTTCTTCAAAATATTGTTTTTCATTAAAGTAAACTCTCTTTTCTTTTTCATCATATTCAATTTTTTCTATACGGTTATCCTCTTTACCTTGAAATTTGCATAAAGGAGGATCTAATTCTGTTGATTTAAGTAAATGTAAATCAACTAATCTTTTCCCAAATTTCCCCATCTCTCTAAATAAATCATAGTTTTTCGTAAAAGGAATTCTAGGGAAATCTATCTTTAGAAATTCAGCATATTTTTCTCGGTAAATATTTGAATAAAGAATTGCATAAATATAATAAAATATTTCTTCTGAAGAAGGTTGATTTTTATAAGTATCTGAAAAAATTTTCAAAAGTTTACAATTAATGTTTGATTCTCTTTCTTCTCTTTCTTTTTTATAATTAAATAAATCTTTTTTATCTATATCGGGATAGAAATAGAGGGGAAAAATATATCCACTTTCTTTTGTTTTTATTGATGGAAGACAAATATCAGATATATTATCCGTAATAAATATATGAAAGAATAAATTCGTCGATAATTGCCGAGTTATAACTAAACCTAAATTTTTATAAAAGAAATTTCGCATTACCTCAATTCTATTTCTATCAATTAGTCCGTCATGATAACAAATATATCTAATATCAAATGGACGATATGAATAAGAGAATATTGATTTACCCAATCTTCTTTTTTTATTTTATTTCTTGCAATGTTTATTTTCCAATCATTGGTATCTTCTAAATTAAGTGCTTGTTTTACTAAATCATCTGGCAAATCACTGGTAAATGTTCGCATTCTTTGCTTAATTTCTTCTTCATTGAAACCAACTACAAAATGGTCACGATGAGTTTTTACACCACTGGAAAATTTGTTAAATATTTCTGAAACAGGAAAAAATTTATCATAATGAGCTTGGAGTGAAAAATCCTTTTCTACAAAAAAATAATAAGGCTCAGACAGTTTTAATTCTTTCCACTCAATTGTTTTAATGTTATTATTATTTAAGAAATCGTATTTATTTTCCCGAAGTCCATATACATCTTGGTAATAGATTTTTCTAATGGTTTCTTGTTCTTTATTCTTAATAAACAAGGCGATAGAAACTCCCTGCATAATATCAAAAACATTTTCATCTTTACTTCCATCAGGACATTTTTCTCCAATGCGAGAATTACCATGAAGGTTTAAAATGTAAATTTCGTTAAAACTTTTTAATAGTTTTTTCCGCATACCCCTATGGATTAAGCCGGAAAGATAGGAATTGTTAGTAATCATTCCTATAACACCTTTGCCTGATTTATCTATTTTCCAATGAGCGAACCGTATAAATTTTATATAATCATCAGATAGTGGTTGGATATTTCTTTCACTCCGGACATCTTCTTTATAAATAGTCATTTCCTTTTCGATAAATTCAGACTTATTGGCAGAGCTCACGGAATAGGGAGGATTCCCTAAAATTACTAAAATAGGTTCTTCTTTTTTAACTTTGCCAGCTAAATGAGATTCCTTAGACAGAGAAGCCATTCCAGGTAGATTAGTCTGGTCTAATTCTTCCATTTCTAAAGTATTGGTTAGATAAAATTTAAACCGTTCATCTTCTTTTAGCTTATAACCTAATTCTTCTAAGAGGAAAGACATCTTTAAATGTCCTATAGCATAAGGGGCCATCATTAGTTCAAAGGCATAGAAATTCTGTAAGATTTGTTCTTTAATGAAACTTTCCCGGGCACCTTCTCCATATTTTGAGACAAATTCTTGTAGAGCTAACTTTGCTGCTTCGGCTAAAAAAGTAAGTGTTCCAGCAGCCGGATCTAAAATAGTAACTGACTTATCTGCAAAACCATCAGGCTTATTAAAGTATTCTTTTAAAATAAAATTGAGGGAACGGACAATATAAGAGACTATAGGTTCTGGAGTATAATAAACTCCTCTTTTTTCTCGGGTCTGAGGATCATATTCTGCTAAAAAGGTTTCGTAAAAATGAATAATGGGGTCTTTCCCTTTACCTTCATGAAAATATTGAAGAAGAATTGTTTTTACATCTGTAACTGCCAGGACTTCTGAAATATCATCAATAGTCCATTCCATCTGTAGGGGTAAATTGCCAATAGAAATAAATTCAAAAACATCTCTTAAAATTCCAATAGTTTGAGGAATATTATCGTAGGCTAATTTACGATTAAATTCGCCTGTCGAACGGGTACGAGCAGCGAAAAGTCCATAGGTGATCGTCTGAGAATAAAGGTCAGCAAAATCTTTATGAGAGAGTCCTTTAATTAAATATTCTTGGAAAGCTTCATAAAAGCCCAAGATAATACCTTGTTTATTATTTTCTTCTTCTTTTAATTCCTCTTCAATTACTTCGTCTTTTAAGAAACGGGTTCTTTTGGCTAATTCAATGGCTAAAGTTTCGGCATTATAAATTTTAGGTAAAAAGAAGGAAAAAAATGATTCTAACAATATTAAAAATTGTTCTTTGTTTTCTAACGGAGGAATGGTATTTAGCTGATAAATAATAAAAGGTCGACAAAGAGAAATCTTATCTACTAATTTACCATTACGATAAAGTCGAAATTCAAGAAAATTGGTTAAAATTAAATTTGGAAAAGTACTTTTATAGCGTTTTAATTGTTCGGATATTTCAATTTCATCCAAATTTGTTTCTGGTTTTTTGGCTTCGATATATCCGACAATATGTTGTTTTCCATCCCATATTCTAAAATCGGGATTACCAGCTTCTGTTTGCTTAGGTAAAGTAGTTATCCTAATGTCTTTTTTATTAATCAATTCAGAATATTTATATAGTAAATCTTCTAATATAGAATAAAAGCTTTCTTCTCGTGCATCTCCTCTTTGAATCATTTCATAAATTTTCTTTAAGTAGGATTTTAGCATTTCATCCTCCAATTATTTTATATTATTCATTGGAACTACATAAGAAAAATGAATGAGTCAGACATTTCGGTAGGGTATTTTGAATTTAAACAGGTGGGTAATGATTATAACTTCATCTATTTTAATACTTTTAGTGTTTAAAGGCAAGGATGATGCGGCAATTTACTTGCTAAAAAATATCAAAAAATGGTAAAATATAAGCAAATGTAAGATAATCTACTACTTTAGAAGATTAATTTTGGTAAAAAATAAATAGAGGTAAAATTAATGTCTGAAAACATTAATCCGCTTACTATCGAAGAAGTAGCGGAAGAATGTAAAAAGTGTAAAAAGTGTCCATTGTATCTGGCTCGCACTACAGTTGTTCCGGGAGAGGGAAATTCCAAAGCTAAAGTAATATTTATTGGAGAAGCTCCCGGAGAAGATGAAGACCTGCAAGGGAAGCCTTTTGTGGGTAAAGCCGGCCAACTTTTGACTAAAATTCTCCAATCGATTGATATAAAAAGAGAAGATATCTTTATCACTAATATGGTTAAATGTAGGCCCCCGGCTAATCGTAATCCCTCTCAGAGTGAAATAGAGACCTGTTACCCTTATTTGGAAACCCAGATTGCTTTGATCAATCCTAAAATTATTGTTACTCTGGGTAATATCCCTACTCAATATCTTTTAGATACTACGCAAGGGATCACCGCTTTACGAGGGCAATGGCAGGATTGGATAGGTAAGATCAAGATATTTCCGATGTTTCACCCCAGCTATCTACTCAGAAACGAAGGAACCTTCCCGGGCAGTCCTAAAGAATTAACCTGGAAGGATATAAAAACTCTTAAGCGGGCAATGGCCGATCTTTAATATTATCTTCTCAAATTTCTTATTCATTAATTTGTTAATCAGATAAATTTGAGGATGCAACTACTCCTACTACCTGCCCTTCTCCCATAACAGTAGGATTATTGGGAAGTTGTTGAATACTGCCCGCTGGTGTTTCTAGGAAGCGCTAATTAGATAAGGGCAAAATTTAAACCTCCCCAAAATAATACATTATTTCTATTAAATATCTTACTCTTATCAATTTGAACCGACATTATATTTTACCTTTCTAATTTATAATTCTAACGGTTTTAAATTATTCTTTAAAATACGGATAGCTCTTTCCGGATCAATTCTTCCATAAAGTCCTCCTACTGTGGAAAGAATATAAGAAGCATCAAGTAATACTTTTTTATTCGGTCTTAAAATAGTGTATTCTTCTGGATTAAAAAGTGCCCCTTTGGCAATCGTCCTTAAATCTTCCCAAAGATACTCTTTATTCTCTTTACACTTATGGTAAACTGTTCCACCCACTAATATCAGGGTACAGTCTTGGGTAAAGAAATTGACCCCTTCTTGCAAGAAATAAACATCGGTTTCTTTTACTCGCCCTGTATTATTAGCAGTAGCTATTGCTAGAGTTTCTTTAGCCAGAATACTCCTTACAAAATTTTCTTCTTCTGTCTTAGGCATTATATGAGGATTATTATGAATCCATTTTAAGTATTCACTTAATTTAATATACCATCTTCCCTCTTGGCGTACGAGAAACTGATCAAGGTGGTCACCATTTCCTTGAAAATTAGGATATTTCTGGTTAAACCAATCGCTAATTTCCTTTTCCATCTTCCCACTTCTAAATTTTTCAAGTTCCATTAAATTTTCTGCATTATAGGCTAATCCATATTTTCCCTCTACCCTACGATAAGCTAAAGGATAATTGGGAGTTTTTAGTATAGTTCTTTTAACCTTTTTCTTAGGGTCATCCCAGGGATAAAGATATAGGGGATTTGAACGCACATTAGCGAAAAAGTCAGTGGTACAACCACCTATATCCAGAGCCACAATATTTCCTATACCCTCTTCTTTGCCATATCCCCGAGCTAATAAATTAATTCCTAAAAAGGCAGCTCGAGGAGTGGGGATAAATTTTGTACTCATATATTCTTCTACTACATCAAACCCTTTCCCTCGAATAACTACAGTTTGAAATAGTTCCCTAATGGCTTCATTTACTACATCAATATTGTATTTATTTACTTCAGGCATAATATTACCGGTAGCTCTAACATCAATATGGTGATTCTGGAAAATGTCTAAAATTTGCTCGGTTACATCTTCGTTCCCGGCATAAATTATCGGTATCCCATATTTAGCATAAGTGGCTAATTTCGCAGATTCAGCTAAAACTTTAGCATTGTGTAATACTGTTTCCGCATCTCCTCCTTCATTGACTCCTCCGCTCAAGAGAATGATTTCTGGACAATCTTCCAAATAAATTTTTCGAGCTTCCTCTGAAGATAATTTTCCATCATAACTATTGAGAAGTTTCGCTCCGGCGGTCAAGGCAGCCAGATCAGCAGCAAAGCCACTTTCTCTGGTTGTAGAAGCTACAGTAATCATTTTTAAACCACCCTTTGCACTACTACAGGGCAATTTTACATCAAATTCATCCATTTTTTCGCGCAAAGGAGTCCAGTTACCTTCTTTTTGGCACGCTTCAAGGCACCCCAAACCACTGGCTAACCCTTCGCGGATATCATCTACAGTAGTGGGAACATAGCGTAAATCAACATCATCTGAACTGGTATTAAAAATAGCAATCTTGGTATAAGTACTGCCAAAATCTACAGCTAACACCTTTTTATTTTCAAAATCTGTAATTCCTAAATCTTTTCTTAATGCCAGCAGAGCGTGATCTTCTTCAATGGCATCTTTTGATTCTGCTACCAAAGACATTTCATCTGTTTGGCTAACCTCTTTGTAAAAATACCAGGGAAATCTTTCCCTCACCAGATCAACTCTTTCAATTTCATCCTTCACTTTCTGTCGGCAAAACTCATCAATTCGGCAGGTTCCATCTACCATTTTAGTCTTGCACATACCGGTTAATTCATAACGCTTATCAACTACGGTTACTTGAGGAGCCTGGAATAAACCTACTTGTAACGCTAAATCTAAGTTATCTGCACTAATCATATCACATTCGCCAGAAGGATAATTTTTCTCATCAATAAGCTCCAATAACATAGTCTTATAATTTTTTTCTCGATCTTCAACATTTTCTCTCCTGGCAGCTTCTTCTGGGCTAACAGCATATTCAAAAAAGTTTTCTAAATTAACTTTCCCTTCATATCCTCCCATTAAGGCTAAATGAAAGATATTATACATAGCTCCTTTTTTCAGTTCTTCCTTACGGACTATTACAGCAGGAATTTGCCAAAGTTCAGGGAGAGGAGTACGGTAGTACTCTTCAAAAGTCTGTTTGGTAATATCACAACTGGCAATAATATCTTCTGGTTTAGCATCATGATGAGCTTCACAATAACTGACTACATGGACAATATCCGGTTCCATAAACATCTGCCAGTAAGTAGTCATAGCCAAATGACTTTTAGCTTTATCTAAATTGGGTGGGAAACTGGAAAGTCCTCCTCGAGTTTCTTTAACAATATTGAAATCAAAATGCTCGGTTAATGGTTCGATTAATTCATAAGCAGCTTTCATCTTAGCTAAATCATACAGAGGATTTATTTCAGGTGGTAAATCAAACATAAGTTGCATCACATAATTTTTTATGCCCATCTTTAAAGCAACTATCCCACATAAGATATGGTCTGTTACATACATATCGTCTGAACATCTGCGTAGTTGCCATTGATGAGGATCATTTACCTCTAAAGGTTTATCTATCGAAGCCCACCAACGCATAGTATTAAAATGCTCATTAATTCCATCTAAAATTGAAAGGGGACCTCTTCCGTCTAAGCGATTATAAAAAAATACGGGTACTGCCGGGAAAGGCATATGCAAGGTTTCTTCAAAAATTTTTGCTAATTCCACTAGTTCATCGGTACCAGAATAAATTCTAATCATAGGCCAATTCCCACATTTAGTAGCCTCTTTTAATTTCCTTAAATCCTCTTTACTTCGAATGGGAGCACCACCTTCTCCTTTACGATACTTCTCAGGATCTTCTTCTCCCCGAACAAATTTAGCCAGAAAAGCCTGACAAGATTGGTCTGGCGCTAAAGAAACAATTTCCAATGCTCCAGATTCACTTAATTTCCTTGTTCCTTCTATTGTGGGTTCAATTGTTTCTGCTGCTGCTCCAATATGTGCTCGAAGAATTGGTCTATTTTCTAATTGGCGTACTTGTTTTATCCTTTCTAATAAGTCATCTGACCATTTTATTTTTTCTTTAGCAATCCTAACTTTTTTCTGAGCAAAATATTCTAACTCTTCCATAGTTACATAATCATCTACTATTAGTTCAAAAAAACCCTGGAATTTTTCTTTATCTTTATATTCTTGGACAATTTTTTCTAAATTAAAATGCCTACCTTCCGTAGGAGAAAATTTATCTTCTAAGATCGGGAAACCAGTCATTGCTCTAACCAGATTAGCTGCTATCCTTAATCCACCGAAACAATAACGTATTCCGCTTTTCTCTGGTTCAAGGCCGTACTTATATACTTTCTCTACTAGTTCCTCAATTACTTCATCTACATGCAGATCTCCCAGACGATAACAAAAGGCTACAACTTCTGCTTTTGATTCTCTTATTTTATCTATCAATTCATCAATAGAAACAGCCGGTCCTAATTTTATGGCAACATAACCAGTCCCTCTACTTTCTAACCACTCGGCAAATTTTTCCACTCCTAAGGTATGGACACAGGGGTCTATAGAACAGTTTAATACTCTCCTTTTTTTTGTAGATTTATCCATCTCAATATCTCTCCTTTTTAGATGCAAAAATATTATTACAAATTAATAAGTTCTTCTAAACAGTTAATTCCATAATTTTGGGGAATTCTGGTTTCTTTTATATCTCTTCCCTTTAAATATCCATCGGTTAAATACTCTCTCCCCATCCATTTACTAACCGTTACAATAACTTCATCAATTATGGGCATCTTAACTTCAGCTAATTGGGCAATTGCTTTGGTAACTACTAATCCATATGGTACATCTTCGGTTAAGTAACGCGATTGAAAATTTGGCAGAAAACAACCATTCTCTACTTCTCGCATTGGTGCACATAAACCTTGATAGGCACGATTAGTAACAAAACAGGTTTCTAAAGTGCTTTTATCTCTAATTGAGTCTTGATAAGAAGTCGTTAACCAATCTTTTAAACTTAGTACATTGGATAAGTCAATATATTCACTCTCCTCTTTGGCTTTTTCAGTTAGCACAAGAACCTCCTTACTCATTTCTTCTAATATCTGAGCAATTTCTTTTGTAACCCCCTGATAAAAGAGAGGAATTTCCTCTTTCTTATATCTTCTCATTTCGTTACCCTTAAAGAGTCCATACATTATTCCGGGATGAACAATCTGCCCTATATTAGCCAAAGAAAGAGTTAACATGTTAGGTAAGGGTGTGATAGTGAGATTAAATAGATGGGTTAAAAAATTTGCCAATTCGAATGTAGTTTCATGAGGGAATGCTGCTAATCCTACTAAATTTTTTTCTCCTAAAATTTCCACCTTGCACGCATACTCTCTTATTCTGCAGGCCCAGGGAAGAGTCTGTAGTCCAAAAATTTTTACTCTTTCTCGATGTGCTTCTTTTAAAATTTGGAGCGTAGAATATTCAAAACCGCTTCGGGAAGGAATTGCGCCTATTATTGCTTCTTCTTTTAAAAATGGAGCAATCTGTCCAACAGTCTGTTCGTGGGCAAAAGCCGGTAAAGGCAAAAGAATCAGATCGGCATCCGAGCATACTTCTTCGGCAAATTTACTCACTTTATCCGGGCAACCCTTTAATTTTTCCTCACCCTTTGTAGCAATTATAAATTCTCTCTCATCGATCAATCTCTTAAAATATTTTACTTCTTCTTTATAGGGGAGGAAAAGATTTATCTTGCCATGAAAATTACTTTGAATAATTGGTATCATGGCATGAGTTGCATTACCGCCTCCACAAATAGTGATTGCTTTAATATCCATTTTTAAGTTCCTCTTTGTTAATTTGTTAAATAATTAACTATAAAACATATAATATGAGATAAAATAAAGTTAAAGTATATCTTTTTGGAATTAATAGTATACGGTATACCGTATACTAATTTATATTATACAACATAAAATCAAAAAATCCATCTTTTTTAAAAAAATTTACTTTCTTCTTAAAAAGACGCCGGGTAATGAAGAGGTTAATTTCCCACGTTCAACAACTAACTTACCATTCACTAACACTTCTCTGATACCTGATGAAAAATGGTGAGGACTTTCAAAAGTAGCATTATCAATTACTGATTGAGGATTAAAAATTACTATATCAGCACAAGCTCCTTCGGTAATTTGACCTCTATTTTTTAATCCGATTTTAGATGCTGGCATATAGGTCATTTTACGAATAGCCTCAGGCAATGATATAACTTTCTCTTCTCGTACATATTTCCCTAAAATCCTGGGATATGTTCCGTAATAACGCGGATGGGGATGAGTATTGGCAAATTTGCCGTGAGGAGATACTGCTCTCCCATCTGAACCGATCATAACCAGGGAGTCTTTTAGAATCGTTTTAATATCTTCTTCTTGCATACAAAAAATAATTAATTTTACATATCCCTCTTTTTCAATTAATAAATCTATTATGAGTTCTTCCGGTTCTATTTTTCTTATTATTGATAATTCATGGATACTTTTTCCTACAATAACTTCATTATTTTTTATCTTTGTATCAGCAATAATTATCCCTTCCCATCCCATGCCTTTTTCCGGGCCATTAAGATTATTTTTTATAAAGCGAGCTATTTCTTTTCGGTTTTCTTTTTCCAACAAATAATTTCTCCAATAGTTAATTCCTTTATAAACCATTTCTTTAGGTAAAAAATCTAAAATACTTGATCCCCAAGCAGGATAAGGATATTGATCAGCATTTATTTCAATGCCTCTTTTTCGTTCCTGATGAATCCGGTTTAATATTTCCGGCGCTTTTCCCCACCCTTCTTTAAAAGCAACTTTAAGATGGGCAATCTCCAAATTAACCGCGCTAATTTGAGCCACCTTAATAGCTTCCTCTAAAGAAGTAAAGACTTCTTTGCCATTTTCATTTCGCATATGAGTTGAATAAATTCCATTAAATCTTTTCACTATCTTACAGGCTTCGGCAATTTCTTCGACATCACAATATGAACAAGGAGGATATTCTAAAGCTGTGGAAATACCCCAGATACCTGCTTCCATTTCTTTTTCTATTTGGTATAGTATTTTTCTTTGTTGCTCAGGCAATAATAGATTAGGTTTATTTGAAAAACCTGAATACGCAATTCGCAATGTTCCATATCCTAATAAAGGTGCCAAATTAACTGAGATACCTTTTTTTTCAATTTCTTCGTAAAACTCATATAAATTCTTCCAACGCCACTGTAATTTATCTTTCTCGCTTAGATTAACGGTATTGGTAAAATAATCCATTAAGTCAGCAAAATAATTTTCATTAACCGGAGCAGGTGAAAATCCACACATTCCAACTACTTCCGTGGTAATTCCTTGCATTACCTTGCTTTCTGCTTTAGGATTATCTTTAATTGAAAAGTCAGTGTGAGAATGTATATCGATAAATCCCGGAGATACGGCTAAATCAATAGCGTTAATCAATTTAGATGCTGGGGGTTCATCGGAAGTAATAATTTCAATTCGATCACCTTTTATTCCAATATTCTTCTTATAAGGTATTCCCCCTGACCCATCATATACTGTTCCGTTAATAATTAAAATATCCAGCAAAATTATTACTCCCTTCTTGTCAAATTAAAAAATTATTATTAGATAGATTAGAGATTCAACAACCTCTTGAAACTCCTCTTGTTTTTTATTTAAAATGAAAATATTTCTGAAAAATTATTTTTCTAAAAATTTTTTTACAGTTTCTCTTAGCAAAGTTGTAATAGCCATATTTGCCTCTAAACTTATTCCATCCACACTAACTGACGTAAAACCGCTTTGTCCATCAATAAGCCCTGTTTGCCGACTTATCTGCATCAATTCTTTTTCCATTTCTTGATTATGCATAATGTGAAAATCTGAGTTTAAATAACTCAAACAGGCACATATAGCATAACTCCCCCAGTTAGACACTGAAGATGTTATCAAAAGGTCAACAATATTATCAGGAACAATTGTTGAAGCGCATCCACAAATACATTTTCTTAAGTGAGGAAAATTTTTCAGGATAAATGGCTTAATATTCCCCATACCTAACTCATTTCCTCCATCACCGATACTCAAAGTAAGTATGTTCTCTTTTTTAGCCTCATTAATTAAGAAATCTATTTTAGAGGTGTGCTCGGTAGTTTTCCTTCCACTCGACATATGAATTTCTCCTTTCTCGCTCATACCGCCTTTTTCTATAGAAATTACTGCTTCAACTTTATCAATATTTATAAGCTCTGTTGCCTTAGATATAGCATCTTCTTTGTTTATTGGGAAAGAATCTACTCCAACAGCTACAACCGGAAAAGGAGAGTTAATATTTTTAATAGCCTCATTTAAATTTAAAGGTTGAATATTTATAGTTTTTAACATTTCTTTAATTTGGGATGTAAATACATTTTCAACTAATATTATAGGAACAGCTTTCTTAGCTATAACCAGAGATCTGGCTAAAGCAACAGCTCCTGGAGGACCATCGTTCTCCCATATTTCTTTATTTATGTCGGGTCTATTAGCCCACCCCGTTGCTATATAAACTAAACTCCCTTTTTTCAGCCTATCATTTAATAATTTTGCTCCTGTATAAGCAAGGGGATTATTTTTATTAATTCTCCTTGCTTCAGAATAGATTTTCCCTATTATTCCTCTGTTGGGAATATCATTAGTGACTAAACGATCGATAGCTTCGGCAAAAAACAACTCTTTTATCTTCATGCAAACTCCTCCTTTTTATTTTTAGTAACAATATATTGGATCAGGTATTCTAAATTCTCTTTTTATCCAGCTATATGATAAACTATTCTTTGTTATTTTTCAGTGAGTGATGACAAGCAACATAATGGTTTAACGTTATTTCGGTGGCCTTGGGTTCTTTTTCTCGACAGATTTTACTAGCTAATTTACATCTAGTATGAAAAACACATCCTGAAGGTAAGTTAATTGGACTAGGTACATCGCCTTCTAAAGGAGCAATAGTTAATCGTTTATCCGGGTCAGGAACAAAAATACTGGAAATTAGCGCTTTAGTATAAGGATGAAGGGATTGTTGAAAAAGGTCTTCACAGGAAGCTCTTTCCACTATTTTTCCCAAATACATAACCATGATTTTATTACAAAGGTAATTAACAACCGATAGATTATGTGAAATAAAAAGATAGGTCAGATTAAATTTATGTTGTATATCCTGTAACAAATTTAAAATCTGTGATTGAACGGATACATCTAATGCCGAAGTAGGTTCGTCTAAAACAATTAATTCCGGATTTAGGGCAATCGCTCGGGCAATAACGATTCGTTGCTTTTGTCCACCAGATAGTTCATACGGATAATAATCGGAATGTTCGGGTTTAAGACCAACAATTTTTAATAAACGAAATACCTCTTCTTTTATATTTACATTCTCCACTTTTTGAATAACAAATATTTCGCTCAAGCTCTCAAAAACAGTAAATCGGGGATCAAATGAAGAATAAGGATCCTGAAAAACCATTTGTATTTTTTTACGTATCTTCCGCATTTCACCTTTGGACAATGAAAATATATTTTGACCCTGGAATATCACTTCTCCACTAGTCGGCTTAATTAAGTTTAATATAAGTCGAGCAACAGTTGATTTTCCACATCCAGATTCCCCAACAATTCCGATAATATCTCCTTTTTTTATATTGAATGATACATTATTTACGGCTTTCACTTCTCCAATTTTATGTCTTATAATTCCACCCATAATCGGGAAAAATTTAGTTAAATTTTTAACATTTAAAATTGTATCGCTCATTCTTGTTCTCCATTACTGTTTTTGGAATATCTAAAACATGCAACAAAATGCTCATCACCTATTTCAATTAACCCGGGTTGCTGAGATAAACATTTTTTCATTGCATATTGACATCTTGGACAAAATCTACATCCTGTAGGAAAGTTTCGAGGATGTGGGACAGTCCCAGAAATAGCATTAAGCTTTTTTTGTTTTTGGTCTATTTTAGGAATACACTCTAACAAACCTTTGGTATAAGGATGTTGGGGCGAATGAAATATTTTTCTAACTGGACCTTTTTCTACAATATTTCCTGCATACATGATTGCAACAGAATCACACATTTGAGCAACTACACCTAAATCATGAGTAATTAATAAAAAAGCACTTTGAACATGTTCTATTAATTTACTAAATAAATCAATAATTTGTGCCTGTATGGTTACATCCAGAGCAGTCGTCGGCTCGTCAGCAATAACTAAAACAGGATCACAGGATAATGCAATAGCAATAATAATTCTTTGCTTCATCCCTCCGGAGAGTTCATGGGGATATTGGTAAAATACTTTTTTAGGGAGAGGAATTCCCATCAATCTCATTAACTCAACGGCTTTCTTTTTGGCTTCTTTATAGTGCAATTTTTCATGAACCTGAATAGCCTCAATTATTTGATCCCCAACTCGATATACTGGATCCAAAGAGGTCATAGGATCTTGGGAAATTAAGGATATTTTGGCTCCTCTAATTTTTTGCATTTCTTTTTCCGATTTATTCAATAAATCTTCATTATCAAAAATAATACTTCCATTAATGATTTCTCCTCCAGAATATGAAATCAACTTGATTATGCTTTTTGCCGTAATTGATTTTCCACAGCCAGTTTCTCCCACCAAGCCCAATACTTCCCCCTTTTCTAATTGAAAATTAATTCCATTAAGGGGTTCGACTGGTCCGTCGAGAGAATAAAATCTTAATTTTAAACCATTTACTTCAAGTAATGACATAAATTAATTACTCCTTCATTTTTATATCCATAATATCCCTTAAACCATCCCCCAATAAATTAAATCCTAATACGGTAATAATGGTAGCAATTCCCGGGAATATAGCTAACCAGGGGGCAAGAAACAAATAAGTTCTCGCATTGCTTAACATTGAACCCCAACTAGGTGTTGGAGGCTGGGCTCCCATGCCTAGAAAGCTTAAAGTTGCCTCTAAAACAATGGCATTTCCCATACCCAAAGTAGCAGCAACCACTACAGGAATAACCGCATTAGGCAAAAGATGTTTCCAAAGGATGGTGGAATCATTGGCTCCTAATGAACGAGTAACCTCGATATAAAGTTCATTTTTTAAAGAAAGTATTTGTCCCCTGATTAAACGGGCATATTGCACCCAGTAAGACAGAGCAATAGCAATAATTACACTATTCAGACTAGCTCCAATAATAGCGACAATAACCAATGAAAGAAGGATTGTAGGGAAAGCCCACATCACATCCATAAGCACAACCAATATTTGATCAAGGAATCCCCCATAATAGGCTGATATCGAACCAATAATTATTCCAATCAGTACCGAGATTCCAGTGGAAAGGATTCCTACTTTCAAAGATATGCTCGCTCCATAGACGATTCGGCTAAAAATACACCGTCCAAATTCATCAGTACCAAACAGAAAATCAGATGAAGGTGATTGATTCTTCAAGGAAAGATTTTGCTCCCGATAAGAATGAGGAGCGATAAAATCGGCAAAAATTCCAGTAAAAATCAAGATCAATATGATTATCAAGCCGATAATAGCCATTTTATTCTTCTTAAACTTCAAGAACATAATCCTACTTTTATTTCGCGGTATATATTGCTTTTCTTCGTGTGATTTAAATTTCATCTTCCTTCTCCCTATATTTTGCATAAATACCTTCTGAATAATACTTCAATAAATATATCAATTATAGCGGATTCGTGGATCAGCATATGCATAAAGAACATCTGCAATTAAATTTCCCAACATAACTGTAAAAACCAAAAGGAGCAAAACTCCCTGAATAACTGGATAATCTCGTCGAAAAAGTGAATCGGTAAGAAGCCTTCCTAATCCAGGTCGATTAAATACAATCTCTATCGTCACCGCTCCTCCGATAATCCAACCTAAACGTAAACCTAATAAAGTAATGATAGGAATTAAGGCATTTCGAAAGATATGTTTAATAATAACTTGGGAATTGGATATTCCTTTGGCACGTACAATGGCAATATAATCTTTTTGGGCAATCTCCAGCATACTGGCTCTGGTGACTCTTGCTATTAAACCTGCACCAGCTAAACCTAAAGTAAAAGCAGGAAGAATTAAACTCTTAAGATCTCCATATCCACTAATAGGAAACCAACCCAAATTAACTGAAAATATAAGCATTAACATAAGACCCAGCCAGAATGTTGGTACAGTTACCCCTAATAAAGCAAGTATCATGCCCATATAATCTACAATTGTATTTTGTTTTATCGCCGATACTGCTCCTAAAAGGACTCCTAAAATAAAGGAAATTAAAAATGATACCACACCTAAAACAACAGTATTGGGTAATTTTAATAATAAAAGTTCGGAAACACTTCGCTGTTCAGTAATAGAAACACCCAGGTTTCCTTTAAATACATTGGTCAACCATATAATATATTGCTGATAAATCGGTTTATCCAGGCCAAACTCTTTAATTAATCGTTCCCTTACTTCCGGAGGTGAACCGGGATGAAGTAAATTATCTACCGGATTACCGGGAACAAGATGAAGAATTAAAAATATAATCATCGAGCAAAGAATAAAAACGGGAATCATCATAATTAACCGGCGAATAATATAATTAATCATAAAAAACCTCTTTTATCTTAAATGAAGATATATTTTTTATTGCTTGTAAGCGCTAAGTTTAATAACTACTATTCAAAGATTTGGGGTCTCTAAAAGTAAATCCTTACACTAAGAGCAAGAAGGAGATATAAATTTTTATTTCATAAATAGTCTATCCTTTAGCATTGCTATATAACAAGGCATTGAGATATAGAAAATTATACAAGAATACCTTAACGAGTTTTCTTCTACCTCAAATCGAAAACTCGTTAAGGTAGCTCTCTTTATAAGACTTCTTCTAGTGAAGTCCCTCGATATTTATAAACTCATTACTATTAATTTTCTGGCACTAATAAGTAAAATAGTCGCTTTTTTACTTAACTAAAAATCTTACAAAGATAATTATTCTATATCTATATCCAGAATTGGTGGACCAGTAAGCCTTGTTGAATTAATGGCCGGAGGCATAATTACTTCTTTTCTAATTCCAAAATTAACAGGCGGTAAGTAAATTGGAGCCCAGGGGAATTGTTTTAATAAATATTCGTGATAATCAATAAAGTATTTAACTCTTTCTTCCCATGTAGCTGCCTTGGTCATTGCTTTATCCATTAATTCATCTGATTTTTCATCATTCCACATAGCAACATTTGGATAACCCATTCTCTCGGAATTAAAGTACCACTCAAGGATATCAGCGTTATCCCATCCATATAATCTAATTAATAGTTCCTGCTCGCCCTTTTGTAGTTTATCTTTGAAAGTGATAGAGTCGTACTGAGTAATTTTTGTGTCAACTCCTAATTTATGCAGCTGTTCTTGAACAACCTCTGCGACTTTTCGGAATACAGAAGTATTTTCTATCCATAAATTGGCAACAAATTTATCTCCACCTTTTTCCAATATTCCATCACCATCAGTATCTTTCCATCCAGCTTCAGCCATGATCTCTTTTGCTTTATCTAAATTAAAACTAATTTTATATTCTTCAGGAACTTTTGATTCTTCTAATTGATCAATTAAATAACTATGAGCCGGCTTCCCCACGTTCATAAATACGTTCTCCACAATCTCCTCCTGATTAATGGCCAGACAAATGGCTTTTCTAACCTTAATATCAGTGTAAGGTTCTATCTGGGTATTCATAGCCAAATAATAAAGTCTGCTACCGGGGATTTCTACAACATCAATATTTTTATCTTCTTTAATTTTTTCTAAGTAGATGTCAGGAACACCCTCTGTAATATCAACACCGCCACTTTTCAGTTCCATGAACACAGTAACCTCTTCTGCCATCTCCCGAATGACTAGCTTGTCAATCTTTGCTGGACCTTTATTTTCAGATAATTCAGTACCCCACTTATAATCAGGATTTTTCTTGAGAATCACTCGATCATCCATAATCCATTCATCCAACATAAACGGTCCGGTACCCACAGCATATTTGATACCAAAATCATCACCATACTTTTCTATAGCTTCTTTACTGGGTATTTTCATAAACACTGATGATAAATTATACAATAAGTTAGGATCAGGATATTCCATATGGAAGGTTACAGTGTAATGATCTTCAACGGTGACCGATTTAATTGACTGAACCATGTAGTCACTTGGGCTTTTTCTCATCTCTTCAATAAACCATTTGACTACATCGGCATTGAATTCTGAGCCATCATGAAATTTAACTCCCTCTTTTAAATAAAAAATCCAGGTCAAAGCGTCTTCACTCATCTCCCAAGAAGAGGCCAAAGCAGGATAATATTTTCCGTCTAGTCCCCTTTCAACTAAATTATCATATAAAGCATACAAAGCGGAAGTGCCCCAGTTTATTTTAAGAGGATTTAGGGTTGCTGTCCCTTTACCGGCAGGGTCAACAACAAATACCAGTTCTTTTTCTGATGACGCAAGGGAAAATGTTCCAGTCAATGCGATCAGAAGTGCAGCCAACAATAAATAGATAGTTAATTTTTTCATTTTTAATCTTTACCTCCTGTTATTTTTTTTAATTTTAATTGAAATACTTACTTTATTACCAAATTACCAATCTTTTATTTCACATCACCTCCAATTTTCCATCATTTTTACTGAGTACAACTGCCTAGATGAAAATTTTATACGATATATTTAAACATGATGGAATATTTAATTGTACTTAATTTTTCTTTATTTCTTATTATGAATTTTTTGAATTCTTGTATTCACGACACTTATCTACAAAAGCCTTAAATATCTTAATAAATACAGGATAATCATTAAACATCATTTCTGGATGAAATTGTAGACCTAAAGCAAAACGATAAATAGGACTTTCAATAGCTTCAACTATTTTATTTTTTGCCCAGGCAGAGGCTATAAAATTTTTGCCAGGTTCTACACAAAATTGATTATGAAAACTATTTACATTTATTTCTTTAACTCCCAATATTTTTTGCAATTGACTGCCTTCTTCTAAATTGATCATATGAGTAGGAAAATTTCCGCTACTCTCTTGTCGATGTAAAACTCCTCCCGTATCTATCTCATCCAAAAATTTATCATTCAATTTTCCTCCAGCTATCTCGCAAATCATTTGCATACCCCGACACATTCCCAACAAAGGAATGTTTCTCTTTAAAGCAATTTCAATAAGATATTTATCGGCAACATATCGGTACTCATTTTGTCCTCTTAAAGTTCTCGGTCTCCCTTTTACTTCTATCCGATCGCCTTTATCAGAGTCTCCGCAGCCTCCAGACATTACTAATCCATCGATAATATTTAGAATTTTTTCTGATAAACTTTCATTAATAAAAAGCGGAATAATAAAGGGTATTCCCTCACATTTTATAATAGGCTCTATATAATTCCTACTTACTCGATAATAGGGAGTTTCACTTGTACCTCTTTTCCCCAAATTACAAAAACAACTAATCCCAATTACCGGATCCATTAATATTTACCTCTTTCTTTTTTTATATTTCATTTATTTTATGACAAGCCACCTGATGATCTTTCCTTGTTTTTATTTAAGAAGAATCTTTTCTTCATATATTTTACCTGCTTTTGTAAAGCAACGAGTTTGAAATATATCTTTAGATTAGATAGTATTCAGTATACCGTATACTCGATATTACTATATTAATTATACTACATAAAATTAAAAAATCCTTCTTTTTTTTGAAAATTTTTTATTTTTTTTAACTCCTAAGATTTTTATGGCTAAGAAATGTTTACTTGTTAGATTCAATAAGTTTAAAAAATTAAAGTTTATCTGATAAATGTGGGGCGGATATAAGTAGATATAAAAGGAGTATAAAATTCGTAGTATATCTGAAAAAATTTATCTATAAGTTTAAAATAAATTATTTCTTTTCTATTTCATTACTTTTTTATTATTATTTTCTCTAAGTTCTATCTCTTGAAGGAGTGCTTCTTTGCCATTTTCAATATGTCTTCTCATCAATTGTTCTACTAATTTTTCATCCTTTTCCTTGAGAGCTTTCAAGATTTCCTTGTGTTCCTCTATCGATTTTCTTTGCCTATTCTTTTGAGATATAATTTCAGAAAAACGTTCTCTAGATTTTTTATATACATAATTCAATAATAAAATTAATTCTTTACTTTCACTACTTTCATCTATTATATCATGAAATCTTAAATTTAATCTGGCAATTTCTTTAAGAGAGTCTTCTTTTAAGAAACGTTCACTTTCAGTGATTATCTCTTCCAGGTGCTTTATATTCTTAGAGGTAATATTTTTAATTGCTTTTCTGGCAGTTAAGCCTCTCAAGACACTGTTAATATCATAAAATTCGATCAGCTCTTCTTTGGTGGGGAGAGGGGCTACCTTTACTCCCTTAGGGGGGGAAGACACAACTAAACCTTTTTGTTCTAATTCTATAATAGCTTCGCGGACAGGGGTTCTACTTATCTTCATTAACTTAGCCAACTTTGATTCTATCAATCTCTGCCCTGGTTTAAGATCACCCTGGAAAATAGCTCTACTTAAGATAGAATAGACTTTGTCTCTGGTGGCAATTTTTTCACGTAAATCCATCTTGAAATTGTATTCTGAAAAATCATTTATTGAATTTTTAGTACTCATATTATCTCGATTTTCATAGTTTTTATTTAGTTAAAAATAAGTTTATTACAAATTTACTATCATACTTAATAAATTCTACTTAATTTTTTTATTTTCTATTCTATTTTTCTATAAATAAAATAAAAAATAAACCTAATAGAATATTACAATAATAAAGTAAATTGGTCAAATATTCGGAGAAAAATTTTTAAAACTAGATTTAAACTAAATAAAAAATTTGTAATTTGGGCTTTTGACCAAAATAAGGATAAATATCCGAATATCACGACCTATCCTTAAATAATGTTTCCCAGGAGTAAGATTTTTCTTCATTAGTTTATCATATTTATCAGCGGTATAACTGTTCATATAAAACTTTTGTTACATCATCAAAATCAACATACTTATTATTACTAATATTATAATCTACAGCTAATATAACTTCTCCATTATTATTTTTTTTCCTTCATTAATTTGGTAAGTATAGCTTCATCAAAGATATGATCAATCATTAATAGAATAAAATATTCATTTACGTATAGGTCAAATAGAAAACAAAGTAGAAAAGCAAGAAAAAATATTTAAAAAATGTTATTATAATAAAAATAAAGTTACAAATTAAAAACAATAAATAATTATTTTATTTAATCCGCTTACCAACTTGAAAGCTATAACCAGAATAAGTTCTAAAAAGGAGGAAAGGCTCTGCCCCCCAATTATAATTGAAATTATTCTTGGGCTATAAGAATTTTAAATGAAAATTAAAGAACTTTTAGATATTTTAGATAAGATTGCTCCTTTTTCTTTACAAGAAAGTTATGATAACAGTGGGATTCAATTTGCAGATGGAGAAGCTCCCATAATAAAAATATTACTGGCTTTAGATCTAACTTTAGAAATATTAGAAGAAGCTATAAAAAATAAGGTAAATGTAATTCTTACCCATCATCCTCTTCTTTTTATTCCGATAAAACAAATTACCAAACAAAATAATCCCCTTCTTTTTCAAACTATTACTAATCAAATAAATCTTTTAGCGCTGCATACCAATTATGATTTAGCCGAAAATGGGCTGAATGATTATGTTGCTAATCTATTGGGGATAACTAAAATTGCTCCTCTAAAGAGCAGTTTAGAAAAAATTTATAAATTTGCGGTTTATGTACCTATTCAAGAATCAGATAGGATAAGTCAGGCCATCTTTGAAGCCGGAGCAGGGAAGATTGGCAAATATACTGAGACTTCTTTTAAGATTAAAGGGGAAGGGACTTTTAAACCGATGGAAGGAGCTAAACCCTTTGTGGGAAAGATAGGTAAAAGAAAAGTGGTTGAAGAGATAAAAATTGAAACCATCGTTCCGGAGAGAAATTTAGAAAGCGTAATACTGGCTATGAAAAAGGCACATCCCTACGAAGAACCCGCTTATGATATATATGAACTCAAAATAAATCAATCCTATGGAATAGGTATTTGGGGAGAAATAGCTAAAGAGGTAGACCTGGCTGAATTTTCACTGAGCGTCAAAAATAAACTTAAAGCTTCCTATATCAGATTAATTAAATCTAACCATAATCGTAAAATAAAGAAAGTTGCTTTATGTTGCGGAGGGGGAAGCTCTCTCTTGGAGCAAGTTGGTAAGAGTGGTGCTGATTTATATATAACCGGGGATATTAATTATCATAGTGCTCTTCGGGCTAAAGAATTGGGCTTAAATATTTTAGAGATCGAACACTATGATACGGAAAAATTCTTCGTTGAGGCTCTGTACGATAAACTCTTAGAATTTAAAATTCCCCCAAATATTTTAATTAAAAGCAAGAAAATGGAGTCTCCTTATCAACTGCTGTAAATTAGAATTAGGAGGTAAAATATGAAATTTAAAAAAATCGGAAACAAATGGATAGTAAGAATCGATAAAGGAGAAGAAATTGTCCAAACTTTAAAACAATTTTGTAAGGAAAATAAAATAAAATTAGGCACAATTAGTGGAATTGGAGCTACTGATAGAGTAACTATTGGACTTTTTAACGCTAAGCATAAACAGTATCACTCTAAAGAATTAATCGGGGATTATGAAATTATCAGTTTATCTGGAAATATCTCTACCATGAATGAGGAAATATATCTTCACTTACATATTAGTTTATCTGATTCTAAATATAAGGCTTATGGAGGGCATTTAAATTCTGCAGTTATTAGTGGAACCGGTGAAATTGTGATTGAAGAGATTAGGGGCAAAATAGAAAGAGAATTTAATGAAGAAGTAGGATTAAATCTCTTATTTCAAGAAAAAAATAAAACAAATTAAAAGGGCAGACCTTACGTCTGCCCTGATTATCCTTAGGTCATGAATGGTTCTGACAAATTTTATCTAACAAGTTTTAGGTTCTATATTTGTTGTAACAGATAATTTCCGATAAAGGCTTTCTCCCGGTCTTACTTCCTAATTCCTTAGGATATCCTACCGGCATTAGGGCAACAACCCGGACATCTTCGGGAACACCTAAGATTTCTTTAACCTGATCCTGGTAGAAGGCACCGATCCAACAAGTTCCTAATCCTAAAGAAGCTGCCTCTAAGCTCATATGATCCAGAGCAATAGCCAAATCGATAGGATAACTGTGCTCACCACAACTCATTATATGATCAAGATTAGTAGCACACCCGGCGATAACTACCGGAGCTTCTCCTACAAATTTCTGATTCTTGCAAGCAGGAACCAATTTTTTTCTTAAACTCTCCTCTTTTACTACTATAAATTTCCAACCTTGCTGATTACTAGCAGAAGGTGCTAATCT
>Ga0315291_10001779_pt1 | contig 28520 bp, 31 predicted proteins | sample YL17G12_20_MG_FD_203070 | JGI IMG/M metagenome (GOLD analysis project Ga0315291, IMG submission 203070) | Sediment microbial communities from Yellowstone Lake, YNP, Wyoming, USA - YL17G12_20 | ecosystem: Environmental > Aquatic > Freshwater > Lake > Sediment | place: USA: Wyoming | collected...
AGCGCTTCAAAGAGGACGTCCGTGAGGTGGCCGAAGGGTACGAGTGCGGTATCGGCATTGAGAACTTCAACGATATAAAGCAGGGCGATCAGATTGTGGCTTATGTGATAGAGAAAAAAGCCGCTACTCTATAAATAAAATGGTTGTGGGTATCTGCAAGTTATCCTTTTTCCTGCCTGACTGCCAGTCCCTCAAGGATAAGCGCCAGGTCCTTCGCAGGATGAAGGATAAATTTTTTGCACGTTTCAAAATACAACTTGCCGAGGTGGAGGATCAGGATCTGTGGCAGCGCTCGCAACTGGGCTTTTCGGTTGTCGGAAACGACAGGCGCCTGATCGAAAGCATTATGGATAAGGCGGTGGGTTTCCTTGATTCAAACGGCTCCGCACAAATTATTGACAGGGGCATAGAGATCATCAATTGCTGATATGACTAAAAACCTTCCATATGATCGCGCACAGCGGGTCGCCGATGAGATACATCATATAATAACGGCCGCCTGTTATAACAAGCTTTTGGACCCGCGCCTGAAGGGGGTCGAAATTACCTATGTGAAGATGACAAAGGACCTTCAGACAGCGCGTATCTACTATCATATGCGGGGTTTGAGCGAGAAAGAGCACTTAAAGGCAAAAAAAGGGCTCGAAAGTGCGGCGGGTTTTTTGAAAAAGTTGATAAGCGAAGAGATGAAGCTCCGGTATACGCCGGCGATCGAATTTTTCTACGACGAGGCGGTCGATGTGGAAGAGAAGATCGACAGTATCATGTCTAAAAAAGGCGGCGCCTGATGAAGATCTACGATGACGTGATAAAAATTATCAAGGACAAGAAAAGATTTATCATTGCCTCTCACATCAGCCCCGACGGGGACGCGATCGGTTCGACGCTTGTATTGGGAGAAGCGCTGATGAAGATGGGCAAAGAGGTGGTGATGTTCAACCGTGACGGCGTTCCGGCCACGCTCCATTTTCTTAAAGGCGCGGATAAAATTGTGAAAGATATTCCCGGCACCCCTTTTGACGCCGCGATACTCGTCGATTGCGCCGCCCCGGACAGGGCGGGCGCTGCATTCGAGAAGGCCGTCATCAAGGGCCCTAAAATTGCAATCGATCATCACAGGATCGACGAAAAGGCTGTCGATGTGTTATGCATTGACGACACCGCGGCGTCGACCGGCGAAGTCGTCCTGCGCATTTTAAAAAAAATGGGAACCGATATCAGCAAAGAGACTGCCATGTGCATTTATTGCACGTTGGCCGTGGACACGGGATTTTTTCGCTATTCGAATACGACCGAAGCGGTGTTGCGGGTGGCGGCGGAGCTTGTGTCGTCGGGGGCGGATCCGTGGACGGTGGCCAAAAATCTGGAGGAGAGCTATCCTGCCGAAAGATATTATCTGCTTGCGCGTTCTCTTACGTCCCTCACGATTTCCCCGGATGGAAGATACGCACACATGGATGTGACACAGAAGATGATCGCAGAGACGGGCGCCGACATTGAAATGTCGGACGAATTCGCCTCCATTCCGCGTTCGATTTCCACCGTCGAGGTTTCGGCGCTCTTCCGTGAGCTCAAGACAGGAAAGATCAAGGTCAGCTTGCGCTCCAAAGAGGATATCGACGTTTCTCTGATAGCCAAAAAATTCGGCGGGGGCGGCCATTCGCACGCTGCGGGATGCTCGATCACGGGGACGCTTCAAGAAGCGAAAGATACGATTGAAGCGATTGTTTCTAAAATTTTGAAAGCGTGAATCGTGTTTCGTGTATCGTGCATCGTGTGCGATTCACGATCAACGAATCACGATCCACGATCCACGAGCAATGGACGGCGTTCTGATAATAGACAAACCGGCGGGGCCGACGTCCCATGACGTCGTGTCGGAAGTGAAGGCGATTCTCTCCGCAAAAAAAGTCGGCCATCTCGGAACGCTCGATCCCGCCGCATCCGGCGTCCTTCCGCTCGTCATAAACTCTGCTACAAAATTCGCGGAAAAGTTAAGCGGCCAAACAAAGGTTTACGAGTTTGATCTGGTTCTGGGGGCAAAGACGGACACGGATGACGATCAGGGAAAAGTGGTGATGGAAGGGGAAATTCCGGAAGACATCTTAGATCGGATCGATGGAATAAAAAACAAATTCACGGGAGAGATATCGCAGACCCCGCCCGCCTATTCGGCGGTTAAGGTGGGCGGGCGGCCCGTGTACAAAATGGCGCGCAAAGGCAAACCCGTAAGCCCCGAACCCAGGGTCGTTCATATCGATGAGCTCGAAGTTCTGGGCCAACGGGGCACGGGAAGGGTGCGCATGCGCGTGCGGTGCAGCGCCGGGACTTATGTGAGGGCGCTCTGCAGGGATATCGGAGAGGCGATAGGGTCTTTCGGCCACGCCTCAGATATCCGCCGCCTCCAAAGCGGGCCGTATATAATAGAGGACGCAATAACGCTTGATGCGTTTAAAGAGCTTGCCGCGCCCTATAAGCTGAAAAGGATTAAGCCATTGACATCTTTAACGATATCATGATACGGCAGCCTCCGCTATGTCATTAACAATTGAAAGAAAGTCGGACCTAATTAACAAATTCCAAATGCACGCCGGCGATAACGGTTCCTGCGAGGTGCAGATAGCCCTCTTGACGGAGCGCATTGGCGTTTTGAATCAGCACTTTGCGGTGCATGTGAAAGATCATTCAAGCCGCCGCGGCCTGCTCAAAATGGTGGGGCAGAGGCGCAAACTTCTGGCATATCTTCGTCATCACGACGGAGACCGCTATAAGCGGCTGATTGAATCATTAGGTTTGAGAAAGTAGGCCCGCCACTACGGCATCGGCGGGCTCGCCCGCCACGAAGTTTGGCGGGCTTCGGAAGGAAGAGGGACTGATAATTTTTAAAGCTGCACTGGAGTGCATCCTTATAAGTTATCAACCCTCACGTTATCCTTCCTAGAAATATTGAAGCATGAAACTCAATGCTCGTGCATCGTGAATAGTGAATCGTGAATCGATCCACGATACACGAACCACGATCCACTGATTTAGAATTTAATTAAGGAGGTTCTAATGTCACACCGATTTGAAACTACACTCGGCGGCAAGCCGCTCGTCATGGAGACGGGAAAGCTCGCCAAACAAGCCGGCGGTTCAGTCACAGTCCGGCTTGGAGATACAATTGTCCTCGTCACGGCGGTCGTATCGAAGGAGCCGAAGGAAAACGCGGACTTTCTCCCGCTCACCTGCGATTATGTCGAAAAGACATTCGCGGCGGGAAAGATCCCGGGCGGATTTTTCAAGCGCGAAGGCAGACCGTCGGAACTCGAGACACTCACGTCCCGTTTCATCGACAGGCCTGTGAGGCCCATGTTCCCTGAAGGCTATTACCATGAAACGCAGGTCATCGCGACCGTGCTTTCCGCAGACAACGACAATGAGCCGGACATAATAGCGATCACCGGCGCGTCCGCCGCGCTTTGCCTTTCAGAGGCCCCGTTTTTGGGACCGATCGCAGGCGTGAGGGTGGGAAGGGTCGATGGAAAATTTATTTTGAATCCGACTGTGGCACAGATTGAAACGTCCGATCTCGATATAATCGTTGCCGGCTCCAAAGAGGCCGTCGTCATGATGGAGGGCGGCGCGGAGGAGGTCTCCGAAGAGGACATGATCGCCGCGATAAGTTTCGCGCATCGTGAAATGCAGCCCGTCATAGCGCTGCAGGAGGAGATGGCGAAAAAATTGGGCAAGAAAAAAATTGAAGTGGCTCCGCCGAAGCACGATACCGAACTCCAAAATAAAGTGAAGGGACTTTTGAGCGAAAAACTGCGCGAGGCGGTAACGATCCCCACGAAGCAGGAGCGCTACGCTGCGCTGGGCGCGCTCACAGATGAAATAATTGCGGCAGTCGTCCCCGAAGGCGATGAGACAGGCACGGAAAAGAAGGTCGCGGGGATAATCGAGGATGATCGCTATCATCTCGTGCGCAAGATGATATTGGAAGAGGGCAGGCGCATCGATGGCCGCAAGTCGACCGATATCAGGCCCATCACATGCGAAGTCGGGCTGCTTCCGCGCACGCACGGCTCGTCGCTTTTCACGCGAGGCGAGACGCAGGCGCTCGCAGTGACGACGCTCGGCACGAAGGAGGATCAGCAGCTGATCGACGCCATCGGCGGAGAATATTACAAGCGCTTCATGCTGCATTATAATTTCCCGCCGTTCTCCGTCGGCGAGGTGAAGTTCCTGCGCGGTCCATCCAGACGCGAGGTCGGCCACGGAGCCCTGGCGGAGCGCGCGATAAAGCGCATGCTGCCGAAAGAAGACAATTTCCCATATACGATAAGGCTTGTTTCGGAGATCCTGGAATCAAACGGGTCGTCGTCGATGGCCGCGGTGTGCGGATCGTCGCTTTCGCTCATGGATGCCGGCGTTCCCATCAAGGCGCCGGTCGCCGGCATTGCGATGGGACTCATCAAAGAAGGCGACAAGACGGTCATACTCTCCGACATCCTGGGCGATGAGGACCATCTTGGCGATATGGACTTCAAAGTCGCCGGAACCAGGAACGGCATCACGGCTATGCAGATGGACATAAAGATTGCGGGCCTGACCGAGGAACTTCTGGCAAGTGCCTTAAGGCAGGCGCGCGACGGCCGCCTGTTCATTCTCGATCGCATGGATTCCGTCATAGCAAAACCGCGCCCGGAGCTTTCGCCGTTCGCGCCCAAGCTTACGGTCTTGAAGATCCCCGTTGACCGCATCGGCGATCTCATCGGACCGGGCGGCAAGAATATCAGGAAGATCATAGAAGAGACGGGGGCCACCGTCGACATCGAAGATGACGGCACCGTCGTCATCGGCGCGACCGACCAAGCCTCCGGCGATAGGGCGATAAAACTCGTGAAGGCCTACACGGCGGAGGCGGAGGTCGGAAAATATTACAAAGGCAGAGTTGTTCGCACGACCGACTTCGGCGCGTTCGTCGAGATCTTCCCGAAGGTCGACGGCCTTGTCCACATTTCACAGTTGGAAAAGTCGAGGGTGAATGCGGTTACCGACGTCGTGAAGGTGGGCGACGAGATAATTGTGAAGTGCATCGAGATCGACAAAGAAAGCGGCAAGATCAGATTGTCGCGCAAGGAAGCGCTGGATTACAAAGGACCGTTCGATAACGAGTAAACGTGGTTGTCATTGCGAGGAGCTTCAAGCGACGAAGCAATCCCATGGGATTGCTTCACTTCGTTCGCAATGACCCCGTGCGCAGTTCGCCTTTCATCAGTGACGAATATATCCTCCGGACCTGTATGAGCGTTTCATTCATCGAGCCGGAGTTGTCGACGACGTAGTCGGCCTTTGAGATCTTCTCCTCAATAGACCTTTGCGCCTTGACACGCAAAAGCACATCTTCCCGCGTCAGCCCGAATTTATCCTGACACCTTTTGATCTGCTGCTCGAGATCGCAGCTGACGACTATTATCGAGTCCATCTCTTTGTCCCACCTCGTTTCGAAAAGCAGGGGGACCTCGACGATCAGGAGTTGAGTGCCGTTGCGTTTGAGATCGGCTATCCTTTTGGTCAGCTCGTCATGGACCTTCGGGTGTATGATCGATTCGACGAATTTTCTCTCCGTATCGTCGCTGAATATGATCTGCGCCAAAGCCTTTCTGTTGATTATCTGGTCCTGCATCATCACCTTTTTTCCGTAGCGGTCGAACAGCTGTTTCCACACCGCGGTCTGCGGGGCGATCGTTTCGTGAGCTATCGAGTCCGCGTTCAAAAGTTTGGCGCCCTGTTCCTCGAACATCCACGCCACGGTTGTTTTGCCTGTCCCGATATTTCCGGTCAGTCCCACTTTCTTCATCACTCACCTCTCTCGTTTGGATTTCTTGCCAGACGCAAAAGTTCTACGAGGACCCTCGTTCCGATTTCGCCCGTCGCCACCAATTCTTCGACCAGCTTGGGAAGTTTGTCATCATCAGGAGCGTTTATTACTTTGAGGGCCACCTCGACTGTTTTTTTCCACTCCGGCAAAAGCTTCGCGTGCACCTGGCGGATCGCCGGTTCCAAAAGCTCCTGCTTTTTCATCGTCCACGAGAGCGATTCGACAAAATCCTCTTTTTTCCAGTCCTCTTTCGCCTTCTCGTGCGCATCGACAAGCTTGTCGTAAAGCCCGGGCTTGTCAGGCTCCTCTTTCACCGCCTGGCGATACTTCTTGAGCGCTTTTTTATAATCGCCTTTCGATGCGAGCGCGTCGCCCGCCGTTTCAAGCTTATCCGCCTTTTCCTGTTTTTTCATTTTCTATCTGCCTTTTCGCATTCTGTTTTGCTTTGCCCCGCCTGTAGACTTTTTTCGACGGGGTCACCTTGGTTTCGGGTCTTCTTTCCCAGAGCCTTCTGGGTCTTGGGAACTCTTCTTTTTTGATTCTGATTTTTTTCTTTTCCATTGCTCTAAAATTTCGGCCGAATTCTCGCTCAATTTCGCGACAACTGCAAGCAGTTGTTCCCGCGTGTTCAAACCGGGGTCATCCAAAACCATGTCCACCAGCTCTGAAAGTATTGCGCCGATTGCCGGTCCTTCGGGGACGCCGGCGTCCATTATGTCGTGGCCGTCGATTGCAAGATCCGCCGGACCGAAAGGAGGTTTTTTATCGAGTTCCTCCTGTATCCTCTTTCTTAGTTTTTCCACACCTTTTATGCCGTGCGGGTGCTTGCCGCCGCGGTTGTCGGCGAGCCTCAAATCGATCAGCATGAATATATGATCTTTTCCGACTTTATTTACGAAGCGCCTGATCGCCTTGTCGGAAAAAAATGACTTCGTTTCGAACATATGGTTTTCTATCAGTTTCACGACGTTCTTGGGATTGACGCCGATCGTTTCAATTTTTAATCTCTTGAGTATGCGCCTCGCCATCTTTGCGGATGCGATCTGGTGGCCGAAGAATACGATCCGTTTTGAAGGTTCATGATAACGAGTTGTCGTAGCTTTTCCGATATCATGCAAGAGAACGGAAAACATGAGTTCGAGATTTCCGCGGTTGGTAATCGCATGATCGCCTCTGGCTGCGTCGAGCGCCCGCATCGTGTGGCCCCAGACATCGTCGCCCGGCTGTTTGTCCTGCTCGATGCCTTTTATCGCTTCGAGTTCAGGCAGGATGTGTTTTAAAAGGCCGCACTCGCTCATCAGCTCAAAGCCGGCCGACGGACGGTGGGCCAAAAAAAGTTTTTTCAGCTCCTCGGAGATCCTCTCGGGGGATACCGTTTCGATAAGCTTTGCGTGGCTCTTCATCGAATCCCATGTCTCTTTTTCGATTTTGAGCTCGAATCGCGCGGTGAACTGGACCCCGCGGAGAAGCCTTAAAGGATCCTCCTCGAACGCCCTTGGAAAGACCTGCCGGAGCATTTTTGATTCAAGATCTTTCCTGCCTCCGAAGGGGTCCACGACGTCTTCGGTCTCTACGTTCATAGCCATCGCGTTGATCGTGAAATCGCGGCGGCCGAGATCGGTCTCGACGGGAAGATTCGGATCAAAATCCACGTCGAAGTCGCGGTGGCCGGTGCCTGTCGAACGCTCGCGCCGCGGAAGAGAAAAATCGATTGTCTGCGACGGATTCAGGTGCGGCGTGAATTTTACTACGCCGAAAGATTGTCCGACCAGCGCGACCTTCCCGAACGGCTCAAGTATCTTTGAAAGCTGCTTTATGGTGAGCTTGCAGACGAGGTAGTCACGGTCTTTAGAAGGATGGCCCAGCAGGCGGTCGCGGACCGTCCCGCCGACCTCATATATGAGGCCTCCCGCTTCCTTGAGGGCGCGAATATAGGCAATCATAAATAAGACTTACTCTGCCTGCAGGAAGGTTGAAATCTTTGCGGTCTTCATCTGCTCGCGCATCCAGCCCGCAAGGAAATCCTCACCGCGCTCCTGTGTCGCATTAACAGGTGAGGTCTTTTTCTCGACAAGGCGCACGACATAGAATGCGTCACCGCTTTCGATCGGCGCCTCGATTACCGGACGCTCTGTATTCAGCGCAAAGATCTTTTGGTAGTCGTCAAATTTCCCGCGGCCTTCGAGTATCTTCTGGCGCTCCGCAATTGTTACCGGGCCGACGGTTTTTAAAGTCGCCTTCGTTTTTTGCGACAGACCCTTCCAGTCTTTCGGCGCGGACACAAATGATTTCGCAATGGACCCCACATCCTGCCCGTCTTTCGGTTTCTCAATCGCCGCAACTTCGAATGTCCAGAGCGTGGACTCGTTTCCGGCCGCCGGCTGGGGATCGATCCCGGCGAAGAGCCTTTCCAGCGCTTCGATCGCCAGATCCTGCCTCACCAGCTCCTCGTAATTTATGCCGAACCGGTTTTCAAAATAGGGGAGGTACTGGTGGCGGTAAAATATGGGATCGAATTCGCCGTCCTTTATAAGTTCCGGATTTTTTCTTATCATTGCCGCAAGCTCTCCATCGGTTATTTTGATCCCCACCTTTTGCGCCGTTTGAAATAAAAGCTCCCGCTGGACGAGCTGCTGCAAAGTCATCTGCTGCGCGAATTTCTGGAGGGATTCGGCCATCCCTTCGCCCTTGAAGGTTTCGCGCAGGCGGTCCAAGTTCCGGTCAAGGAAAAACTTGAATTCCGTATCGGATATCTCCACCCCGTTTACTATTGCCGCAGTTCCCTGGGTCAAGCCGCCGACAGCCCGTTTTGCGCGGGTCATACGGTTGTAACCGAAGAAAAACGCGAAGGATATGATAATAGCCCCCAGTATGACCTTAATAAGCCATGATGAGGCGTGTTTTCTAAGGACGTCTAACATGTGTTCCCCCTTTCGGTGTCCGACACCTAGCTTAAAGGGGGCTTATAAATCAACAATTTTGTTGATCTTTTATAAGTGCTTTGATAGACGCGGTCCACTATGATTCTAGACCCGATACTCGGCTTGTTTTCCAACGATCTGGCGATTGATCTCGGCACTGCAAACACCCTTGTCTACGTGAAGGGGAAGGGCATTGTTGCCGCGGAGCCGTCGGTCGTCGCAGTCCAGCGGGATTCCCGCGGAATCAAACGCGTTCTCGCAGTCGGTAAAGAGGCCAAGGAGATGCTCGGACGCACCGCCGGCTCGATCGAAGCGATCCGTCCGATGAAAGACGGGGTCATCGCCGACTTTGAAGTCACGGAGGCGATGCTCCGCTATTTTATAAGAAAGGCGCACAATCGGAGGACTCTGGTCAGGCCCCGCGTGATCGTTTGCATCCCGTTCGGCGTGACGGAAGTCGAGAAGCGCGCGGTGCGCGAATCGGCGGAGTCGGCCGGCGCGCGCGAGGTTTATCTCATCGAAGAGCCTATGGCCGCGGCGATCGGCGCAGGGCTTCCGATCACCGAACCTTCCGGAAACCTTGTCGTTGATGTGGGCGGCGGTACAACCGAAGTCGCCGTCATCTCGATGGGCGGCATTGTATTCTCAAAATCTATCCGCATCGCCGGCGACAAGATGGACGAGGCGATCATCCATTACCTCAAACGCAAATATAACATGCTGGTCGGCGAGAGAACCGCAGAGGCTGTCAAGATCGCAATCGGCACCGCATACCCCGACGGCGAGATAAGAACGATGGAGATAAAAGGCCGCGATCTTATCGCCGGCGTTCCAAAGACCCTGGAAGTCAATTCAGAAGAGATCCGCGAGGCAATCGTCGAGCAGGTCAACGCGATAGTCGAGGCGGTTAAGATAACGCTCGAGCGCACACCCCCAGAACTTTCTGCAGACATAGTGGACAAGGGAATCGTGCTCACCGGAGGTGGCGCGCTCCTTAGAAACCTTGATGTGCTGCTCCGTGAAGAGACGGGCCTGCCGGTCGTGGTTGCCGACGATCCTTTGACGTGCGTCGTTTTGGGATCCGGACGCGCCCTTGACCAGCTTGACGTCTTCCGTGGCATTACAATAACATGAAATTGAAATGAGCTGGTTTGCCGGCAAAAAGAAGGTCTTAAATTTTCTCCTTCCATTGATCGTGGCCCTTATCTTTTTTTCGCTCTCCTCACAGACTGCAAGCCGCGCGACATGGTATGAATCGGCCCTTTTAAATCTCCTCACGCCTCTTGAAAGTGTCGTGACCCACGTTTCGGGTTTTTTCGGTTCGATCTGGAACGGATACGTCGCGCTCGTCGGCGCACAAAAACAAAATCAGGCGCTAAAAAAGGTGAACGCTGCGCTTGAAGGGAAATTGATCCAATCGGAAGAGATAAAACAGGAGAATGAAAGGCTGCGCGAGCTTTTGAATTACAAAGAGACCGTCCCGTACAAAACAGTTGTTGCGCAAATCATCGCAAACGATCCGCGTTCGGAGTTTAAAAGCATCACAATAGACAAGGGGCAAAGAGACGGGATCGATGTTTTGATGCCGGTCATCGGTCCAAAGGGGCTGGTCGGCCGTGTAGGCCTTATTTCATACCGCACCGCACAGATCCTTTTGATCACGGATCCCAACAGTGCAGTCGATGTCGTCATGCAAAGGTCGCGCGCAAGAGGACTTCTTGTCGGAACCGCGCGCAAGACCGAACTCAAAGCGGGCACAATATTTTTATCGCGGCTGGAATATCTGCGAAGGGTCAGCGATGTGGAGGAGGGTGACGTTGTCGTGACATCGGGTTTTGACCAGATATACCCGCCGGGTATTCCGGTGGGGACTCTTCATGATGTGGTTTCTTCCCGCTACGGTGTGTTTCAGGAGGCGGACGTGGTTCCGTTCGAGGATTTTCAATCGACGCAGGAGGTGATCGTTCTTTTGAAGCAGGCCGATCTGACAGCGGGGGAGGGCTCATGAGGCGTATATGGCTCTTCCTCGTTTACGGCATCTTCGCGGTCGTGATTGAAAGCACATGCCTTTCAAATTTTTTCGGAACGGTAATCCACTTTGATTTTATCCTCATGGCTGTGATTGCGCTTGCTATCGCGGAGGATCAGCGCGGTGCGATCGCATCCGTCGTAATTCTCGGTGCCCTTCTTGACATAACTTCCAGCGCGCCCTTCGGCCTCGCGATATTTTCTTCGCTCGTCGTATACGGTTTTATCCGCATGATCGTTGCAAAAATTACAATTGAGATATGGGTCGCACGTTTTGTCTGGGTGGGGCTTGCAAGTCTTCTCAATAAAGTCATCACACTTCTTCTCCTTTTTGTCTGGTCGGGCAACGTCAATGTGATCGAGGTTTTGGTGAAGATTGCCGGACCGCAGGCGGTATTTGACGCGATAGTGGGGCTTTTTATGATCCCGGCCGTCAGATGGTACGACGGCCTTACGTGGGAAAAACTTTCGAGGCCGAAGGGGCTCGTATTTAAATAGATGGAACTGACACATGAATACACGGCGGATGTCGAACACCGCTTCGGTTACGCGGTCTGGATAATTGTCGCCTTCCTGTTCATAGTCCTTACTAGGCTCTATTACCTTCAGGTCCTCAAAGGCGACTTTTACAGGTATTTCTCCACTGAAAACAGCATCAAGGAAAGCACGATCCCAGCGGTCCGCGGCATGTTGTTCGACAGGCGGGGCCAGCTTTTGGTCGAGAGCCGTCCCGCCTTCGATATAGTCATCGTTCCGCAGTATGTCGTGGATCCGCCGAAGGTGTTTGCAACGCTTTCGCGCTATCTGAATATGCCGGTGGAAGACATCGAAGCGAAGTGGAAGACACGCACCTCTCAAGCGCCGTATCAGCAGATCGTCATCAAGAGCGACATTTCGCGCGATGAGGTTGCTGCGATACGCGTGCGCAAGAGCCCGTGGTACAATGAGAGTAATCCTGACGATTTCCGCGGCGCGGATGTGGCGGTCCGCTACCAGAGGACGGCGCCGAACGGGACGCTTGCATCGCATCTCGTAGGTTATGTGCGCGAGATTGACACTAATAGGCTGGAGCGTTTCCAGAAACTTTATCCCCACCGTTATTTCATCGGCGATCAGGTGGGTTTAAGAGGGATTGAGGAGTCATACGATCTCATGCTTAGGGGCTTTGACGGCTATGAGCAGCATGTCGTCGATGCAAACGGACGCGAGATCGAATACGAGGGCATTTCGAGTCAGCTGGAAGAAAAGTCCGCAATTCCGGGCGACAGTGTCGTTCTGACTCTGGACAAAGATGTTCAGGAGGTGGCGCAGTCGTTCTTTGAGGGGACGGGCGAACATGCTGAAGCGGTTTCCAAAGGGAAAAGAGGCGCGGCTGTCGTTGTCGATGTGCGCGAGGGCGGCATCGTTGCGATGTACAGCTCGCCGTCTTACGACTTGAACAAACTCTCAAGTCCTGAAGGCAGTCAGTACTGGCTTGAGATCGCAAAGGATCCGAAGGGCTATCTCATCAACCGCGCAATTCAGGGCGCATATCCGCCGGGCTCGACTTACAAACCGGTGAATGCGGTTGCGGCACTTTCGGAAGGGGTGATCAAATTTGACCAGACAGTGACCTGTGCCGGCGCGCTCATGTACGGCGGCCGCGCGTATCACTGCTGGGCAAAAGGCGGCCACGGGGCGATCAGCCTGCATCGGGCAATTGTCCAGTCTTGCGACGTCTATTTTTATCAGATGGGTCTGCGCTTAGGCGTGGACAGGCTTGCGAAATATGCAAAGCTTTTGGGATTGGGGGCGAAAACAGGAATTGCGCTCTCCGATGAAAGAAGCGGTTTGATACCCACGTCGGAGTGGAAAGAGAAGCGTTTTGGAATTCCATGGCAGGAGGGAGAGACGCTTTCCATAGCGGTCGGCCAGGGTTACGATCTGGTGACTCCGCTGCAGAATGCGCTTGTCGCCGCTTACATTGCGAACGGCGGCAAAAAATTACGTCCCCACATGGTCAAGGGCGCCTATGACGCAAGGGGTGAGCAGGTATACGAGTGGAAGCCTCCCGAAAGCAGCAAAGAGGATGATATCCCGATTTCGAAAGACGTGTTGAAGATGGTGCGAGAGGCAATGGTAGGTGTTGTCGGCGAGGTCGGCGGAACCGGTCACCGCTTGAGCACGTATCCTATTAAGATGGGAGGTAAGACGGGAACGGCGCAGGTGGTGCAGCTTGACAGCAAAGTTGCATGTATCGGGGAGAAATGCCGCGATCATGCGTGGTTCATAGGATTTGCGCCCGCAGAGGATCCGCAAATCGCCGCTGCAGTCGTGGTGGAACATGGGGGTTTCGGCGCATCCGCGGCGGCTCCAATCGTGGGCGCCATGATACAAAAATATTTTGATGTCGAACAGGAGTCCCAGAGTGAGTGAACAGTGACCAGTAATCAGTGATCAGTTTTGCTGATCACTGGTCACTAATCACTGATCACTAATAAAATGAGAGAGATATTCGAAAAATTCAACTGGCCGTTTTTCTATGTGACAGCAGCGCTTGTTGTCATAGGCCTCGTGAACCTCTACAGCGCCGTTTATTTCTGGGGCGAAGAGGGGACGATGGCACTATTCTGGTCGCAGCTCATATGGATGGTGATAGGCCTGATTTTGATGTTCGTGGTCTCATTCATAGATTACCGACTCTTTCACCGTACAGCTTTCCACATTTACATCGCCGTCAACATTCTGCTCCTTGCGTCCCTGTTTTTCGGGAAAGTCGTCAGGGGCACGGCAGGGTGGCTGCAGATCGGCGGTTTTTCCATGCAACCCGCGGAATTCGCAAAGCTTGCCTTCATCCTTGTGGCCGCGCGCTTCTACAGCGATCATCCGAATCCGGAGGGTTTTACATTGAAGGATATGTTCAAGCCGGCCATGCTCATGCTCATCCCCTTTGTCCTTATTGTCCTGCAGGGCGACATGGGATCATCGCTCTTTCTTATCCTTATATTTTTCTCCGTCGCGATGTTTGCGAAGATACGCTGGGGGACGCTCATCCTTCTAGTTGTCGTTGGAATTATTGCGGCCGGGACCATATATCAGTTCGGCTTGAAGGAGTACCAGCGCTCGCGCATATTCCAGTTTGTCCATCCTGAAACGGACATCCGCGGCAGCGGCTATCATCTCATGCAGTCGAAGATCGCCGTCGGCTCCGGAAAGATTTTCGGGAAAGGTTATCTCAAAGGTAACATAAATAAGCTGCGCTATCTGCCCGAGCGCCACACCGATTTTATATTCCCTGTGTTTGCGGAGGAGTGGGGGTTTTTGGGCTCCATTGTTATCTTATGTCTTTTCGGGGCGTTACTTCTCATGGGAGTGGAAATCGCATCGAAGGCGCGCGAGCGCTTCGGGATTTTTTTGGCGATAGGAATCGTGGCAATGCTCTTCTGGCAGGTTGTGATCAACTTAGGCGGCGTTCTGGGCCTCATGCCCCTGACCGGCGTGACGTTGCCGCTCATGAGTTATGGAGGTTCATCTGTCATCGCCGTTCTGATCGCTATCGGATTGCTCCAAAACATAAGCCGCCGCCGCTTTATGTTCTAAAAATTCTTTGACATCTGTGCCGAATACTTTCTAGATATTGGGCCTTGAATCAAGGAGGGACTCATGGCGGGAAAAAATATACACGAAGTGACAGATCAGACATTTGAAACCGAAGTCATTCAGTCAAACACGCCGGTCCTTGTCGATTTCTGGGCTGCATGGTGCGGTCCGTGCATGGCGCTGGGGCCCACAATCGAGTCCGTCGCCGATGAGCAGGCAGGGAAAATCAAGGTCTGCAAGGTCAATGTGGATGAAAATCCGGGCATCGCTGCGCGCTATGGAATCAGGTCCATCCCGACAATATATCTTTTTAAAAACGGCCAGAACCTTGGGCAATTAGTGGGTAATGTCCCGAAGGGCGTAATAAAGGAGTTCTTAAAAAAGGCTTATTAATTCAGTATATGATTATGTAAATGAATCCACAGCTTGAAGGGCTGTGGATTTTTTTATGCAAAATCAATTGACTTGACTTTCTCGATCTGGCGTGTTTTTTAGTTGCAGCTAAAAAACACGAGCCAGATCGAGACCCGCCAGGTTGTTTGGCGGGTTCGCGGTATGCAGTTGGTCCGCCACAAGGCGTCGGCGGACCCTCGAAGTGGCAAACGAAAATTTTTCAAATTTTCGTGCCACTTCGGGGCGTATAGCTCAGTTGGCTAGAGTACTTCTGCCAATGCGGCATGATTTTTTTGATAAAAAATCATTTGCCGCATTGAGCATCCGCCGGGTTCTGTGGCGGGCTTGACATGCCCGCCAAAATGATTGGCGGGTCCTCGATTTGACAAATGGTTTTTTCGCCGTGTCTTGGCAGGTTTTGGGCGTATAGCTCAGTTGGCTAGAGTACTTCCTTGACATGGAAGGGGTCGCTGGTTCAAGTCCAGCTACGCCCACATTATTTTCACCGTGGCGAAAAAACCATGTCAAATCGGGAGAAGGGGTCGCTGGTTCAAGTCCAGCTACGCCCACAAAGTGACCCAAAAAGAAGACAAAAATCTGATTGAGCTCGAAACTTTGAGGCATTCGGCTGCGCACGTCATGGCGGATGCGGTGAAGCGCCTCTTCCCAGAGGCGAAGCTCGCCATCGGTCCCGCGATTGAGGACGGTTTCTACTACGATTTCGATTATCCAAAGGGGTTTTCGACTGGAGACCTGGAAAAGATCGAAAAGGTGATGCAGGAGATCATCGATTCAGGGGTTCCCTTTGAAAGAGAGGAAGTCTCAAAGGCGGAGGCGAAAAAGATCTTTGAAAAATTAAACGAAACTTACAAGATCGAGATCCTCTCTGAACTAAAAGAGGACAATGCGACGATCTACACCCACGGTAATTTTGTGGATCTGTGCCGCGGCCCCCACGTTTCCAACACGAAGGAGATCAAGGCCTTCAAACTCCTGAAAGTTGCGGGCGCATACTGGCGCGGCAGCGAAAAGAATCCGCAACTGAACCGCATTTACGGGACCGCGTTTCCTTCAAAGAAGGAGCTCGATAACTATCTTTCCATGATCGAGGAGGCGGCCAAACGTGATCATCGCAAGTTGGGTACGGAGCTGGATCTCTTCTCTACGATGGACGAATACGGCGCGGGGCTCATACTCTGGCATCCGAAGGGCGGTCGCATCCGCGACGCGATAGAGACGTTCTGGAAGCAGGAGCACTACCGCAACGGATACGACATCCTCTACACGCCGCACATCGGCCGCAAAACTCTGTGGGAGACGTCAGGCCACCTGGATTTTTACCGCGACAGCATGTATTCGCCGATGGACATCGACGGGAACGATTATTTCATCAAGCCGATGAACTGCCCGTTTCACATCATGGTTTATAAATCGCGGATGCGTTCCTATCGCGATCTTCCGCTTAGGTGGGCGGAGCTGGGCACCGTCTATCGCTACGAGAAGAGCGGCGTGCTTCACGGTCTTCTTCGCGTGCGGGGTTTCACGCAGGATGACGCGCACATCATTTGCACGCCGGAGCAGATCGAAGACGAGATACGCGAGGTTCTCCGCTTTTCTTTGTTCATGTGGAAGTCGTTCGGCTTTACCGACATCAAGGCCTATCTCGCGACGCGCCCCGAAAAGGCGGTTGGAGAGCCTTCGCTTTGGGACAAGGCGATCACTGCTTTGAAAAATGCCGCCAAGGCGGAGGGGATGGACTATGAGCTGGACGAGGGTGGCGGCGCATTCTACGGACCGAAGATAGATCTCAAGGTGAAGGATGCGCTGGGCCGCGAGTGGCAGATGACCACCATTCAATTCGATTTTAACCTGCCGGAGCGTTTCGATATGAGCTATATCGGTGCCGACGGACAAAAACACAGGCCGTTCATGGTGCACCGCGCGCTTTTGGGGAGCTTGGAGCGTTTCTTCGGTGTTCTCGTTGAGCATTATGCCGGCGATTTCCCCGTGTGGCTTGCTCCGGTTCAAGCAATACTTCTCACAATAACGGACGATCAGATTCCATTTGCAAAGACGGTCCTGGGGAAACTTAAGGCATCGGGCATCCGCGCGGAGCTCGACGACAGAAACGAAAAGCTGGGCTTGAAGATCCGCGAAGCGGAGCTGCAAAAGATCCGGTACATGCTCGTGATTGGCGCGAAGGAAGCGGCAGCAGACAAGGTCGCGGTCCGCTCCCGCAAGAAAGGCGATCTGGGCCAGATGCCTGTTGAACAGTTCGTTGAGATAATATTGAAAGAAGTGGAATCGAAAGGGTCAAACAAGTGAAATTCAAAAATCAAAAGTCAAAATGCAAAACCATAACTCAAAATTCAAAACGTTTTAATTTTTGAATTGTGGTTTTGATTTTTTAGTTTTGATTTTTGAGTTTTAAAAAAGGAGGTGTCTTATAGAACCAAGAGAAGGGGCGAGAAGAAACGATCTTCGTGTCAATCGCCGAATACGCGTCCCGGAAATCCGTTTGATAGGCCCGAACGGTGAGCAATTGGGAATCTTCATAACGTCGGAGGCCCTGAAGAGGGCAGAGGAAGCAGGGCTGGATCTTGTCGAAATATCGCCGACCGCCCGCCCGCCGGTATGCAAGATCATGGATTACGGGAAATACAAATATGAGCAGGCGAAGAAGCGTCACGAAGCCAAGAAACATCAGATCGTCGTTCGCACAAAAGAGATAAAGATGAGGCCCGCGACCGACGAACACGACCTTCAGACAAAACTTCGGCACATAAAGCGTTTCCTTGAAGAGGGTGACAAAGTGAAGGTAACGCTCCGCTTCAGGGGACGCGAAATGGCGCACATGAATCTGGGAAGGGAGCGCTTAAACCGGATCGTCGCCGAGATCGGGGAGATGGGCGAGGTGGAACAGATGCCGAAACTTGAAGGCCGCCTGATGAGCATGATCGTCGGGCCGGCGAAGAAAAAATAATTTTTTGCCACAGAGACGCGCTGTGCCTCTGTGGCGAAGTTAGAAAAGGAGAATCGAAAATGCCGAAGATGAAGACGAAGCGGAGTGCCGCAAAGCGCTTTTCTTTCACCAAGAGGGGAAAGGTCAAAATGAAGCGCTCCAAGCTGCGCCACATTTTAACGAGCAAGACGAGAAAACAGAAACGCCGTCTGCGCAAGGGGCAACTTGCGGCGGCGTCGGACATGGCAAAATTAAGACGGCTACTGCCGTACGGTTAGGAGGAGTCAATGCCGAGAGTAAAAAGAGGGGTAAAGGGAGCGCGAAGGCGCAAATCCATATTAAAGCAGGCGAAGGGATATTTTGCGGGCCGCCATCGCCTGCTTCGCACCGCTTCAGAGGCGGTGGATAAAGGGTATGCGTACGCCTTTGTCGGCCGCAAGCTCAAGAAGCGCGACATGCGCGGGCTGTGGCAGACGAGGGTGGGCGCTGCGGCGAAGGAAAACGGCATTTCATTTTCCCGGCTCATGGGAAATTTGAAAAAGAAGGGCGTGTCGCTTGACCGGAAGATCCTGGCGCAGCTCGCGATCGAGCACCCCGGGGATTTTGCGGCGATTGCAAACCTTGCAAAGAGTGCATGAGAGACGAGATTCTAAAAAGAATCGAGAACGTCCGGGAAGAGGCGCTAAGAGAAGTCGCGTCCGTGAATGACGTCGGCGCGGCGGAAAAATGGCGCGTCAAATACCTGGGGCGCAAGGGCGTCGTGCCTGATTTGCTGACCTTGATGGGGTCTTTGAGTTCCGAGGAGCGTCCCCATGTCGGGCGAAGCATCAACGATCTCAAGACGTCGCTCTCTTCAGAAATCGACAGGCGCATCGAAGCGTTCTCGATGAAAAAGGAGCAGGCGGAGATCTCAAGAGAGCGCATCGATATCACGCTCCCCGGCCGCGTTGTTGCGCCCGGACACCGTCATCCCATACGCCAGGCGATGGATTACGTGGTGGATATTTTCACGGGCATGGGATTTTCCGTTTTTGAAGGGCCGGAGATAGAGTCGGATTACTACAATTTTGAGGCGCTCAATGTGCCCCCCGATCATCCCGCGCGCGATATGCAGGACACTTTCTACGTCGCCGGCGATCTTCTCTTGCGCACGCACACATCGCCCGTCCAGATCCACGTGATGGAAAAGTCAAAGCCGCCGGTTTTCATGATCGCGCCGGGCGCGGTTTATCGCCGCGACAGCGACGTTTCGCACTCGCCCATGTTCCATCAGGTGGAAGGGCTGATGGTCGACGAACACATAACGTTCCGCGACCTCAAAGGCGTGCTGACCGTTTTTTGTCGAAAAGTGTTCGGCGAAAAACACGGCGTCCGTTTTCGCCCCAGCTTTTTCCCGTTTACGGAACCTTCTGCGGAGGTGGACATCTCATGCGTGATGTGCGGCGGGTCCGGTTGCCGCGTCTGCAAGAATACGGGCTGGATGGAAATACTGGGCTGCGGCATGGTCGATCCTCAGGTTTTCACCGCGGTCAAATATGATCCGAAAAAAGTTACGGGATTCGCATTCGGCGTGGGGATCGATCGCGTGGCGATGCTTTTATACGGAATAAACGACATCCGTCTCTTTTATGAGAATGATTTGAGATTTTTGGAGCAGTTCTAATTCGTGGATCGGCCATCGTGCATCGTGGTTCGTTTTTGAATCACGATTCACGATTCACGATTCACGATTCACGAAATGAGAATATCACTTGAATGGCTAAAGGAATTCGTCGACGTAAAGACTTCCCCCGAGAAGCTTGCTGAAGTTCTGACAATGGGCGGGCTTGAGGTCGAGTCGACGGAGCAGCAGGGCTCTGATACCATCTTTGAGCTCGGCGTGACCCCCAACCGCGCCGATTGTCTTTCGATCATCGGCGTCGCGAGGGAAGTCGCGGCCCTCACAAAGAAGCACTTGCGTCCGCAAAAAAGGAAGATTGTAAAAGGAAAAAGGCGCATGGCGGACTTCATCCGGATAACGGTCAAGTCGCCGAAGGGTTGCCCGAGATACAGCGCCCGCGTGATTGACGGCGTGCGGATAGGGCCGTCGCCCGCATGGATGGTGAGGCGGCTTGCGGCGGGCGGCGTGAGATCCATAAACAACGTCGTCGATGCGACGAACTACGTGATGTTTGAAACGGGTCAGCCTCTCCACGCATTTGATTACAAGTTTTTGAGGGGCGGGAAGATCATCGTATCGAATCCGAAAGAGCCGTTCGAATTCATGACGCTAGACGGAGAGACGAGAAGAATTTTGACGACGGATCTTTTGATCGGCGACGGCGAAGGCGCGGTTGCGCTTGCCGGCGTAATGGGCGGAAAGAACTCGGAGGTTTCAGACCAAACGAGAACGGTTGTCCTGGAGAGCGCGTATTTTGAACCGAGAGGCGTTCGCCGCACAAGCAAGCGTCTGGGACTGATATCGGAATCTTCAAGGAGATTCGAGCGCGGCGTCGATCCGGCGGGAACGGTGGGCGCGTTAAATCGTTTGGCCGAAATTATATGCGAGACAGCGGGCGGGACGCCGACGGCCGACTGGGTCGATATAAAACCGCAAAAAATTCCTTCGTGCAAAGTGCGCCTTGATGCTCAAGAGATCAAAAGGATTCTGGGTATAGACATCAAGTTGTCCGAGGCGAAGGCGATATGTTCGAGATTGGGGATGACAACAGTTGCGCAATCAAAAGGGTCGCTCACGCTCAACATCCCCGCATACAGGCCTGATATCACAAGGCCGATAGACGTCATTGAGGAGATCGCAAGGCTTCATGGCTATCACCGCATCGGGGAGACACTCCCCACGGCGAAGGTGACGCCCGTCGTGAAGCCGCGCTTCATATCAAAAGAGCGCCTTGCGCGCGAGGCCCTCGTCGGATGCGGTTTTACGGAAGCCGTGACGATGGGCTTTGCCGGTACTACGGATCACGAACCTTTTAGGGATTTCGCCCCTCAACCGATTGAGATCGCAAATCCGTTGTCGCAGGATGAAGCGGTCATGCGCACTCTATTGCTGCCGGGGCTTTTGAAGGCGGTTGCCTTAAACGAGAGCAGGCAACGCTATGACATAAGACTTTTTGCGATGGCGCACGTTTTTCACAAACCCCAGGGCGGAAACATTGAAGAGCCGTTCCGCCTGGCCGGCGTCATGACGGGAAGACGGAAGCTTGGAAACTGGGACGGCGCAAAGGATTTGGTGGATTTCTACGATGCAAAGGGCGCCATCGAAGCCGTTTTGAAATCCCTGGCGATCGCAAAGTTTGCCGTCTGGCAGCGCGGCGACACATACGGTTTTTTGCATCCGGGAAGATCCGCGGCAGTCCTTGTCGGCAACCGCAGGGTCGGATTTGCGGGCCAGCTCCATCCGCAGGCCGCGAAGAGATGGGATCTTTCAGGCGAGTGCCAGGTTTTTGAGGTCGATTTCGATGTGCTTGCAAACCTTTCTCTTTCGGAGCGGCCGCAGTTTTCAGAGCTTTCAAAATTCCCGTTTGCGGAGCGCGACCTTGCGATCATCGTAGATGAAAAAATTCCGTCCGTCGAGATTTTGAAGGTGATCCAGAATTCGGGCGTATCGCTTGTCACGGACGTGCAGATCTTCGACGTCTACCGCGGCAAAGGGATTCCCGACGGCAAGAAGAGCATGGCCTACACGATACGTTACGCAAACAGCGTGCGGACCTTGACAGACGAGGAGGTTAACAAGGCGCACACAGAGATTATTAGAAGTTTGGAAAAAAACTTGGGAGCTGTGTTGAGAACGTAATAATCCGTGAGCCGTGAACCGTAAACCGTACGGTTCACGAATCACGATTCACGAATCACGAAAAAGGAGGATGCCATGACGAAAGCGGACATCATTGAGCAGATCTACGAGAAAGTGGGATTCTCGAAAAAAGAGTCTGCGGAGATTGTGGAGCTTGTCTTCGACACGATGAAGGAGACTCTTGAGCGCGGCGAAAAGATCAAGATCTCCGGTTTTGGAAACTTCGTTGTCAGGCAGAAGCGGCCGCGCATAGGGCGCAATCCGCAAACGGGCGAGGAAATCGAAATCAGCGCGAGAAAGGTGATGACGTTCAGGCCGAGCCAGGTTTTAAAGTCGGCACTGAATAAGAAAGAGGCCTAATTATGGCAAGGATGCAGGAGATACCGAATAAGCTCTATTTCCGCATCGGCGAGGTTTCCGACATCGTCGGCGTGAAGCCATATGTCCTGCGCTACTGGGAATCCGAATTTCAGGATATAAAGCCCTCGAAGTCGAAATCGGGGCAGAGGCTTTACAAGCGGCGCGATGTCGAGCTTCTGGTGAACATCAAAAGGCTCCTGTACGATGAGCGCTTCACGATAGACGGCGCGCGCAAACGCCTGAAGGAGTTCGGGCGCATTGAGGGCGTCAAGGTTTCCGAAGAGCAGGCGGTACAGTTGAAGCAGCTTGAAGTATTTGCTGAAAGAAGCGCGCCGGCTCATCACAAACCGGAAAAACGTGAAGCGTCACCGGATGTGAGCGACAAAAAGGTGCTCACAAAGCTCAAGAAGGATTTGGAATCGCTGCTGCAGATTATCAGGGAATAGGTTTCGGGGCATAGCTCCCGCCACTAAAGCGTCGGCGGGCAGGCAGCCTGGACTAGAGTGCTTGTCCCGATGCGACACGATTTTTGCAGGAAGCAAAAATCGTGTCGCATCGAGGATCCGCCAAGGAAGTTATGGCGGACTTGGGATGCCCGCCAAAATGCGTTGGCGGGTCATCGATTTGACAAATGATTTTTTCAACGTGCTCCAAATGTCGGTCCGGTCGGGGCATAGCTCAGCCTGGACTAGAGTGCTTGCTTGGGGTGCAAGAGGTCAGGGGTTCAAATCCCCTTGCCCCGACCGGACTGATAGTTACGGCATTTTGAAAAAATCATGTCAAATCGTGACAAGAGGTCAGGGGTTCAAATCCCCTTGCCCCGACATGATTAGATCCATTTTGGAAAATGTGATTTTCTATCCGGCCTATGTGTCTTTGATCCTGTTTGGATATCTTCTGAACAAGGTGAAGGCAAGGTTCGTCACTGACGGCGGGAACATTTTGCGCGGCTACATGGAGGTTTCAGACGGGCAGGGCCGGGTCGTCCATTTGAGCTGGAAGGATTTTTTGGTCTTGAGGACAAACTGGAGAGGGAGACTTCGGCGTTACTTCACGATCGGTTTCAGAAAGGGGTATGTGGAGGAGCAGGCGCAGAAAAGGAAGGGCGAGTGCAAAAGATGCGGGCTCTGCTGCTGCGAGAGGATGTGTCCCTTTGTCATAGAAAACAAGGGAAGATGGGATTGCCTTTTGCATCCGCACAAGCCGCTCAATTGCACAATCTTTCCGATAAACCAGAAGGATGTGAGGGAATACGGCTGCCGCGGCTTCACTTTTGAGGGCCAGGGCATAACCGTGCACTGAAACCATGTTTAAGCTCATAAAACTGATGAGGGATGATTTCACTATGGTCTTCGACCGCGACCCTGCGGCGAGATCCAAGCTGGAAATCATCCTCTGTTATCCAGGCCTACATGCCCTTATATTTCATAGACTTTCGCACTATTTGTGGAACCATCACTTGAAGCTATTGGGAAGGCTTCTTTCGCACTTTTCAAGGTGGATTACGGGCATTGAAATCCATCCGGGTGCAACTATAGGGAAACGGTTTTTCATAGACCATGGCATGGGCGTGGTCATCGGCGAGACAACGGAGGTCGGCGACGACGTGATGCTTTATCAGGGCGTGACGCTGGGAGGAACGACATGGACGAAGGGCAAGAGGCATCCAACTCTTGAAGACCGTGTGGTGGTCGGCGCGGGAGCGATCATTTTGGGTCCCATCCGCATCGGTCACGACTCCAGGATCGGTTCTTCATCCGTCGTGATACATGACGTCCCGCCATTGTCCACAGTCGTCGGCATTCCCGGAAAGGTCGTCCACAGGCGGGAGCCGATCGTGCATGAGGGAGAGGAGCATCACTTTGACCTCGCCCACGGCACGCTGCCGGATCCCTTCGGCGATGCAATCGACGGTCTGCGGAAAAGCATTCAGGAGATCCACGCCCGCCTATTATCGCTGGAACAAAAGCAGGATGATTAGATAAATGAGCAAGAAGATTTTGGTAGCGATGTCCGGGGGAGTGGATTCGTCGGTCGCCGCACTTCTACTGAAGCAGGCGGGCTACGATGTCATCGGCGCATCGATGCATCTCTATAGCTGCAACCGCGCAGGCGCAAAGAGTTGCTGCTCCGCCAAAGACCGCCTTGACGCGAGGGGAGTGTGCGAGAGGCTCAAGATACCGTTTGTTTCCCTCGATTACCGTGATGCGTTCAAAGACAAAGTCATCGGGCCCTTCATCGACGAATACCAGAAGGGCCGCACGCCTTCTCCCTGCATACTTTGCAATCAGTATATGAAATTTGAGGCGCTCCTTGGCGAAGCTTCAAGGCTCGGTGCGGATGCGATCGCAACAGGACACTACGCCCGCATCGAAAAAAGAGGCGAAGCCCATAGCCTGCTCCGCGGTTTGGAGCGCAAGAAGGACCAGTCTTACTTTCTGTTCACATTGTCCGGCGGGGAGCTGAAGCGGATACAATTTCCTGTGGGCGGCCTGACAAAAGAGGAAGTCAGAAAGATCGCGAAAGAAAACGGGCTGCCGACTTCGGAAAAGCCGGAGAGCCAGGAGATCTGCTTTGTTCCCGACGGCGATTATGCCGCGTTTGTGGAAGATGTCCGGCCATCGGGAATAATGGGGCCCGGCGACTTTGTCGGCATTGACGGGAAAATATTGGGGCGCCACAGGGGGATCCATAATTACACGATCGGCCAGCGCCGCGGCCTTGGCTTTGGAGTGGGGAAAAGGCAGTACGTGGTAAAAATTGATCCCTTAAGAAACGAAGTCGTCCTGGGCACGAATGAAAATCTCACAAGAAGGGAGATGACCGTTCGCGCGGTTTCGTGGGTGAATCAAGACTTCAGGGCGCGGAAAAACGTTCAGGTCCAAATCCGTTCCGCCCACGGAGCGGCAGGGGCGGCAATCGAGCATCTAAATGATAATGAAGCGCGTGTCGTCTTTGAAAAACAGCAGCGGGCGATTGCGCCGGGGCAGGCCGCCGTTTTTTACGATGGAGACGAGGTGCTTGGCGGAGGATGGATTGACTGACGTTGCCTTCATAACGCTTGGATGCAAGACCAACCACTATGACACTGATGTGATGGCACAGGCGTGCGCGAAGGCCGGCCTCGAAGTCGTGCCTCCTTCATCGCAGGCTGATGCATATGTGATCAACACATGCGCGGTCACAAGGGCCGCCGATGCGCGGGGGAGAAATATCATCCGCTGCGTAATCCGGAATAATCCGGATGCGATCGTGATTGTTTGCGGCTGCTCGTCTGAAGTCGATGCGGACCGCTATAGAAATATCGAAGGTGTGGATTATGTCTTGGGGGTCAGGGCCGCTGAGAAGCTTATTCCCCTCCTTTGTAAGGAGGGGAAAGGGGAGGTAGATCTACCCCACCCATCCTCCCCTTACAAAGGGGAGGGGCAACAACCCCGCGCACGTGCTTTTTTAAAGATACAGGACGGATGCAACAATCGATGTGCATATTGCATCGTGCCCCATGCCCGCGGTGAGAGCAGAAGCGTTAAACCGGCCGATGTGCAAAATGACGTGAAAAAACTTCTGAAAGCGGGCCACAGAGAGATCATCCTCACCGGCGTTCACATAGGGCAGTATGGAAAAGATCTCACGCCACAAATTTCCGCAGCCGGACTTATTCAGAAGCTTCTTGATGAAACGGATAATTGCCGGTTCAGAATAAGCTCGCTCGATCCGGACGAGATGGGTGATGAGATGATAAAGGTCTTGGGCCATCCGGGGGTTTGCAGACACGTCCACTTATCCTTACAGAGCGGCTCCGATGAAGTGCTTGAGATGATGGGAAGAAGATCCGGGATGAATGATTATGAAAAGCTGATTCAAAGACTTGCCGTTCAAGTGCCGGGCATTGCAATAGGAGCCGATATTATCACCGGTTTCCCCGGCGAAACAGAAGGACTTTTTGAACAGACCGTGAAATTTGTTGAGCGGATGCCCTTTGCATATCTGCATGTATTTCCGTACTCGCCGCGCCCTATGACAAGGGCGGCGACAATGTCAGATCAGGTTCCCGTCCCTGTTCGTACACAGCGCGCAAAAAGACTCATGGAAATCTCTGAAAAGAAGCGCGCAGTTTTCTATGAAGGCCAGTTGGGCAAGAAAGCGGGTGTCGTCATTGTATCGAAGCGGGCCGACAGAGAGGGGCGTTTCAAAGGCATAAGTGATAATTATCTGCCTCTGATGATTCCGGGTAAGGGCTTAAAATATCGCGAAGTCTATAATGTTACGATAACGAAATTTGATAAGGGAAATATATATGGGACTATCGAAGGATGAAAAAAAGAGGTTCAAGGAATTTGAAAAACTCCTTGGCTACGGGTTCAAGAAGCGGGAGCATCTGAAGCGAGCGCTCACGCACAAGTCGTTTGCAAACGAGCAGCATATGCCTTCCACCGAACACAACGAGCGCTACGAGTATCTGGGCGATGCGGTCTTGGAGCTCTCGATCAGCCATCTTTTGATGGCGCATTTTCCGAACCACCCAGAAGGCGAGCTCTCGAAGCTCCGCGCGGCGATCGTCAACGAAGCGGAGCTTGCAAGGATGGCGCGCGCGGTCCGGCTCGGCGAATATTTGTACTTGGGAAAGGGCGAGGACAGGACGGGCGGGCGCGAAAAACCGTCGCTCTTGTCGGATGCTTACGAGGCGGTCCTTGGTGCGGTCTATCTCGATCGCGGTTTTGAAAAGGCGAATAAGGTCGTCAAGAAACAGTTCGACCGCGTGCTCGATGAGGTCGGTGGCGTTGGTTTCATCAAGGACTACAAGACGCGCCTGCAGGAGATATCGCAGGGCAAGTTCAAGGTCATGCCGAGATACAGACTCGTGAATTCGACTGGACCCGATCACAGGAAGACATTCGAGATCAATCTTTTCGTCAAAGACGAACTGGTCGGCACCGGACGCGGCGCCTCCAAGAAGGCCGCGGAACAGGATGCCGCAAGACAGGCACTGGAGAAACTGAAATGCAATTCAAGTCGGGATACGTCGCAATAATCGGAAGGCCCAACGTCGGCAAATCCACGCTACTCAACGCGATACTCGGGGAGCAGCTGGCGATCGTGACGCAGAAGCCGCAGACCACGCGGCACCGGATCACCGGCATCTTGAACCAACAGGATGCGCAGATCGTTTTTCTGGATACGCCCGGATACCACGAATCGAAAAAGCCCTTGAATCAGGTGATGAACGAAGTCGTGGGGAAGGTGATAGACGACGCCGATGTCGTCTGCCTCATGGTGGAGGCGAATCAAAAGGACGCGGAAATCGAGAAGGAACTTTTCGACAGGATCGGGGCCGAGCGTTCGATAATCGTCGTGAACAAAGCGGATAAGGTGAATCGTGACCGGTACGAAAAAATCGCGCAGCATTATAAAAATGAATGGAACGCAAAGGAGCTTGTGATTCTCTCCGCCCTGAAAAACGAAGGCGTAATAACCCTTGTGGATGCGATAAAGGGGCACCTTCCGCAAGGCGAACCATTTTTCCCCGATGACATATACACGACGCATCCAATGAGATTCATTGCCGCGGAGCTTATCCGCGAGCAGGTTTTTTTACAGATGCAACAGGAAATTCCGTATTCGGCTGCGGTGAGGATCGAAGAGTATAAGGACGCGACGGAAGAAAATCCCGTGACCCTGATAAAGGCGGCGATCATCATCGAGAAAGAATCGCAAAAGGGCATGGTCATAGGGAAAGGCGGCGACCGCATAAAGGAGATCGGTAAAAAGGCCCGGTTGAAGATCGAGGAGCTCGTGGGCAGCAAGGTTTATCTTGAACTATTCGTCAAAGTAGAGGAAAACTGGACCAAAGATAGCGGAAAAATAAGGGAATTAATGGGTGTCTGATTTCTAGCAACCTTTTTTAACGCGGGGCGATAAAGGAGGTGGAAGATGGGAAACACATATTACGACATCCTAGGCGTCAGCCCTGCGGCATCGGCCGAGATCATCCACGCCGCGTACCGCGCGCTCATGCTCAAGAAGAAAAAGCATCCCGATCTGGGCGGCAATCCGGAAGAGGCGAAGACAATAGGCGAGGCCTATTCGGTTTTGAAGGACGCCGGCAAGCGCGCGCAATACGACAGAAAACTTGGGAAGCCCCCGATCTGGCGCTTCTGGCGAAAGCCGGAGCCGCAATCCACGGAGCGCCGCCGTGCCGTCCGCCAGACGATAAGCGCCACCGTTTCATTTTGCTTGAATCACGACACGTGCTGGAACGTCGCGCGCGTGAAAGATTACTCGATCATCGGTTTGCGAATTGTTTCACATGAACCGATAAAGAAAAATGAATCGATCGTCATCTCGTGCGCGAACACCGCGACTCAAGTCGTCCACGGAGTCGTGCGCTGGGCGAGAATGTATTGTCCTTCCATTTTTGAGCGGGTATATGAGGCCGGCGTTGAGTTCGACTCGCCGGTACCCGACATCGCCCAACGCTTGTCAATTTAAGATCACCAATTTTATGGACTAATAAGGTCATGGGCGCGGGATGTTTTCTCGCTACGGCGGCTCGCCTCATACGCCGGCGAGCCGCCTGCGCCTCTTCGCCGCATTATATAGGCTATGGTAAGC
>Ga0315291_10001781_pt1 | contig 28516 bp, 25 predicted proteins | sample YL17G12_20_MG_FD_203070 | JGI IMG/M metagenome (GOLD analysis project Ga0315291, IMG submission 203070) | Sediment microbial communities from Yellowstone Lake, YNP, Wyoming, USA - YL17G12_20 | ecosystem: Environmental > Aquatic > Freshwater > Lake > Sediment | place: USA: Wyoming | collected...
TTCTGCTGCTGCACATTGGGTCATGATCTGGCGCCAGATGTACTAGGATTCTCCGATTACCTGTAGTGTCAGGGAATCCGTCTTCGGCCCATACCGAGGACCTCACCACCCGATTTTTGACAGAACCTGCCAATCCAAATCCTTTTGAATCCGGTTCGCCTTATTGGCGCGAAGTGGCTTTATCTGGGGTTGTAAACATGAAGAAACTGAGTGTTCAGCTGTCCGCGCTCTTGATCGTCGCAGTCATGCTATCGGCGGCAACGGTCATCGCCGTCTCCGATTCGAACAGAAACGCGCAAGACAAGTCCGCCGCGAGAATCGAGGCCGATTGGACTGGGTTCTATCTGATCGACGCATCCTCGCAGCTTTCGGGGGCTTCACCAACCTTCCAACAGATAGTGTCCACCGGTGCGGTCATCAACTACTCACTGACGGCCCCAGTAGGGACCCCTCTGCCGCTGAACCAATTGAACATCACCTGGAGGCTCGAGGACGATTTGAACACGACCATGTTCAAGTACGGGGCCAACATCTCATGCATGTGGATGGTCCAGGCGACCCATGCATTGAGCGTGACATATCGCAACGCGACCAATGCTAGCGATATCGGCCGTCAGTACATCTCGGTCGCAGTCATTTCGGATTTCGATTCCGACGGCATCCCTGATATCTGGGAGCGGCAGAACTTCGGCGGCCTGAACACCGCGGATACGACATCGGACTACGATAACGACGGCTGGACGGACCTTGAGGAATACAAGATGGGGACGAACCCGAAGGTCGCCAACGCGAAGCCCGGCTTCATCGAGCAGTATTGGTGGATGTTCATGGTGATTGCGCTGGTGCTCGTTGTCGTGCTCCTTCTCTGGTTCGTCATCATGCCAAAGACAAAGGCCAAGCGCGACGAGGTGGAGAAGAGGAAGATCGCCGCGGCGGTCGATGTCGAGAAATCGCTTCTGGGCCTGGACGACCTGGAATACAAGCCGAAGAAGTGAGCGCAAACCCCTTTTCTCCCCTTTCCCTTTTCATTCTTTTTAATAGATCAGAATCAGTGCTATCGCCACCAGTCCTGCCGCCCAGCAGTACAAGGCGAACCATCTCAACCTGTGCTTCTGGATCACCTTGAAGAGCAATTTCAGAGCTAGGACCCCCGTCACCGCGGCGACGACCGCTGCGACTATCGTCCCTGTCCAATCCGTCTGATGCTCGCCGAGGAAAGCGAATCCGTAAGCCAGGGCGAGGATTATCGCAGGTATCGATAGGAGGAACGAAAAGATCGCCACGACATCCCTCCTGAACCCGAGGTAGCATCCGGCGGAGATCGTGGAGCCGCTCCGCGATATCCCCGGCAGGACCGCCACCGCCTGGAAGAGCCCTATCATCAGGGCGGAGCGCAAACCCATATCCGATTTCTCCCTCCTCAGACTCGGAGTCTCCGCCACCCAAAGCATCAGACCGGTGAAGAGCAGCGCGACCGCGGTCGGGAGGGCCGAGGAAAAGATCTGGTTCAGGAACCTGCTCTCGATGATCGCCGCAATCGCTATCGGAATCGTCGCGATGACTGCGAACCATCCAAGCCGGCGCGCCCTGATCCCATCCTCGTCGAGCTTCGCCCTGTCTCGGAACATCGAGGGGATTATCCGCTTCAGCTCCTTCCGCAGGAAGAAAGTGACGGATGCCAGGGTCGCGGCATGGAGGACAAGGTCGAAGAGGATCATCTCTTCGGATTTCAACTGTAGTATCTGCTGGGCGAACACCAAGTGTCCGGTGCTCGAAACCGGAATCCACTCCGTGATGCCTTGAATGAGCCCCAGGAAGATCGCAATGAGCAAATCCATTGGTTCATCCGATGTTGCTGATAAAATATATATGATTTGGTTTTTGAATCGCGGGGGCGCGACGGGCAGGAGCGCGGGCCGACCAGAAGTTACCCTTATTCTCGATTCAGAAGTCAATTTCTATATACTATATTGGCCTAACTCAGGTCGGCTCAAAGCCGAGCTCTGTCGCCGTCCCCTGAACGCAGTGGGTGTTGAACATTGAAGTCCGTTTCACTTGTCGCCCTAATCATTGCGGTATTCTTCGTGGTCCAATCAGGCAGCGTGCTAGTCTCCGCCGCCGATCAATTCCACGATTCAAGCAAGGACAGGCTAATCATCGCCTTCTCTTCTGCATCGACCGCTGATGCGATCGGGGAGCTCGCGAAGAGTTACGGTGCTACCGCAGAGATTTCCGCACAGGCCGGTCTCGCATATTGGAAGAACTGGGACAACGGGATCCTGAACGCGATCAAAGCGATTCAGGGAGTGACCGGGGTCGAGAGGGAGCGGCACTCGGCGATCTCCTTCACTCCGGACGATTCACGCTATTCGCTCTACCAGTGGGGCGTCAAGAGGATAAACGCCGACACAGCGTGGGATTTCACACTCGGCACTCATAATGTGACTGCGGCCGTCCTCGACACGGGGATCGACTACACCCACGACGACCTATCTCAGAACATGTGGAAGGACGGCAGCGGCCACTACGGATACGATTTCTGGAACGACGACACAGACCCGATGGACGACAACATCAACGGCTACGAGAGCGGCGTATGGACGCCGAATGTGAACATCTTCCACGGGACGCACGTCGCGGGCGTCGTCGGTGCCGATATCAATAACGTGATAGGGATTGCCGGCACCGCCCAATGCAAGCTCATGGCCGTCAAGGTCATGAACGAGAGCGGAGAAGGCACGGACGCCACCGTCGCCCAGGGGATGATATGGGCCGTCGATCACGGCGCTCAGATCATAACGATGAGCCTCGGAGTCGACTCTCAGACCTTGGCGCTGACGAACGCCGTCCAGTACGCTTCGGCGCACGGCGTAGTGCTCGTAGCAGCTGCTGGCAACGAAGGCCTTTCATCGGTCTCGTATCCCGCCGCATATCCACAGGTCATCGCGGTGGGGGCCTCCGACAAACTCGATCACAGGGCTTCGTTCAGCAATTACGGTTCCCAGCTCGAAGTGATGGCGCCCGGGGTGCAGATCTGGTCTGCGAAACCCGGGGACACCTACCAAGAGCTGTCTGGAACGTCGACCGCCACGCCCTTCGTCGCCGGCGTGACCGCCCTCATGCTTTCCATAAACCCGGCGCTGACTACGGCTCAGATCCGCACAGTGCTTAACCAGACCGCTGACGACCTCGGAACCACCGGATGGGACACGTCGACCGGATGGGGCATTATCGACGCGCACGCCGCCGTGCAGGCCGTGTCCGGTCCGGCAGCCACGATAATAGACTATCCCGCCACGGCCGCGCCCAACGCCACGCTGACGGTGAAATGGGTGGTCAGCGGAAGCGGCAACCTCCCGATCAACCACACCTACCTGAGATGGGGGTATTCCGCGTCCCAGCTCACGCACACGAGCGGCATGACCTACGGATATACGACTCCCCACACTTTCAATGCGAGCAACGTCGTCGCGCCGAATGTCGTGAACAGCTCTCTTTTCCTTCAGGCTGTCGCCGTCATCAACGGCACCCAGTACATTTCGACGGTTGTCGAGATCAAAGTGCAATCCAGCTCATCCGATCCGTTCCAGAACCTGATACAGTCCATCAGGAACTTCGTCTATAACGACGTTGGACTTCTCAACTTCATACTGATGATCTTCGCGATCGCGGTCATAGCGGTCATATTCGTCGCGGTCCGCAGAGGAAGGCGCGCGGCAGCGGCGCGTTCAATCCAATCGGGGTCGCTTTCAATGCCCCCTCCCCCATCACTCCAGCCTGCCGCTCAGCCGGCCATTCCGCAATATTACCCTCCGCCCGTGTCCCCCCCGTTGGCGGCGCCAGCGGCATATGTGGACATCTCGAACGGCGCCATTTCACCCGCGACCATCGAGATCTCCGAGGGCACGAGGGTCATTTGGAGGAACAGGGACTGGGCCCCTCCGCCCGGCATCTCCATCGTGAGCGGGACAATCGATGCGACAGGCCTCCATCCGGACGGCATCTTCTCAAGCGGCATGATGGTCTCGCCCGGGGAGTACTGGTCATGCATCTTCAATGTCGCTGGAGCCTACTCCTACTACGTCTCGAACATGAACATGAACGGACGCGTGATCGTCAGGCGCAGATAGTGACGGCCGCCGCGGTCAGAGCAGGATCCTCTTCTCATCCTTGGTGACGTTGAGGACGACCTGCGTGTAGGTCTTCTCCACATCCTCGTGCTCGAGCACCTTCTTCACGAAGGCGTTCAGGTCGGTCCTCGTCTTGAACCGCGCCTGCACCATCGCATCCCAATCCCCTGTCGAATCGTACACCGCAAAGACGGCCGGGTCCCTTGACAGCATCTTCTCAGTCTCTATGATCCTCCCGTGGAGGATCTTGACCCCTATGATCGCGGTGATGTCGAACCCGAGCTTTTCCTGGTCGAGTATTGGCGCATAGCCGAGTATGACTTTCCGCTCCTCCAGCCGCTTGATCCTCTTCGATACCGTGGTGAGTGAGAGGTCCAGCTCCTTTGCGATGTCCCTGTAGCTCTTCCTGGCGTTGGTGTTCAGGATCCTCAGGATCCTCATGTCGAGGTCATCAATTTCGATCATTTTGTCCCCTTCCTTCCACTGGACATCGGGCAATAGGGTCATTTTTGCACCTAATTGCAGGTAATATCCTCTTTGAATAAGAACATTGCTCATTTTATCAGGAGTTTAATAGTCAATTGAACACTTTTTCTCCGGAAACATTGATATATGCTAAAGTCGGATTGGAAAGCGTCAAGAGGTTGGAGAGAATGATGCCTGAATCATCTTGGACATGGGACGCTTCGGCCAAGTACTGGAACGAAGCATGGCTCGACCAGCTCATCGAGGAAGCCTTCAGGCTTATGCGCGAGAAGGACGCCTCGAAGACGGACCCGCACCACTGAAGGTTCTCGTTAGCGCCGTCATCCAGCCGGTCGATTGTTTTGAGGCAAGTTAGGTTCTGTAACAATTCGGGAGATTACATGTAGTACGAACTGAGAATATCAGATTCACACATCAACAATGGATGCTCGTCCGCTCGCTGGCCTTCCGCCTCAAGGATCCCCTCCCGAACGATGCGAAGTACCTGATGGAGGATTTCCGCCTCGCGGTGAACAATGCGATACGCCTTGGCGTACATTCGAACGTGACGTCGAAGTTTGCGTTGTCTAAGCTGGCATACAGGGACTTCCGGAAGGAACATCCGAGTATGTACTCCCAGCACCTCGTCTCCGCATTCGAGGTCGCCGGGAGCATTTTGAAGAACCATCGGAGAAGGCTTAGAAGAGGACTACCGAGCCAAGTCCCCTTCGTTAGAAGGCTCTTCATGAAGGCGGAGAACCAGGCGTACAAGCTCGACAGGGGCAATGGAATCCTCGATCTCCCGATCAGGGCTGGATGCCACATCAAGCTCAGACTAGTCATGAGCGAGCATCATCGGAAATATCTCGAGAATGAATCATATTCGCTCGGCTCTCTGACCCTGTTTCCGGACAGAGTCGTCGTGACCGTCCGGAAGCATCCTCCCAAGCCGTATGCCTCGGAATCCCTCCTCTCGCTCGACACGAACGAACGTAGCCTCGACGGAGTGCTGGCGAAAGACAATCAGATAGTGGCTGTTGTTAGAGCGGAGTTCCCTGAGGTCTGTGTCATCCAGAGTATCCATCACGAGAGGCGTAAGAAGCTGCAGAAGAAGAAGTCGCACGACAGGCGCACGGCGAAGAGGCTGTGCGCACGGGAAGGGATGAGGGAGCATCATCGGATCGATTACCGGATGCACGAGGCAGCTAACGCAGTGCTATCGTTCGCCGAGGAGCGTAGATCGATGATTGTCCTTGAGGATTTGAAAGGCATAAAGCCCCGAGGGGACAAGAAACTCAATCGGCGAATCAGCATCTGGCCGAGGAGGAAGCTTCACCAGATCATCGAATACAAAGCCGCCTGGCGCGGCATCCCAGTCGTCAAAGTCGATCCACGGTACAGCAGCAGGAAGTGCCCGGTGTGTGGGAAGATACAGGATTCCCGAAAGGGCGCTGAGTTCGTCTGCGGATGCGGCTGGCATATCGATAGACACATAAACGCCGGCATCAACCTGCTGCAAACAGCCGCCTCTGAGAAGGCGGCAGGGGGCTTATGGTTCAGCCCCGGCGCGTTCCAGCATGACGTCGTGATGGTCCTCTGCGGTCCTGGAAGGACCGTACGGCCGGAGCCGAATGGAACGAGTGGCATGCGGGCGGTGGCATGAGCGCCGTCACCCGATTATGTTACAGAACTGACAGCCTCCCGCTCCTGCTGAAAGTCTGATCGAGTCCGTACCTCTCCGCCTTCTGCATGATCAGGTGCATCCAGAAATCCGCGTTGGGGAAGAGGATCAGGTCCGGGTCCGCCGAGCCGATCAGTGAGAACAGGTCGGAGAGGATCTCCTTCTACCCTCCTTCCAGCTCCCTCCTGAACCCGTCAGTCACCTCGATGGAGCGTATGTCCTTGTCGAGCTGGGGGGTTCCCATCAACCTCTATCTTCAAGGAGGTCAGCGGGATGTCGAACTCCGGCGAAAGGCGGGACTCGCCCTGGTTCCCGCAGGGGAACAGCCCTTTCTCGGCCATGAAGCGCTGCTCGAGCCTGACGTCGACGTCGTACAGCCGCGCGGAGAGGTGCGAATGCTTCGCGATCCTGTCAGCGACATCCCTGCCGGCGTAGACCCTGTACCCATCCAGCCAGCCGTAGATCGTCCTGAACCTGCGCTCCTCCGCGCCGTAATCCCTCTCCAGGGCTTCCAGCATGCTCAGGTATGCATGCGGATCCGGCAGATGCAAGTGGAAGTAGGGCCGCTGCTTCTCCCGGATGAGCCTGCATGCCCCGCCGTCCTTGACCCAAAGCTCGATGTCTCCCCTGGAGCGCGCGTCAAGGATCCACATCTCTCCTGTCCATCTCCTTCAGCATCTCGACGAGCGCCGAGAACATCGCGGCCTCAAGCGGGTCGTCGAAGGCGTAGAAACCCTCGCTGGAGTGCCTCTTCGCCATCTCGATGAGCCTGTCCGCGTACACCTGGTCCTCCTTCTTGAGGGCCCTTCTCACCCTCGCCCACCTCTCGGTGACCTCCCTCACGCCCATCCTCACGCTCTCGAAGCTCCTCCCCATCAGAACGCCTCCAGCGTGCTCTGGTCGTCCGCCGGCGGAGCGTTGCGGGCCGTGCCGCGAAGCTTCGAGTAGCGGCCCCGCATGCCCCCGCCGTCCGCCGTTCGGTCGAAATAGAACACGCGGTCCGCCTTCTTCGAGATCGCCTGGAGCGTCGCATCGAACGCGGGCGAATACAGCAGGACGGTCGATTCCCGCGAAAGCTCCCTCAGCGCGATCGAGACGTACTCTATCATCTCCTCCGACTCGGCGAAGAGCGACGGGTCGTGCTCCAGGAACACGAACGTCTGGTGCGCGTCGTCCAAGATGCTCAGGAGCTGCGACGACGTGAACGCGCGCCTGATGTCGAACTCCGCGGTCCTGAGGTTGATCCTGCTCAGCAGCCTGGAGTAGTTCCCGCAGACGTAGAGCACGAGGAACCGCCTCGGCTCCACGGCGCTCCTCAGGGCGCGTATCGCGATATTCTCTGGGGACACCAGCAGGTTGAAGGCTCCAGCTTGTATGTCAACGGGCGGATTCAGCTCGATTTCCATCTGATGATACGTCGGCGGTGGAGCCTATAAACCAGCCCGGAGGAGTGCGGCGAAAGTGAAGCGGTTCTACTTCGGAGGTTCCTGGGAGGTCGGTGGGTCAGCGGCCAGCGCGTTCTCCGTCGGCTTACTCGCCGGCGGCGTCGCATGAGGCGTGTGCCAGTAGGTCTTCTTGTCCCTCTTGAAAATAACGGCGATGAAGAGCAGGAGCTGGATGCCGAACAGTATCATCATCGTGAACGGCGTGTACCAGTATTCTCTGATCCTCTCCTTCTCCAGGTACAGCGCGTAGAGCGGGACCGCAATCCACCAGAATCCGACCAGGGTGTTGACGACCGTCGATATCCAGATTAATGTGGGGTCGACCGACCCTCTCGGCAGAAGCGCGAGAAGCGTGAAGTTGCTGCCTGAAAGTATGTACGCGAGGAAGAAGAAGAAGTAGACGACCATCAGCGCGGGCACGAGGATGTATGTAGCGCAATCCCAGGCGATCGTGTCTCCCTTCCTGAGCGCGCGCCAGAAGAGCCTCCCCGTGCATCTCTTCAGGATGATCGTGTGCCCCAGCATCCATTTGTGCCTCTGCTTGATGGCGATCTTGATGCTGCTGGGCTTCTCCTCGAAAATGTCGGCGTCGTAGATCCATCTTATGTGCACCCCAGCGCAGGACAGCTTGGAGGTGTACTCGATGTCCTCGGAGATCGTGACCGCATCGAACGGCACCTTGCCCAGCACCTCTCTCGAAATGCAGATCCCCGGCTCCATGAACACGCAGAGCTTGTGGTCCTGCCGGGGCTGCTTGATGAACCTGTTGCGGGTGGCGTAGTCGACGTGGATGGTTCTGGTGACCCAGTTCTCCTTGGGGTTCTTGCTCCGTATGTTCCCTTGGATGATCCCGTGGCCCGCGACGAGCTCGTTGTTCATCTTTGCGAGATAGTTCTTCGATAGGGAGTTGTCGGCGTCCATTATGATGTATGCGTCGTAATCCTTCCGCCGCCTAATCTCCTCGAGCCCCCACTTGACCGCGTATCCCCTGCCGGCATCCTTCGTGTTGTTCCTCACGAGGACTATCGCCCCCTCCTTCTCAGCTGCTGGGCCAGTCATGTCGTCTGGGGTGTCGATTACAACATAGATGTCGTAGAGGTCCTTCGGGTAATCAAGCGCCTTGAGGTTCCTGATAGTCTCCCCGATGACGCTCTCTTCCCTGTACGCGGGGAGCAGGATGGCGATGCTCTTCTGCGGTTGGACCTCGGGAGATGGCTTGTGCTTATAGAACCCGAGTATGCCAAAATATACGTAATAAGAGTAAAGGACGGTGACTGTCACGGAGAGCATTGTGAAAACAACGCCTATCAAATCCGCGACCAAGTCAGTCCCCTCCTAGCGCTATCGAAATGACTTGCCTCATCGGTCACATCTTTATTCGCGAATGAACCGAGTGATATATCCACTTCACGGTATTTACATACCCTATCGAAATAACGTTTTGCCAGAATGAATCCGTGTGCAGATGGCCTAGGCGGTCTTCCCCTTTCTCAGTTTAAGAACCTTATTTTTCCAATCGCTATCATCTGCGGGTTCTGTATCGGGAGGCTCGATCTTGTCGTCACTCTTAGTGGGCATTACCGACTTCAAATCTTTTTCTGGCTCTGATGCAAGATATTTGAAAGCAATCCACCAGAATACGGCGACCCATGAGATGAAGATTATCTCTCCTGCATACTCGTGGGTCCAGAGCAATGTGAACGGCGCCGGATTGTCAATATTGCCAATGCCGTTATAGTATCCTGCAAGCACTATCAGGGTCATCCTCAGCAGGTTCGCAAGGTACGTCAAGACCGACCCGACCACTAATAAGACGCCAATTCGTCTGGTGAATCGTGAATACTCAGACAGGACGAATGCAATGAATGCCGAAAGAAAGATTCCGAAAGAGTATATCCCGGCGCATGTAGCCGCGATCCCAATCAATCCAGTACCTCCATCCGCCATCTCGAATGATAGAATGGCCCCGGTTGCGGTATTCGCTATTCCCAGAACGGATAATATCCCGCTGAGGGGGGCGGTCAAAAGCACGTAGACTATATCGTCATCTAAGTACATCTCGCCGGGCTGTGATCCCTGGGTGTGTCCCGTCCAAAGTGCGTCCGCATACATTGGGATTACAAGGATCAAAATGAGCAATCCTAAGAAAATCACTATGAAATCCATTTCGCGAGGAAATTTTTTTCTAATCCAGCTGGCCTTATAAGGACCGATGGCCATCCACTCTGGAGGATTATAAAATATCAATATTGTCCCAAAGAATATGGTGATTAGATCATTGCCTCCGATCTCCGATTTCTGAATAAAGAAGTTCAGGACTAAATCTGCCACAATGATGAGCAGACCGATGATCCACACATAAGGAAGCAGTCTGCCATTGATGGTCAATTTTTGAATCATCATGTTGGAAAGGCGAGGAGTTGTCGACTTGACCCTATCTGTTTTCGTAATCGTCTCCTTCGAGGGTAATGCCTTCTTCTTCTGCGCATTCAATTCTGCTAAGACAAGGATGATTCCGACTAGCATCAAAATAATGCCCAATAGTCGAGGCAGTTTTGTCCACCACATCCCGATATCGAACCCGCCAAGAATCAACAGGAATCCTATCAGGAATCGCGGATTTCTGATGTACTCTACTAGCACAGGGTGTGATTAATGAACAAGATTTATTATAACTTATGGTCGAATTATTATTTTGTGGTCAAACCCCCACCCTCCATCCACGGGGAACGACGACCCATCCCTTTCGGAGGGTTTTGACTTGTTCATTTACTTTCGGCTCTGTTGCAAAAGTCTCATCACCAGAACTACCTCCTCATAGCCAGCTGAAGCAGATTGAACATCGCTAGCTTGCATCTGACCTCGTTTTTTCTCGATTCCATATTCCTGCATTTCAGCCTATATCCCACCGCCTTGTCGATCATGCTGAAGATCGTCTCGACATGATTGCGCTTCGCGGTCAGCGCGGCGAAGTGTCTCGGCCAGTGCCTCGCGAAGCTCGCGAGCTTCTGGTAGAGCGTCTCCGGATCCCTGAAGTTCCTCGCGTTCGACCTGTCTTGTGCAGCGGCGTCGCGCCGCCTGGTGGCCGTCAGGCAGTCGTTCCCGAAGTATGCGAAGTCGGCGAGGCTGCGAATCGGCCGGATGTTGTCCGGCAGCTCCTGTCATACCTCCCCGAACATCTGACTTCCGTGAACGTTCGATTCGTGAGCGAGTAGTTGATTTCATCAATTAGGGCATAGATCTCGCCATCTATATGCTCAGTCATGGATAATAAAAAGCTAGTAGGTCAGAGATCGAGAAAATGACGGGCCAGAAGAGTTTCTCACCAGAGCCAATACTCTATGATGCGACAATCGGGAAGCAAGAAGTCAAAATTCCACGACTGATAAATAGCTCCGAAGATATCCTCAATAGTTGGCATGTAGTCGGAAACCTGAAAAAAATATGAAAAATGTAATTGGGTTCTCAACATAAGAGATTCTCGTTTGTGAGAGAGTGGGTTATGTCAATAATGGAGTCTGCAAAATCAGTCGGAAGGAAAATCCGGAGGTTTCTAAAGCTGAGCCCGATGTTCAAAGTTCTTAGGGGTCTGAAAAGGAGAGGTATCGAAATTGAAAATCTGCAGGCGCTCGAAATATTTGGTGGCACCGGCGAGTACCATGTTAAAGATTATGCACCATATGTGTCAACCCTGGAAGTCTGGGAATATAACTCAGAATGTGAAAATTCGTTGAAAAGAAACCTCCCGATGGCAAAGGTGAAGATCACAGATTCCTTCAAGGAAATTAAGATCACTCCTGGGAAATATAATTTCATACTTGTGGATTGCGTTGGACATTACGGAATATTCCCTGATGTTTTCCGGATAGCGATGGATCCCACTGTGATGGTGATAACCGTCATCCCACAGATTACTCAAAGGACCCGGAAAAGATTCCCACACCAAGCGACTGATGAGCAAATGGCGAGTCGCTGTAAGTTCTACAAAACTGATCGCCCGGAGAATATTTCATTCGATGAGATTGCGAAAACATATGAAGAGCTGTGCAGAGCCAACGGGTTTGACGTGGAATGGCATTTTATCGTCAGGAGAAACCGTGGTTATGCGTACTACTTTGTTCTGAGAATAAAGAAACGAATTGGATAGTCCGGCGTGAATATTGAAGAAGACATCCCTTCTTACCTGACTGGACTGTGAGGACATTGTTCTTAGACATACGCGAGACGGTAGAAACACAAACGAACATCACGGTTCCTTGGACTAATGAACCCTCATAGAGCCATGTTCTTCATATTTATCATTCCCTTTTTGATCGGTTATCAGGACGCAAACAAGGGCCGATGATCTCTCGGAGGCATGATGCCACCAGTCGATAGAATGATGAATGACACATCTCTCAGGCTTGTCTGGCAGGATTCCTATGACCAAAGAATATCTCAGCTAAATTCAACTGCCAGCGGATGATGAATCAAATCACTCCTCGCAGTTGCCCGTTCAGATTGATCGTCTCAGGGATAATCAGTCCTGCTATTTTACTCCAATCGAAATCTAACGCAACTATTCTGCAATCATGATGATGGGCGTCCGAGATCGTTTCTTGAACAAGTCTGATTGCAGTCTCATCATCATCAAAGAATGCAACTCCCTTCCCATCTGTAAGGATTTCATTGAGAACACCGAATCTAGAAGAGACAACTGGTACATTGCAGGATAAAGCTTCGAGTATGGAGAGCGGCATCCCAATGGCCGATTTGGGATTCCGAGTTGGAAAAACATAACAATCTGCGATGGAATAGATATCCTGCATTTTTTCGAAGTATCGATCTAGTAAAACGACTCCCGATTCCTCTAATTTTGTCTTGATTTTCGGATCATCCCATGAAATCCCACTTGTCACAAAAACAATTCTTGCGGTCACTGATTTAGATAATCGCATGATGAGGTCTAGATTTCTGCCCTCTGTCAAATGCCCAACAGAAATTACTATCTTATCGATTGGTGCGAATCCAAGTTGCATTCTCAATCTATTTCTCTCTGTCTCTGTTACTGGCTTAAAATCTAAGACATTTACGCCTGAAGGTATCAACTCGTTCGGTCCGTTGCGTAATGAACGCGGCAACTGATCCGAAGAGAATTGCGTAAAAAGCTTGACATCTTTCAGTATTCTCTTCGCAAATGGCGCGACACCTTTTGGTGGCTGTAATAATATGATTACCTTCCATTTTGATTTCCCCTGCCAGAGAGAGAACTTGAGGAGATTATTCATAATTCTCGGGGAGCTTGGTATATATATGATAACATCCGCGTCAATCGCTCTCAATTTCCTTCGACACTTAATAATCTCTCTGATTTTGGATAAGCTATTCCCATCTTCGATGACCTCTTTCGAGAATCCGATTCGGTAAACCCGAAATCTCTTGCTAGTTTCGAATGCATTAGCAATTTCTCTGCCGAACTTCCTAATCCCTTCGGTCGGCTTAAGATTAATTACTTCTGAGATGATGGCGATCTTCTTCATTTCATTCTGAACAATCTCTGGTTCTCTCATCAGCATCATCTCGTCGACAACGCCTTTACCAATCCAGGAACCATTTCGTCGAGGGTATCTTCAACCGGTCTCCCTGAATCTATTTTTATTATTCTGTCTGTGGGATCGTTATGTAAAATCATTGAATACATTTGAGTCTTTTTCATTGAGCATGGAATCTCTTCATGGGATCTTGATGCAAGTGTTGCGGGGTTCGTCATTAGGGCGATGTGAAAGTCGGGCTTTGTAATCCAAGAATCTCCAAATCGCAAAAGGTAGGGGGATCCACCTTTCGTCTCAATGAGATGATCGATTTTCGTGTCTAGAAAATGTCTGTCAAAAATAATGTTGCGACCAGATACTCTTGAAGATACCGACTTCATCTGCAATCTTGCTATATTCTCAATGAGCTTCATCTTACCTTTTTTCGGTATTTCTTTCCCTGTTCTCTCACCACGGCCTTGCGCGGTCTTCCTGGTGCCCGTTCCGAAAGGCTCCTGCATCAGAGATATCGTACCATATCGACTCCAGTAGATAGCAGAATTCACACCCATCTCCTTCATGAGGTCGCCGATCCCCTTTGCAACCGTCGTCTTTCCGCTCCCATCTGGTCCAGACACCGCAATGATTTTACCTTTCACCAATTCATTTCCGAGCTCTCTTATTAAAAAATCTCTCAGAAACAGCCAAATTCTAGAGAGTCCTGTTGGAAAACCCGGCATGTCATCTCGAGCATAGATGCGTTTCATTAGAAATCCCTTCGTGGGTAAAGTAGGCAGAGAAATGGGAAATGTGGTTGCTTCGCCGATTCTCTTATTGATTAATTTCGCTACAGGATCTCTACGCTCGAAGAAAATTTTCTGACCGCCATAATCCAATAAGCCAGCTCCTTTATTCCTCCTCAATACTCTATCTGCTTCTCGGAATGCCTGGGTTGCTAGAGAGAATTCCCTTTTCCATTCCATTTTCTCAGCTATCCTGGTGGCGTCCTCCCAGATACCATCATCGGTTCTGCTTGCTTCACTTATGACATGTAGGTCTATTAGACGGACGGACCGGTTTTCCATGAATGCATGTGCAAGTATTGTTGCAATTAACGCACCACTGTTGATGATTCTTATCTTCCTTTCATTATCAATCAAGCGGTTGTTTCTTACAGCATCTTCGCTGTGAATGAATGTGGCATCCCAGACAATCCTCGAATGTAGGTGAAGTGATATCACCGTCTTTCCTTTCTCAAACCTCTTGAAAAGCAGCTTGTGCGGTTCGTCACACCAAGGTAGCCTCACTAGCCCAGCTGACTCAACTATGTGGACGACATCTTGAAGGTCTTTTTCAAGGACGATGGAATCGATATTGCCACTCCAGAACGGAAATGGTCCATGTGTCTTTATGAGACATATTGGAATTCCTTGCTGGCTCAGTGCCTCCGTTATTGCACAGTATTCAGGAAACCATGTAATTTTCTCTCGCGGCAATCTTTGTAAAGCCAGCTCCCTCGTTTTCAGCCAATCTGATTGCCCCGGGAAAGTTCCCAAACTCCCCTGATCCATGAAGCAAAGAGGTACACCGTTTGCATCGGCCCATTTGAGAAGAAAGCTATGATCGTGAGTTTCTGGTGCGAATCGTAGAAGATCTGCAAAACGCAATGAAGCATCGCGCGATAGGAACATATCATTCTTCATTCTTAGGCTCTCCATAAAGCTCTTCTCTCAAATTCTTCCTCACCGCGTTAGAATATGCTTCATTCATTCTCTTAGCAATGTGAGCCCAACTGAATTCTATTGAGTACACGATCGGCACCCTACCACTATTTGCCTCGATGACCCTTAGAATGCCTTCCGCGATCGATTTCTCAGATCCTTCACTCACAATCTGACCAAATATATCATCCCTGATAAGTTCGCCGACATCTCCAACGTCTGGTGATACGACTTTAGCACCAGAAGCCAGAGCTTCCCTAACGACGAGCGGGCTTCCTTCCCAGGTTGAAGCCAGTATCAGAACCTCAGATCTCCCCAATAAATCTTTGATATCGTTTCGAGATAATTGTCCAAGAAAGAGAGCCTTACCGATTAGCCTAAGTTCTTTCACCAACTGTTCCAGATTTTGACGAAGCGAACCATCTCCCGCAATTGCCAATTTATAGCAATTCTTGCTTTCAATGATTCGAGAAAATGCTCTGATTATCAAGTCAACATTCTTCTCCTTCTCAAGTCGACCGATGTAGCAAATTACTTTGTCTCGTTCGTTTAGGCCGAACCTTGTCAGATCAATTTTATTTTCGTTCTTTCTCTCAAAGAAAATGGATGAAACTCCTCCTGGGATAACTTCAGATTTCGCAGATAGCCAAGGAAGTCTTTCGACGTACATCTTTCGTGTTCTGCTGTCTGTGAATATTATCGAATCGGACACTATCAGCCCGCACAATTCGAGCATTGAATATATCGTTCCCACGATCCTTCCTTTGTTTCTGTAGACCGCGGTTCTCGATGGGCCGTGCATTGAGCAAACGAGCGTGGCGTTCTTCTTTCCTGTCAGAATGAACGGTACGATCTGCTCAGGTCTTTGCGCATGGATAATCCAGGGAGGATCTTTTCTTAGTCTAATGGCCGTCTTGAACAGCAGGGCAAGGAATCGGAAGTTCGACACCTTCCCCTCCGTTATGAACTCCTCCCCCCTCTCCGGATCTCTGCCAGAGATGTTGATTCCGAAGCACACGACTTCGGTCCCTAGTTCTCTCAGGGAGTGGGATAGATACCTCGCGTAGATTTGGACGCCTCCCTGCAGGTCATCCCGAAAATCGGTATTCTCAATTATTGCGACCTTGTAGGAGATTTTTCTTTCTGATGAAGTCCCACTGGCTGATTGTTCCCTTTTCATCCCCCCTATGGTCGATGACTGTCTATCTCCTGGATGATTCTCAACACGATATCTTCTTTATTCGCCAGCATATCATCCCTAAGTTTGATGTAGCGGGCCTTGGACTTTTCATCAGATAGAATATTTCTGCAATGGGCGATTATCTGATCGAGATCTTTTTCTGGATTCTTATATTGTACTACTAATCCGCACTTAATGTACTCCTCTACTGTCCCGAAATACTTCGGATGAATGAAGATAGTTGGGACTGCAAGTGCCGCGGCTTCAGATGCCATAGTAACACCCTCGCTGATGAAAAGTGAGGCGTAGCTAAGCAAGTCGTGCATTCTCCTGAGTCGAATGACGAAAGGCTGCAACTCCGGTTCAATTGGAACTTCAGTTGAGATGAACACCCTTGCGAGTCTTGAGAGGTCCAGAATGAGTTTCTTCTTTGATTCATTGCTGAGATTTCGTAGACCGATGTCATGGTGGGAATCGTGAGCACTGAAACGAAGGATGACTATTTTCTCTCCTCGATTGACACCGACCTCTCTTAACACATCTGGGTCAGGGACGTAATATTTGGGGGTAAGATAGGCTAGTTCCTTCGTGCTGTTAACATATTTGTAATTCTTGAATGTCACCCTCCAAGAGACCGAGGTGGGCGAGATCACTGCGGTCGCGAACGGGGGAGCCAAAAACAGGCCAATAATCCAGGAAATTTCTGTATCATCGAATGAGATATGCGGTTTATGCATTAGGAAGCTAACATGACCTGAATATGGTGAACCCAGGCTAACAAAAAGATCCGCGTTAAACTTCCTGGCAATACGCAAGAGTACCAGATCGTTCCTCACCATGTAGATGGCTTTGTTCACCAACCCTTTTACATTCTCGCCGAGGAAGACAAAATCTTCACCTTCCTGCCGAAGTATCTCGACGACAGCCCCCTCACGGTTTCTCACTGTAATTAGGATTTCATCTCCCCTCTCGCGTAACTTCTTCATCACATTCTTGAAGAGATAGTAATCCGCGGGATGGCCGATATCAAACAGTATCCTCATTGGACTCTGACTCTCCCTGCCGGATTCCATTATTTACTTAAAGCCCTTTGTTACCAGGTGCGCGGTATGATTTTTATCAGGTCTATAATTGCTCGGGTTTCTGAGTTTGCACAATTATCACGAATGATCTCAATCTCAGACAGAATGAGCATTCGTATCAATTATTTGAATGAATTCTAATTTGCCCCCTCTTTTACTAACAAGTAATTTATGGGTGTTTGAATTTTCCAGAGATGAAATGAATCTTGCGATTGTCGATGATAAGGAAATTGACCATAACAAATGGTCCCATTTCATAGAAAATCATCATGGAGGATCCATTTTTCAAACCCCTGAATTTTTTCAAGTGTGTCAAGGAACTAAACGATATGAACCTTATTTCCTTGCAGCAGTTGATAAATCAGTTCAGATCCAAGCTCTTTTGCTAGCTGTGTTCATAAAGGAGTTCGGAGGCCCTTGTGGAAGGATATCCTCGCGCTCGATTATTCAGGGCGCCCCTCTCTTTCTGGATACCAATGAAGGAAAAAGCGCTCTGAAATTTCTCATGACAGAATACGACAAGACTGCAAAGAGGAAAGCCCTTTACAGTCAGATTAGAAATCTTACTGATGTCACTGAATCTCAATCTATGTTTCAAGAGCTCGGTTATGCGTATGAGGGGCATCTAAATTACATTTTGGATCTGGATAAGAGCGAAGACGAGCTTTTCGCTGCCCTCAGCAAAGAGCGACGATATGGGGTGAGGAAGTGCTCAAAGGCCGGAGTCTCCATTGTCGAAATCAGGAGAGCAGACAGGATTGAGGGGGCATATTCGCTTCTTCAACAGACCTATAGTACTGCGGGACTGCCACTCGCCGATGTATCCCTTTTCGAATCAGCCATAAGATTGCTTGGACCGAAGAATATGATCCGGGTCTTCCTGGCCGAGAAGGACGGAGTGCCGGCATCAACCATAATGCTCTTGATCTACAAAGGCGTAATCTACGACTGGTATGCCGGGGCATCGAAAGAGCATCTCAATCTTTGTCCGAATGATCTGGTCACCTGGCATGCAATCAGATATGGGCTAGAATCCAAAGCTTCTCTCTTTGATTTTGGGGGGGCCGGAAAGCCTGGTGAGCATTACGGAGTCCGGGAGTTCAAGAAGCAGTTCGGGGGTCGAATGGTCAATTATGGGAGATTCATCAAAATCCATAATCCCCGGAGGCTTCGGATTGCCGAAAAAGGATTCCAGATACTCAGAAAATTCAGGTGAATTCGCAACGGCATCTATTAGATTCGTTCCGATATAGCGTATGGTATTTATTAACAATCAATTCCGATCTCTATCTCCAGAGATCGCCTAAAGACATTATATCCAGATCTCCCGTGATGCAAACAATTTTCTTCTCGCCAGGAACGAGGTCTGACGATGTCCGCGATTTTAGATGATCAGACAGATCTCTGAGAGTCACGAAACTAACCTCTCCTTCGGACAGAAGCTTATCGACGACGGAAAGCAGCGCCTTCCGCATTTGGAGATATCTCTCTGGATGGATCTGAATGACTGCAAATGAAAGGGATGCCAGCGATGCGCGAATCACATCTTCAAGAATGCTTCCTAGCAGATCATCATCATGGATCCCCATCCTGTCTATCAAGATCTCATCGTCAGGGAGAGAAACCGGAATGTCCATCAGACCATACGGTCTATCGAAATCAGCCTTGTTGACCCGTTTTAATTCGTATATGTCTGACGCAATCTTATCGGCCTCGGCCAGTAGATTCCGGTTCTTTGCCAAAGTCCAATCCATAATTACACTCCCAGAGCTGCTGTATGAGAAACCGCTCTCCGCCAATAATGGGAGTAGACCCTTTCTAGATTTCAGATAGGGCGCCCTATATCCAGTCAAATGAAACCCATACTCTTCAAAGACCTTCTTCGCCTTAGATATGTCCTTCATCAATCTTTCCGCGGAGTGGATGGAAAAGTCCTCATGATGGAAGCCATGAACCGCGATTTCGAATCTGTCGTTGAGCAGGCTCTTCAGGAAATCAACTCGTTTCTCCGTGAGTATTTCGCCACTCACTGGCATTGTAATCCCCATGTCATGATTCTTGGAATCGTCACTAATCTGGGAAAGCGTCTTAGCCATCCGTCTATCCGAAAGGCCATACCTCCAGATCATATTCAAAATGCGGCGCACGGTCGATATCGCATCTCTTGTCTTTAGGGTGTGGCGAAAAGATCGCAAATGATTACCCCCTTCGAGGACCGTGACTAGAGCCGCAGTCATATCTGATGTGCCATCGCGCGACTACTACGACAATCTCAACTCCCTTTATGGTTGGCCCGAAGTGATAATATTTGCCATATGCTCCGAGGTAATCCAGAGCCTTAATAAATATAAATATCTGATGTTGTAATGATTTCTAGAAAATTCAAGCTCAGTGAGTATCTATCTTTCATACAAATGCGAATCACGGCGTCTTAAAGTCCATCAAAGTACAGCGACTGCTATAGCAATGGCCCCGAATGCCGCATAAATCCCAAGAATTACCCTGACGAGGTTCCGCTCCGTCATCGGCTTTTTGCTGAGCAGCCAATATGAGAGAGTGTATCTCTCCGCCCCCTTGGGAGGATGGAGTTTCCCCAGCTCGTCGATAATGGGGTTCGCCATCGCAGCTTTCCTCTCGATTTTATGCAGAGAGTAATATGCAGTCGCGGCGAGTTCGTAGAACGTCGGGGCTATTGCAATCATTCCAGCCAGTTCTAGATTCCCGATAATGACTCCCGTGGCGATTACCGCACCCATCGAAAGAGTGCCAACATCTCCGACAAACGTTATCGCCGGATAACCGTTGAAATAGTTCAGACCGATTGCTGCTCCCATCAACGCGGCGAAGATCAGTGCGCTTTCTATCGGGCCACCGATAAGCATTGCAGCCGAAAGCATTGCAACGGACACGATGACAACCTGCCCTGTTTCAAGACCATTGTACCCCGCCGACATGTTCATTGCGTTCGCGGCACCTGTTACTCCAATTGGCACAATGATCATCCAGAAGAAAAGGAGAGAAGTCTCCGTCTGCATGAAGTCAATGGAGGACAGTCCGAAGGGCAGTGGGATGGTCTCCAATCCTGTGCCCGCGATTATAAGGGGTAGCGCAGCAAAGGCCATAATAACAGCCTTCACCTTTTGCGGTATATGGCTTATGTCATCTATTAGTCCGATCATGCCACCGATGAAAAGGACGCCGATGGCGGCCAAGATCGCCGACGCCTCGAACCCCACAGTCAGTTTGAGTATCCCTGTCGCTACGGATATTCCGATCGGGAAGGCGAACAGTATCGCAATCCCTCCGAGTTCTGGTATCTCGGTCTTGACTTTCTTATTCCAGTCCTGCCCTGTAATCCTCCTCTCCTTCATCCTCTTCATTATTATCGGTGCGAGGAGGAGAGCAGTCAATCCCGATACAACCAATGCGACGATGGTCGCAATCGCAAACCAAAATTCAGTCTCGTTCAGGATGTCTGCCATATCTCTGCAAGTGTTAATATGCATCTATGTAATAATAATATCTAAGAAGAATCGCGGTTTGAACAACCAGGGCATAAAATGAAAAATATCTATGCGTGGGGCTTTCCCAGTGACGAGAAAAGCAACACCCGATTACCGTAATCTGACAATTCGATATTGTGCGTAGCGAGCAAAATCGTCGTCTTGAACTCCTTCTGTATCTTCTTGAAATAGTTCATGACATTGATTTCATTCTCTGCATCGAGATTTCCCGTCGGCTCGTCTGCGAGTAGCACCTTGGGGTTGTTTGCCATCGCCCGAGCAATCGTGGCCCTTTGCGCCTCTCCCCCGCTAACGGTGTTCGCCTTCTCGTTTCCTAGGTTCGCTATGTCGAAGATGTCGAGGAGCTTCTCGGCCTTTTCCAATCCGTTGTTTCCGGCGAGCTTCAGGGGGAGTGTCACATTTTCGAGAATCGTCAAATCCTGGATTAGGTTGTAATCCTGGAAGACGAAACCGACATTCATCAGTCGGAATCTGGCCTTTTCATCCTCGGACATGTCCGTTATGCAGGTCCCGTTGATTACCACTCTTCCTGAGGTGGGTCTATCAAGGCCTGCAATCAGATTCAACAAGGTCGTCTTTCCGCAGCCGGACCTGCCAACGAGCAGTGCCATCTCCCCTTTCGAAAGAACGAGGTTGGCGCAGTCGATTAAAGGGGCTCGATCGCTGTTGTATGACTTGACCAGGTCCTCAACTATCACCATCGGCTGGTCTTCGTTATTTTGCATCCACATTCTCTGATGCCTTCGGTGTTAATTAGATTATCTGTGCGCCTTTTTGCGCTCAGAGATAACTTTTTCATGTATTCGAGTTATTCTCACTCGACTGCGAAGTGACCAGCGGGGCCGATCTAATGTTGCTCTCTCAGAAGGTAATGCTAACGATGACGGTCTGGACTATTGCATCAGCCCTGATCTCCTCCGGATCGGATTTCGAAGTGTTTTTTACGCTTGAGGTCATCGGACTGCTGATAATCCGGGAGTTCGTTGACTCCTTCGCGACGATTGAAATCAAGGAGCGACTAGACCTGTTCATCTACGCCGGGCTGTTCGTATTCGTCGTTATCGTCCTTAGAAGGGTCTGGTTGGCAGTAGGTTAAGAACGTTCAACCCATGAATCTCTCTTTCTTTCTGTGACGGGTGCTCTTTGAAATCACTAACAGTATCATACCAAGGGCGCATGCTATCGTCAATGCCAGCAGAAGACCAGACGCCGACAAGGTCAAAAATCTGTCCACTTCCCCTGCGAACAGGATCAATGTCACCCCGATGCACGAGATTGTCAGGATCGCATACGGCGCGAGTCTCCTCGGATCCGAGAGTCTTTCCAAGGACACTCTGGTCTTCTCGTTCCGGATGAAGAGTCCGAGCGCAATCAGGACGCCCGATATCATTATGGTGAGATAAGGGAGTTCGTTCTGCTCTATCGGCATTATCCATTTGTGCAGATTGTCCAGCATCAAAATTGTGATTAAGAGGAACAGAGAAATGACAATAGTCACGATGGAGATGATGTTGCCAGCACCCCTCTTTATTTCCGCGTGCATTTCCCATTTCTTCGCGCGGATCTCCGGATGCTCCTGGAACTTTTCGCCGCAGTTCCGGCAGAGATTATCCTCAAGGGAAACCATGGTCCAGCAGTTAGGACATAGAACTACTCGTTCTCTCCATACCAGTGGTGGCAGAATGCACCCCTTGGGAATAAGGTCAGGCGAGTTATTAACCCTTTTCGGTCGGGGATTTCGCTCGCGTCTCTCAAAACTGTCCGGCAATTCTTTCGCCGTCCACCCCTTGAGTACTTGCCATCCTCAGGAACGGAAAAAGAGCGAATTCGCTCCATCATCATAGACAAGGGTCAGGTTGATGTTCGCCTCGATGGCCAGCAATCTCTGCTGGGCGATCGGCTGGTAATACTGCCAATCCGCTCCGAGGATTGGTGACTCGAAATCGGAATCGGTGAGCAGGAAATATTCGGCCGGACTATCAGTCGCATTGTCAGATCCAATCAGGTACCTGTAATTGCTTGAGTTCACCGGGAGCAAAGTGGGAAGCGTCGCATTCGACTCTGCTAGCGTGAGTGAGAGAATCCCATATGATCCGAAGCTCGCGGTCATTGTCGTGCCGTTGCCCCCGTCCTCCTGCCAGAAAGCGGCGAAATTACCAGCCCGACCATCCGAATTCGTTCTATCCGAGTTGATCTGGAACGCGGCCAAGCTGACCATCGCCACGACCAGGATCGCGAAGACAAAATAGACCGTTTCCCTCCTCACGGCAGGAATCGGAACACGCCTGATGATCGAGAAAGCCAACGGGAGCATGACCGGGAACAGCAACAGAACGGGATACATGCTGATCCCCCTTCCGTAGTAAATGAAATTCACGACCAGATCTCCGATGAATATCGAGAAGACCGATATCAGGAGCAGGAATTCCGTGGCGAAGCCGATCTCCTTTCTCTTCGATTTCAGTCTCTTTCTAGAGACGGTCAAGGCGTAGACAATCGGAATGAGCAGCATGAAGAAGGCCAGCATCGAGCAGATGCCAAGGACGGCACCGCCGGGGTCGGCGTGCCGGAGCGGGTCATTGGCGTAGTCGACCCTCCCCCAGAAGAAGTTGCCGAGAATGTACTGGAGGTCCCCTGTCGGGTTGGTCAGGCCCTGGGAGGCCATGGCAGGCAGCAGGTCCTCGTAGAAATTGAACTCGAATACGAAAAACAGAAGCAGGGAGAACGCCGCGAGGTCCAGGGCGGGGCTGACCTTGACCGACCTTCGCCTCCATGGGCGGCCGCCGACGCTTGTCACCAGCAGAGCGATCACCAGCCATGCTGCTAGTCCACGGTATATGAAAAGGCTCGCGACTAAGAGCAGGATGATAGCCAGGGCAAGGCCGATACTCCTCGAGCGGAGGTATTTCGCAAGCGCGAGGACGAAGACGAGCATGATCACGCTCACCGAGGTGAAGATTAGGAGGCTGAATTGCATCGTGACCAGCGGGGTCATGTACGCCACGAAGATCGAGGCGAGCGCGGCGTATCTCGCCGAAGAGAATTTCCGCGATGCGCAGTAGTAGATTAGCGGGATAAGCAGCGAACCGATCGGGAGGTAGAGCAACGATGAAATCCCGATGCCGCTGACCTGGGAGACGACCGAGAGAAGTGCCTCATATCCAGCCCCCGATCCGACGCCGATGTCCCGGCCCGCCACCATCCCGTGCTGCACCGCTGAGAAATCGAGCAGCGCGTAAGGATTAGAATAGCTGGTCCAGGCGAGGACCACCCCCGGGATCAGCCAAAGGACCACCAGCAGCGCGGCGAGAATCCCTTTCCGATAATTGGAGGAATCAATGACTAGGTTCGGCATCGTCGGTCCCCGATGTTAACGGTCGCTTTCGTCTTCGTTCGGATGTCTCGCATCATTCTAGCTGGTTCTCACATGGAGCCAGAGATATACCTCCCTGTAGGGCTCCTGCGTGAGGCTCTGCCCTTCAAGGAGCAGCATGAACCGCAGCTTGAAAGTCCCGAGCTGGGAGATTGAGAAGTTGTAAGTCGAGTTCATGTACTCGCCTGGCTGGAGCGTGAAATTCCTCGCCATCCCCAGCCCCTGGTCCATGGATCGGTTCCCGGTGAATGGGTCCCCCTGCCTCCAATGCGTCAGGTTGGCGCCAGTGACGTTCTGGGGCTGGAGCAATATCACGAGGCTGTAATTCCTGTTCGCGGTCTCGAAGCTCCCGACGGAGACGAACACGCTCGCGCTCTGATTCAAAGTGAGATTGTGAGGATAACCTTCCGCCTTCAAGTTCGGGCCGAGGAGCGCCAGCTGGGTGAACGACTCGCCGTTCCTCGGGACCGCCACGACATATGCCAGCAGGATGAGCGTGGCGGCAAGAGTAATCACGATGCCGACCGTCAGGACCCGGTCGACCATGGGCATCCCTTTCATCGAAAGGTCGATCTTGATGTCCACCGCGAACCTCTCATCCTCCGGTAGAGATGCCCTCCTTCTCCAAGCGACCACGGATGCTATCAGCACGAAGCCGGAGAGCGTGGCGAGTATCGGCTCGAGCCTTATGCCGAAAGGCGTGTAGTTCAGCGCCAGTCCCGCAAGCGGGACGATGGCGATGCTCAGGCCTATGCTCAGCGCGACGCGCTCTATCGCGTCGATGCTCTCCCTGTTCGGGAAGAGCGCGGCGGTCGCCACATATCCAGGAAGTGCGAGTATGAAGATGAGCCCGAGGACAGTCCTGACGGGGTTGTCCGGGATGAACGCGATCATGAGGATCAGCAGGAGCGTTATGATGGCGGCAGCTATCAGGTCATCTGGCCTGTCGCGCATGTGGTATTCGAGTTTGAAGGTATCACCAGCCCTTCGTCCTACCGTGATACTCTGCCTGCTCTAATAGCATTCTCAGGAGTCCCGGCCTCCATTCGGGGTGCCTCCCCATGACGGCCCTGAGGAGCTCCTCGTCGGTGAGCTTCCTCTTCAGCGTCTCCTTCCTCTTCCTGCGGAAGATAAGCCCGAGGATTGAGCGCCAAATCCAGAGGAGGCCGTTCGCCATCCAGCGGAACGCCCTACTCGGCACTTTCGTCAGTATCGCTACGCAGATGAAGATCACGAACGCGATGATGACGGCCTTAATGAGGTCGGGGAGCCCTCCGATGGTCGTCATCGAGACCGTCACCGGGTCGAAGTAGTCCCTGTGGCTCTCGTCGAAGAATATGCCATCCCTCCCCTGGGAGAGGAACGCCATCGTGTTGTTCGCGAAGATCTGGTTGTCCGACTGGTTCAGCATCCCGTTTATCAGCAGGCTGGGGTCGGATACGAGAAGGATGCTGCCGCTCCCCATGCTCTCAAGGGCGATGAGCGGGTAGGAATCGAAGGTCTCGGCCCAGTCCCGGAGGTGGTTCCCGTTCGTGTCGAGCCAGCTAGCTACGCTGGACCTCGCGAGCGTCTGCGTTCCCGAACCGGCGACGATGCTGGAGGGGAAGTTGAACAGCAGCGTCGATATCCTGCCGGTGATGTTGCTCTTCGAGTTGAGGTCGAAGCAGAGGGGGAACTGCGGCTGCTTGTCAAAGGCCAGGTCCATCAACAGATATCCCGAGAACCTGCTGGTCGCGTTCATCCCCTGAAGGAGCGAATTGCCGGTGCCGAAGTCGTCTGCGAGAAAGAGCTTGCCGCCCCCTCTCACGAAGTCCCCGACGATCTGCCCCTCGGCATCGGAGAACTCCAAGGTCGGCCCTATCACGATGAGCGCCGACTTAAGCGGATCGAGGTTGAAGGAGGTCAGCGGCGTGTGGGTCACTTCCATGTCCGACCCCGTCGAAGAAAGCCCGAACGTGGGGGTCAGCTTCCCTGAATGATATGCGCCGATTGCGAGGCTACTAGTCCCGTTCCAGCCGGAGTTGTAGATTGAGAAATCAGTGGCGGTGCTGAGCACCGGGGCGACCATGGACAGCGAAAGGATCAGAGCCGAGACGGCTATCACGACCGCTATCACGTAGAGGCGCTTCGCGACCGCGGAAACTATGCTGCCACCCCCGTGAATCCCCTCACTCCTTCGACCGCCCTCTCGAAACCGTTCCAATCGTCCTTCGTGATGGTCTCCGCCGAATACTTCGCTCTCTCGAACCCCTTCGTGATCTGCCCGACGCTGTCGGCAGGGAAGTCCTTGACAGTAAGCATCCGGGCGATATCCCTGGCGGTCATCGTGGGGAGTATGGCTATCTTTCGGTCCACCGATAAGTGGGACAGGAGTGCCATGTAGAGCATCACGATAGCCGTCTTCGGCGGCATCATCGCGTAGTCGAATCCTCCGTTCGCGCCAGAGACGGCAGGAACGCCCGTGAGTGTGAATATCTCGGAGGATTTCCCTGCAAGGGCCAGCGCCTTTGCCTCTTCCGTCCTCCTCTTCCGTCGGAGGTTCGCGTCCCGGACATTCTTCAGCGTGTCCGTCGCAACGAGCACGATGGCCAGCATCAGGATCACTATCGCAATCAGGATCACCCATAGCCAATCTGGAAGCCAGTTGTTCTTGTTCTGATCAGGCGGCGGGGGCGGAGGGTTGTTGTTGTCTGATGGATCGACGTAGATCACGAGGAACTCATCGTCGGATACGACGCTCGTATACTTGCTCTCGTTCGACGAGAAGTACGCCCTGAGAACATGCGTCCCGGTTGAGATATTCGTGGTGTTCAGTCTGTAGATAATGCTCCCGTCAGCACCCGTTTTATTCTTCACGAGCACCGAATCGTCGAAGTAAACGGTGACCGTCCGGTTCGAGAGCGGCTGGGAGGCGTTTTCGAGCCACGCCGTTATATTCACAAAGGTCCCGGGTTTGACCCTGTGGGCGGAGACATTGAGCCTCAGATCCGTCTGATGGTTCACATCGAAACTCGCGGTGCCGCTCTTTGAGGGCTGATATATCGGCGATCCGTTGAACTTGGCATAGATATCATGCGTCCCGTACCCAAGAGTCGAAGCCGAGAATGGCCAGGTGACGGTTCCGAAACCGGTGGTGGTCCCGTTGATGCTGGCGACATCATCGAGGTAGAATTCGACGCTCTCCTGCAGGGGCGGCGGCGCTCCTCTGAAGATGCTGACGATGTGGCTCAGGCTCGCGTTGTAATCGATGACAGGCCCGCCTCTGTAATCTACCAATGTCGCGGTCGCATTGATCATCTGGTCCGGTGAATATCTCTTCCCGTCCAGCGATATGGACACGTAGGTCGGGATCTTCTCGACACGGATGTACTCGCGAGACGTTGGCATGTACCAGCTGCTGTTCATCCATACACGGGCGAGGAAGGAATGGTTGCCGAGCGCCGCGGGATCCCGCGGGATGCTCCATTCGAATCTGTAGCCTCCGTTGGCGTCCGTGACGACCTTGGTGAAATTGAAACTGGTGTTGTCCTTATCGATGTATACATCCGCATTGGCGAGTGGCTTGTCGCCGTCGTATATGAAGCCAAACCCTCTGACGTCCTCTCCAAGGTAGTAGACATCCTTGTCCATCCCCAAGGTGATAAAAGGTTCAATCCATTTGATGTTCCATAAGATGTCACCGAGCATGTCCAGATACCCAAGTAAAGTCATCCTAAGGCGGTCAATCAGCTCCTTCAGGTAAGTCGTGTCGAACGGATGCTCCCCCAACACGGTCAGGTTCGCTATCTCGTCCGCCGCCGTGTCCATATCGTCGAGGTCGTCATTCATGAGGACGACCTTCGTCCTCAACTCCGTGAGCTGCTGCCGCGCATTGTAAGACTCGATCGGTGTTAGATTCTCACCGATCAGCGTTCTGAGGTCAGCGATGCCGAAAAGGAAGCTCGATTGCTTAGCGACGAAACTATGTCCCCCTTCCGACAGGTTCTCGAAGGGAGGCGTCAAGTAGGTGAGGTTAGTCTCTATCCCGCCGGTCTCCTTGATCCTCAGGATCAGCATGCCTACCGGCTCAAGTATCGTGTCCACCAGCTGCAGGTACCGTTCCCCGTCGTAGGGATTCTGGTCGATGCATGACACCAAAGCTAGCTCGGTCGCGTTGATGGTCTGGTTCAGCATCTGTACGATCACGTCGATGCTCGAGCTGACCAGGTTGAAGTTCTCGTGCGGGATCTCCGCGCTCGCGTACGGGGAGGCCGCTATCACGAAAACGAGGACTATAGTAGCTAGCCTGGTGGCCTTAGAATTGCCCATGTGCTCAGGGTTGTCAAGCCATAATACTCTATAAAAGGGTAGCGCAGCGGTTCTCGCTTCAGACGTATTCCAGCTCGAATACGACCCGGTCCTTGGA
>Ga0315291_10001782_pt1 | contig 28516 bp, 36 predicted proteins | sample YL17G12_20_MG_FD_203070 | JGI IMG/M metagenome (GOLD analysis project Ga0315291, IMG submission 203070) | Sediment microbial communities from Yellowstone Lake, YNP, Wyoming, USA - YL17G12_20 | ecosystem: Environmental > Aquatic > Freshwater > Lake > Sediment | place: USA: Wyoming | collected...
ACAGGAATTTTTAAAGGAACATTTCTTGAAAATTTAGATTCTAAACCAACATCATCAGGCATAACTTCACTATAACCTGTTTTTAATCTTACATCATCAAATGTCAAAGCTAATCCTAAAGAATCCATTACTCTAAAAAATTCACTCTTTGTCATTTTTTCTTTTACTATTTTAAAACACCAATTACTCTCTTTGCAAACAAAGCAGCATTTCCCGGATCAACAATTGTCGCGAGAGGTAATCTGCTCGGCATTCTCAGGCTTGAATGAATATCAACTGCATAACTAGCTATATCGCTAAAAACAGGGCACGTAATAACCGGGTAATTTGTATTCCCTGCAACAACTGGCCCTAATCCGTTGCTTCTCCCAGCAAATGTTAAATAGACAAGAGGCTCTATTGATGTAGAGTCCATGTCAGCTACAAAATCCAAAACTCTTCTTGTCTCTTTATGGGCAGATGCATAAAATGGTTTTGTAAAAGGAATGCCTGCTTCTTTTAATGCCGCTTCTAATTTCCCCCAGTGTTCTTTATCGTTTCCACTAGCACCAATAGGGACAACACAACCCCCATAAGCTAATCCTGCTCTTACTAAATTATTCATTATTCTCTTTCTTGCAGTTGGAAGTTCGCTTGCTGAGAAATCAAATTTCTTTCCTGTCAATCTTTCATAAGAAGAAATATATCTCCAAGCTGTTTCTACTACTTGTTCATCAGTTAATTCTGGCAGAGGCATGCCTTCTCTATAACCTGCTTTAATTAAGACATCTCTTACAAACTGTTTTGATGCTTCTTTTATTTTTAATTGTGGTTCAAAATGGTTCAATAAAGAAGAAACGTCCAGGGATGAAGTTCGGGCTTTTAATCGAGTAATTGTTGAAGAATCTTTCATCAACTCTTGTATCTTAGCAAACTTTTCTTCCCATTCTTTTCTATCACAATATCTTGAGGAATCGGGGGTATTTGCTTCATCAATCAAATATAAGTTTCCTTGTTCATCTAAACCAAATTCATACTTTGTGTCAATAAACAACATTCCAGCTCTTTCTGCTAATTCAGCTCCTCTTTCATATAATTTGCGAGAGGTGTGCTTTATTATATCTGCCATGACTCTTCCATGAACTTTTTCTATATCTTCCAACCCAACATCTTCGTCGTGCCCTGTTTCTTCTTTTGCTGCAGGGGTGAACATTGGATGAGGTAATTTTTGATATCTCAACCAGCCATCTGGCAATCTCACTCCGGACTTTTCTCTTAATCCTTGTTCATAATCTGAAGCTAAACTCCCCCATACATAACCTCTCACAACACACTCAAAACCAGCATTTTTTAATTTTCTTTGAACAATAACATTAACATCTGGACTTTCCAGCATAGCATTAGGAACAATCTCAGAAGAATTTTCCATAGCCCACCTGTTAAATAAGTTTAGTACAGCTCCTTTGTAAGGAATACATCTTGACAAAACACGATCAAAGCAACTTACTCTATCAGAAGCTACCATAACAACTTTATCCCCAGAAAAATGAACATCCCTAACTTTTCCTTTTTTATGTTCCCCTAATTCTGGAACAAAACCAGAATCAAGAACATTTTCAAGATTTGCTCTTATTCTCTCTTTATATTCTGCTTCCCTATCACTCATACTTATTTTCTATTTTTAGAATTTATAAATATTCCTGCAAAAAAGTTCTTGAAAATAAGTAATAAAAATCTTACATAGATTCTAAAATCCTAATCCTGTCATTTATGTCAGGATGAGTCTGGAATATAGCAGAAGCTTTGAAAGGATTTGAGATGAATAAAGGAGCAACTGCTCCTGAAACTTTTAATGGCTGGGTTTCTGATTTTATTTTGCGCAAAGCAGAGATTAATCCTGTAGGGCTTCTTGTAAATTTAACAGATGAAGCATCTGCTGCATATTCTCTTTTTCTGCTTATTGCAAGTTGCACAAGAGTGACTGCAATTGGAGCGAGAATAGCAAGGACAATTCCTATTAACAAGAGGATAGCATTTCCTTTTCCTTCCCTGTCCCTATTACCCCCTGAGAACCATAAACTTCTCAGGAAAATTTGAGAAATTATTGCTATTAATCCTACCATAACTGCAACTAAAGTCATGAATCTTATATCATAATTTGCTACATGACTTAACTCATGTCCTAGAACTCCTTCTAATTCCTGCTTATTTAATTTTTTTAAAGCTCCTTCTGTTATGCATACAACAGAATTTTTAGGATTCCTTCCTGTTGCAAATGCATTTATCTGTTCTCCTGGCATTATGTAAATTTTTGGTTTTGGCATGCCAGATGCAAGACATAAACCTTCTACTGAATCATATAACTGCCTGTATTGAGTAGGAGAAGCTTCTTTTGCTCCGACTGAAGCCAATGCTATTTTATCTGAGTTGTAATAAGAAATTAGAACATAAAAAATTGTAATTATGATGCCTATAATTAGTATTGCAAAAACATCCTGAACTATTAATCCTATTACATAAGATAATAAGATTAAAACTATAACTACAACTATCATCAAGAATATTGAGTTTCTTTTGTTCCTTGAGATTTGGTCGTAAAAGCTTATTCTGTCTTGAATTTTTGGTTTAGGCATGAATATGTATTTATTTTTGAGTATATAAATTTTTATAAACTTAATAAAAAGATAGAGAGTAATGAGAGCACTTTATTGTGAAGCAACATGTGATATAAATTTAATTCTTGAGGAAGGGGAACTTAAAGAATTGAGGAGAAGTCAATATGCTACTCCTGTATTAAGCGCAGAGAGTAAACGAAGAACTTTTTGTCTTATGAATCCAAGTTCGGCGAATAAAGTTCCCGGACAAATTGATGTTAAAGAACCCAGACAATCAGATGATTCTTGTCAAACTTATTTTATTAGAATTGGTGATGAAGCTTTACAAACTCTAATGAGAGATGGACGAGTTGGTACAAGAAGAGCTGGTGGCTCAAAAGTTAATGTGATATTAGAGCAGGCTTTGGATAAATATCAGAATTAAAGCTGGTTTTTAAGAGTTGTGAATTTGAGATTTTGGGGGGTTTAGATAAATATATAGTAAAAAGTATATATTGTAAAATATATTTTATATTATGATATATTTAAGTATATATTTATTAGGGTTATAGTAATTTGAAAACATATTTAAAAAAGATGTTTAAAATTCAACTTTCTGCTCAAATTAGCTTTTGTTAATTATTAATAGAAAGAAACTCAAAAGCTAATTTTCGGCACAGCTCTCATCTCTTGAGGAATTTGCAGATATTGCCTTTCTCTCTGCCTGAAAATTGAGGCAAAGAGATTTCCTGGAAAAACTTTTATTGAGTTGTTATAGTCCAAGATGCTGTCGTTATAAAACTGCCTTGAATATGCAACTTTATCTTCAATTGCTGATAATTCCTGCTGTAATTGCAAGAAGTTTTCATTTGCTTTTAGATTAGGATAATTTTCTGCTAAGGCAAAAATGCTCTTTAATGCTGTTTGTAATTGATTACCTGCTTTTACCTTACTAACAATATCTTTTGCTGATAACAAAGCTTTTCTTGCTTCTGTAACTTTTGTTATCATAGCTGATTCATGCTTGACATAACCTTTTACAGTTGCTATCAGATTAGGAACAAGATCGGCTCTTTTCCTTAACTGGACATCAATTTGCGATAAGCTGTTGTCAATTCTATTACCTAGAATTACAAACTTATTATAATAAGAAATAAATGCTATTACTATTATTGCTGCTATAACAACTAATATCCAAATTAATATTGGCATATCTAATTAAAAGAAAATTGATTTATAAAGCTTTTGAATTATTATTCTAGGTAGCAAGATTTAAAAATACAAATTAATTTTAAATTTTATGAAAGTAAAAGTTGACAAAAATAAATGTATAGGATGCGGGGCTTGTGAAGCTGTTTGTCCCAAGGTTTTTAAGCTGGTTGACGGGAAAGCTGCAGCTAAAGTTAAGGAGACAAATGAAAAATGTGCAAAAGAGGCTGTAGATTCCTGCCCTGTTCAGGCAATTTCCTTAACTTAAAATTTAACCTATATATGTTACTACAATAAAGTTTAAATAATACTAAATTCTGTAAAATCTATGGCTAAAGGGAAATTAATAATGGTTTTCTGTATTGCTTTAGTAATTGTTAGTTTAGTTGGAGTTAAAGCGGAATTCTCATATAAAGAAAGCTATAACAGCAGAGTTAATAATTATGATACATGGGTTTACAAAATTGATGTAGATGATGAAGATACAAAAATTACTTTGAATCATTTTTGGAGTTCTCCTAGTTACGAGTCTGAATATGAAACCGAAAGCAGATTTGCATTTGATGCTACTCCTCCAACACCGAGATTGGGAGTTAATCTTCTGGCTCTTAACCAACCTCCAAGCCAGTCTTTTAATGTAGGACAGAGTTTAGTGAATTCCTTCAACAGAGGATATTCTCCTTATACTTATTCCAGAAATTATTTTGGTGTTTATGGCGGCTATAACAGCTACTACGGCTATACATCAAATTCCTGGTGGTAAGCTTTTTCTACTTTTGAGTAATGTAAACTATAGTTAACAAAAACGAAAGATTTATAAAGTTTACAATTGTGAACTTCATATGTACTCCTTACCGCAAGAAATTGAAGTTTGGTATATTATTCCTGCAATAAGAAAGGAATTTGCTAAAATTCTTACAAAGAAATACAAATTAACTTTGGAAAAAACAGGAGAAATATTGGGGGTAAGTAAGGCTGCGATATCACAATATTTAAACAAGAAAAGAGCAGGATTGGTTAAAATTCCTGCTGAAATAAGAAAAGAAATGGAGAATTCTGCAGAATTAATGGTGAAGGATAATAAAATAGCAGTAAGGGAGATTATAAGAACCTTAAGTTTAATTAAAAAAATAAAATGTACCTGCGGTGTTTGCAAAAAATATAATAAAGGAATATTAAAACAATGCGGCATGAAGCCTGTGAAGGGCGAATGATTTGAGGAAAAATGAAAACAATTTATCTTGACAATGCTGCTACTACACCAGTAGATGAAAGAGTTTTGAAAGAGATGATTCCTTATTTTAATGAGAAGTATGGAAATGCCTCTTCCTTGCATCAAAAAGGACAGGAAGCAAAAATGGCTTTAGAGGAAGCAAGAGTAGTTATTGCAAAAAGCATAGGAGCTAAACCAGATGAAATAATTTTTACATCCGGAGGAACAGAATCTAATAATTTGGCTGTTAAAGGCTTGGCTTTTGCATATCCTGAGAAAAAACATATTATTACTTCAAGAATAGAACATGATTGTGTTTTAAATGCATGCAAGTGGTTGGAATCAAGAGGGTATAAAGTTACTTTTTTGAAAGTGGATAAAGAAGGTTTTGTAGATTTAGAGCAATTGAAAAGAGAAATTAGTAATGATACATTAGTTGTTAGTATTATTCATGGTAATAATGAGATAGGAACTATTCAAGACTTGCAAGAAATAGGGAAAATTTGTAAGGAAAAGAAAGTATTTTTCCATACAGATGCCTGTCAAAGTTATACTAAAACTGAATTGAATGTCAAAAAACAGAATTTAGATTTACTAACTTTAAATGCACACAAAATTTATGGGCCAAAAGGTGTTGGAGCTTTATATTTAAGGCAGGGCATAAAAATTACTCCTATATCTCACGGAGGAGGACATGAAAGGAATATAAGATCTGGAACAGAAAATATTCCAGGAGTTGTTGGATTTGCAAAGTCTGTTAATATTGCGAATAAGTCTGATGTTGAGAAAATGAAGACGTTGAGAGATAAGTTAATTGCTGGCTTGGAAAAAATCCCTGGCAGCAGATTAAATGGGCCTAGAGGCGAGAGAAGATTAGCGAATAATGTGAATTTTTCATTTGAAGGAGTTGAGGGTGAAGCTGTGGGGGGCTACTTAGATGCAAAGGGGATATGTTCGAGTACTGGAAGTGCTTGTTCAAATAAAAGTTTAGAACCTTCGCATGTTTTAATTGCTATAGGCTTAACTTCAGAACAAGCTCATGGAAGTTTAAGATTATCATTAGGAAAACAAAATATAGAAGAAGAAATTGACAAAGTAATAGAAGTTCTACCTAAAATTGTGGAAAAGCTAAGAAAAATATCTCCTTTTGAAAAAATTGTAAATAAATTAATAAAATAGGAGGAAAAATGAAAAAGAAAGAAAAGAAAGTTTGTCCTTGCTGCAAGTGCAATCCATGCAAATGCGAACCAGAATGCAAATGCTGTGGATGCAAACCTTGTAAATGTTAAAATGGGAATAAAAAAAGGATTTTTACTCTGTGTATGCCAGGGAACTTGCCCTAGTTTTAGTAAGATGAACATATTCGAAGTTATTAATTTTGTTAGAAAATTAGGAATAGACTTTGTTGCTATTCATCCACAGTTATGTGCAGAAGACGGAGATAAATTTTTAAAGCAACTGCTTAGAGATAATAAAAATATTGAAAAGCTTTACATTGCTGCTTGCGACCCTTTAATGCAGCAGAAAATGTATAGAGGTGCTTTTGAAGAAGTTGGCTTTCCTGAAGAAAAACATATTGGTGTAGATATTAGAAACAAAACAACTCAAGAGGCACAGGAAACGATTAAAAAACTAATTGAAGGAAGATAAAAATGGCAAAGAATTGGTATCCAGTTATTGATTATAAAAAATGTTCGGGTTGTCTTACGTGTTTTAATTTTTGCCGACACGGGGTTTTTGTGATTGAGAAAGGAAAACCAAAAGTTATAAAGCCGGAAAATTGCATAGAATTTTGTCAAGGTTGTGGAAAAATATGTCCACAAAAAGCTATTAAATATTTTGAAGGTAAAAATGAAAAAGAAAACAAGGATAAATAAGAAAATGAGTTTTGCTGATGTTTTGCATAAATATCCTGAAACAGCTGAGGAATTTATGAAAGAGGGTTTGCATTGTGTAGGATGTCCTATGGCTATGATGGAAAGTATAGAAGCAGGAGCTGAGGCTCATGGGATTGATGCTGATAAGTTGATAGAAAAGATAAATAAGAAGATAAAGAAAAAATGACATTCAAATACAGCAAGAAAGTTATGCAACATTTTTTGCACCCAAAAAATGTTGGCGAGATAAAAGATGCGGATGGAATAGGAAAAGTGGGAAATCCTGTTTGCGGAGATATTATGTATGTTTACATTAAAGTTAAAGATAATAAGATTAAAGATATAAAGTTCAAAACTCTAGGATGTGCTGCTGCTATTGCTACATCAAGCATGATTACTGAATTAGCTAAGGGAAAAACCTTGGAAGAAGCAGGCAAGATTACAAGAGATGATGTTGCAGAATCATTAGAAGGATTGCCTCCAATAAAGATGCATTGTAGCAATTTAGCCGCAGATGCTTTGAGGAAAGCAATTTTGGATTACAGGAAAAAAAGAAAATGAACAAGAATATAAAAAAACTGATTGAGTACCCTAAACAAGGAATCTTAAGCAAGGAAATTATCAAAAAAGGAAATTTAGATGTAAGCTTATTTTGTATGGCTAAAGGAAGCGAGATAGGAGAACATACATCAACTAAACAAGGAGTAATTTATGTTTTAGAAGGAGAAGGAATTTTTAATCTGGAAGGGAAGAGGATTGAGATGAAGACGGGAGAGCTTATATTTATGAATAAAAATTCAGAACATTCATTAATTGCAAGAAAAAATACATCTTTTTTGCTTGTTTTGAACTGAGTTTCATAAAACTTAAAAGCAAATAAACTCAAAATAAACAAAACTAAATGAGAATAGGAGGTTAATATGGGAGTTAGCAAGATAGGAGAAGTTTACAAGTGCAATGTTTGTGGGAATATAGTTGAAGCAGTGAATGTCGGAGGGGGAACTCTGGTATGTTGTGGACAGCCAATGGAATTATTGAATGAAAAAACAGAAGATATTGGAAAAGAAAAACACGTTCCTGTAATAGAGAATATAACAAACGGAATAAAAGTTAAAGTTGGAAGTATTCCTCATCCTATGGAAGAAAAACACTATATACAATGGATTGAAATTATAAAAGACGGGAAAAGCTACAAACAATTTTTAAAACCTGGAATGAAACCAGAAGCTGAATTTTGTTTTGATGAAAATGTAGAAGTCAGGGAATATTGCAATATACATGGTTTATGGAAAAAATAAGGCAGACAAATGAAAAATAAAAATATTGGATTTTTGATTGTGGGAATAGCAGTTGTAATAGGAATTATAATTTTAATTTTTAATCTTGGCTTAAGAAAAGTTGTTGCAAGCTCCTGCACTATGGGAACAACATGCAGTATGTATAGTACAATAGTTATTCAAACTTATGTAAGTTTAGCAATTGCAGCCTTGGTTTTAATAATAGGCTTATTTTTTATACTTAGTAAGGAAGAAAAAGAAATTGTTTTCAAGAGAATTAAAGAAAAAGTTGAAGTAAAGAGGAAGCCTATTGATTATTCTAGATTAGATAAAGAAGAAAAAATTTTAGTAAAAGTGATTGAGGAAGCAGATGGAAGCATTTTTCAGGCAGATTTAGTTGATAAATCTGGTTTTAGTAAAGTTAAGGTTACTAGGATACTTGACAGACTAGAAGGAAAACAGATTATAGAAAGGAAGAGAAGGGGAATGACTAATATTGTGTTGCTGAAATGAATGTAAGGAAGTAAAATGGATAAAATAAAATTTATAACAATTGAGCAGTTGTTAGAGATGATTGAGAATAATGAGAAGTTTAAACTTGTAGAAGTATTAAGTGAAGAAAATTTTAAACAAGGGCATATACCAAATGCTATTAATCTGCCGGTAGACAAACTTAAAGAAATTGCTGGAAAACATTTGAAGAAAGATGAAGTTATTGTAGTTTATTGTATGAGTTATGTGTGTCATGCAAGCACAAAGGCTTCAGAAATTCTTTTGAATTTAGGTTTTAAGAATATATTGGATTATAAAGCAGGCAAACAAGGCTGGATAAATAATGGGTTAGAATTGGAAAAATCAGCCTGAAACTAGTTACATACAAACGCATAAATAATCCTAGTTCTAGATTTTTGTATGAAAAAAACTTTTGTTATAAAAGGAATGCACTGCAATTCCTGCGCAAACAATATTGAACAGGAATTGAAAGATAAGGTAAACAGCATTAATGTAAGTTTTGCAAGAGAAAAAGCTGAAATAGATTTTGATGAGAACAAAATCTCAGAGAAAGAGATTACAGAGATAATAAATAAGATGGGATATGAAGCTTGTGAAGGCGAGGTAGAGAGAAAAAACATAGCTGAGAGAAGAAAAGAAATAAAAGAGAAATTTTTGAGAGAAGAAATTACAGCAGAAGAGTATAATAATATGTTGAAAGAAATAGAAGATGAAGTAATAAAAGAAGAAAAGGAAAAAAATGAGGAAAATAACAATAGATTAGTAGATAATAAAAAATCTGAAAATAAAACCTCAAACAAGATAGGCTGGATTGTTGCAATTGGCTCTGTTTTATTTTTATTAGTTATTTTGTATATTGTAATTAAACCTAGTATCCCTGAAATCAGTATTCCTGGCATAGGAGATAAAACAGGCTTGCTTTTATTATTTGCAGCTGGCTTGCTTACAGGATTTCATTGTGTTGCTATGTGTGGCGGTTTTGTTGTATCATATACAGCTAAGAATGCATTGCAAGGACATAAAAGTTTTAAGCAGCATTTAGTTTATGGTGGAAGTAAAGTAATATCTTATGCTGTTATAGGTGGGATATTTGGATTAATAGGAGGAATTGTAGCATTTTCAGTTGGGTTGAGAGGGTGGGTTGCTATTCTTGCTGGCAGTTTTATGATTTTTTATGCATTAGGAATGTTTGGAATTAAATTTTTCAGATTTTTTCAATTCAAGCCAAAATTTCTTACTAAAATAGCTACAAAGGAGCATAAGGGATTTTACAAAGGGCCATTTTTTACTGGATTATTAAATGGTTTGTTTATTGCCTGTGGGCCTTTACAAGCTATGTATTTGTATGCAGCTGGAACAGGAAATTTATTTTCAGGAGCTTCAAGCTTGTTTGCTTTTGGATTAGGAACTTTGCCTGTAATGTTGGGATTTGGAAGCCTTGCTACTGTAATAAGCCACAAAACAACAGGAAAAATATTAAAGATATCTGCTATAATTGTTCTTGTCTTGGGATTAGTGATGTTAAATCGGGGATTGGCTTTGACTGGAAGTAGTTTAAGTTATAATTCAATTAAATCTAATTTGCTGGGAGCTGGGAATAATGGTGTTGGTGCAAATTTAGTTAATGGTGTTCAGGAAATAAATATGCAGGTAGATGCTTCTGGTTATCATCCTAATTCGTTTGTGATAAAGCAGGGAGTTCCTGTTAAATGGAATATTGATGTTAAGCAGTTAACTAGTTGCAACCAAGAATTAGTAATGAATGCATATGGTATAGATGCTAAATTAAAACAAGGATTGCAAACTCTGGAATTTACACCTGATAAGACAGGAACAATTCAATTTAGTTGCGGCATGGGAATGTTGCATGGAAGTTTTATTGTTACAGCTACAGGAAATGCAAGCCAGCAGGAAATTAGTGCGGCAACTCCTCCCGCAGGAGGAAGTTGCAGTATGGGGGCTGGTGGAGGAAGCTGCGGTTGTGGAGGTTAAAAAGTTAAGATGAAAGAAATGAAAACATTAAATTGCCCTTTATGCCATGAAAAAGTTTATAGTGAATTAGGAAAAGCATGCAAGATGTGTGGAATGCATCTTGACGATGAAAGCAGGGAATTTTGCTCGAAAATATGCAGAGAGAAGTATAAGAAGATACATGAAAGCAAAAGTTCACAGCTTGTTAACGCAAAGTTTAAATAGTTCACTATAGTTAACTGAAAAGATTTAAAAAATCTTTTAGCAAACATTAGCATATATCAACCAAAGTCTGTTGATGTTAACTTAAAATTAAACAGGAGGGAAAAAATGAAAAAGATAATTTTAGTTTTGTTAGCAGTTATGAGTTTAATTGGTTTAGTATCAGCTCAAAGCTATAATGGATGTAATATGGCAGGAATGATGTATGGCAGTTATGGTTCAGGAATAATGTTGTTCAGCTGGCTTATAGGATTGGCTATATTAGTAGCTTTAGTTTTATTTATAGTCTGGCTAATAAAACAAATACAGAAAAAATGAAAATTAAAATAGGAATTCAAGGAATGCATTGTGCAGCTTGTGCGAGCAATGTAGAGAGAGCTTTGAAGAAAATTCCTTGTGTAAAAGAAGCTGTTGTAAGCTTGATGACTAATAAGGCTTTTATCTCTGGAGATAATTTGGATAAAGAAGAGTTGAAAAAAGCTGTGGAAAAAGTGGGGTATAAAGTTACAGGAATAGAGGAGGTATAATGGAACATAGCAAGCATTCTCATATGGATATCAAAGACAGCCATCATCATGAAGAGCCTGTAGAAGAAAAAGAGATGAAAAGCTGGAAAAGAAAATTGATTTTTGCCTGGATTTTTACAATTCCTATTGCAATAATTATGTTTTCAGAAAGAATTTTCGGAATTATGCTGCTGCCAGAAAGCATAACACCAATTGTCTTGTTAGTTTTAGCTTTTCCTGTTATATTTATTCTTGGCTGGGGTACAATTAAGGGTGGATTGAGAGGATTATTTAGTTTTAATTTCAACATGGATTCTTTAATTGCTTTAGGAGTTTTAGTTGCTTTTTTAACAGGAATATTTTCTTTTTTTAATGTTGTCCAGGATTATTCTGGGGTATCAGCTATGATTATGGCTTTTTTTATTACAGGAAGATATGTAGAGACAATTGCAAGAGGAAGAGCAAGTCAGGAAATAAGGAAATTGCTGGAGTTAGGAGCTAAGAAAGCAAGAATATTGCGAGGAAAGCAGGAAATTGAGATAGATGTTAGTGAGATTAAGCTGGGGGATATTATGATAGTAAAGCCAGGAGAAAAAATTCCTACAGATGGTGTTGTTGTAAAAGGAGAAAGTTCAGTAGATGAGAGCATGGTAACAGGAGAAAGTTTGCCTGTTGAGAAAAAAGTTAAAAGCAAGGTGATAGGAGCTACTATTAATCAAGATGGCATTCTTTATGTAAAAGCTGAAAAAATTGGAAAAGATACTTTTCTTGCACATATTATTAATTTAATTGAAGAGGCACAATCTACAAAAGTTCCTATACAAAAATTAGCTGACAAGATTACTTCTGTTTTTGTTCCTATTATAATTGGCGTGTCTATATTGACTTTTATTAACTGGATGTATTTTGGCAGGGATTTATCAAGGGCTATTGGAGTTGCTGTTTCTGTACTTGTAATAGCTTGCCCTTGTGCACTAGGATTAGCAACTCCTACTGCTTTAATGGTTGGCAGTGGGATGGGAGCTAAAAAAGGAATATTAATAAGAAAAGGAGAAGCTATTCAGACAATAAAAGAAGTTAAGATAATTGTTTTTGATAAAACAGGAACTATTACAAAAGGAAAGCCAGAAGTTACAGGAATTTATAGTAAGAATGAGAAATATATGCTTGAAATTGCAGCTTCTCTGGAAAAGTTATCTGAGCATCCAATTGCAAGGGCAATTGTTGAGAAAGCTGGATTGAAAAGATATAGGGAAGTTAAAAGTTTTAAAATTGTAAGAGGAAGAGGAGTTGAAGGCAGTATTGGAAAAAGCAAGATTGTTATTGGAAATATGGCTTTAATGAGGGAAAAGAAAATTCCAGTTAATAATTTTCAGGAGAAGATAAAAGAGCAGGAAAAATTAGGAAAAACAGTTATGGCTGTTTCTGAGAATGGGAAGATTTTAGGAATAATGGCTGTTTCAGATTCTGTTAAAGAAGATTCTGTTATTGCAGTTGCTGAGTTAAAGCAGCTGGGATTTAGGGTTATTATGATTACAGGTGATAATGAAGACACTGCTAAGGCAATTGGAAAAGAGGTAGGAATTCAAGAAGTTATTGCTAATGTGCTGCCTGAAGAAAAAGAAAATAAAGTTAAAGAGCTGCAGAAATCAGGATTTGTTGCTTTTGTAGGAGATGGTATAAATGATGCGCCCGCATTGAAGCAGAGTAATGTGGGAATTGCAATAGGTACAGGTACAGATATTGCTATAGAGTCAGGAGATATTGTTCTTGCTACGGGACATTTGTCAGGAGTTGTGTCTGCTATTAAGTTATCTCGAGCTACATTCAGCAAGATAAAGCAGAATTTATTCTGGGCATTTGCTTATAATACTATTGCAATTCCAATTGCAATTGCCGGCATTCTCTCGCCTGTGATTGCTGAGATTGCTATGGCTTTGAGTTCTATTACTGTGGTGGGGAATGCGAATTTACTGAGGAGAAAGAAGATTTGAGAGAATGCAAGACAATGTACTTATTTTTCTATTTTTATTAATTCATTATAGACTAACTCTAGATTTTGTTTAAATTCTGGATACCATGGTTGGATATCAGCATGAATTCTTAAATACTCTTTTATTTTGTTCCGAGAAATCCCTAATTTCTGGAGAAGATTAAATATTTCATTGGTATAATCTCTTAATTTCCTTTTTCTATTCCTTGAAAGGCCGTTATATCCTTTAGAATCAGTTAAAACTCTTTGAGCAGCCCTTAAAGATTCTGACAAAATAAAAGCAGATTCCTCATCTTTACTTATAGAGTCTTCTAAAATTTTCTTGAATAATGGGTTAATAGAATCAACTTCTTTTATATGCTTAAGATTATTTACTAAGTAGCTTAACCTTTCAAGACCAAAAACAGCTAAGCAACAAGAATTTTCCCAGTTTGTAAAGTCAATAATCTCTTTATTTTTAATAACTGGTTTCCAGGGGAAGTATTCTATTGTTCCTATATCTAAAAATTCTCTGTTTGGTAGTCGGTATAAGATTTCTGTTCTGTATCCCCAAGGAGTTGGTCTATGCAGATATAAAGTTAATAAAGAATCACGAGATTTATCTAAAACAACGTTTTCTTTAGGAATTCCTAGAGTAGTCCATTTTTCAATGCTTAATGAGTCTTTCACAACATTTTTATCAATAGCATATTTCCCTTTTGTTATATCTTTTATCCTACCGCCAGAAAAACATTTGATAAAAATGCTATTTCTATCTAATTTGAGTTTTTCCGTTAAAAAACTATAAACACTAGCTATTAGTTTTTCAGTTGTACATTTTAGTAAGAGAGGATTTTTAGAAGCAAAACAAATACCAGCCATGTCAAATAAGCCCAAATACATGTAAGATTTTTTTGATTTTTCTTTAAGAATTTTTAAGAAATCATTATGTCTAATACAAGGTTGTATCTTTAAATAAGCTAGTTCATGTTTAACATCCAAAAAATCACCAAACTCCTCTAAAAATTCTGTTTCTGAAAAACTCAAATTGAATGTTCCAGGATATCCTTCATTTAAAACAGAAAAATTCTTATAAGTTTTTATGCCAGGGAAAAACTGGATAAAGTGTTCTTGAAAAACTTTTCTAAGTTTTGAATATTCCATAGATATTAGAATAATTGCTTTGTTTTTATGCTTTTCGTTTATGCTATGGCTTTGAGTTCGATTACAGTTGTGGGGAATGCGAATTTATTGAGGAGAAAGAAGATTTGAAACATATTTTCTAGAAAAGTCTAAATAGTATATTTATTATATTAATATATGGAATTCGAAGGGACCATAGCTTCAAGTAAACTATTTGACCAAGATAAATTAAATAAAATTACAGAGTATGCAGAAACTTGCGAGATTCATTTAAAAAAACAAGGTTATGTTCTTAAAGAATCCACTAATATGTGGGGATTAATTATAATCCCGAAAGAAGTTTGGATAACCCTTGGATTTTTGGGACTAACTTTTAGTCAATGGTTAGCTAATAAAGTTTATGATTCTTTATTCGAGAAAGTAAAAAAGTTGTTAAAATTTTCACATGAAAAGCAAGATACAAATCTCCTACTAGATCTTCAAACTAAAGATAATCAAATTAGAATAAATTTTGATATTGGTACAGAAAAAGATATTGAACTTGCATTTGAGAAACTAAAGGAATATCTCTTAGAAAACCCAAAAGTAACAGGCGATATTTGGTATAATGACGCCCTAAAAGAGTGGGGAGATATGAATAGAATTGAAGAATGGCGTTTAAAAGAAGCGGGGGAAAGAGCGAATAGAAAAGAAAATAATTGAGGAGAGTTCAAAACGAGGATGACTAATTTTTAAACCTATATAGCTGCTTTTTGCCTTATAAAAATATAAGTTTATCCATTAGTAAAAACCGAAAGTTTTATAAAGTAGTTATTACGTTATTTTTGTTGTAAAAAAGGCTGGAGGGAAGTTAAAATGAATTCAGATAAAAGCAATGAGATTATTGTAAGTTTGTTGGCAAGACAAGTTTTTGGGAAAGAGAAGATCAAAGAAATTGTAACCAACAAAAAGAGAAACCCGGCTGCATGGATTAAGGGATATAATTCCTGTGACGGAAAAACTGGTGTTGTAGAGATAGCAAAAAGAGCGGGGGTGTCTCAACCTAATGCAACAGTAATCCTTAAATCATTGGAGGACGAGGGGATTCTCTATAATGTGGGATCCGAAACAAAACCATTATATAAAAGATTAATGAAACTATAATAAAAATGTTAAATGAAAGCCAATTTGAAAAATTAGAGAAACAAAATGAAATGATAATAAGATTACTTGCAGCAATTGCTATACAGGGCAAGAACTTAAATGAACAAGTTAAACTTCTCTCTGATGTTGGATTACAACCCCTTGAAATAGCAACGATTCTTGGTAAGAAGCCTAATTTAATTAGAGTTACTAAAAGTTCTATAAAGAGAAAGAAAAATGGATGATAAAATAATTCAAAAATTAGACATATTAATAAAATTGACAGCTGCGAGTGTAATAAAAGAGGACAAAACACAAACAGAGTCTATATTAAAACTTAATAATATGGGGATTAGGTATAAAGATATAGCCAAGATAATAAATACAAGTGAAAGTTATGTTGCATTGATAATATCAAAAAATAAAAATAAGAAAGGAGGGAAAAATGCCAGTAAAAGAAAAAAAGGATGACAAAGAGTTATTAAGAGATATACGGGATTTGCTAATTTTGATTGCTTCAAAACCTAAGGCTTCTCAAAAAGAAGTTGGCAAATGTCTTGGGGTAGGAGAAACACAAATTAATAATATCCTTATGGGTGTAGGAAGAAAGAAAAGCAGGAGAAAAAATGAAAGATGAACAATTTCAAAGCTTGATAAAAAAGTTGGATGCTTTGCTAGTCTCAAACCTTATAGAAAATCCAAATAGAGAAGATAAAAAGAGAATTTTAAAAAATGCTGGGTTTCGAGAAAAAGATATTATTGAACTTATTGGACCTGCTCCGAGTACGGTGAGAGTCAGAAAACTTAGAGCAAGGAGAAAGAGATGACAAAAGATAAACTAAAGAAGGAAATAATAACTATTTTTGGGAATAGTAAGCTTAAATGGAAACCACATACAGTTACGGATAACGTTTCTAGATTTAAAATTAAAAATTGTTCTGGATGCACTCAAAATGCAGCGGCATATATTTTAGGTCTTATAAAAGAAGTAAAAGTTTGGCAAAAGCTAAGCAAGGAGGATAGAGAAAGTTTAAAACCGTATAATGTGTCTGATATAGTAGATAAGTTTAATAATCATGCCCGCAAGGCGGGGTCAAAATCTAGAAAAATTAGAACTAAAGAGGTAAGTATAACTTTTTGTGAAGAATTTGTAAATGAAGCTAACGAGAATGCAAAAATTTACCCTTACATTTACATATTGGAAAATAGCTTAAGAAAAATTATTTTAAATGCATTTAAAGATAAAAAAGATTGGTGGGGTTCTAAGTCTATTCATTCAGATATTAAAGATTATTCCAGAAAGATAGAAAAAGCTGAACAAAAATATAAATGGATGGATAAAAGAGGTGAACATCCAATATATTATATAAATTTAGAACACTTATTTAAAATTATTGAGATGAATTGGAATAAATTTAAGGGGATCTTTGGTAATCAAGCCCATTTGAAAACTTGGATCGAAGAAAGTATTCCTATACGGAATTTAGTTGCACATAATATTAAAACAAAACAATTAGAAAGACAAGATATTATAAGCAGATGCACAAAAATATGCAAATTAATAGATAATAGTCAGAAAAATTAATTTCTTAAATGCATTTCTAACCCCACACTCATCGCACGCTCCCTCACTCTGATGAGTTCGGTCGCTCCTGATGCTACTCCTTCCAGCTCGGCTCCTCCACACCAAAAAGCTTAAATAATGTGTATGTGTATATGTATTATAGGGAAACAGGACCTGACGAACCCCACGCTTGACGTGGTTAGTAGGATTGACGGGCCTTCTTACCCTATGATTTTCTATTTAATCTCGTGTTTCAATCTTTCAACATTCAATAAAGTATCAAGAACCAGACTTATTCTGTATTCAAATGTATCTTTCTTTAGTTCATTCTCCTTGACTATTTTAGTATTAGTTCCATCAATAATCCTTACTAGTCTCTCAAAATTAGAATATTGCTTATTATCAACTGAAATAAAAATAAGGCAGTTATCATGATTCTTTAAAAATTCAAGAATGTCCGAATATATCTCGGGAGTGTCTGTTATTTTTCTAATCTTTATCTTTAGGAGATATGATAAAACCTTATTTTTCTCTATTACCTTTTTAATTGAGTGGAGATAAGCAGGCTTATGTTTAAGTTCTTTATAATGAGCAAACTTAGAAATTTTTGGTATAAATTCTCTTATCTTTTCCTTCTCAATTATTAAATATCCCAGATAGTCTTCAGAATAATCAATAAAAATGTAATAATCAAATTCTTTTGCTCCCAGATTGAATAAGCAATTCCCATCTATCAAGTCTCTCGTCCATTTTTCATTTATATTTTATAGCTTTAAAAAGAAATCTATACTAGAAGATATAGAAAAGAATAAAAATTAATAGTACTTCTTCGGATTGGGCAGATGAACAACATTGCTCTCAATTTTCTTAACTTTATGGAGATTTCTGAATTTAATCATTCTTCTTACTAAGAAAAGAGCAAATACCACAAAAACAGCTATTAAAATTATAGTAAAAATTAGATCCGTATTGGTTCCATTTAAAATTGCTAAACCGCCTATTGCTGAACCTCTTAAAATAGCTTCTTCCTGAACAAAAGTTGAAGCTATATTTGAATTTGCGTTAATAAGCAGGTTAAAGGTTCCTTTCAAAGATGATGAGACATTTAGAGAGGTATCAAAATTCTGTTTTGTATTTGCAGCAAGCTTCCTAGTTTCACTAGTTTCTGCAATTCTTTCATTATTGTCGCCTAATAATAATATCTGAATATTTACATCTTGGTTTGTTCCTGAAAGCTCTTCAAGTGAATACGTAATTCCAAGATTGTTTCTATTGCTCTTTACATCTATAATCTTTACCTGCAATTTTTTCTCCAATATTTCTGCTATGAAATTAGTTGATTTATAGGATTCTTTGCATTCTACATTAATGCCCAGATTATACAGGGCGGTTTTTGATGCTACAGGAATATTCAAGCTGAATATAAAGTCATAAGATTCTCCTGCACTTAATCCTTTAACATCATCTGAAGAAATCCATAAGGCATATTCTCCTGTTCCTTTTAATTTGCAATCATTAAGAAAAATTCCACCTGAATTCTTTACATTTAGAGTTATTTTTCTTGTGTCTCCAGGATTTACAATTAAGTTTGGAATTGCTGTTAATTGCAGTTTTCCTGATAATAGAGGACCAGAGCTTCCTCCTCCACTGCCTCCGCCTCCTCCACCACCACCTGGATTTGGTGCAGGAGGACTGCTTACACTAACTAAATGTGTATAATAGCCATAACTATAATTTTCATTGCCTGCATAAAAAACAGATATTGTATGGCTCCCTTGAACTGAAAAGAAAGTTGTGTTTTGGATAGGTGTGTTCGAAGAATCAACAAGATTTCCATCTATTGTTAAATTGATTATTCCAGATGAAGGGCTTACAAGAGTTGCTATGATATTAACATCGCCTCCTGATGAAGGGAGGATTATATCTCCATCCTGGTTGTTTAATGTAAGATTAAAAACAGGGGCTGCTTTATTAACTGTTAATGTTCCTGTTGTTGAAGAGGATGTATAATTTTGTGTCGCAGTTGAAGTGCATGCATAATTAAATAAGCCAGAAGCTAATATAGCAATATCAGGATTTGTTACTGAATTTGTATTCCTTGTCAGTATAGGATTAGATTCTATGTTATTAGCAGAACAGCTAACAGTGCTTGTTGTTCCATATGCTATGTTGTTGTTTGGCATAAATGTCAAGAATAATGCAGTAATCCCTTTTTCTATGTCATATGTTTGCTGTGGTGTTGCAACAAGATTTCCAGAAGAGTCATTTGCATACCACTTGTAAGAATATGTTCCTGATGCTAAATCAGTTAAAATTATACTGTACTCATTTCCATTTTTTTGTATTTCGCTATTGGAAAAACTGTAATTTCTGTTATTAAAGGTAAATATAACATTGTCTATAGCAATATTATCTGTCCATGTTGAATTAAACTGGAAATTTTTTCCTGACGAATAAGTTGTGGGCGAGGAAGGGCTGGTTAATAAATTGGAAAAATGCGGGGCATCAATATCTATTACACTTACTGTATGGGAAATATTTTTTGAAGTATAATTTTGTGTTTCTTGAATAACTGCTTCCCAAACCCTGTCTCCTAATGATAAGTAATTTTTATTAACTGAAATTGATGAGCCAGAGGATATAAGAGAAGAATCCTCATATAACTCAATATTCTCGTTAGCTGGGAGAATAGAAGAGGCATTAATTTCTAAATTCTCGTTAATGTTAAGTGATAAATCTGAGTCAGAACCATTCAGCAAGAGACTTAGAGTTGGAGCTGCTTTTGTTATATTTAAGAAATATGTCTGAATTGCCTGGGAATAGTTTTGGTTTGATGAAGCTATGGCTGTGTAATTATAATAGCCAGAAGCGATAGTAACATTTACTGAATTTTCAGTTGAGGTTTTATCTATACCGTCCTGATATAAGATTGTTATTTGCTGGGTTGATGAAGTTGCAGATGCATTTGTCTGATTACCATATTCTATTATTAAATTGTCTGATGCTCCATTAAGTTTTAATGTTATCTGCCCTGTTCCTTTGTTTACCTGAAGAATTGCTGAGGTTGATATTGTTGAGTAATTTATATTTCCTGTTGTGTTATAAGTGTAATTGAAATATCCAGCTGAGTGGGTTGTTGTGTATGGGTTAGTCAATAGGCCTGTTACGTTGTTAAATAATTGGCAAGATAGTTCTGAGGGGCATCCTGAACCGGTTGCTGTTGTAGAAAGGGGGTAGGTTACTGGGTTTGAATTGAAATTTAAAGTTATTGTATATGTGTTGTTTTGTGATATTGTGAATGTTTGCAATTGGCTTGCATTTAAATTTCCATATGAGTCGTTTGCATAAGATTTCCAGTAAAAAGTTCCTGCTGGCATAGTTGCATTGAAGCTGTAAACTCCTCCTCCAAGATTATACATGCTGTAATTGACTGCCTGACCAGAGAAATTGCTCTCAAATAAAACTGTATTAATTCCTGAATTATCCTGCCAGGTTACATTGAAAAAAGATAATGTTGGAGAGTAGGTTGCAGGAGTAGAAGATTGGATATTACTGTATTGTGGTGGAGTTGTATCAATACTAAAAGAAATACTGCTTGAATTTAAGTTCCCTAAAGTATCGTTTGCATAAACTATTATTTTATGCCCTCCGTCAGATAAGCTTGAAAATAATAAAGTTAAGCAGTTTGCTAAAGTAGTATTTGCACCGGAATCAAGGCTGTACCAACAAGAGTTTACTGCAAAATTATCGCTAACTGAATAATTGAGGAAGATACTGCTATTTGCATAAGTTGTGTTTAAAGGGGAGATTATTGTAAGGTTTGGAGGAATAATATCTAAAATAATTGTAACATTTCTTGTTTCAGTTGAATTGTAATTTCCCAATTTGTCATAAGCAGTTGCATTAAAATAATACAAACCACTTAATAAGCCTGAAAAATTTATAAAATAATTTGAATTTAAGCTAAAGGTAGAGTTAATTAAAGATGTTGAGTTATAAAGTTTTATAGTTATATTATTCGGATTTAAATCAATTGCAGTTACATTAACTAATATTTCCCCCATGTTTATTGTTTGGCTGGAATTTTGTGTGCCAGCACCAAAATAAATATCAGGATTTATGCTATCTACAAAAAAACTAACTTGACTAAAGTTTAAATTGGCTAGGGTGTCATTTGCATATGCTGTAATTGTATTGCTTCCTTGTGGAAAAACATAGTTTAAAGCAGAAGTGTAAGTCAAGTTAGCTGAACCATTATACCACCATGTTGCTTGTAAATTAGCATCTTGGGATGAAATGTTCACTAAAATTGTGGCATTGTTATAAGATTGATTTGAAGGTGAGATTATTGTCAGGTTTGGAGGCGTATTATCTAATAAAGAAAATGGAAACAGAACATTTGACGATGTCGCTCCTTCCCATTCCATATAACTATATTTATTGGCTGCTCCCGATGCTGTTACTTCCACACAGATTTGTGCTCCTATTTTCTCGCCGGGCTTCACTTCTTTAAAAAAATTATAAAGTAGATTATAAGACCAAGTTTTCAGCGTTGGTGCACCTGTACCACAAGAAAAAGTACTCCAAGGGGTGGCTACTGGGATAAATTCTCCTGTAGCATTTCTTTTTATGAATTCTGCTTGCAACCAGTATTGACCAGAAGAAAAAGAAGCACTACAATTAGTATATATATTAAAAGTCCATGTTCCATTAACTAAAACATCATTAGTCCAATTGTTAGCCAGCCATTTTGCACTCCAACAAACAGGTGCATCATTATTCAATACCTCTCGTTCTGAAGTTATAGTAGATAAATCGGTGCTTATGTTCTTCATTTGTTTATAGCTAGAATACTGCAAATCAGACTCGTTATGTAAAATATAGGTTGTAAAATTAAGAGGCAAGTAACCTTCTGCTTTGGCTAAACTCAGAAAGGGTATTATAATCAGTAAACTTATAACTACAAGCAAGATTATACTTTTTTTATTCATTTTCCACCTTTTTTTTTCATTTTTTTACCTGCCACGCACTAATTCTACCCATTTTAAATTTAAATATCTTGCCTTTTATCTCTAAGTCCAGGCAGTGTCTAATTATAGTATGCCAGGATTTATTCATTCTAATGGCAATTTCTTGTGTTGATAGTGGCTTATCAGATTCATTAAGAATTTTGATTATGCTTTCTTCTAAATTATTACCATTAATCGCTCTTTTTATAGTACTTTTACTCATACTTTAAATAGTGCTATTTATTGTATTTAAATCTTTCGCTTTATGTCTCCTTATGAGACGATATTTTTAAATACCTTAAGGTATTAGGATGTTTATGAAAAAAAAGAGTTGTTTAATTGGTGTTGTCTTATTCCTAGTTATAGTTGCTTCTATGTTTGTTAGTGCTCAAAACAAAATAGAAATTTCTACGATAAAAGACAATTTTCAACCTGGAGAAAATATTACTTTTAAAGTTTCTTTGCTCGATGCTAATAATAATCCTATAACTGCTGATATTTCTGTTACAATAGAAGACGCAAAAAAAATAAGCACTATAGAGAAAGTAGTTACTTCTAATATTGATTTTGCGGATGTTAGCCTGGGAGAAAATGCAAGAAGCGGGTTATGGAAAATAACTGCTAAATATGGGAATGATGAAGCTCCTCCTTTCCTCTTTACTATATCTACTAAAGAACAGGTTAAATTTGAGCTGAATAATGATGTTCTTACTGTAACTAATACTGGCAATACAAGATATACAAAAGACGTTCAGATTGCAATCGGAGATACTATCGGTGTAAGAAGTTTAGATCTAGATGTTGGAGAACAAAAAAGTTTTAGGTTAATTGCTCCGGACGGAGTTTATAATGTAAGAATTACAGATGGAACAACTGTTCTTACAAAAAATGAAGTGGGCTTGACAGGAAATGCTATAGGTGTGCTAGATAAAGATGTTAAAACAGATAATACAGGTATTACAGGAGTTTTAAATCCAAATGAAGATACTGCTACAAATAAAACAAGAAGTATTTTTATTTATGTTTTTCTAGTTATGATTGTCGGAGCAGCTGTTTTGCTTGCAATAGAAAGAGTTTACAGGAAAAGAATTGCAAGAAGTTAAGGGATAAGGTAATTTTTTGGGTTGGACTTCTTATTAGAAATTTAGAATAATTTTTATTTTCTTACTCTTCTTTTCTTCTCTGGTTCTAATTTTATTTCTGACAACAAAAAGATATAAAGAATTTCTAAAATTCCCAATGTGTTTACAATTAATAAGACTATAAACCACACAAGATGCCCTTTTCGTGCTGCTTTCCATAAAGCAATTGCTTTCCAAACAAGACTCCAGATTAAAACCAGGATTAACAAACCTAAAGAAATTCCTGCTGCAGCAGATATTAGAGCTAAATCAAGTGCCATTTTTCTATATAAAGATATAAAAATTATTTTAAAAACAATTATATACTGGATAGTATATATTACAAAATATATATTAAAATATAATTTTTATCATAACAAAAAGTTTAAATATGCGTTATTTCTCAATAATCTATAAAATACAATTTATTGTGTTTATACAGCTATTCAGCTACAATATGTTGTATTAACTTTAAAATAGTCATAATAAAAAAGGCCCTATGAAATGCCCTTATTGCGGTAATGCAGCAACAAAAGTTACTAATAAAAGAGATGCTGAGGATATAACAAGAAGAAGGAGAGAGTGCCTAGGTTGTAAGAGAAGATTTACAACCCATGAAAAACCAGACATTGAAATTGTTGTTATTAAAAAAGATGAAAGAAGAGAGCCTTATAACAGAATAAAATTAGTCAATGGTTTAATTAAGGCTTGCGAAAAAAGACCGGTAAATACAGAAAAAATAGAAAAAGTTGCTGACGAAATTGAAGAGAAAATAAGAATAAAGGGCAAGGAAGTTTATAGTAAACAGATAGGAGAATTAGTTATGAAGGCATTAAAAAAATTGGATAAAGTAGCTTACATAAGGTTCGCATCTGTATATAGAGATTTTAAAGAAGTGAAGGACTTCAGAGAGGTAATAAAAGAGGTAAGTTAGGAGGCGAGTGGTTTCATGTCAAAATTCATATGAATTTTGAGCACTGTCAGAAATCCATAAAAGATTTCTGAAGTTTAAGTAATAATGAATAAATTAAAAAATGAAAGCAGGAGGAAAAATGTGTGAGTGTTGTGGTTGCAAGAAGAAAAAGAAAAAATAAATCATTAAAGCAGAGATAAAAAGGAAAAATAAAATATATTTTTGATTACAGATTTATTTTTAAACTGAAAGCAATAAGATAAATAAAAAGCAGAGGTTAAATGGTAAGGTTTATTAAAAAAAGAGACGGCAAAATAGATAAATTTGATTCGGACAGAATAAAAAAAGTTATTTCAAAAGCTGCTGGTTCTGTTGGATATGGGGACAGCATAACAGAATTGATTTCTTCAAGTGTTATGGATAAGCTGAATAAGAAATTTTCTATCAGCATTCCGAATATAGCTGATATTGAAGCTGTTATTTTAGATACTGCAAGTGAAAAAGGATTTCAGAATATAGCAAAATCCTATAAAGATTACAGGGATAAGCGAGCAGAGGCAAGAAAAGTTTTGGCAGTTGCAACAAATCAAGACGGCGGCGATACAACAGACAAGGCATTATTAATAGAATCTGACTCCAAGGAAATTATTGGTATGTGGAACAGGGATAAAATAGTAAAGCAGCTTGAAGAAGAAGCAGATTTGGCAATTGAACTGGCAAAAGATGTATCTAAAATAGTTGAGAATATTGTTGTTGATATGTATTTAAGGGGAGTAAGAAAACTTTCGACAACAGATATAAGGGCAATAGTTGATTTGGTTTTAAGACAGCAGGGATTAGAATCGCAGAGAAAAAAGCAGGCTTTACTTGGCTTACCTTCAGCTGACTTGGAACTAATTCTGTTCAGAAGAAGCCTGGAAAACAGCAATGTCGCAACTAATAATCCTGAAGCTTTAAATTTGGAGATTGCAGAGAGAATACAAAAACAATATGCTTTAGAGAATATTTTCAGTCCAGATGTTGCTGAGGCACATTTGAAAGGAAGAATTCATCTTCATGATTTAGGTTATCCTGCGAGAGCTTATTGCTCTTCACATTCTCTGGAATATATTAAAAAATACGGATTAAACAAGCTTCTTGCAAATCTTGAAGCAAAATCCTCTCCTCCAAATTCTGCTGTTGTATTAAACCAGCATGTCCAGACATTCCTCGCATCATTGCAGGCTCATTATGCAGGAGCTTTAGGGTTTGGCTTTCTTAATATTTTTTATGCCCCGCTTATAAACAGGCCGGTTGATGTTGTAAAAATGAGATTTAATGGAAATGAATTATGCATGGAAAAAAGAGATTTTGAAAAACTGAAAGAGCAGGGAAATTTTGATAATGCAGAAATAATTTCTTATAAGAAAGAGTTGATAGAATTATCTGAAAAAGAAACAAAGCAAATTGCCCAGAATCTTATTTTTGCTGCATCTCAAAATGCTTTTTCAAGAGGGGGGCAGACTTTATTTATTGATTTTAATGTCCATACAGGAGTTCCTGATTATTTGAAGAATGTTCCTGCAGTCGGTCCTGGAGGCAAGTATATGATTCTAATGCCTGATAATTCTGTTGAATTGGTTGATAGTGTTCCTAGATTTTCCAATCCGGATGATATGGATGATACAAGAAATGGAGATGCTGATTCTTCGCAGCTTAAACAAGGAAAAATCCTGGTTTATGGGGATTTTGAAAAACAAGTGCAAAAATTTGCAAAATTGCTTATGCAAATATGGAGAGAAGGTGATAAATATGGAAGGCCTTTTCATTTTCCAAAATGTGATTTGCATGTGGATAAAAATTCTTTTGAAGATAAAGAACAATTGGAGTTAATAGATTTTGCCTCGCAAGTTGCTTCTGAAAATGGCTCTGTTTATTTTATGTTTGACAGGGGAAGCGGGGCAGTATTAGCACAATGCTGCAGGTTGAGAGAAAAAATTGAGAATCCGGAGCTGTTAAAATATCCTGAAAAATTAAGATTTTGCGGATTTCAGAATGTAACAATTAATCTTGCGCAAACAGCATATAGGGGGCAGGATTTGAAAGGAACATTAAGAGAAATTGATACTTCAATGGAGCTTGCTTTAAAAGCGCATTATCAAAAAGCAGCATTTATGCAAAAATTATTGGATACAGAAGGAACCCCAATGAGAAGTTTGGGAAAAAACAGCGACGATGGTTCGCCTTATATGGATTTGAAAAAAGCAACTTATATTATAGGAGTAATCGGCTTGAATGAGGCTGTTCAGTTCTTAACTGGAAAACAGCTTCATGAGGGAGAAGACGCATATAGATTAGGATTAATGATTATTGCCCATATGTATAAAAAAATTCAGGAATTTAAAGCTAAAACCGGGCTGAAATTCACAATTGAAGAGACTCCTGCTGAATCAGCTACAAGAAGATTTGCAAAAACTGACTTAAAATTATTTGAACAGGCAAAAGGAATTGTAAAGGGAACAGAAGAAGACCCTTATTATACAAACTCTATTCATTTTGCACCTGATGCAGATGTTGGGCTAGTGGATAGGATAGTAGGGCAGAGCAAATTCCATGATATGATAGAATCTGGAGCTATAATTCATGCTTATATAGGAGAGAAAAGGCCGGACAAAGAGGCAATAAAGCACATTATTAAAAAAACTCTTGAGGATACAAGATGCTCTCAGCTTGTGTTTTCTCCTACTTATACAGAATGTGATGTCTGCGGGAATGTGATGTCTGGAGAAAAAATATTATGCACAAATGCAGGATGCAAAAATAATAATCCTGAAACAGTTAATAAAAACACAATGTTTGCTGTGACAAGAGTTGTTGGATATTACAGCAGGATAGCACACTGGAATAGTTCACAAGTGCAGATATATAAAGACAGGAAAAAGGCAGAGGATTTTTATGCTGGCAAACAGGGCAGAGATATCGGCTGGCTGCATAATTTAAATTCTAATGGGAAACTTATATTAGTAGAATTTGGAAGAAAAGACTGCCCAAATTGTAAGATTTTGAAAGAACAGACAGAGAGGAAAATTCAGGAACTGGATTTGAAAGATAAAGTGGATTTTAAAATTAATTATCTTGATGAGTCTGATGAAAACATGCTTGTAGAAGCTGCGATGTATGATGTGCCTTTAGATTCTGTCCCTACATTAGTTATTGCAGGAAAAAATGATTTCTGGAAAAAAACAACTTTCTATACTAAAAAATGCGAATCAGGAAGCTGCAGTTTAAATGTAGCAGAAAAAGAAGATATTATAATGCCTGAAGAAATAGAAGTTGAAATTAAAAACAGGATTCAGGAGTTTGTTGTATGATAGGGAGGATTATTTCTGAGAGCAGTATTGATTATAAGGAGAAATTCGGGCCTGTGATTTTTACTTCTGGCTGCAATTTCAGGTGCGGATTCTGCCATAATCCTGACTTAATTAAAGCAGATAAAATTGATGAGGAAAAAGTTAAGGAATTGGCATGCCAGTTGAGAGATGTCAAGGTAAAGGCAGATTCTGGCTGGTATAATGGTGTTTGCGTAACAGGAGGAGAGCCTTGTTTACATAAAAATCTTGCTGGTTTTATTTCAAAGCTGAAAAATCTGGGTTTAGCAATAAAAATAGATACAAATGGAAGTTATCCTGAAGTTCTCTCAGAGCTAATTGATTACGGATTAGTTGATTATATTGCTTTGGACATTAAGGCTTGCCCGGAACTTTACTCTGAGGTTACAGGAGTGAATATTGATATAAGGAAAATTGAGGAAAGCATAAAAATAATTTCTGAATCTGGAATAAAGCATGAATTTAGGACAACTGTTGCTCCTATTATGCCTGGAAGGTGGATGGATGATAAGGAAGTTGAGGAGATGGTTGATTGGGTTAGAAAAATTGCAGTAAAAAGAGATTTATGGGTATTGCAAACATTTGTAGCAAGAAATTTGGGAGAAATATTAAATGAGAAATTCAGCATCCAGAATCTTCCTGCTGAAATGAGGGAAACACCAAAACCTGTTTTGGAAAAGATGAAAGAAATCATAGGAAAATATTTTGAGTGCGAAACAAAATAATAGAAAGTATATTTTATTCTATAACAATATTTATAATGGGAAGATGGTAATTTTAAACATGGAAAAAACAATGGGGCACCACACCCCAAAGGGTGTGGTTTGTAAAGCCCCTTGTTTTTAGGATGATCCAAAATTAAACCACAAACAAAAAACGCCACACTTTAAAAAGTGTGGTTTCAATTTATGGACATGAAAAAAGAGGAGCTTGTTAAATTAAT
>Ga0315291_10001786_pt1 | contig 28463 bp, 50 predicted proteins | sample YL17G12_20_MG_FD_203070 | JGI IMG/M metagenome (GOLD analysis project Ga0315291, IMG submission 203070) | Sediment microbial communities from Yellowstone Lake, YNP, Wyoming, USA - YL17G12_20 | ecosystem: Environmental > Aquatic > Freshwater > Lake > Sediment | place: USA: Wyoming | collected...
ACTCCCAATCCATGTCCCCGTGTCCCAGTGCTGTTCCTCGGCGACTCCGTACTTCTCGGCGAGAGCAGTCTCGTAGGAGGCGCGGGTCTCCTCCCATATCTTCTGGTGCTCCTCGGATAATCCACCCTCGCCCGGCTCCCCAGTGGACAATCCGCCGCGCGCCATCGCTTCGGCGATAGCCTGATGCGCAAGTGGGTAGTGCTCCAACAACCAATCGGGGTCGAGTTTCCATACAGCATAGGCCTCGGCTACGTTCTCGCCCGGAGTAAGTTGTCCGTTGATTCCATCAACCGTCTCGTCGCCGAATTTTCCCGTGAATGCACCTTGGTCTTGAAGCGCGAACGCCCGCCCATCGGCCAGCATTTGGTCGCTCAGGGCGTGACCTTCCTCGTGCGCCATGACTTGCGCCCGTCCCGCATCGTCGAGTTCGTAAAACTTCGGCCCGACGGCAATAACTCCGTTCCGGTATTCGGCCTCGGTTGTTAGGTGCTCGTCATAAACTACAGAGAGTTTTCCGCCGGGCAGACTGCCGCCGACCTCGCCCGGCCTACCCTCGTGGCCGAAGTGCCCGGAGCCGGGGCCGCCGCTGGTCACGAGCGGCCCGCGCTCGCGCACGAGCGGTAGTCGTACATCCAACTGTACGTCGTAGTCGTGGCGCGTGATTGAAAATCCGCGGACCCACAACTCGAACGGCTCGATGCTGGTCGGTACGTCCTTCTGCTCAAGGGTGCTATACCCAAGGGTGACATGGGGACTGTAGATTGTCGGGTCCGCGAAGTCGCCCAGTTTCAGGTCCATCGAGAGTGCCCGATTGATAATCTCCGATTGCAGGCGCAGGAGGGCGGGCGTTGCGGTCACGTCCAACACGACGGCGCTCAGGCCCTCGCCATTGGGCGGAAAGACCTTTATCCCGCGCGCGGTCACGATGAACGGAATCGGAAGCGACAGGTTCTCTTTCAGAGCCGCTATCTGTTCGTCGGTCGCGTCGGGGAAGTAGGCCAGCGAGATGTGGAAGGTGCCCGGCTCCTGCGGCTCGAACGGGCGCTTGAGAACACCGGCAATGCCGGAGACACGGCGCTGGTAGGCGGCAATCTTCGCAAGCGCCGCCTCGTCAACATCGTCGTCGCCGTAGCGCGACAGGAACGCGCAGGCATAGGCGGCGCGATTGGCTTCCGCTAACGCCGCCCTGTTGATAATCTGCGCCGCCCACGAGGGCATGTGCATGGCCGCCTCTTTCTAGCGCAACTCGACCACTCCCCACTTCATTTGCCACCCGGCCGATGCGAGGTGGGCAATGAAACTCGCCACAACGCCCGTGACGAACTCACTGAGCACAGGCACGTAGATGGGCGCAAGCCAGTTCTGCCCGAACAGAAAGGCCAGCGCGAAGTACACCCAACAGCCGGTGCAAAAGTCGCACTCCGCTTGCTCAGTGAGAAACGGATGCAACTTCCAGATGCGAGTCGTGGGGCCGGATGTCTGCCAGAGCCATATCAGGAGCCGCCCCACGACCGCATAGGCGATAAGGTTCATCGCACGAGCATCCACGCCATGTTGATGCCGTTGGTGTCGAAGCCGATGTTGCGCACGAACTCAAGCCGCCAGCCGTCCGACAGGTAGCCCGACAGCACGGCATCGGCCTGAAAGCCCGTGACCGTGCCAAGTTGGCCGCCGCCCGACAACGTGCGGACGATGTGCTTGGCTTCCGACAGCCCCGCTCCCTCTTCCGAGCGGGTCAGAATCCACAGCGCGAGTACACCTTCCGGGTTGATGCCAAGGATTTGAAAATCCTTGACGCCCCAACCCTCTTTGAGCATCTTACCTATTCCCTCGTCGGCGTCCGGTCCAGTCCACGCGCCCGCGGCAGGGTTGCTCGCGCGCGCTAGGGTGCGCCGGATGTGGTAAATCTCCGTCGCGTGTTCCGGCGGTACCTTCGACGGCCCATCGTCGGGCAGGACCTTCGTGGTGTCCGTCGCCTTCGGTTCCGTCGCGTCCTTCGCCGCCTTGCTTGTTGCTGTTGCTGTTGCCCTTGGCATGCTAACCTCCCGTCAGATTTGTTGGCGCGCTGGCCAACTGGGCTGGCCGTCCCTCGCTAACGCCTCCCTCGGCGCTCGCCTCCCAGCCTGAAAGGCGAATCATGTCATCGAAACCGCACTGACAAACCAGCCGCGTCCTCACGGTTCCGTCGTGCTCGACCTCTCCCTCTCGCAATCCATACACCCGCCCGCACGGGCAGGTTACGCTCGCCGTTCGCTCAGTCTGCCGACCGCGCGGCGACCTGAACTTCACATCCCGCCATGACGCAGGTTGATAATCCCTGCTCTCCGTGAAAGTCCGCATGTGCTACCGCCCGTTCCACGGACGGTATTCGTTCGTCCCCACCTTGGCCAGAAGTTCGGCCTCGTTGAACATGATGTCGCAGTGGCACACGCTCGGATGCGCGGGCGGCACGGGCGACGGTTCATTGCGGAACACGGTCGGGTACGCAAAGTCAATCGGCACAAAACCCATGGCCTCGTTGCCCGCGCACAGGGGACATGGGTGCACGTTGCCCTTGGCTGTTACGCCGCGTTTGCCGCGGTGGACCCACGCCTTCGTGGTCAGGCCGGACATCTTGAACTGCACGAGTCGCCCGGTCGTTTCGGCGTGCGCGATTTCGGTATTGACAATCGAGTTGCTCCGCGCCTCGCTCATCTCCACGAGTCCCTCGCGGATGAGTTTCGTGACATCGCCGATGAAGCCATCTACTTGCAGGATGTGTTCGGCGGTCGCGCCGTCACGAATGGCCTGCGCAATCTCCGGCGAACTCAAACCCTGCCGCACACCGGCTACCACGACACGCCGGATGAAGGTCTTGGTCGCTTCGTCCACCCAGCGCACGAGATTAGCCGCGCGCTCCTCAAGCAAGGCGATGGTCGCCCTGTTCCTGAGGTTGAATGAATATCCCGTCATGGCGTAGTCACGCCGCTGGCCCGCCTCGTACAGCGCGTGCACGATGGCATAGCCCGCGTTCACCGCCCCGGCCTCCGCCGCCGCGCGCATCACGACCATGATTTCGTCCTTGCGGGCGTCGGTGGCTGTTCTCCACCACGGGTCATCGGCCAGATGCTTTTCGACCTCGACCCGCAGTTCGTCGGCCTCACTTCGCAACACGGCGTTCTCGACCTCGTTCGGCTCGTCGAAGTCGAAGGCCAGCATCTCGGGGAGCCACGTTTCCTCGATTTGTTCATCGGTGAGGTCGAGGAAAGTTCGCTCCACCTTGGGGACCATGGCCGTTGTTACCGCGCGCACAAGCCTGCGCAATCGCGGTTCCTCGGCGCGCTCGACCACGAGGGTGAGCGCCGGTTTGATAATCCGCGCCATCTCGGCTTGCAGTTGCTCTGTGGTTCGCGTTCCGGCAATACCGCGCTGTGTCAGCAGTCCACTATCGCCTCGCCCGCCCTGACTCACGGGGACCCCGCCCAACTCCGCGGATGACGTGCCGCTGGCCGCCGCCTCAAGAGGATTCGGCGGCATGATGGGAAGGCCGGTCGCCGGGTCAATAGCGCCGGGCATCGCCGGAGGCGGAGGCAAAGCCTCGGGGTCAATCTCGACCTTGAGCACGCCGGTCGCGACCAATTCGCGCCGCCCTTCCGCCGCGTCAATGAAACCCGCTTCCTTGGCGGCCGTCAGCCCTTGCACGTATGTCATCACGGCGCGGCCCTTGCCGAGCGTCACTTCGTCATCGTCTATCTTCCAGATGAATTTGAGTTTGTCTCCAACAACGCGGTCCATGGCGTTCTCAAGTTTGGTTCGGACAAGTGCCTGTCCACTGCGCCTCGATTGCCGCTCTCCCCGGATAACGCCCGCAAGAGTTTTCTCGCCGCCCATGTCCTCCATGCCGATGTCAGAGAGTCGCATCCCGTAAGCCGCGGCAAGGATTTGCGCGTACTTGATGGTTGTCTTGTCGTATAGCAGGTCGGTGGGAGGGCGGTTGAAAGGAATCCACACGGCGGGTTTTGTGTGCTGATAGAGAACGGGCACCTTGAATCCGTCGATTCCAGTGAACAGAGCCTTGGCATTGGCAATCCACTCCTCGGCATCCTGTTCCTCCATGTCAATCAGGTCGAGGATGCCCGCCTCGGGCGTGTCGAGCAAGAGATTCGCGTAATAGCGGTCGCCGCGGAACAGCATCTCAATGGCGAGGTACGCCTTCTCAGGCGGGGCCATGCCCCATCCCTTGCGGTCAATCTCCGGGCGCGGCGTCACGTACAACCGCTCGATGGCATACTTTGGAAATCTGACGGTGCGCGTGGGCATCTGCTTGACCCGTTGTTCAACCGGGTCATCCGGGTCGCCAGTGGGCAGAAGTGTCGCACCGTCAATGTGTTCTATCCACAGCACATCGCCGTCGGGCGAGTCGTCCTCGCGGCCCACCTCGAACGCGCCGCCGAACGGAATGTCGAGCATGTCCTGCAATACGAGTTCGCAGAATGTGTCGAAGTCGCCCTCGGCGTCCTCGAGGACTTTCTTGATTCGGTCAATGGACTTCTTGAGGCTGGGGCTTTGCTTGTCGCCGGGGTCCTTCGCCACGACATCCCACGGGGTTGATAATACGTTCTGAATGAGTGTGTCGCGACAGACGAGGCAGAGCGCCTGATTGCGCACGAACGAGCGCCACCGCTCGGCCATGAGCCAGCCCGGATGCCCCCAGTAGGGGACCACGCGGTTGAGGTACGCGGGCAGATGCAGGGCGCGCGCGTTATCGGTTGGGTCAGTAGGCTTTGCCATGTGGATTCTCCAACCTCGCTGTGCGAGGATTTAGGCTAACGACCGTGCGCCCGCCGTAGGCGGGCTTGCGCGAGCACCCCGAATCCGGGGGGCCAAGGAACTGCCTGTCGAGAAAAGCATACCAGTGCAGGAATGATTGATAAAGCATGTTTGCACCTTGCGATAGGCTATCTTGGCCCCGAAATTGCCTTGAATCCAATCTTGCGCCACTTCGGCTGGCCGGTCTCGATGTTGAACGCTCCGTCGGCACTGTCCACTTGGTCATCGTGCTTGCCGTGGTCAAACTCGGCAAGTTCGGCCATGAACTGCTTGTTCCATGGTCCGCGGAGCAGGAACACGTTGCCAGCGTTCACCTGAGCGGCGAGCGGCATGGCGCGTACCCGCTTGTCGCCGCTTGGCAGGTCGCCGTCAACGTCGAATCCTTGGAGGAAGCCAATGTAGTCCTGCACCTGCGCCTTGCCCGCCTGCCCACCTTCTTGCTCGATGCGGACCCGCACCCTGCGTCCATCCGTCTGCGCCGTCAACCCGATGGTCGCGCGCACGCCCTCGGGTGACGCGCGCATGCGCACCACATCCCAAATGAACGACTTGGCCTCGAACGTTGTCAGACCTGTACCTACGGTCCAGTCCGGGTCGCTCTTGGATGTCTTGGCCTCTGTACCCGCGAGGTCCCAGTAGCGTGTGCCCTTGTGGACTTCGACTATGCGCGGAGGTTTGCCCGGCTCGTCAGGGGCATCAACTTCGGCGACCTCCGCAGGCAGTGCGTCCACAATCTGAAGCCGGGCGATATTGAAAACGTCGCCGGTGCTGGCAATCGGGTGCTGTTGGTATTCAGCATTCCAGACGAACGGGCTGGCCTTCTCTTTGAGGTCGAGCAAGAACGTCTTTGAAAATCGCTTGGGGGCCAAAGGCGCTTCAATCTCGCGCCCGAGAATGTCGCCTTCCTCTGCGAGCGCCGGATAGCGCAGGACAGTCCACTCCCCGCCCTCTGTTACCTCGCCCTCGGATTCGAGCAGGCGGCCCGCGAGGTCGTCGAGATGCCAGCGCGTCATCATAAAGATGACCGCGCTGTTCTCCCACATGCGGGTGCGGAACGTGCCGTCGTACCAACTCCACGCCCCCTCGCGCATGGTCTCCGATTGCGCGTCCGCCCAACTTTCGAACGGGTCATCAATGATGCCAAGGCCGAACCCGTGGCCGGTGATAGGGCCGCCGAGGCCCGCGGCCAGCGCATAGCCCTTGCGCCCGAGGATGTGCCAATCTGTGACGCGCCGGTTGTTCGGGTCCCCGTTGATGTACGGGAAGATGTCGCGGTAGGCGTCGGACTCAAGGACACTGCGCGCGCGTCGGCTGTTGTCGTAGGCTTTGGCCGCCGCGTAGGAAATGAGCGCAACGGGCAAGTCCGGGTTGTGCGCCAGCCAGAAGGGCGGCGTGCGGATGCTCACCAGTTCCGACTTGCCGTGCTGGGGCGGCGCGAAAATCATCAGTTTGGGAATCTCGCGCGTGCCGTCCGCGCGCGGGATGACGACCTTCTGCAACGCCCCGGCAAGGTGCCGATGAAACTCCTCGGTCTTGTAGGTCGGGTAGGTATGCTCGGTGAAATCAATGAGCGACGTGCGGGCGGCACGCATCTTGGCCGCCACTGCCGGGTCGTTCGGTTCCGGCGGGTCGGCGGCTTGCGCGATTCCAACCGCCCTGTCGCTTATCCAGTCCTCGGGCGGGATGCGGAATTTGTACTGCGTGTCGCGGACAACCACGGGCTAACCTCCGACGTACTCGCCGCAGTGATAGCAGAAACCCAATCCGATTCCGGTTGGGTTGGAGCGGATGATGTAGACGTGGCGATTGAAAAAGCACAACAGACGGGCGATGGGCCACTTGGCCCACCACGGCCTAATCTCTCTTGACGACATCTACGATGCCTCCTGTGCGTATCCCGGCGGCCTCGGCGGCGGCTACGGGGAACACTGAGCGGATTTCGCGCGCGAACGCGCCTCGGTCTACGGGGTTGGGGATGTACTTGAGCACCAACTGCTGAAGCCACACGGTGAATTCGAGGACCTGATTGATGGGGACCGCCTGCTTGTTGGCGAAACCCCACTTACGTTCCGTCTCACTCAAGCGCCGGATGAGTTCGGTGTTCTCGCGGAACTCCTCCCACAGCCGCTTAGTGATAAAGGCCGGGTCGAGCGCGGCGCGCAACAGAGCCATGCCCGCTCGTACCTGCGAGTCCTGATGCGTGACAATGCCGACCTCAATCATGTTGGCGGCCTGCATGATGACATCCACGCTGGCCGCCGGGTTGTTGTCGTTCATCATCTCCATGATTTGGTCGGTGCGCGTGGCCGCGAGGGCAATCTCTTGGCTGAGTTCGAGGAGCGACGGGTGCGCTATGATGCGGTTGAATGCCGCACTGATTTGGGACGAAACCATATATTTAGCAGATTTGATACCTTTCGGATTCGCCCCGTGCATGCGACATACACTGAAACCCGGCGCAACGTGGTTCTTGCACCGGCGCGGAAATCCGCACACGGGGCATACTGTCGAGGGGTCGCCACGCGGGTAGCGGTACTCGCACCCGGTCGCGGGATTGCGGCACACCTTGCGCCGAGCCGTACATCGCTCGGAATCGCTCGATGCAATCTCTGATTGAAAATCGGGGGGACGAATGCCGGGCAGTGGCGCGGGGGGAGGCGAGGGGTAGTCCAGCCGCTCTTTGACGGTAGCGGCTACCTCCCGGCGCGTGCGCGTTGGCTTGGTTGGTCTACGGTTGGATGCCGCGCCCGTCAGGGGCGCGCGACTCTTGGCCGTCTTGCGAGACTTCGGCTTCCGTTGTGCCATTGGCACCACTCAGGTTGGAGTCAGGGCGCTCCATGCCATTTGGCACCGGGTATCCGAGTTCACTGCAACGGGCGCACCGCAGGCGTTTGATGCCTTCGGTGATTGTTTCGTCTTTCCAGTCGTGGCCTACAACTGAGCAAAGGACCGGTTTCAGGACCGGCTTCAGGACAGGCAACAGCGGGATGCTCATTCTGCGCCTCCATCTGTGTAGTCGCGCGCCGGTTCGTAGCGGGGCGTGGGCAGGTCGAAAGCATCCGCGCTCGACACGCCCGGAATGATAATCCCTGCGGCCCGGACGTATTCCAACAGCGGCTTCACCTCGTGCCAGTACAGGTGACGCACGGGCGGCTTGCCGCTGGGTAGTTGAAAGTCAAGTTGCAGTAGCGTCCAGCACGAGTAGGGGGTCCTGAGTACGGTACGGTCGAGCACGGTGCCGACCACGGCGTTCCGCAGGAACGCATCCATCCCAATCCATCGGTAGAGTTGGAGCGGCCCGTAGTTGACCTCGATGAGATTGGTAATCCCGCGCCCGACCAGATAGCCGAGCACGGCGAGGTCGTAGAACGAACTCACCTGCGTGACCACTTCCATCTCCGGCTCGCGTATGCGCAGGTAGACCCACTGGCCGAAGAATCGCGTGCTCTCGCTCGGGGGAATGACAATCCCCGCGTAGGCAAAGACAACAGGCTCCCCGCCCTCAAGACTAGGACGCGGGACCGTCAGCGTCAGAGCGCCCCGTGGCTCCCTCGCCATTCTTGGCATCCTGCCCGTCTCTCCCGCCCGCCATGATTTCTACTACGCGCCTGAACAGGTCGAACCAACTGCCAGACCCGATGCTCGTGGTCAGTACGCCGAATATCACGATGGGTCTGTGCTCGCACGCTGGGTGATAAAAGGGCCGCTCGAACATCGCCACCACTTCGCCTTTGGCGGTGATGTAGTGATAGCCGGTGCCTTGGCACGGAGCGTTCAGGTCCGTGACATCGCCGCAGTCCGGGCAGACGAGTGCCGTATGGACTTGGTAGGTCCGCCCGCGCTCGTTGTCGGATTCCGCGTACTGACGGTCAATGGTCATCCATGGCCTTTCAGGTTGCGCCGACGCCGCTCATTCAGCCAGCCAACCGCTCCGGCAATGATAAACAGGACCCCGACAATCAGCCACGCCATACACCACCCCTGCCCAGTCGGCGCGCTGGGCCGCCAACGCTACGGGCCACCCTTACAGAATACCCCAACTTTGGGATAGACGCAAGTAGGCTTGAAAAGTGAAGTCCTAACGAGTCGCCTTCACGGGGGCAAGCCAGCGAAACACCTCCGCCTTGCGTCTCATGCGGTCCGATACCTCGTGTGGCAGTACCTTGTGCGGAAGCGGATTCGCACGGACCCTAAAGACCTTTTTGGGACTGTCCCCCTCGCATATCAACGACCCCGGCGAAAGGACCCCATCCTTGAGCATCGTATGCAATTCAACAACGCTCATCGGCAAACCCGGCGACAGAGGGCAGTCAGCCATTGCGTCCCTCACAAGGAGAAAGTGAAGGGCGCGCTCCGAGAACTTCAGGTTCCGCTCGCGTATCCTTTCGGCGCTCCTGAGTTCCTCCTCGTACTTCCTACATTTCTTGCACAGGTGCCCGTTGTTTTCCCACACGGGGTCGCCGCAATAGCCACAGTGCAAAGCAACGGCCCGACCTTCATTCAGTCGGGGCATCGTCACCCTCCCGCCATGCAATGCCCAGCGTCGGCAATCCCGCCGTGGTCGAACAGACAAAGCGGGATGTGTGCTCTCCCCAACTTCTCATTGATGCGCTCACATGCTTGCCAGCGCACATGCGTAAAGCGTGCCTCGTTCAAAGTTTGGGCGACAATCTTGAGTGCTACCTCCGTTATCCTCTCCAACTCCGCTACCTGCGATTCGAGGGCGAGGGCATAGTCTGCAACGTCAATGAGTGCTTGGCGACTCGGGTTGTAGTTGGCACACCTGCGGCTCAGGTCAACGCTGTCCTGCCACATCACGAGTGCAGTTTGCGGCTTCGCGTCCATCATGTCCCTCCCTTATCGGCGGAGCGGAGGGCGGCGCGCACCCGCTTGGCAATTCCTCGAGGCCAATTCACCCAATTGTCGGCGTCGCGCAGAAGTGTCTCCAACTCCGCCACCCGCGATTGCGCATCCTCATAGGCAACTAGATTGGCCGCGTTGACGCCCTCGGCATACGCCACCCGCGATTCGAGGGAGGACTTGGCGGTTTCGAGGCCACGAATGTATGCGACAATTTCCCCATAATCGCCGAGATGAAAAGCACAGCCCTCTTGGGTACACATCAGGAATGCGGCCTGCCTTGGTTGAGGAGGCCCGTCATCCGTTTCAACAACGGCTGTGTCCATGAAGTAACGTGGCTCGGCGCAACTGTGCTTATCCTTCGCGTCCATCATGGCGTCACCTCGGCGGCGGAGCGGAGGGCGGCATCTCTGTTGTGTGGGTCAAGAATTGCGCGGGCATATAAGTCCCAGCCTGCGTCGCCATTCAACGCATGCCGAATGGCCTTCTCCAAAAGCCCGAGGTGGCCGTGCAGGCGCTCGTTGTCTTTTATGCGCGCCTCTGTTGACTCCGCTACCCGCGATTCGAGGGCAGTCTTGGCGGTGATGGTATCGGAGAGGGCGTTCCACAACCGCGTTTCCTCTCGGGTTGCGTGCTCAAAGCCCACGCCGTTCTTGCGGTAGAGCCTGCCAGTACCCCCGCCTGCGCCCATTTCGTATTGCTCCAACACTTCCTTCGCGTCCATCATGTCCCTCCTCGCGGCTTTCTCAAGCATCTCGCGCCACTCTTGACATTCACTCGCCATCGCGCCGTGCGTCCGGGGGCGCAGGGCGGCGCGTAGTGCATACAGCGCCGCGTTGGTTATCACTACGCCGGTCTGATTGAAGATGGCACCGGCCACGAGATTTGCCGCCGCCTCCCTCAGCGCCGCGTTCTCGGTTATCAAAGGCTCCAATGCCTGAATGCGGGCGAGGGCATTCGTCAACCTACCGCTGAGGCCATCCCGTTCTACTGTCACGGCCAAGGCCATGTCGCACTCTGCCACCAGCGCCGCGTTCTCCGCCTTGAGGTCAACGACGGTGCCCGCCAGTGTGTCTACCATTCTTTCGAGGCGGTCGGCCCGTTCCTCTTCACTCATGGGGGCATCCGGCTTCTCGCTCATCTCATCCTCCCGCCGCTTTGCGCCATGTGGCATACTCCGCCCCCAACGCGCGACGGTGTGCGCCCTCAATGCGATGTATCTTTTCAATTCAAGCGGTGTTTCGCCCGGCGGCTTCGGTTGGTTGGTCATCCTCGCCCCTCCACAATCCTCAACTCGCAGTCTCCACCGCAGTAGCAATGCACATCGCGGCCGTCCTTGGTGCGCACTACTTGGCGCATCGCCTTGCCCCCGAACACCGCGTTGTTGCACCTGAGGCACCACCATTGGCGCAGTGTCGGTGGCGGGTCCGGCGGCGGCGGCGCGGCCTTTGGCGCAGGCGGCTGGTTGCGGGCCGCGATGCGTTCGGCGCGACGATGCCACTTGTAATCCTCAAACTCCGAGTTCGGAATCCAACGGCGCATGGGATTCGTTTTGTTCTCCCCTCTTACTTTCGGTAGAGGGCCGCGGGCAGGTCGAGGAACAGGGCCGCCCCGACATTCGGCGGTTGCTTCATGCCGTAGGCCGCAATGTGCTCGTCGCTCCCGGTGCCGATATAGACTCCCCAATCGAACGGCATGCCGTCAATGAGGTTTATCGCCGCGACGGCCCTGATGCGCTGGACCCCCATGCCATCGCCCTCCGTCATGCCAAGAGTAACCGAGCGATAGTCTCGTGTGTGTTCGCTCATTGCTTCACCTCCAACTGAGAGACGTACACGTATTTCTTGACGCACCGCTCGCACTCGACAAGGTACAGACCGAAGGCCACGTCGTGTGCGCACCACTGGAACTCGGAGTGCGGCACGAACGTGTCGCCGCAGAGCGCCTTGTGCGCGCTCGCGGAGATGTGGACCTGCGTGCCATCCCGGTGTGAGCCGGGAACGCCCCACCACCCGACCTGCATCATTGTCGTGGCTCCGGCCATTGCTCTTGGGGATTCTCGCGCGCCCACTTGTCCATACCCAGCCATCCGGCGCGCCACTCGTAGAACTCGTAGGTATCCTCGGGGAACGGGTTGGACCGCTTAGGCTCCCCGCCCTTGCGCGCACCGCTACCTTTGTGATAACACTTGCTCACGCGCTTGCCGCGGCCCTTCTGTTTGTGGCGTGGGATGTAGTCCTCTTCGGGAATCGGACCGTCCGGGTCGAGGCCGTCAAATCGGTTCCAGTCGCGGAACTGGTCCTCGCCATAGTTGCCGGTGATGTGCCGGTCGAGTTCCTCGCTCTCGCGTCTAGTTAGCATCGGCCCCTCCATCCGGCAGAATCCAATCCGGGCCACCAATCATAGCGCGCATCCTCTCGACGGCGCGAAAGTTTGTGTTGCCGAGACCCCGCCACGCCTTGCCATCGAGGTACAACCATCTGCCGGACATACCGTATAGGCCGTCGCGCTTGACCTGAAGGCCCAACTCGCGCGCGCGGTCGAGTACGTCCTGTCTCGTCACGCGCGGCGCGCCCTCCGGGTTTTCCTTTCGCCGCCCTCCCCAATCCTGACTGCCCTTAGCGAAACTCATCACTTTGCTCCGTCGTTCATGGCGCGCAGGTGTGCCTCGCAGTAGATGCGCCCGTTCACGGCAATGCGCGCGCACTGCTTCTGGCTCAGACCGGTCGCCGTGGTGCGCGTGACCATGCCCTCGCACCGATGCGGAAAGTTGGCGTTCGCCAGCATCAGGCAGGCAATGCCCGCAAGAACGCACAGGGCGACAATCATCGGTACAGTCATGGTTTGCCCCTTATCACGAAGCGCGGGCCGTCAGTCTATCCTCGACATGGGGTAGGCTTTGACTCCGCCATCAGCCAGCACGCGCGCGTAAGCCTGCGCGTAAGCCTCTTTGATTTGCATGGACTGGCCGAAGTCGCTGACCCAAATGCTCACGCCGCCGTAGTACGAGTCGGGGCGAGCGCCGCAGTTCTTGACCGCGTAGTGAGCCGCCGGACCATTGGCGGGCTTGATACTCACCCACGCAAAGCCGCACACGCCGCCCGGAACATACCATTGCTTGACAACCGGCGAGGCGTCATCGAGCATACTCCGGTGCTCCTCGACAACCATCGGCACCGGCTGAGTGAGAAACGCCGCGGCCGTCCCGGCCTCGTGCGCCTTCTCAAACAAATCCTTGAACATCGCTTCTTGACGTTCCTTTTTGGTAGTCATTCCGCCCTCCCGTCGGTAGGCTTTAGACTGACCTTATTATACCACAGGCGGAATAGTTGTCAAGGCTTGGGACGACGCAGGAATTCGGCAATCTTCTGACGAATTGACCGCCTGTAGGCGCTCTCGGAACGGTAGGTTTTGATAATGTCGGGGCCGAGGAGTGTGAGGGAAACGAGGACGAGCGCGACGGTGATGACGGGGATAATCCACACCGGCGCGGTAACGACCCACCACGACACATTGATAATCCCCGCAAAGTTGAGCGCGGCGAGCACGGAGGTTAGGCCGATGGCCATAAGCGCGAGCACGGAAACCGCTGTGATGCGCATGCCGCCGTCGGGTTGCTTCATGGCAGTCCCTCCGCGAGGAGCAGGTCAATCGGGTCGCGCAGGTCCCCGAACGGAACCTGCCAGCACGGCTTCGCGCAACCATCGTTCCAGTATTTCTCTGTCCGCGCCTCCGCCGCCCGCATCCACCCCGTTACCTTGTAGCGGCGGCCGACGCACTGGACAACCAAGTAGATGTCGCACCAGCCGTCGCGCGTGTGTGGCGGAATGGACAGCGCCTTGGCCCGAACGTGCGGACGCTTCACGTCAATCTTCAGGCCACGAAACAGCAGGTCGAACTTCAGGGCTTTGCGCGGGTCGGTGTTCTCGTCGAATGGCACCTTGAGCCACATCGCCGCCGCCATCTCCGCGCCGTAGTTGGTGGCTGTTTCGTCGGGGTCGAGACAAATCTCCGGGTGAGTGGCGAGTTCCACGATACCCTCCTCCCGGTCGCGGTCCCTGCGCTCGATGCCAATGCGGCGCGCATTCTCCCAGTCATCGCGCCCGAGTTGCACATAGAAATTGGCAATAACTCGGCTTGCCGAATCGCACGGGGTGATTGTGTTCTCAAGGACCTCGTTCATCGCATCACCTCCGCTCGCTAGTCTGTGAGCATCCCTATCATACCACGTGCGGAATAGTTTGTCAAATCAGAAAGCGGGGCGGCAAGGTTGGCGTTCTTGTGGCCTCACCCCGAGACGGCGGCCACCGCCGCTTGTGCCGGGATTGAGTGTTCCCCTCACCCCGACAATCATCACCCACGCCAGCCTTTGGATTTGCCGCCCCGCTAGTGGAGAGAGGACGATTCGAACGCCCGAGGGGCTTACGCCCACCCGCGTATCAGACGGGTGCCTTCGCCGCTTGGCTATCTCTCCGTAGGGGCTAGGCTCCCCCGCTCGCGCGGCTTAGGTCGCAAGGCGACCACCGGAGTCGCTCGTTAGGCGACTCCTACCTAGCCCCTCGGGCCGGGCGCTTATCGGAGCGACCGTCCGGCGTCTTTACCTCGTAACATGCTACGAGAGCCGTCGCCGTTTGCGCCCAGCCCGGTCATACTGGGGTCGAGTGCCTACCGTGAGGGACAGTAGTCCCTTGCGCCGAAGCGCGCCCTCGGCCCCATGTGCCCCGCCACGTCTGAGGTGGACGGGGCCGTCATTCTACGTCGCGCCTTGCGCGATACCGCGCCCATTGAGCACTTGCGGCCCTGCTAAGGCGCGCGTGGTATTCTGGATTCTCGTATGCCTCACGTAGTGCGGCACTCATTTTCGCGCGAGCCTCTGACGTATGATGGTACCCCAAGCCATGCTTATTTCCTATCTTGGACGCAGACAACTTCGCGCGAGTTTCGGCGCTACATGAATGCCCCAGTAGACCAACACTTATCGCCGCCTTGTGCTCTCTGGTCAATCTGCGTCCGCGTTTGGGTGCACCCATGCGCTCACACATGTCGGGCGGTCGGACGAGACCGCGACTCGTCTCCACGCACTCCTCTTGGAGGTTGTAGTGACGGCGGGAATTCACTAGGCCCTGCTCGTATCGGGTAAGTTCGTGGACCTCGCATCGAACAAGCACGCCTGCCGTGAAGGCTTGTGCGCCATAGACATTCCACGCCGCCTGTAGATGCGCATTCGGATGTATGCCCCGCCGCAGGCGGCGAATGTGGCGAGCCAGTCGATTTTTCGTGTCCGTCGATTGCCCGATGTATTCCCTCCCGTTGACTGTATTGCAAATGGCGTAGACGCCAGCAATGCGTTTCAATTGCAGTCCACGGTAATAGTGGCTACACGAGTGACGAGTGGCAACGGGTACGTTATCACAAGCATCACCCGCCACTTGCTTTGGTACGGGAACGACTCCTGAAAGGACTTGACCAACTTGCCGTCCGACTCGACGGTATTGATAAAGTCCTTCGACCGGTAGACCTTATCGCCCGCCGAATCGTAGTGATTGATGTGGTAGGTCACATCCAGCCCCGGCTTGCCTTCGAGCACCATTTTGAAGGCGACGCCCTGATTGATGCAGATACGAGGAACCTTCGCGTCGCGCGTCCATGTGATGTCGGTGAATTGCACGACCGGCTCGGTCGCCATGTAGGTCGGAAGGACGGTCGGCGCGACGGTCGCCGGGAGCGGGGTCGCCGGGACCACGCGCGTGACTTGTACCTCCCGCGTCACCTCGATGGGCGGCGACGTGATGACCACGACATTCGGCGTGGCCACGAGCACTGGCGAAGGCAGACAGCCAACCATCAGTACGAGCAATGCGGCAATCAGTGCTATTCGCTTCATGTGCTATCTCCTATTGAAAATGTTTGCGCTACTCCGGCTCGACTTGCATCGCCGCGCGGATATTCACGTCCACGGTGATGTGCCGGATTTCAGCCAACTGGTAGACCCCTACAAGGCATTCCGTGCCCGGCTTTATGTCCTCGACCTCAACCATCTTCGAGAATGCCGGGACATACGCACCGTCCTCGTCCGAGTCGGGAATGCCCGCATAGATGGTCTTGGGGAACTGCGCTTCCTTGCCTTCCCAACTAAACTCGTCTGCCATGTTGCCTCCTAGTGAATCAATTGTCCAATTTCGCGAATCGTGTACCACAGGCCATAGAGCGTGACGGTCGCCACGAGGCCAATGATAATCAGGGCCAGCACATCCACGCATCCGAGCATCACCCCGTAGTCGAGATGCTCGCCCGACTCGGGGTCGGGCAGTCTGTTGGGGCCGCCGGGGTAGAAGGCTCTCACTTGATTCTCCTGAGCGCGCGCAGGCTCGTAGTCATGCGCGCGCCGTCGCCGATTCGCTCAATGAGCGCCGTCTGCTTCCGGCCAACGGCAAGCACCCGCACGACCGCACCCATCCACGCCTTGCACACCTCGTTGTTGCCCCAGCCGTACCGGTAGAGATTGTATTTTCGGTTGAGGCCCTGTCCCCTCACCTCGGGAGCCGCGCTCGGCTTGTTTCCTGACAGCATCTATTATGGTTCCTTTATGAAACTATTGTAGGCAGGCCCGGTCGGCCAGTTTCCGCCAGAATGTTGTCCATCGCCAGTTGCTTGAGCGGGTACTTGCGTTGGACGGTCCGCATCACGGCGTTGACCGTGCGGAACATATCACGCGCGCTGGGGAGCATCTTGTGCTCGGCCCACGCAATCGCCTCGGCCGCACTGCCCGCCATGCAGTAGCCGTCGCCCGCCGGATTGGTAATGATGTCGTGCCCTTGGTTGCGGAGGTCATGGATAGCAATGCGCATTTTGCGGTCGAGGTCTACGGTCGTGTAGCCGCGCGCCATCAATCGCGTGAGCAGGTCTGCGCGCCCTATGGTATTGTCAAAGCCTACGTGGGGAAGGACCGTCGCAAGGACAGCCGCGGCGAAGTCATCGCTTACACTCAGGTCATCGCGTCGGTCCATGAAGCCTCCGCGCTAGGCGGTGCAAGGGGCCACGTGAAAGGATTAGAAGCCGTGACCCCTTGCGCCTACACCTAGAGGACACACGCAGTTATTGTACCACGGGCGGTCTACTTGTCAACTCTCTCGTCCGCTTCCTTGGCATCAACGGGCGCAGAGTGTTTCTCGGCCATGCGGGCCTCGGATGCCTTGCCGTAGACCGCGACTCCGTCCTCGCCGGTGCCAAGGTAGCCGAGGAAGTCGTCACCGCCCTCGGGGCAGTATATCTCCTCGCCCAGCACGTAGCCGACCACGCCGAACTCGTGCTCGCTTTCGCCGGGGCCGTACTGGACGAGGGCGAAGCATGCCAGAGGAATGCTGACGACTCCGGCCTCGGGTTTCTTGCCCGTGGTCATGCTTGCGAACGCGGCCATCTGACCACTTGCCGGGATAATTGTAATCGGTTTAGCCATACGTCCTCCTCACTCGTATTTTTTCGTCCAGTCCATTCGGTCTGCGAAGTCCTTGACCATGAGGGCCTCTTGCGCCTCAGCCATCTCGCCCGTCTGTTTCTCGGCGAGGCGCTTTGCCCACACGCGCAACAACCCCAGCCCGCGGATTGCATTACGCATCACCTGCCGTTCCTTGAGCCGGTCATCCAGTTCCTTGCGCTGATTCTCTATACGCAGGCGCAGGCGCGCCGCATCGTCCACGCCAACGCGCATGATTGCCGCGACTGTTTCGCGTTCCCACCGAAGTCGCATCACCTGCGCCCTGAGTTTGAAAACCGCCGCCGCGGCCCGGCGGTAGCGCCGCATCAAGAGAGAGAGATTCCCGACAGGATTGGTCACGGGGTGCTTGTAGCCGGTCACGTCGCCCAGTATCTCCGACAAGTGCGACAGGCATTCGAGCGCATCGCGCTCCGACATGAATCCCCACGAACCGGGCGACTGGGTGTAGACCGACATGAGCAGGGCGACCGCGAGGTTGCGCGCAACGCCGAGGGGTACCGTACCGAGGCCGGTTGATAATCCCTCGCCGCGGACAACATCGCCCAGCACACGTTTGTGCCGGTCCCACAGCGCGCGTATCTCGACCGCCAGCCCGTAGTTGGCGCGCAGGGTGTCTAGCACGAACGCGCCATAGCCCGGCCCGTTGACCGGAAACTCGACAACGACCCGATTGATAATGCTGTCGTCAGTGGGCATAATCGAAACTCCCGGTGGGCGCGAACGACTCGATGACCGCGGACCCGGTGATGACGGTCACGGGCGAGTAGTGTCCTTGGAGGAGGCGCGCCGCTCCCATGAGTCCGCGCTCATCGTCCGATAGGGTGTACCGGTGTTCGGCAATCAGCGCACCCACGAGGTTCACCATGTTACGCAACAGCACCTCGCAGGCGTTCGGTGCGCTCGCATAGCGCGCGAGCCACGCCTCGGAGGCGGCTTCTCTGCGGCTCTTGACCCAACCTTTGATAAACCCGAGTTCCGCCTGTTTCATGCGCAGTGCGATACGGGCACGCTTGCGCCACGCGAAGTAGTCCTCGCCGTCCAATCGCTCGCCGTCCAAACCCCGCCGGTCACGGTCGCCGAGTTGCATCTCGATGTCCGCAATCGCCTCGCGCAGAATGCGCGCGCGCTCCTCGGCGTCATCCATGTGAAGCGGAGTTTGAAAAACGTAGGGCATAGGCTCCTCCTACCTCCCAGTCGCTATCTGTTCCTCGATACCGCCGAACTGCCCCGCGGCCTCAAGGGACTTGGCCTCGTGGGGAAAGAGTGCGTGCTCAAGTCGCCGCTCAAGTTGACTGGCCGCATCCTCGACCTCGGCCTGATACTGGGCCAGCCGCTTGCGAACATTCGCGGGCAAGGTATCGAAGTAGTCGGCGGCGGCATTGAGAATGTCGGGCGGCACGCGCTGGTGCGGCTTGACCCCCGGATTGCCCCGCCCACTCCACTTCATGGGCACGGGGAGCCGGAAGGGATGCGCCACCCGGATGCTGTAGGTCCCTGCGTAATTATAGCCGAACACGTCTTGGAAATACTCCGCGTCGGCAAGGGGCATGACCGTCGCCGTGGGGCCAACCTCCGTCACAAGGGCGAAGCCCGCAACAGCGCCCCGCACGAGTTTGCGCATGTCGAGGGGATTGCGGAGCATGAAGGTCAGGTCGCCTGCGCCGACCCATGCCCTTGTACTCGCGTACAGCACGACAATCGAGCCGGGGTACGGGAGTGGGCGCGGGTAGTCGCGGGTCTTGGTCGTGATGGCGCTCCGCAGGATAAGTTCTACCCATGGTTGCCTATTAGGGAAATACCAAACGGGAACGGGTGGCATTTTATTCGCGCCCTGAATGCTATTCATTCACGACCTCCAAATAGCAAGGCCCACCACCGCACCGACGCCGCTCCCTAGTCCCCATGCGGCGACGTTCACGACAGTGAGATTGAGAATCGTCATCGCGCTCGGCAGGATGCCCAGCAACGCGATGGTCGTGGCAAAAACAAAGACGCGGACGTAGCCACGCCTATCGCGCAGGGAATGGGCAACGGTGCGAGTGTAGAGTATAGCCAATGTCTCCCAGCACACACAAAGGAGGAATATTCCTATGGCTTTTTCCACTAGCCACCTTGATTCAGATGCAGGACAAGACCCAAAATCCAGTGCCGCCATTCTACGCCGAGGGCCTCTAGGCTCCACGGCTGTCGGTCGCCCGGCACCGTCCCGAGCATTCCCTCTCGCATGATAAGACTCCGACGCTTCATTGGGCCTCCTAAATGTGCGCCCAGTCCGGCAAGGGCGCGAGCGGGCCGCCGAACTTGAGCGGGTGCATCGCGTTCGGTTGCTCGCCGCTCACGTGGCGCAGGAAGTCAAGTTTGCGCTGAACCTCGGCTATGTCCGGCCACGTGTAGTGGAGCGTGCACAGTGGCGGCGTAAAGCGTTCGCATTGCTCAGGCTCGGGCAAGTTGCGGTAATGAATCTCGCGCTCTATAAAGTCAAAGGGGCCAAGGTCCCAGTCGGCGCGCCATGCCCACAACGTCGGGAACCAGTGCGTGTGTTGCGCATGGTCCCACGGGGTGGAGAGATTCGGGAACCATTGGTCCTCGCCCCACAGGTAGATGCGTTGCGCCAGCATGACAGGTCGGGTCGCGGCCTCGATACGCTGGCGCGCTTCGTTCCGCAACAGCCCGTTGGGCACGCAGTCCACGTCCTCGTAGACGAGGAAGTCGGGTTGATAATCGCTGGCCCAGCCAATGAGGGTCTCAAGGCACTTGCCCTGCGGCGTGCGCCAGCCGGTCGCGCCGGGCAGGTGAACACGCACTTGGAACGGGCGCACCTCTACGTTCTCGTAGCACATGGCGCGCTGTACAGTGTCATCCTCGCACCCGCAGTCGGCAATGATAATCCGGTCCGCCCACTGGTAGGACCGGCAGAAGCGGTCTATGTTCCGCGCTTCATTGCGCGCGTTGGCCAGTGCAATGATGCGGCTCACTTCGTCATCTCGCGCGGGCAGGCCATGGCGCGCATCTCGCGGTTACAGCATGTGCACGTCGGCCAGCCCGACTTGAGGTAGTGGGCGGCCTGCTCGACCGTGAACGCCTTTTCGTCTCCGCACAACTCACAGACGACAACGCCGCCTTTTGGAAATGTCTGCACTGCCATCTTCTGGTAGACGCCGGAGAGCCGAACGAGCCGCTGTGTCAGACTGTCGGGCATTGGATGTCATCCTTCCTCACCGGGACCGGGCGCGATGGCGGCGCGGTATTGCGCCATTTCCTCCTCGGTGTAGGCCGTCGCCGCCGCCTTGTGCAAGTCCGCCAGCATGTTCGTCCAAGTGAGTGCGAGTGGGTCGCGCGTAGAACGCAGGTGCCGGAGCAACTCGGGCGTCGCGCGGGCTACGTCCGATTCCGCCCACCGAATTCTCTGGAAAGGCTCAAACTGCTTATCCAGTTCGAGGATGCAGTTGTAGACTTCGATAAGCGCCGCCTGCGATTCCGTCAGTTCTTCGCCGCGCGACCGCCTCATCTCTGCCGCGTTCACCTGCGGCAACCATTTCTCCCACGGCTTGTCTGGCATTGGTCCCTCCGAGGGCCGGGTATATATACCCGGCCCCATTCACGAGGCGAATGACAATCATTCACCGAGATTGAGCATCGGTATCAGACCGTCACTTGGAATCATCAGCCACTTGGCCGTGGCAAGGTTGTGCACAAACTCCCATTTGATGATGTCCGGGTTGTCGGCCAGCGCCTTACCGCGAACCGTGATGCTGTAGGCTTCCGCGTCCGCGCCCAACTTGGTTGACTGGGCATTCGCCTCTGCGTCTCGAATCTTCTGTTGCTTCTGGTATTCGGCGGCCTCGGCCTTGTGCTTTTCGGTCGTGACCGCTTCGAGGGCAATCTGCTTTTGCTCCATCGCGGTCACGTAGTCGGCGTCGAAGGATACCTTGCGCACGAGGAAACTGTCGAGAATCACGCCGTAGCGGCCATATTCGAATTCGAGGGCCTTGCCCACCTCGGCCTCATACTCTGCAATGCCCACGCCGCTGTAGAGGTCGCCCGCCTTGTAGTTCTGAGCAAGGATGCGCACGAGGTTGCGACTGTGCGCCTTCACCACGTTCTCCACGACCATCTTCATCGGCCCGACATTGCGCACGATTTCAATGGCGCGGTCCGCCGGGATGCGGAACAGGACCGTGTAACTGACGGTGATTTGCTGGCCGTCCGAGGTCTGCGCATCCACGGTGTAGTCCGGGTAGTTCGCTTGCGTGCTTTCGGGATGGTCGCTGGTCTCGTAGGAGCGGACCATGATAGGCACCTCGACTGTCCCTTGGATGAACGGCGTTTTCCAGTTCATCCCTTCGTGGAACACCGTGCCGGTCAGCGCGCCGAACTGCGTGACGAGCCGGACGTTGCCGTACTCGACCGGACTGCACGACCCCAGCACCAGTAGAATTGCGAGAAACGCTACGACGCCGAGCGTAATGGAAATAACGGTCCCTGCTTGACCCTTGGCTTTCACTGTGTCCTCCGAAGGAACGCCGCGCGCCCTTGGCGACGCACGGCCAGCGTACTTGCTCATGGCACAATCCCTGCGAGTTGTTCTGCGGATACGGGGTAGTAGTCCCAACAGTCCACGCCAACATCCACGCGCACACCGCGATGATTCTCTGGCGGCAAGAGTCTGTCGGCGCTGACGTTCGAGATTCCGATGGTCCCGTGGCAGTGACCGTGGAGGTGCCACGCCCCGTAGTGTGAGCGCGGCCAACTGGCCAACGGGTAATGACAAAGCGTGACCCGACCCAGCAGTTCGTGCTCCACTTCGACCAGCGCCGGAAGGATGACCACCTGCGCTCCGCACCCGCTGGTCATGGGCGTATCAATCCAGCGGCGGTCGTGGCCGCCGGGAACGACGAGGATGTGGCCATTGAGCCGCGCGAAGTAGGCCGCCGCGAGTTGCGGGCCGCCCAACGTGAAGTCGCCGAGGAGGTAGACCGTATCATCGTTCGACACGCGCTCATTGAAGTTGGCGATGAGCGCGTTGTCCATCGTCTCCGGGGTGAACGGGCGACTGCAATACCGGACGATATTGGCATGCCCGAGGTGGGGGTCCGCGGTGAAGAACGTGTGCATCACAAGACCCTCGCCTTGAGATTGCCGAGGACCTTCGCGACCCACGCCCAGCGGGCCGGATGCTTCACGTTGTCGCGCACGCGCTGGTCCTTGGCAATCCTCACCAACTCCGCACAGTTGCCGCCAGCGCCGCACTCGCCTCCGAGGACAATCCTGCCGTCCGGGTCGCGGTACTCTGCGCCGCACATGCAACACACACTCATCCCGCGCGCGTGCGCCTCGCGCGTATCACGCAGTTGCCGCGCGACCTGAAGCGCGCTACCGAACGGGTAACAGGTCCCATTCCACAGGATGAACTCTACCAGTTCCTCTGGCATGTCGGGCTTGCGCATGATTCGGCGAACGAGGTCGTAGTAGGTAGCCATCCGTTACCCCTTTATGCTTGCCAGCGGGCGCAGTTTGACCATCGCGGATACGAGGTCGGCCTGCGCCGCCATCACTTCGTCTATCGGCTTGTACGCGCCGGGCGCTTCGTCGAGGTCGCCCGCTGTACGCAGGCCGTGAACGATGCCCTTCATGCGCTCGATTTCGATGTCGAGGTTGAGTTCGCGCTTGGCCTGCCCGCGCCCCATGCGCCGCCCTGCCCCGTGACTGCATGACATGAGGCTGTCGGGGTTGCCCAGCCCGTGCGCAATGTAACTCGGGGACCCCATGCTCCCCGGAATGATAACCGTGGCCTGCGGCCCGGCAAACACTGCGCCCTTCCGGTGCACCCACAGGGTCTCGTCTCCAAACGCCTGCATGGCTGCGTAGTTGTGGCGCACGTCCAGTGAGAATTGCGCCTTACCGCCCGTTTGCTCCGCGAGGTCGGCTAGGATGACGCGCATCATCGCCGCACGGTTAGCCTCGGCGAACTCGACCGCATAGGTCATGGCGGCCAGATACTCTTGGCCCAGTACCGAATCAATGGGCAGGTAGGCGAGTTGCTCGTTCGGCAACTCTAGCGAGAGGCGCTTGCAGACCGCCTGCGCGCCGGTGTGATACTCGGTGGCAATGCGCAGGCCAAAGTTGCGGCTCCCGCTGTGGAGCATGAGCCAGATAACCCCCGCCTCGTCCGCCTGAATCTCGATGAAGTGGTTGCCGCCGCCCAGTGTGCCAAGGGACACGCGCGCGTTCTGTAGTTCGCGTTGTATAACCCCGATGTCGGGCGCTCGTTCGAAGCCGTCCCACGCCTGAGGGTCCTTGTGCTTTGCGAAGCCAACCGGCACGGCCTTGCGAATCTCGCCCATGAGGCGCTTGAGCGCGTCATCGTCCTCTGGATAGTCGCGCAGGTCGCTCACGGCGAGGTTCGTGCGCACCGCGAGCATGCCGCACCCGATGTCCACGCCGACGGCGTTAGGAATGATGGCGTCTTTCACAGCCAGCACGCCTCCGATGGGCATGCCATAGCCCACGTGCGCGTCGGGCATAATGGCGACCGCGCGCGAGACGCTCAGATTGGCAATGTCGCGTATCTGGCGCTCCGTCCCCTCGTCGAGGCCAGTCACCCAACGCTTCACGGGGATGCGAGTGTCGGTGGTCTCAATCATGGTCCGACCTTCCGTATCGGCTTTACGGTCGCGTTCCAACCCTTCACAAAAAGGTGGCCGACGCCCCAAAAGACAACGGCAACGCATATCGCCATGCTAAACGCTCCAATGGCGCACAGCACGGCACCCCAGCCCCGCAACGTGGGCGTCAGCACCACGAGCAGGCTAGTCAAGTAGAGAACCATGGCGTAGTAGAACAGAATGACAATGCCGATGAGGAATCTTCCGAGGACCTGCCACAGCGCACGCCAAAACATAGTCGCCTCCCTTGCGTCAAGCGAGCCGGGCGGTGGCTTCCCACATCCCGGCTTGTGTCTACTGCGCTAATTATACCACGTCAGTATACTCCCCAGCGAATCAGGGTCTCGCGCGCCTCGCCGCATGCGCGGTCCGTCGGCAGGCACACCTCGCCCGGCGTGAGCGGGCCGGGTACGACGGGGTGAGGCGTCACCGTGTCCGGGTCCGTCACGATGAAGGGGGTATTGACCCATAGGCCGTCCACAACATGGCGATAGGGTTGCCGCCACTGGCCGTCGCCCATGTAGAGAGGCGGCGCTTCGTAGCCCCATACCCACTCGACTCGCGGTATCCAGTATTGGCGCAGGTCTAGTGGCTGGCCGCCGTCCTCGGGCGGGTGTCTGCCCTTCCACACCTCCACGCCGTCCATGCGATAGGAGATGCGCTTGTAGGTTGTCGGATTGACCATGCCCCAGCGAATGGCAGTATGAAAATCTACCTCGACCACTTCGCCGCGGTAGTAGACAACGCCCCACATATCCGAACGCCGCGCACAGTCCACGACGAGGAATGGACCTTCCCAGTCTTCGGTCTGTCTGCGCAGATACACAGTCTGGCCGATGTCGGCCGGACTGATAAGAGATACGCCGCCCACAAAGCCGCTGAGACTCATGCCGCGCGACCGCGCCGTTGCCTCCATGACGCCATTGGCGTAGTAGGTCGCCGCGCCGATAGTGTGCTGTGGGCTGGCAAGGAACCAACTGCGATTGGAAATCATGCCCGGTATCCATGACCCCTTTTCGAGCACCCAGTAGTAACCGTTGTAGACACTCGAATCATCCTCGCCGAGTTCGAAACGCATGTCGAAGTTGGTCAGAAGGAAGGGGTCATCGGCCGAGCCGGGCAGGGCGGGGACTTGCGCGCGCGGCCGCCATGTCGAAGGCGCGACCGGCGGCGCAATGGCCGGGGCGATTGACAATGCCGGGGCGGGCAGTTCGGTAGCCGCGGGCGTCGGCCGCACCTGCGCCGCGGGCGCTGTGGTCTCGACCGGCACAACGGCAGATTGCGCGAGCGCGAGCGCGAGCAACAGTAGCGCAAGCAAGCAGACCGCGAGCGTTTCGTGCCGTCTGATTGGACGCATCATGGCCGCAGAATAGCAGTCATTCGTTTGGCGTGTCAAGGCGAAATGCACTCCCGCGGCCACGATGCGCTTGAAAAAGGCCGAATCGAGATTCTTGCGTCCACTCAAAACACGCCAATGTCGCGACAAGTGTCAAGACAAGTGTCGCGACACAAAGCCCTACGGGGCCGTGATAGCCCTGAGCAGTGCGATGCTCGCCGGGTCAGTTACGATTGTGGGCGCAAGATTCCCGAAGTAAATGGTTGCCTTCTGTGCGCCGTCCTCCCCGGTCGCGAAGGCGACCGATACGATATGGCGGACCGCCACCTCGGCCCTGCGCGCCACCGGGCCAATGGCCGTGTAGGAGATTATGGTCAGGTCAACGGCCGGGCAAGCGGGCACTGAGTTGATTGCGTTCTGGACCAACACCACGGCTTGCGGCCCATCGGCGACATTCTCTTTACCGCCGACCATGCCCACGAAAGCGAATGGGTGGCCGTTGGCATCCTCTGCGTACTCGACAATGGCAATGTCTGCGACGCGCGCCCTGACAGTCGTGCCCTCGAGGCCAGTGTCGAACTCGACCCAGCCTGCCTCGCAACACGCACACGCGCAAGGCGCAGGCGCGCGCGTAGGCGTGGCCGTCGGGCGAGGAGTGCGCGTTGGATAACGCGGTGGAGGGGGTGGAGGGGGCGGCGGCGGCGGCGTGAAGGTTGGAGTCGACTCAGGTGGCGGCTGTGTGTCGGTGGCTGTCGGTGGAGGAGGAGGCGGCGGCTGTGTGTCGGTCGCCGTTGGCGGAGGCGGGGGTTGCGTAAATGTGGCCGTAGGCGGGGGTGGAATGGGCGTGAATGTGGCCGGAGGGTCACACGCCGCAACGCCAGCGCAGGCCGAAGGCGCAGGCACCCCAATCACGACAAGGATGAGCGCGATGGCCGCCGCAACTGCGGCCCCGAATAGTAGTTTGAAAATCCCTTGGTGGTTCATCTATCACTCTCCTTACGTTTGGTTTCCACGGGCACCGGGGTCACGCGAATCAGGCCCATGACCCCGTGGCCACCGCATCGCGGGCATCCCTGCCTCACGCGCCAGTCGGGGCGCTCGGGCTGGGGATGCGGCACCTGTATCCAGCGGTCGCCGTGACACCGTGAGCACAGAAAAAGCCCGCGCTCCGCCAACGTCTCCTTGGTCATGCAATTCGCTGGCGCAGGTAGGGTCGCCACCACAGTGCTGTATTTCGGAAGCGGCGCGAGTTCGAAGTAACTGTCGCTCATGGGTCAATCGCCAAAAGTAGCAGGAAAAAGACAATGATACCCACGAGAATGAGGGGCAACATAGACAACCGTCATCCGCCGTTCAACTTCAGGATAGCGCGCAGAAACAGCACCTCGGCCTCAGCGTGACGGAGTTCGGGGCGCTGGCGGAAGGGCGTACTCAAGCACTTGTTGATGTGCGTTACCTTGAAAATCGGGCAGTGATAGCACGGGTCAATCAGGAGAATGTCGAGGTAGGAATGGCAGAGGGCGCAACCGCCCCCCGCCTTCACCAGCACCGCACTGTTGTTGGCCGTGAGGAACCGCACGATGGCTCGCCACTTGGCGATGCTCTCGCGGATGCTTGGGCAGAGAATCTTGCCCGGCCACATGCCCGAGACCTCTATCTCGTAGGTGTTGCCCTTGTTCTTTTTGAAGGTGTACCTCATGTCAGCCTCTTTTCTGTTACGAACAGGTTTGCCTTGAGGAGCCGGTCCACGGCGAATTGATAAACGTCCTCGTCCTTCTCGACTCCGATGACATCAACTCCGTGCTGGCCTGCTACGAGGGGCAGGGTGCCGACGCCCATCATGGGGTCCACGACCAACTCGCCGGGCTTGACAAACCTCATCATGTGCTCGGCCCAGTTCAGCGATTGCATCCACTCGAAGGGCTGGCCGCGCACGGCGAGGAGTTCGCCCTTCGTCACAGACTCAAATCCGTCTTTCACAAAGCCGCGCCCACGCGGGAAGTTTCCCTTGACGTACCAGAGAATCGGCTTCCACGTGACCTCGACTCCCATGGCCATGCGCGGGTGCGGTCCGGCCTCTTGGTCCATCTTGAGAATCCAGCGGTACTTCAGCCCGGCCTCGCCCCACTGTTGGATGACCCAAGGCAACAGGTAGTGCGGGGTGATAGCAAGCAGGCTCCCGCCGGGCTTGAGCACGCGCTGTGCGAACACGGCGAGGTCCGGCCACAGGCCCCGGTAGGGTTTCGGGTAGGGCGGGTCGGTGGCGATGACATCCACTGACTCGGGCTGAATGTCCGCGGTCTGGAATTCACCATGATGCAATTCGATGGTCATATCGGCACCGCGGCTTCGCTCGCCTTGCACCACACCTCGCACGTTTCTCCAAAGAACGGGTCCCACTCATCGAGCCTAACGAATCCCTTGTGGCGCAGGATAGCCGTCATCCGAACCGACGGCACAGGAACCTTCACCGTGTAGCCCAGAGACGCGATGCGGTCGAACAGTCCCGACACGTGGCCCTTGCCCTCCTCCAAGGATATGATAAGGGATACAAAGATACTATCTCCCGTGCGCCAGAGATAGCCGCTGAACCTGTCTGCCGTGAAGCCCAAGGTCAGGGCCGCGTCGGAGCCGATACGGATTTCGCCTTCGGGGATGGACTCGTTCATGTCATTTCCCTCCTCGCTGGCGGCGACTTCACGGACGGCGACATCACTGGCCCGTGCTCGTCGGCGCGCATCAGGTCGGCTACCCTATGCAATTCGGTCATCTCTAACAAGAGTGCCATCGCCGCCTGATGCCCCTCGTGATAACCGCGCCTGCGACCGGCGCTGTATTGCTCCGACATGGCACGTTCGAGGCGCGTCGGCGGTAGCATGGTCAGCCATCGGTAGGCGGCAATGCCCACCCATGCGAGCAGGTTGAGAGGGATGGGCATGACCGCCGCGCGCTGGCACGTCCAGTCGCGCCATGCCAATCCCCACCCAGTCGGGATGCGTTCGCATTCGTTCACGTAGCGGATTAGGTTAGGCATGGACTACTCCCACGGCTCGAAAGGAAGTTCCATATACGCGCCCGGCCTGAAGTAATCTCCCCAACAGGTGCGCACAAACCATCGCAACCACTTCCAAATCTTCATCATCTTCATCGCTTCACCTCTGGTTGTCCTGTGCTCAGACTGGTTAGTTTCTCGAAGTCAATGTCGAAGTACGAGCACCTGAGCACAGACACGCGCGGGATTTTGATGAGATTGGCATGCTCTTTCCGGCCATCCTGCCACTCTGCGCTCGCTGATTGA
>Ga0315291_10001787_pt1 | contig 28459 bp, 42 predicted proteins | sample YL17G12_20_MG_FD_203070 | JGI IMG/M metagenome (GOLD analysis project Ga0315291, IMG submission 203070) | Sediment microbial communities from Yellowstone Lake, YNP, Wyoming, USA - YL17G12_20 | ecosystem: Environmental > Aquatic > Freshwater > Lake > Sediment | place: USA: Wyoming | collected...
TGCGGGGAACTCCGCAGGACTATGTTGTTTCTTTTGGCGGCGTCCACCAGATCGGCAAGGCATGGTTTACTGTCCGCACGATGTTCAGAGGTGTCACTTTCTTTGACAAGAAATTCGCCGATCCGGCACTTGAGAAGAGGATCGCCATGGAACGGCTTGTGCGCGAGGAGAAGACCGGCCGGGTGTTTTGGTTGCTCAACGGGGAAAAACTTTGGGTCAATCCTTTTGAGTCATACGAGAGTGGCAGGGGCCGATTGTGGCCGGACATTCCGCCCGATCAGGTCGCGGTCATGCCACAGGATCAGTTGGACTTAATTCCCGACGGCGGAGTCATGGGCAAGATCAGCGTTACTGATCTTATCAAGTACCGTCTCGGGTTATAAAAATGGAAAACGGATATTCGTTAACACAGACAACTAACTTGACTGCCATTGTAGGAGTCATAGTTTTGATTCTCAATCAATTCAAAATAAGCATTGGGAACGAAGAACTAGCGACATTAATTGGGGCAGGAATTACCATTGTCAGTATCGTCTTAAATTTCCGGAATAGGTATAAGAAGGGCGACTTGACACTTGGTGGCAAAAGATTAAGATAAGAGAGTGGGAAACATAATCAGGAACGAGAAAGGTCAGTATATTTTATTTCCTAGAATATATAGAAAATGCATCACTTGTGGTGATGTATTTTTTATCATTGAAAGCAATAAGAAAAAGTATTGTTCTAATGAATGTTACAGGTCATCTTTAATTGGCAAAAAACGGCCTATCTATATCGGCAAAAAAATAAGCAAGACAAAAAAGGGACATGTTTTTATTTCGGAGAAACAAAAGGAACAAATAAGGAAGAAATTGACAGGTCGAAAATTAACCGAAGAAACTAAAAGAAAGATGAAAGAAGTCCGTAAAGGTAAAGGTTTTTCCGGTCGGTTGGCAACTTCAGAACAACATCGTTCTCTTGTTTGGAGAAATAATATAAGTAAAGGACTAACGGGAAAAAGATTGTCAATCGAACATGTAAAAAAGTTAAGTGGTGCTAATTCTTTCAATTGGAAAGGCGGGATTACGCCAATAAATATGAGAATAAGACACAGTGTTAAATTCCGGTTGTGGCGCGAGACAGTCTTCGCGCGCGACGATTGGATCTGCCAAGAATGTAAATCAAGAGGCGGGAAGTTACACCCGCACCATATTAAATCTTTCTCCGAATATCCAAAACTTAGATTTGTAGTTAGTAATGGTATAACCTTATGTGAAATCTGTCATAAGAAAACTGATAGTTGGGGTGCCCGCAAACCGAGGTTTGATCAGATTGCGGAAAGGTCCTAGGATCGCCGTAGGTCGCCAAAACAGGGCCTACAAGGGGTTTTAGGCGTAAAAAGGTAATATGGGCCGTCTCGGCCTAAAAGAACCTCCGAAAGGGGGTTTTTGATTGTGTTATAATCAGGTCTTGCCACTCCTTCGCCCGCGAGAGACAGAAGGAGGCATAGGGGAGTATCTAAGACGCTATCCGTCTGCAATAGATACTCCCCCCTTTTTTTGGTTGTGGATAACTATATTGACTTGGGTTGCAACTATGATAAGATGGTTATGGTGGCAGTGGACAAGTTCTACTGCGGTCGAATAAATAGTAAATAAGACAAGGATAAAACAATGGCAAAAAACAAAGCAAGAGTGGAAGGTGGGAAAAAAGGCGCGGAAATCAGGTGGGCCGACCGTGCCGCACTCCTGATCCAACTCTCTGCCTATTATGGCAAGCAATATCAGGAGGAGTTTATGGAATGGCCCACGAAGTATCTTCAGTTTTTGGTCGAGTGGCACAAGGCCAACAAGAAATAAATAACAAACGCGATTTCTCGCGTCTGTTACGAAGGAGGTGTTAAGTCGCTTCTATTCGTATCATAGCGCGGAGATTGCAAACAGACAAGTGGAAAACATCAAACTGAACACCCTGGGGGATACCAACGACCCGGACATCAAGCGGGTGCTGGATCTCAATGGGGATTGGACCCACTACAAGGTTGTCAGCAAAAACAGGTTCGTTCCGGCGGTCAGTCATGTCCTAAAACTGGGGTTCCCCAAAGGCATGGGGTTTTATAACTATTTGCTGAGTGTCAGCAAGGAGCAGTCGGAAAAAATACTGGAGGAATCCGGAGAGAAGGGTTCGAGGGTGCATAGCGCCATCGGGGACGTCATCGGCGGATTGGAGATAACCTTCAACTCGCTGTATCCGAACGACATCACCGGAAGGCCGGAGAAGTTGAGCCAGGGCGAGTGGTACTGCCTGTTGGCTTTCAAGGCGTTTTGCGAGGCCTGCAAACCCGAGCAGATCGCGGTGGAGAAAACCGTGGCGACCAATGAATATGCCGGCACGATAGATTTCGTAGGAACGATGCTCATAAAAGAAACCCCAAAAGCCGAACCCAAAAGGATCAAGGTTTTGCTGGACTGGAAATCGGGGGGAGGAATCTATGACGACTACAAGTTACAAACCGCCGCATACTTTGAGGCCCTGAAGGATCCGTTCATCGAATACACCGGCGTGGTGAGATTGGGAACCAAACACAAAAACGGCGGACTGGACAACTGCGGTTACGAGGTCAAACTTTGGAACAAGGACGAGACCTTCAGGCACTATCGGGCGTTTGAGTCGGCGTTGGACATATTCCGTCTTAATGATTCGGAGTTCAAGCTTGACGAGACGGAGATGCCGGCAAGCATAAAATTAAGCATACCAAAGTACGCGGAACCCAAAACCGTGCCCGCCAAAAAGGCGACCAAGGTGAAGGTTACCGCGGACAACAAACATGTTACAATCGGGATTCAAAACAAGACAGGCGCAAAAAGGGGACTTTCCAATCCTGCCTGAGGACACCTATCAGGCGGTGATTGAGGACGTGAACCTGGTCGAACAACCGGTTTACGAGAGTCCGGGCGAAAAAGAGGAGGTCCTTAATTTCCAGTTCCTCATACTGGAGGAGGGAGAATATGCGGGTCAAAGGGTCTGGAAGAAGGTCAGACCCATACTGAACGCCGGGTTCGACCAGGGCCAGCCGTCGTGGCTTTATGAACTCTCCAAGGCGGTTATGAAGGCCTTGCCAAACGACAAGCAACTGGAGGAGGGTTTGGGCGCGGAGGATCTGAACGAACTGATCGGCAAACAGGCCCGGCTGATAATCAAAATCAAAACCAGCAAAAAAGGCAAGGAGTACAACAACATAACCGGGATCCTCGCCTCAAAAAAGGACGTCGATGTTCCCAAACTCAAAACCAAAGAACCGGGGCCGGTCAGGAAACTCGTGGAGGAAGAAACGCAGGAGCAGGCGGAGGATATATTCGCCGATGACGAGTACAAGGACATCAACGCCAAAATTGCCGGGATGCCAAAGGCCGAGCGTACCGGGGAGGAAGAGATCCCAGTGATAAATGATTAGGAAAGGATTTCATGCCAACGGATCGGCGCCGGGACCCGTAGCATACGAGGTTGCCAGCAAAAGCACGCCAGGTAAGTTCTGGAAGATTTATAGGATTCCGGACGGCCTGGCGTGCGAGTGCCCGGCGTTTGCCTTGCGGAAGAGGGGTAGTAATAAGAAGTGCAACCATATAAAATTAATAGAGGAGGCAACAAAGAGGATAAAAAAACATGAGTAAAGAATTATTAGTAATTGAAGAAATACCCAAAGTTCCGGTTAGATGGAATTATTGGGAATCGGTCAAAGAAGTGAAAGTCTTTATGTTCAAATGGAAAGGTTTAACGGAAAACCTTGCTTTGGAACTGTATATCGCACGAACGGTATTAAGTAAACCGGGGGCAAGGACGGATTTAAAACCCGAGCAAACATGGTCCCAATATTGTCTTGATATCGGGAGTCAAAAACGCATCGTTAATAGATGGATTGACAGGTTATTTCTACAACCTCAGGACAAAAGTCCCGAGGTTCCGGAACTACCCGCTGGGAAGTTCGATGTGATTTATGCCGATCCCCCGTGGCAATACAGCAACTCGGGGTTTGAGGAATCAGCCCAGAGTAAGTATCGGACCATGCCCAATGAGGAACTTTTTGATTTTATTGAAAAATTAAATCCCCACATAATCCAACCGGCCGTGTTATTTTTGTGGGTTACCGCGCCGTTCATAAATATCGGATTTCAGGTTTGCGAGGCGTGGAGTTTCGACTACAAGACGAACATGGTTTGGCTAAAGAATAAGGGACCCTCGATCGGTTGGTTCGTCCAGGGCAGGCATGAGCACCTGTTTATCGCGACGAGGGGAGAGGGTATGCACCCCAAAATTAGGCCGATTTCTTGGTTCTCGGCTTTAACCACCAAGCACTCAAAAAAACCAGAAGAGGCATACGAACTCATAGAAAGAATGTATCCCGTGGATTACAAACGCCCCCATCACCTTGAACTCTTTGCGAGAAATGCCCGCGAAGGCTGGGTGGGCTGGGGATTGGAATATGAAAATAAAAAGGATTGATAGGTTGCCAAAACCCGACGGGAAGGACTGGATAATAATCCGCTTTGACTCCGGTTGGGGATGGGTTCCTGCCTTTTGGGAATTAGCCGATATTTTGAGAGCAATTGCCGAGATTGAGGACGAGAAATACAAGAACGGGAGGGGAAGGGACATGGTTGCGGATTGGGCGAGGGACGCCATATTCGGGATGACCAATGACGAGTTGGAGGAGTTGTATCAAATTCCCAAAAGAAAAAAGCATGAACCAAATCCCCAAAAAACTGAGGACTGATCTGGCGGCAGACCCGTGGTACAGGTCTTGCGCCAGGGCAAATGACGGCGGATTCCATGGTCAAATAACGTGGGAACACGCCATGACGTATGCCGGTCGCCAGGTTCAAGAAAAATGGGCGATAGTCCCCTTGTGCTGGCATCACCACCTTGGGCCAGGGTTGGACAAAAAAGCAAACAGGCTGATTGCCTTGGCCAGGGCAACGGAGGAGGACCTGGCCAAATACCCGCGGGCTGATTGGGCCAGGCCAAGACCTGTGGATAACTAATTCTAAAAAGTATGCTATAGTAAATTTACAATTCATAATCTTGCATCGTGTTGGGAGATGTGGTATCGTGGATAAAATCCTGCCCGCCCAACACGGGTGGGATTTTGTTATACTGGCCGGGAAGGTGGGCGAACCCAGCGATTACCTCCGGCCGGATGCCATCAAAAGCTGGGACTTGTTGACCTGATGCTATCTAGACAGCACTCTAGATTCCTTTATACCAACGAGGCCTCTTGTGTCGTTAAATTGAATCGGCCTGGCGACACAACGCACCCCCCGACCTCATACACGAGTCATCGGCGGAGAGTGGGCCGTAAAGCGATCCGAGAAAAAACGGGCGAAATCGCTTGAAATAAAAAGACCTAACCACGGGCTTTTGGCACCTCTTGTCCATTGCCCAATAATTATGATTATACATGTTGACGGAGGCTGTTCCGGAAATAGCCAGCTGGATCTGACCAAAAGAAAGATGGTTGCCGTTGCCACCGATGACAAAGGAAAAGTTCTGGTTGAAAAAATACAAGAAGGCGGGTCAAATAATATTGCGGAATTGTTGGCCGTGAAAGAAGCGTTGATGTGGTGTTCGGTTCGTGGAATAAAAAAGGTTGAGATAAGAACCGACAGCCGGAATAATTTAGCATGGGTGTATGGCAAAAAGGTCGGGAAAAAGATTAACGACAGGGAAATGGTGTTAAATCTCAAAACAATTATTTTGGCGTTAAATAAATCAGTTAATTTCAGTCTGACGTGGATTCCGAGAGAATATAATTTGGCCGGGCAATACATAGAAAACAAATTCCAACTTTAATAGCCGCAAATCCGATGAATTCCTTACAAGAAATCCTAAAATCCAAAAAGATTGAAAAAAAACGAGGTCCCAACTGCAAAAGAAATTATTGGATTGACGAGACGGCCAAATTGTTGAACAGACCCTTTAAGCAAATATGCGGACTGACTTCTGTCTGGCCGGATAGTTGGATACAGGACATGGTATTGTATTGCAAAGACAAGCCGGCGCTGTGGTGGCATCTCTACAAAAAGTCCAAAGTGGACAACTAGGTTTGCGTGGTTTGTCTGTGCGGTTTATAATTAAGACAAGACATCGGTTGAGCGGTGTGGTACTATAGAAATACCCCGCGGCTCAACCCGCGGGTTTAATTTTATGAAAAGATTTTATTTAACTTTCGGTCAGAAAAATACCGCTCTTCGCAATGGGTGGATCGAGGTCGAGGCGGAGACACGCGAGGAGGCGATTGAATTGGCTCATCAGAGTTTCGGAGTTTACTGGGCCGATATGTATGAGGAGGAAGATTTTAAATCGGACGTGACCAGAAGAATTGCGCCGATTAAAATGTTTCCCCTCGGTAAAATCGGCGAGACACTAAAATGACAAACGACGAACAAATCACGGCATTGATGAAGCAAAACTTGGAGTTGCGGGAAGGCATCAAGGACTTGGAAAATCAAGTCGGGGCGTTTGAGGCCGAGGTAGAGGAACTTAAAAAGGAACTAAAACTGGCGCGCGAGGCGTTTAGGGAGATCGAACAAATTGCGAGTCGATGTTCTTAACCATGAGACTTTTTAGAATAAACGGAAAGTTGATTTTAGATCCTAGAAAATAGAAAATAAGCATATGCCCGGCGCCTGTTCGCGAGGTGAAGCAAAACCTTGCTGGCCACTGGCGCATCCTAGGTTGCGTTGGTGCGGTGGTAAAATTCCACCGGGCCGGGCATGGGTCATTCGGTGTAAGGTAGGAATTAAAACTCACCGAGAAGGGTGGTCGCTCGTTCTCGAGTGGCCAGCTCCCTGATTCCGAAGCCGAGGTGCGAGTCCTTGGCGGCCCACCTGTAAATCAATAGCAAACCCAAAAAGAGTTTCTAGAGAAATATAAAAGCAATTCTTAATGGAAAGTAAAGAACACAAAGAATTAAAAGACCGAGCCATAGAATATCTATTTAATAAATCACATTGGATTACCAATGTTGAAGTAGATTGCGGGTATTATGGAATTTATGATGTTTGGGGCATAAGGCGGATTGACTTGAAAACTATGGGCATTGAAGTAAAGATTTCAAAAGCAGATTTTAGAAATAATAAGCGTAAAGAAGCAATCACAAATTCGTTGACCCAGGTGGCCGCAAATGAGAATTATATTCTTTGTCCAAGTTATTTGGTGCTTCCTTTAGACATTGACCCAAGGTGGGGATTGCTATGGTTTAATGGTGAGAGAATACAAAACATAAAGAAAGCTCCTTTTATTGAGATGGCCACCGAAAAGAAATTAGAAATATGCTTACAGTTCCTCGCTTCAAGACAAAATAAAAACAATCCTTAACCCCCTAGAGAAATATAAAAGCAAAATAAGATGAAAAATTGGATACAAACTAAATTAGCAATTTTATATGGACAGTTTTTCTCGCTGGATAAAAAGTTCAGAAAGAACGGGGCGGTTGCGGTGATTCATTTTCTTGAGGGAGACGACAAGACGCAGGGTTCTATTAAAATTGAAATGAATGGGATGACTTACTTTTTTGAGGGAACACCCAAAATTGAAGAATACAAAAATGTTGAAGGGAAAAATGTAATGAGAAAAGAACTGAAATATGGCGGTTGGGAAATGGATATGCAACATCCGAATAATAAATTATTTTAACCCCCAGAGAAATATAAAAGCAATTCTAAATGATGTTTATAATAAATCTTATTAAAAAATTTCTATCAATAGGCCGATGCGATGCTTGCGCCAGTTTTAGTTTTAAGTTAAAGACCAGAAAAACCGATAAAAAGAAGGTATGCAACGATTGTTTGCTGGAAATTGGAACTGATATTAAGTTTTAAGTTCTTGACGGGGATTAAATAATTATGAAAAAAGACGAACAAAAAGCAAACTTCCTCCAAGTTGGAAGAATAACCGAGTGCGGTTCTTGTCATCCCGAAAAGTTTGAGGACTGCAAGGAGATTAAAAAAAGAATAGAAGATTACACGTGTGATTGTGTTTGCCATGATAGTCCTATTAACCCCGTCCAATCGGGAGGGTGGGAAGAAAGATTTGATAACTGGTTTGTCGCTAAATATGGTAAGTGGAGGATTGGCCGTGCTGAAGCTAAAGACTTTTTTCGTGCCGAATTATCCCTTCTCCTCAACGAGGCCAGAGAGTCTCACAAAGGGGAAAGATTGAGTACAATCAGAATTCTCTAAAGGCGTTTGTTTTAGGCGCAAGATTTATTAATCAACTTTACCGAAAAAACGGCTTTGATAATCAAGTGGTCATTGAGGAAGCGGGCAAGGCGTTGAATGAGGTTGTTGATTTAATTGAAGGATTTGCTCTTAGATAATAATTTTTTCAAAACTTTAAGGGAGAAGATCATGGCCAATTTGCCAGATTGAATGTTATATGAAAAAGCATAAAGGTGGTAAAAAAAGATTAAAGTCCAAACAGAGTCCGATGGCTAAGTTTTTGGCGATGAACCAAGGAAAGATTGGAATTGATTGGCATGCGATCAGGATATTTGATAATATAAAAATATAGTTACGCTGAGTGGCGGAATAGGTAGACGCTAGCGAAAGATAGGTGGCGCGGTATCCCCTCCCATCCCGTAACGGATGAGTGGGGTCACCCGAAAGGGAAAAAATACGGCCACTACGCAAGGTGCAAATCCTTGCCTCAGCTCAGTATAATATAACCGTCGGTCACGCAATCGGAGCGCGGGCGCAACGCAGGCTCTCTCGGCGCGGGACGACAAAATATGAGATGGCAAAAATCATTCCACTAGAGGATCGGGTTCTCATAAAACCCGACGAGGAGAAACTCATGGGCGACCTCATCCGGCCGGAGACGGCCGAGAAAAAGAGACCGAGCACCGGCACCGTCTTGGCGGTCGGGGAGAAGTACAAAGGCAAGGCAAAAAGGGGCGACCGGATTTTCTTCCAGAAATTCGGCGCGGAGGAACTTGTGGTCGACAAACAAACTTATTATCTCGCTAGTTTTGAAGACGTATTAGCGATTTTGAAAAACTAAACTATTATGAAACTCGCGATGTGGCTGATTCTGTTTTCTCTTGCCGGCCTGATTGTCATATTTGGCTGGGTTGTTTTCTTCCGGCCGTATTTCATCGCGCCGGCACCCATCAGTGAAGTCAAAATTTCAAATTCGTTAATTGACCGGATGTACCCGAAAATTAACTCTGTCCTCGATGAGGATTGTTATTATGTGCAGGTTTACCTAAACACTGGCCGGATCAAAGTTTTGAAATCGGCGAAGGCGACATTTTTCAAAAATCAAAAACCCGAGGACGTTATCATGTCTTACTCGGAACGTCCTTACGGGGTAGTTTTTATAACAGATAAATCAGGCGTGATTGCCGCGCAGAATTTCGTAGCGTACAGGACGAGTTGCGATTTCTCGGGCAACGGCCGGTAACAACAAATGGCAAAGGATTCAGGGACCTGTCAGGAGATCAAGTACGGCGATACCGCTCGCGAACTCATGAAGCGCGGGGCGGACTTCGTGGCCAACGCGGTCAAAATAACCCTTGGGCCGGAGGGGCGTAACGTCGCCATCAAACGTGCCGGCAGGCCCATCATCGTCACCAAGGACGGCGTGACCGTGGCCCGGGCGATCAACCTCAAGGACGAGTATGAGAACACCGGCGCGGAGTTTGTGCAGGAGGCGGCCGGCAAGACCAACGAGGACGGCGGAGACGGCACGACCGTGACCGCCATTCTGGCGCAGGCGATGATCGGCGACGGGTTGAGCGCGGTGGCGTCCGGGGCAAGTCCGGTGTTTTTGCGCAGGGGAATCAACAAGGCCGTCGAGGCCACGCTCGCATATCTGACCAAGACCGCGACTCCGATAAAAAAGTATGAGCAGATAAAACAGGTCGCGTCCATCGCGGCCAACGACGAGGAAATGGGAACGCATATCGCCAATCTGTTCAACAGGGTCGGCAAGGAGGGCGTGCTTGTCGTGGAGGAATCCAAAGCGCTCGGGTACCAAGAGGAGTTTGTCGAGGGCATGAAATGGGAGCGCGGTTTTGTTTCGCCCTATATGGTAACCGATCCGGCGCGTCAGCGTTGCGAGATGGACGAACCGCTTATTTTAATAACCGACAAGTTGATCGAAAACGAGCAGGAACTCCTGCCGCTCATGGAGAGGATGTCGATCAAGGGCCACAAGAAACTTATGATCGTGGCCGAGGACGTCAAGGGTGCGGCTCTGACGACGCTGATCGTCAACGGCATGGCCGGAAAGTTCATCGGACTGGCAGTGAAACTCCCGGCGATCGGCGATTACAAGTTGGAGACACTCGAGGACATCGCGGCGGTCACCGGCGGCAAGGTGTTTGTCGATCAGAAGGGATTCAAACTCGAGAACATCAACCTCGATGATCTCGGCCGGGCCCGCAAAGTCATGGCCAACAAGGACTCCACGATCATCATCGGCGGGTACGGCGGCGCCAGGAGGCTCAAACAGAGAATCTCCGTCGCCAAGCACGACCTCAAAAACGCCGAGGAGGAATACGACAAGTCAAGGATCAAGGAACGGCTGGCGCGACTCACCGGGAGCATCGCGGTGCTGAAATACGGCGCCAAGAACGAGACCGAGGCCAAGGAGATGAAGTACAGGATCGAGGATTCGATCAACGCCACAAGGCACGCACTCGAGGAGGGAATTGTGGCCGGGGGTGAACTCGCTATATTGTGGGCGGCAAACACAATCGATGCTCGTAAATTAAAACTGCAAGGGGACGAGTTGCGCGGGTTTGAGATCGTGAGATCTGCTTTGACCCAGCCGATCAAGGTGTTGGCGGAGAACGCCGGGACAAACGGCAACGAGGTCATCAAGAAAATTATAACTGGCCCAGGTAATTTCGGATTCAACGCCGCCACCGGCGAGTATGTGGATCTGATCAAGGCCGGGATTATCGACCCAGTCAAGGTTGTCAAGGCCGCGGTGTTGAACGCGGCGGCCGCGGTAACGAATGCCCTGCTTACGGAAGCTGTGATTACGGATATTGTGGAACTGGCGACTGAACAGGTGAAAAAATAATCATGAACAGAATAATAAAATTTAGAGCTTGGGATAAAGAAACGAAAAAAATGATGAGTGAATTTGAGTCCACGCATTATTGGGAATTTAGGGAGGATTATGAGTTAATGCAATTCACCGGCCTCAAAGACCGCCATGGAATTGAGATTTACGAAGGGGACATAATACAACTTCCACCCAACGGAATGAAACCACTTCTTTATTTTACTGTTGTTTGGGATATAGCTGTCGGTGGATTTAGGGAAAGAAGTATTGAAGAATACCCATATCAAGCAGATATAGACACGCGGAAACTTATTATCGGCAACATCTATGAGAATCCAAAGTTGTTAAAATAATGGAACTCAAACACCGAAAAATTAGCGAACTGAAGGCGGCCGAATACAATCCGAGAAAGATATCGCCAGAGCGTTTTGATGATTTGCGGAAGTCATTGCGGGAGGATCCCGAGTTCTTTGAACTCCGGCCGTGCATCGTCAATATGCGGGCAGGCAGGGAGAATGTTGTGATTGCCGGTAACCAAAGAATGGAAGCGGCACACGCCGAGGGATGGGAGGAAGTCCCGTGCTTCGAGGTTGACGTGCCGAAAGAAAAAGAGGAAATCTGGAATATCAAGGATAATAATCAATACGGAGAGTGGAACAGAAAATTGCTGGTTTTATTACTCAAGGACTTACAGGCACAGGGAATCTCGGCCAGCGAGACCGGTATTTCAAAACAAGAAATGGCGACCATTGTCGATTCGTTTCATATGGCAAGTGATGATAAATTTGACGCCCAACACGAATACGAAAAAATAACGAAGGCAGAATCCAAGCGTGGAGAAGTTTACCAACTCGGCCCGCATCGCCTAATGTGTGGGGATTCAACTGACGCCAAAGATGTTGAGAAATTAATGGGGGGGGGTCCTGGCGCAGATGACCTTTACCGACCCGCCATATAATGTTGACTATAAATACGCCAAGTACGAGGCGATTCACAAAGGTCGCAAGAAAAAATTCATGGATGCCGGCAGGATTTTTAATGACAAAAAGACCAGTGAGGAGTTTTACCACTTTCTTCTCGATTCGCTCCGCAATGTATATAATTTCACCGTTGACTCGGCGACGATCTATGTCTGTTATGCCACAAAGACCGAGTTGGAATTCCGCACCGCCTTTCGCGATGCCGGCTGGCTCTTCAGCCAAACGATCATCTGGTTAAAAGAACGGATCATTTTAGCTCTCGGGCAGGATTATCATCGCGTATATGAACCGATTTTGTTTGGATGGAAAGAAGGCAACAAACGGATGACGAATAAAAAACTGACGACCGAAAAAGAAGTTTGGGATCCGGACAAACTGTCATTCGAGGAACGCCTTGATGTCTGGTATCTGCATCGGGATAAATCGGCCGACTATGTGCATCCGACCCAAAAGCCGGTTTCGTTGCCCGAGCGAGCAATTAAAAAACATACCAATCTTGGCGACATCGTTTTAGAACCCTTCGCCGGTTCGGGGTCAACCTTGATCGCCTGCGAACAATTGGGGCGGGTATGTTACTGTAATGAAATTGATCCCCGCTATTGCGATGTAATTCGCTTGCGGTATAATAATTATATCAAATCCAAATCAAACGAAGTCGGGAATCCGGTCGATGGCTTCGTTGGACAAGAGACGGAAAATCAATAAGATAATTTTCAAACATGGATGCCAGAGAATTTGTTGAGGTGGCGGTCTGTGCGCTGGTCACCAACCCGGAGGGGGTCAGCGTCGCGCGCCAGGCGGACGAGATGGGCGTGCTCATCAGCGTCCGGGTCGATCCCAACGACATGGGTCTTGTGATCGGCCGCGGGGGCGAGATAATCAACGCGATCAGGACGATCGCCAGGGCGATCGGAATGAAAGACCGCCAGAGGGTCAGTCTCAGGGTAGAGGAACCGGATGGAGCCCTGCCGAGAGCGGCAAGGCCGAGGAGAACGGTCGACGAAGTTGTCGGGAGTTTGTAAAAAATAATAATTTATAACACAAACATGGGCGAAGAAGAAAAAGTGGAAAACGCCCCGGAAGAGGGGCAAAAGACGGAAGAGGTGGGTGGAGTCGCAATACCACCTGAAGTCGCGCCTGAAGCGACCCCAGCGAGCGACACGGCGGTCCCAGAGGGGGAAGAGGTTGCCGAAAAAGCGCCGGAAGCGGACAAGCCGGCGGAACCGGTGGAACCGACCCCGGAGGTCTAGATTTTGCATGTTCTTTTCCAATTAAACCGGCGAATTGATTTACTGCTCATTCGTCCGGTAGCGGGGAGTGGGTGTAAGAGTAACACTGTGGAGTCGCTCTCTATGATGCCGTGTGCGAATCCGGCCTCCCCGACATGAAAACCAAAGTATTAATAATCATTCAGATAGTCGCCGTGATGGTGGTTTTTGCCGGTGGGTGGATTTTGGGTGGCGCAAATAAAAACGGCGAAACCAAAGAATACGCCTGCACGCGGGACGCGCGCGACACGAACTGGATCAGGGGTTGCCGCCCGTATATTGACAAGATAGACGACTATTGGGTTGTCGAAGTGTCCGGCCAACCGGTCAAAATAACAACCGATCCGAACCTTTTTAGGGCGGAGATTAAAGTTCAAAAGTGATTCTATGTTAACCATGCCGTTGAAAGTTAACGAAAAAGATTTGCAAAAAGGAATCCTTGATTATTTGCGTTCATTGAAATATGAGGCGTTTAAGTTTCCCAGTGTCGGCATATACCGCAAGGCCACGGATAGTTATATCCGCCAGCCGAAACGCGGCATAAGTGATATAATTGCCTGCAGTCCAGTTGGCCAATTTGTGGCGATAGAAGTGAAAACAAAAGGGAATAATGCCAGTCCGGAGCAACTGGAGTTTCTCAATGAGATAAGAAAACGGGGCGGGATTGCCATACTTGCATATTCACTGGATGATGTCATTAAAGCACTGGACGATAAAAATCACAATAAAATTCATGGGTGACTGCGTAATTTGCAACCTGATTCAAATAGCCGGGCCAAGAAATTACCCCAATGCCAGATGCGGGGAACATGGTGGCGCGTATAGTCATTACGAACCCGTCATTTCTAATTGTGCGATTTGTAATGTTAAAATTGTTACCTCTCGGGGACCCATGAGAATAATTTGTGGTTCCTGTCGGGAGAGGCACATGCGAGTCGGTAGACGTTATTTACAAGGAATGGACTTTGCGCGAGAAATAAGAAGGGTAATAGGCGGTCATGTTTGCGAATTATGTGGGAGGAAATGGAAAGCGGGCATGAGAAGATTCGACGTTCATCATCCAAACGATGACAATAAAAAAACCCGCAAATATGAAAAAATTGGCGATTTATTAAACGCAGTAATTTTGTGTCATAAATGCCATATGCGTTTACCGGAAACGAGGAATAAAATGAGAGTAATCCATAGTGGACAACTTATTTCAATTAGTATGATATAATAATATCAATGGGCTCAATCGATTGTGATCACAATCAGGCGAACGTAAGTCCAGCTCAAAAAACTAGGCATTTGCAGTTTAGGAACGCCTCTAACCAAGTTCGGTGAGGCGTTTCGCCGTTATAGGCATGACGGGTCGGCTCATGTAATAATAATGCGACCCCGCGCAACCCAACGCGTCAAATAATGGCAGAAACAGGCAAATCTACTCATTTATTGCAAATTCTACTCAAATGCGCGAGATTCTTAAAATCATTATATGTGCGGGATTAATCGGTATTCCGATCGGGGTGTTGATTGCACTTTTGACAATTAGATATATTATTAAATAAGAAATCAAAGTTGTTAAAGTTTTAACTACAACAAATTTGCAAAAAGTATGCCAGCCCCTCTAGGCAACAAAAACGCATTGGGCCACATTGGCGCCGGTGGGCGTCCACCTGGTCCCCAATCGGTCAACGGACTTGTTAAAGCCGGCATGAAAGAAAAACAGGCGGCGGCGCTGGATATTCTGTTGCGGTCGGTGATGGAAGGCGAGGTTCCCGATATTGATGGATACAAAGGCTGGACGAAACTATTGCGGCATAAGTTCGCGCTTGCGTTCGGGGACGTCAGGGTGGCAAGAGAAATCAACGGCGAACTGATAGACATATACCGCAAGGCCCCCGACAGCGCGAGCATTGATTGGTTGATCCAGTGGATCATCGGCCGTCAGCCGGAGATCGTCAAGGTAGCCGGCGACGCTGAGAATCCGCTTTGGGCAAATGAACTCTCCGACGAGCAAATTAAGCAACGGATTACTGCAGGAATTGCGGCCGCTTTATCGGGAATTGATAAGGCGCGAGATGGCGCGGAAAGGAAAGGAGGATCTGATCTATCTGGCCCGGGAGGTTCTATACCCGTCAGCGAGGTATGTCCTGTTCAAGCCGTTGGGGAAGATCCACCTGGAAGTGGCGGAGTTCCTGCGGCGGATACTGGCGAAGCAAAAAGCGAACCCGACAAAAAAGATAACAGGGATCCTGCTGTTGCCCCGGGAACATCTCAAGTCGACGCTGGTGACGATAAGTTGGACGCTCCAGCAGATAGTCCGGAACCCGAACGTCCGGGTGTTTCTGACGAACGAAAAGCTGGACAACGCCAAGAAGTTTCTGGGAGCGATCAAGGAGCAGTTCGAACGGAATGACCTTTTCAAACTGATTTACGGGGATGGGTTCGTGAACAAAAACGAGCAGAAATGGACGGAGTCGCAGATCACCGTCGGCAACCGCACCCTGCCCGCGATCAAGGAGCCGACGATCCAGACCGGTTCTGCCGAGACGTCGCTGGTTTCGACCCACTACGATTTGGTTATTGCCGACGACCTTGTCTCGCGCGTGACCGTGACGACCAAGGAGCAGATCGAGAAGACGATCCAATACTGGCGGGATATCATGTCGTTGGCAACCGACAACGCAATCCTGCTGGACATCGGTACGCGATGGGACCACTCGGATCTGCACGGATGGCTCCTAGACCAAGCCAAGGCGCACCCCGAAGAGTATGAGGTGATGGTCGCCGGTTGTTACGAGGAGGAGCTGGCGGACGACCCGGGCAAACCGGAGTGGGAACGCAGGATCATCAAAGAACCGAGAGCGATAAGATGGCCGGAGGCGAAGTCGTTTGAGGGATTTGAGCAGATCAAGAATCAGTCGGCCTACGATTTTTCGTGCCTATATCTTAACGATCCAACAGACGACGAGACTGCGGCGTTCAAAAAAATGTGGTTTGAAAACACATACTACGAGCCAGAATTGCGGGAAAAGATTTTAAATACTTTCATAACTTTTGACAACGCGCCGAGCACCAAAGCCGGCACGGATTGGATCGGATGCGTTGTGAACTCGGTGGACGTTCTAAATAACTGGTATCTGCGATATGTTAAGCGGTACAAGCTGAATACCCCCGACCTGATCAACGAGATCTTCCGACTGTGGTCAGTGTACAAGCCGATTATGGTCGGAGTCGAACAGAAAGCATTTGACGATTTACTTAAACCGTATATTGAATTAAAAAACAGGCAGGAAAACAAGTCGGTGTACGCGATCGAGCTCAAAGACAAAGGCATCCGCAAGCAGGATCGGATCAGGGGCCGCCTACAGGGCAGGTTCGCGCAGGGGTCGATATTCTTTAATGCGAATCCGATGGACGACACCGCGGAGTTAATAACCGAGTTATTAAAGTTTCCAAGATATCGTTACGACGATTTATCGGATGCCTGTCAATATATGCACGACATCGCGTATCCGCCCCAGCCGGAGGTCAAACCGGAGAGCAGAAAACCAAAAGACATAAAAGCTAAGGACTTCGAGACGGCCTTTCAGCGGCTCAAAGCAACTGAATCAGGCAACTCGGGCATGGTCCTATAATATGGCATTGTTCAAAAGCAAAAAGTATCTCGACAAACAGGCACAGGCCAAACAGGCCGAGTTGGGCGAGGAGCAAAGAAGAGCGGATGCGGAAGATTTTAAGTTGCGCGACCCGGAGTTTATGCGCGAGTACGTGGAGCTTGTCAATAGGCATCATGTTGACTTCGGGATAAGGTGGTCGTTTAATCCGATCGAGGGACCCCGGCCGATGATTGCCCGGGTCGACATGAAGAAGTATCACGAGCAAATGGCGGCCCAAAAGGACGGGCTGATCAAGGGCGATGGCGCGATCCTTAAACCCGAGGACAAACTGAATCCGCAATAAAATGGCGTTGATTTTAATAACAATTTTCTTTATTTTGCTTCAAGGATTCACCGTCTGGATGTTTCTGTCGCATATCAAACGGCTGGAGGTTTTTATCAAAGCCAAAACGATCGACGAGGCGATGCAGGCCATGAAACCGCCCCCGAAAGACACGGCGATAAAGCCGGAGGGTGATGAGGAATCGAGTTTGTCGGAGACTTTTGCCGGCAAGTCGCCGGATGAAATTAGGAGTGCTTTCAAATAGTGTGCTATAATTTCTATATATAGTTTTCGCATGGCAGATCAAAAAACATCGCCAGCGGACGGAACTCAAAAACAGGACACGGGGCAAAAAGAACTCGTCTCAAAACTAAGGGCGTTCAAAAAATACGCCCGGGATTTTCGCGTGCGTTACGAAGTTATGTGGTATGAGTTGCAACTTATCAAGGACGGCGACCACTACAAACTCGTCAACCGTACCGCCAATTCGTCTGCTGGCACCGTTCAGGTGGTCCCGATAACCAAACGGCCGGCCGAAATCAGGCGCACGATCAACAAATTCCGTGCCCTTCTTAGATCGGTCAAAGCGTTCACCACGATGACGCAGGTGCGGTTTGACGTGCCCGGTTCGTCCGAGGAGGCGCAGATCGCCTCACATTATCTCAATTGGTTCGTGGAATCCAATGATGAGTTTAGGCGCACGATACGCAACGTCTTGGAGTACGGCTTTTTGAGGAGTGTCGGATATTTTGATGTCTATTGGGACAATGACAAGCTTTTGCCGACTGTGGCATCGCGTGACCCGTTTGATCTGCTGGACGACCCGTCGCACCGGTTCATGGTCAAGATGTACCGCAAATCGCTCAAGGATCTGCGCGAGGAAAAAGACGTCGACAACAACCCGGCGTTCAAAGACGTGCCCGAGAACCTGCAGGCGACAAAAAAACTCTCATCCTCCGAGATATTTCAGAACTATCTGGCCGCAAAATACAATCCGACCGCGACGCAAAACAAAGACGTCGATGAGGTGATGCTCGAGGAGTATCACGTCCTCGGCAGGGACGCCGAAGGAAAACCGAAAATTGACATCATCACTTTGTGCGAGGAGGGAAGCGGCGATCACGTCTTCCGCGAGGACGTCGAGACGGGTAACGATTTCAGGTTCATTCCCTATTATCCCGAGGAGAGGCCGAACGACATATTCAATGAGCCGTGGTTTAAAGATGCGGTCGACCCGCAGAGAGGGATCAATAATGTCTATACCCACATAGAGGAATGGATCCGCACGATAAACAAGGGGCGGTTGACAAAGCACAAGGATACGAAGATCGACCGAATCTCCGACAAGGACGGGCAGATCGTCGAGTATGACGGCCCGGCCGAGCGCAAACCGGAATGGATTCAACCTCCGACCATGACGAACGATCCTTTTAATTTCCTCAGCGTCTCCGAAAGGCTGATGGAGGATATTATCGGAATCCACCCCTCCGAGATCCGCAAGACGGAAACCGCAACCGGCATCGGATTCCTGATATCAAACGACCAGACGAACATGTCGGAGCCGTTCGAGAATCTTAAAACCTCACTGATAAAAGTCGCTAAAAGAATTCTCAAATTGTCCGTCAAGCATATGCAGGTAAGCAAGGATATATTCTGGTGGGAGAAAGGTGTTATGAAAGAGGGCCAGGTAATATCCTCGGAAGCGGAAAACAAACCGGACGCCGCCAGACTGTTAAAATACTTTGATACCGTCCGCGTTGAACTGGTGCCGATCGGAGCGTTCCAAGCGCTGGCGAGGAGGCAGGAATTGTTGGACCTGTACAAGGCCGGCGTACTCAAAGACCCGCAAACCATACTTGAGGGCGGCGCATACGGCGACGTCAAGGAGATAACCGAGCGCGAGAAAGCGGCCCGGGCCCAAGAGCAGATGACCAGTATCGCAAGTGCGGGAGGCGGCAACCCGCCGACAATTGTCAATCCGGAAGCCGCACCGCGTCAGGACTTGGCGAGAACGGCGGCGGAGTTGAAGGCCGTCATCGGGCATCAATAAATTATATAATAATAATTTGCCATACGGGATGTTAAAAAAAGTCGGCGATTCTCCAAGGGTCGATAAAAAAATGGAGAATTGTATTTCCGACATCCTTGCGAATCCGAAGTTCAAAGCCGGCAATCCGCATGAGACGCGGAAGGTGGCCGCGATTAAGATTTGCAAGACGTCGATTCAAAATTACGAGTTAGCGAAAAAAGGGAAGTAGCTTTTGGTTCGGCTCAGGATTCTGGCACGCCTGAGGCGGGGCCTTATAAACCCCAATCTTGGCGGGCCGGACTCGTGAGCCGAATGAGATTAAATTCTTCCGAGGAGAACTTACAAAGGCAATCATTTATGCGCGATAGCTGTGTCGCCTGCGGGCCCGCAAGGAGAACCCGCAAAGCGGCACGCGGTTTTGCACGATTGCCCTACAAGCCCACACGAAGATTTTGAGACATGTTAACGAGAGACGAGTTTATGTATCGCATGGATGGCGAGGCCGCCCCGGCCGACAAAGGCGGGGGAGAGGCGGGAGCCGGTTCCGGAGCCGATGATCTTGGCGGCGAAGGAGCGGGAGAAGGCGAAGGGGAATTCCAACTCCCTGAAAAGTTTCAGGGAAAAACGGCGGAGGAGGTCGCAAAATCCTACGTCGAGTTGGAAAAAAGTTTGAGCAAGAAGGGAGTCAGCCCCGAAGAACTGGGATCAATCAAGTCAGAGTTAAAATCAATAACTGATTATATCCGATCCGCTCCAGGGAGATCCGAAAATGAAGGCGACAAAGGCGAGGGCGGCGAAGACAAGGAGTATCAGCAAAAGCAGAAGGACTATTTCAAGTCGATGGGGTTTCTCACAAAAGAGGAACTCGCGACCGAGAGAGAGGAATTCGGCAAGTCGATCAAGTTCGAGCAAAGGCTGGATACTCTTGAGAAAGCATATGACGGCAAAGACGGCCGGCCGAAGTTCGACCGGCAGGCGATCGCCCAGTATGCCGAGGCGAATGAGATGTGGGTTGACCCGGAGACCGTTTACAAGGCCATGAATGAAAAGGTCTTGATCGAATGGCACATCAAGCAGGCACTTGAAAAAGGTCACGGGCCTCACGTCAAAGAACCGGGCAAGGGAGGAGTCCAATTGCCGAAAGGCAAAAAGATCGAGGAAATGACGCCCGACGAACGCCGCCAGTATCTCATCGACAAGACAACCGCCTCCATGGAAGGATAACCCGGCGGAGGATATAACAATTTTTCAGCATGCCAACACCAACCACACTAGCGAGTGTGTCTGATATCTTGCTTCAGGACGTGGATCCGGTGATCCAATCGCAGATCTTCAAAAAGACCGTCGCTTTGTCGCAATTCGAAAAGAACAAGGGGATGCGTCCGATGGAAAACAACACGTTCCTGATAGACGTTCAGATATATGACCACTCGGGAGTCTATTTCCAGAGTTCGGCCGCCACCGCAGATTTGAATTTCGGCGCGCCAAAATATGACCAGATGACCGTCACCGCGGCCACTGGTTACGGATCGCACATCATAACCGACTTCGCCCTGACGGCCGCGAAGGGCAAGCCGGGTTCGATCGTCGACTTAGCGACCAACTTCGGCACCGCAGTGCAGGATTCGTTGCGGCGTTCGATGAACAGGCAACTCCTGCACCTTGGAGGCACGATCGCCAACAATGCCGTCCTCGCGATCGAGAGCGGTAGCGGATCGTCCAGCACGACCGTCACCGTCCACGGGCCGACGGAGGCGAACACATGGGGGACGCAGTACATCGTGCCAGGCGCGAGTCTGCATATCGGAACGGATGCCGAGGCCGATGGCGCCACTGGCGACACCTGTGTCGTTGACACCGTTAATTCGGCTACCGTGTTCACCATCGTCAGCTCGGCCACCATCGCCGCCAGCGACCTCATTAAGTTGACCGGCGCGGACAACTGCGAGATGCACGGACTGGAGAACATTCTCTCGGCCAGCAATGATATTTATGGGATAACCCGTTCGACAAGTTACTGGTCTCAGCCGTACATAGACGAAACCTCGGAGGCGTTGACCGAGTCCGACATGGTTGACGCATTGATTCAGGCGGACAAGTATGGCGACGTGAATTTCATCATCACGAACCCCACCTTGTACTCCAAGTACGCGTCACTTTTGGTGACGATGAAAAGGTCGGCCGCCACGTTGGCGCTGACCGGCGGGTTTGTGGGTCTTGAGTTCGCGGCCGGAAAGCCGGGCGTGGGCGTGGTCATGGATCATGACATCGGTTTCGGCGAAGTGTTCTTCCTGACGACCCCGTCGCTCACTATCGGAAAACTTGACATGGGATGGCTTCAGCAGGGCGGAGGCATATTCGAGAAACAAGACCTCAGGCCGGCATGGTGGGCCACGTATAAGTTCTACGGCAACCTCGGTTGCCTGAACTTCAGGGCGAATTCGGCGCTCAAGGCCAAGACCGTCTAAACTTTTCCGTTTTTGCATGGCTTGGTTGCTCCTCAGAGACAGGAACAACCGTAAGGTCGATCAATTAGTTTAAGTTTTATAACCTCTATGATGGACAAAGAAAAAAAATTAGTTTTGACGCTTGCCGGAGCGGTAGTGGTCGCCTTCCTGCTTTTGGGCATTTATTTCACCCAGCAAGTCGGGCAACTCGGCGACAAGGTCGTGGTCGGTTTGGCGGGACTGAAGAATGAGGTCGCCGGGACGACCACCTACGTCGAGGGTGGCGGACTGACTTCAAGCTCGATCACCTCGGCGCATATAGTCGATGGCACGATTGCCGCATCAGACCTTGGTACCGACGCGGTTACGACTGCGAAGATTCTTGACGGGACGATACTGTCGGCGGATATTGAGGATTCGCTCATTCACTACAAGACCGTTACATTGGCCAGTGCGTCATTCGGTGAACTTGCGACAACTTCATTGGAACTACTCGCGCGTCCTGCGGTTGGTTATGTCAATCAACTCGTAAGTGCGACCGGATATAGAGTATTCTCCTCGGAATCGTGGACTGGAAGTGGCGCCTCTGGGGCCCCCACGATAGGATACGCGGCCAGCACCAGCAAGGGATTTGCAATTACCGCCTCACTTAGCAAGGGGTTCTTTTCCGGTGGATTAAATACTACCGTTGCCAGTCCTTCCTATGTCGTGGTTAACCCGGCCATCGCTTATTCTGCGGCATCTAACTCTGCAGTCGTACTTCGTCGAGCCATCACAACGGCCGAACCAGCAATTGATGGTGACACGTATTTCAAATTTGATATCTTCTACAGGATACTTTATCTGACGAATTAGAGTTGAGGTTTTCTTTGCTGGTTTCTTTTGATAAAAGCAAACCAGTGGTCGAATCATGGGCAGAAAACTCACACAATTCGAAGGCGAAAAAGCCCTTTTTGAGGCTCGCAAGAGGGACGTCTTGAGATCCAAAGTTCCCGAGGGTCGCCGTCTTGAGGCCGCCGAGAGAGGCCAACAGATAACCGAGGAGCACTCGCGGGCGAATGGCAGACTCAAAGACACCGACGAGTCGGAGATCCGCGAGAAGGTCTACGATAGCGCGATGAAGACGGCATACAACGGCGTCAAAAAGGAGATGGAGATCAGACGCCTAATCTTATAATTTTAATCATGGCGGACAAAGCCAAACAAAAGTTTTTACGCGAGCAGTACAAGAAGGTTGCCGCGAAATCAAAACCGGGAGCCGGCGCAAGGTTCAAGTCCTTGGTAAAGTCGATCGCCGCGAATCCCAAAGTCAAGAATCCCGGGGCTGTTGCGTACAGTGCCGGGGCCAAAAAATACGGATCCAAAATGATGCACGGGTGGGCGGCCGCAGGCCGACGCTCTGCCTAGTTTTGGACATTAATTTATGAGCATTGAAAACGACGTGGAAAATTTGTCATCCCAAGGGTTGAAACTCCTCAATGAAAAATTGAGGCACGAGATCAAAGACAAACAAATTGAGTTAGCGGGGCAAGAGGCCGCAATCCTTAGAGCGAAGACAAGCGCCGTGGAGGAAGAAAAGAAAGCGGATATTCTTAAAGCCCAATCGGACGCATCCCAATCCAGACTGGACGAAATCCAAATAAGGACAACAGAGGCGATCAAAAAACTGGATGACAAGATCGTCGAGGAGAAAGAATTGCTCGCCGAGATTGAGAAAGATAAGGACGTTATCCTAGGGGCAAACGGCACCCTCCGATCCGAGAATGACAGGCGTGAGGCGCTGATTGCGAATAACAAGGGGATCGTCAGTGGCAACAAAGTGGTTCTTGAGGAAGTGGCCTCGGCCCGCAAGGTTACCGGGGACAACCACGCGAAGATCGTCAAGGACACCGAGGGCATGAGGGTCCTTGAGAAGAGGCTGATAGTCAAGGACGAGTCGCTCAAAGTACGGGAACTGGACGTGAAGGCGCAGTGGGAAAGGATAAACGCCAAGAACGCGGAGCTGACCGATCGCGAGACAACTGTGGTTGCCAAGGAAAATGCCATCGCCAAACGCGAGAAACAGGCGTTGGAGTTTGAGAACCTGGTCAATGAAAAGTCCAAGATCGCGCAGGACAAAGAAACGGCAAGCATAAAACGATTGGAAGAAGCCAGAGAACTCGAGAAAAAACTTGGGACAGAACCGTCGCCGGAATAGTCGACCCGGCGGGTTTTAATTGAATCAAACCCCATTATGGATGCGCCGTCACGAGAGGTCTTGTTAGCGCTGGCAAAGGACGTGACCGAGACATCGGTTACTTTGACGCTGGCCAATACCGAATATCCATACACCATTCCCGCCGGCACGCGACAGATTCTGTTTCACCTGCGCAGTCTCGGGTACAACCTGCAGTACTCGTTCACGACTGGCGGGCCGTACCGGACGGTCCCGGCCGGAGGGTCCCGGGAACTGACCCAGATATTCATCGGCGCGGCGAAAATAATCTATCTAAAGTGCGCAGATTCGGCCGGAGAGATAGTTGATATTGAAACGTGGCAATAGGATGTCATCCTGGGGCATTTTGGGGGCAATAAAACGATTCTATGAGTGACACACAAGCCAATATACTTCAAATAATCGCAGACCGCAGTCAGGAGCTGTCGTTGGCGAGTCGGACCGCCGCAGAACTGGTGCGGTATGTTAATCTGGCGCTCCAGCAGATTCCGCTTGACCATGATTTCGAGGAGACGCGGACCTCGACTGATTTAAGTTTCACCCGCAGTTCGACTTTGTCATACGCCAGTGTTTCAAAACCGGCCGATTTCTGGGCGCCCATCGAACTCAACAACGCGGATAATGATTATAAGTTTTGGTATTGTCGGCCGGATCTGCTCAAGAATCTCGATCGCGGAGACCGCTACGTGCCGCACGACATCGAGGACGCGTTTGCCAAAGACGGGTCGAACCTTTTGATTTATCACGACAAGACCGAGACGCTGACGCTCAAATACTACTCGTTTTACCTTGTCAACGATGTCAGCGCCGGGACGACCCGGGTCGATTTCGCGGCGGCGGATACGACTGACACTTTCGTCCTGCGCAATGACGATATTTTAATTACGCGCACGCTGATGTACTTGATGGAAAAAGAACCCAACAGCGATAATCAATACGCCAAATTGGCGGCGTATTATGAGAACCTGATCAAAGCCGAAAAACTGCACTATCCGTCGCAACGATTAGAGGCGGTGGAAGAACAAATTTTTATCGGTTAAGGTAAATTATTAAACTATGCTCCAGGTTTTGCAAAAAACAATCACACTCGATAACTTTTACGGCGGAATCGCCGAGAACGATTTGGATATCTACTCGAAGGAGGGCGAGTGCGGATACGTCCAGAGTTCGGATATCCTGCGGAGTAAGGATTTTTTGCAACCCGGATTAAATATGGTCAGCGACATTTCGGGTCTAGTTTTTAATAATAACACCGTCAGGGTCAGGGGATATGTCAAGAGATCTGGGACCAACCTTCTTTACGCGATCGGGTTCGTGCAAGATAGTACCGATAGTCTTTACAAAAACGCGCTTTTCAAAAAATCCACACTTACGGGGACTTGGAGTATCTCGTCGGCATACGATTCAACTGACAATGGTTCGGTCGAACCCGCTTTTGGCGTTTGGGAACAAGGAGGGTATGTGTACTTTTTTAGGGAAAAGAGTTCGGCCGGGGTGGCGGGTTGCTGGATTGGACAGGCATACATAGATGGTTCGAGTTATTCTCCAGACTGGGATAATCTCAATGTGGCCGCATGGGGAGGCACAGCGATCACGAGTTCGGTCGGGGCCGGGGCGGTACTTCACTCCGATGGCGATCTTTACTTTTTTCTGAACCGGTACATCGGGCCGTACGACGGCGTAACCAAGCCGTCAGCGATTACGCCAGTTGATCTTCCGGCCAATTACCATATTGTCAACGTAATTTCTCGCGGACATTATCTTTTAATCGCGGCGAACGACGGCAACACAAGCGCAGTCACGGGATCTTCGAGAACGTCAAAACTCTTTTTGTGGGATCCCTACGCGTCGCTTGGACTTTACACGTTTGATGATGTTTATGATACCCACACTTACGGCATTCAAGGAATTGCCAATATGGAGGGCGGAGTCAAAGTGTTGACCGCGCTTTACGATTATTACATTCTTAATTGGGAGGGTGAGAATTATTTCTCAAAAGAAAAAAGACTTAATGTTGGATCCGCGACGGACTGGAGGGTGACCACGGCCGATATAGGCGCGCCTATAAGAAAAACCGCCATCGATGTCAAAGATAATGTCCTGTATTTCGGGACCAACAATAACGTCTCGGGATTTGCCAACGGCATATACGCCTACGGGCGCGAGCGTCCCGAGGATCTAAGGGCCCTGCAAAATGCCTACGTCAATCATCTCAACGACGTTTCCAGTATCGACTATCGGGCAATCAAATGGGTCGTCGACTCGGGCAACCAGGTATTGTTCGCCTCGTGGTATGACGGAACGGATTATCGCCTTAGTCGGAGTGGCACCGACAAAGATACCGCAAATTTTAATTATCAATCGATCTATTTCAGGCCGTGGCGCAACCGCAAATCGCAGTGTATTAAAGCCGTATTCTTCCACGCGCCCCTTTCGTCGACCGACCGGTTCAAATTCGAGATGAAAAGAGACCAGGACTCGGCGTTTACCGAGATAGACACCGCGATCGGGACGACGGGCGCGTCGGAAACAATTTTATTAAACAATGGTTCGGGACTGTCCGCCAATTTTCTTACGGGATGGCGGCACAAGGCCCGCGTAACAATCACCGGCGGTTCCACGTTTAGGCTTGAGGCGATCAAGTTTAAATTCAGAACCGTCGAGCAAGAATGATGGCTGAAGAGACCAGTCAATTAGCCGAGATCGTAAGTGACGACTCCGAAAAGGACACCAATTTTTGGCCCGTTGAGAGGTTGGCGGCTTTAGAGATTGAATCAAAAAAGAATGCCGCTGAATTGGGGGAAATATCTCGAAGTCTTGGGAGCGGATATCCAAACGGACTGAAGTTTCGGTTAGAAAACAGAAACGTCATTGACCCCGGCCATAAGCACTTCCCCTATGACGTTGTTGTTACCCTGACCGATGGTGCGACCCCTGCTTTGAATGCCTCGCTCGGGAGCATATTTGACCTTGTTGCGGCGGGTAACAGGACAATAGCCGTTCCGACCAATCCAACAAGCGGCAAGAAGATAATCATAAGGCACACGGCATCCGGTGCGGCGAGGACGCTCGCACTCAACACAGGGGCCGGAGGATTCAGATACGGCACCGACATCACAGGACTGACCGAGACGGGTAGTGGCCTTACGGATTACATAGGAGCAATTTATAACGCAACTGACAGTTATTGGGACGTGGTTGCCTACACGAAAGGAATTTAATTATTAACCAAAAAATATGGCTGGAATAACAATCTCTCCCGACTCCGGCACGCAGTTTGAGGCCGGAGCGGCAGAATACAATTCGGTTGCCAGACTGGACGACAATCATTTTGTCGTGGCTTACCGCGACAACAATGACGGCAATAAAGGCAAGGTTAATGTCGGTTCACGAACTGGGACTTCAATAACAATAAATGAAGCCAACGCCGTAACATTTAATAATAATTCTACAGATATTATCACAGTTAGGATGTTGAGTACTTCGTTAATTTTAATTTCTTATAGAGATGTTAATTCGGGTAAACCTTATGTAATTGCAGGTTCAATTTCAGGAACGACGATTACGTTGGGGACACCCGTAAATGTAAAAGATGTGAGTGCCGTAGATGGAGTGGGTCTTGCGATTTTAGATGGTACCAATTTTGTAGTAAGTATCACTTATTATATTCCTTTCAGTTCTCATACTTATTCTTTTGTTGGTTCAATCTCGGGAACGACAATCACGTTAGGTGCGGAAGTGAATGTGGGTTCGCAAGGAAGTTATTGTAATAGTATAGGATTGGATGGAACGCATTTCGCCGTTTTATATCAATATGGTGGAGAGCCATCTTATCTTTATTCAAAGGTTGGCACTGTTAATGTGGGCGATAAAACGATTACATTTGGAAGTGAGGCGACACTTACAAATTCCATGGCATCTGCCATTCCTTGTATTTCAAATTTTGATAGTACTCATTTTATAGTTGGATATAAGGTGGGAGCCACCTATACTGACCTTAATATAGTTGTTTGTAGTGTTAATCTTACTACTGACGCGATTACAGTCGGCGCGGCAATTGTAACAGGAACCAATACAACCGATAAAAGCAATTATTCTCTCTGCGCCATAAATGCTTCAAGTTTTCTATGTTCATATTATACCACCACAGGAACACAGGCAGAGATAATGGGAGGAACATTAACAGGTGATACTTCTATCACGTGGAATGCACAGGGGGCAGTGGTTTTTGACAACGATGTTTGTGCCTATACCGCCCTTTGCCGACTGACCGATGACCATTTTCTATTGGGATATAAAGAAGAAGAATAATATGGATAAAAAAATCAAAAAAGAACAGGAAATTAAAGACCCGGGAATGGTGGTTGTCGGAACCTACGAACCATATCCCCTAACCAAACACGGCAAGGTGGTTGTCGGATACTACGGGGCATATCCGCCAACCATTAGGGGGATGTTGGTGATAGGGAAATATGTGAAGGGTAATCTCGGCAATATGTTCCTAGTGTTCAGTGTTCTGTTGTGTGTTTTTATGCGCATTT
>Ga0315291_10001788_pt1 | contig 28448 bp, 19 predicted proteins | sample YL17G12_20_MG_FD_203070 | JGI IMG/M metagenome (GOLD analysis project Ga0315291, IMG submission 203070) | Sediment microbial communities from Yellowstone Lake, YNP, Wyoming, USA - YL17G12_20 | ecosystem: Environmental > Aquatic > Freshwater > Lake > Sediment | place: USA: Wyoming | collected...
ATCGTATGAATAAAGATATGCGGCCCCGGTGTCCTTGATCACGGACAGCTTCTGCTCTGCAAGCGGCGCGCCGGCCAGGACCTCGCCGTATCCGTCGCCCGTGAAATCCTGGACGCCGGCCACGGAGAACCCGAACGCGTCCCCGTTGTCTCCGCCCGAAAGCGAATCGGCCGGAAGGCCGTCCGGGCCGCCCTTTCCGCCCAGATACAGGTTGACAAAGCCGTTGGAAACCAGGCCCCGGGAGGCTCCGTTGGGGCACCCGACCAGGACGTCGTCGTAGCCGTCCCGGTTGATGTCCACGCCGCCGGCCACGGACATCCCGAAATACCCGTTGGTCGTGTTCCCCGGGAGCCTGACCGTGTTGAACTGGATATCTTCCAGGCGGCCGGTCGCGTTCATGGTGGCGTTCAGGACATTCGCGCCCCGCGGCAGCCGTATCGTGAACGTCCGGTTCCCGGGAGCGTTGAAATCGAGGACGGCCGTCCTGGAGCCGTTGGATATCTGCGTCTGCCTCCCGAAGGCGCCCGCTCCAGTGGAATTGAACGCCCACTCGAACGAGCCGTCCCCGTCGACGTCCAGCTTCAGGTCATCGATCCCGCGCATGTCCCCTTTTGCGTGCGTGGAGACCTTCATCGTGGCGTTCACGACGTACGAGTATTCCTCGAGGGCCAGCATCTCCTTTGCAACGACGCCCGGCGGGACGACGTCCACCAGGATAGCGTCAGAGCCGTCGGCAAAAAGCGTGACCTCCAGTCCACCGGCGGGACCGCCCAGGAGCACCCCGACAGGCAGGACCATCAGCGCCCCCAGAACCAGGGCGATTGCCCCTTCCGACCGTTTTGCCATGATCACCACTCCCTGCTCAGACGTCCAGGTTGCGCACGTCCTTGGCGTGCTCGGTGATGAAGTCCTTGCGCGGCTCCACCTGGTCGCCCATGAGTATCGTGAACAGTTGGTCCGCCGCCACCGCGTCCTCGATGGTGACCTGCTTGAGTATCCGCGTGGCCGGGTTCATAGTAGTTTCCCAAAGCTGCACCGGGTTCATCTCTCCCAGGCCCTTGTACCGTTGGACTCCCGTGCGCGGCCCGAGCTTTTCGAGGAAGGCGTTCTTCTGCCGGTCCGAGAAGCAGTAGTAGCTCTCCTTGCCCTTGGAGATGCGGTAAAGCGGGGGCTGCGCGATGTAGACATAGCCGGCGTCGATCAGCCCGTGCATGTACCTGTAGATGAAGGTGAGAAGCAGCGTACGGATGTGGGATCCGTCGACGTCCGCGTCGGTCATGATGATTATTTTATGGTAACGCGCCTTGGTGATGTCGAACTCCTCGCCGATGTTCGTGCCGAACACCGTGATCATCGCTGCGATCTCGTTGTTTCGCAGTATCTTGTCCAGCCGGGACTTTTCGACATTGAGTATCTTGCCCCGAAGCGGCAGTACGGCCTGGAAACTGCGGTCGCGGCCCTGCTTGGTGCTCCCGCCTGCAGAATCACCCTCGACGAGGTAGACCTCGCATTTTGCCGGGTCGGTGTCGGAGCAGTCGGCCAATTTGCCCGGCAGCGAGTTGCTTTCGAGAAGGCCCTTGCGGCGCGTGAGCTCCCGGGCCTTGCGTGCGGCCTCGCGCGCTTCCCGGGCCAGCATGCACTTTTCCAGTATCTTTTCGATCACACGCGGGTTTTCGTCGAAGTGCGTTGAGAGCTTGTCGCCCACGATGGATTCCACGATGCCCTTTATCTCGCTGTTGCCCAGGCGGGTCTTCGTCTGGCCCTCGAACTGGGGCTCGGGGACCTTGACGGAAACGATGGCGCTGAGCCCCTCCCGCGTGTCCTCGCCGCTGAGACTCCCGTTGTTCGGCTTGACCAGGCCCTTCTTGCGGGCAAAATCGTTCACGACCCGCGTGAGCGCCGAGCGGAAGCCGGTAAGATGCGTGCCTCCGTCGATGGTGTTGATGTTGTTGGCAAACGAGAAAATGCGCTCGATGTAGTCGTCGGTGTACTGCATCGCCACCTCGACAGTGACCGAATCGCCCCTTCCTTCGAGGAACACCGGCGGGTCGTGGAGGCAGTTCTGGTTGCTGTTGATGTAACGGACGAACGACACCAGGCCGCCCTCGAAGACAAAGGTCTCCTCCTGGTTGGATTTCTCGTCGTTGATGGTTATCTTGAGCCCCTTGTTGAGGAACGCCAGCTCGCGCATGCGCGCCGAGAGCACCCCGTAGTCGAACTCGGTGGTCTCGAAGACCTCCTTGTCCGGCATGAACGTGATGATCGTGCCCGTGCCCTCTGCCTCGCCTATGATATCCACGCCGGTAACGGGCTTGCCTCGCTCGTAGCGCTGCATGTGGAGCTTCCCGTTGCGCTTGACGCGCGCCTCCAGCCATTCCGAGAGCGCGTTCACGACATGGACGCCGACGCCGTGCAGCCCGCCGGAGACCTTGTAGCTCTGCTTGTCGAACTTGCCGCCGGAGTGCAGGATCGTCATCACGATCTCCAGTCCGGGCTTGTTGTACTTCTGGTTGATATCGACGGGGATGCCCCGCCCGTTGTCCTCGACGTTGACGCTGCCGTCGGCACGCAGGCTGACGACTATGTCGGTGCAGTAGCCGGCCAGCGTCTCGTCGATGCTGTTGTCCACGACCTCGTAGACGAGGTGGTGCAATCCTCTCGAATCCGTGCTACCGATGTACATGCTGGGCCGCTTGCGCACGGCCTGGAGCCCCTCCATGACCTGAATCGTGTCCGCCCCGTAACTTCCCGCTTCTTCCATTTTCCGCACTTTTCCTGTATTGTTACTATTTACCTAGTATACGTATAACCTATCAGGACATAAATTTATTGTCTCCGAGGCCGTTCCCCGGCCCGTGAAGCTCGTTCTGGACGCCTCGGCGGTGCTCTCCGGCATGCCCCTCCCGCCCGAAGGCGAGCTCCTGCTCCCGCCGCTTGTCGAAAAGGAGCTGGGGCACGCCTGGGCCCGCCGCAAACTGGAATACCTCAAAGGGGTGCGCCTGGCCGTTCTGGAGCCTTCCAGGGCCGCAATCGAGGCCATTAGAGCGAAATGCCGAAAGACCGGGGACGACGCCCGGCTTTCGGAGGCGGACCTGCAGGTGCTGGCCCTGGCCTCCGAGACCTCCGGGACCATACTCACGGACGATTATTCCATACAGAACACCGCCTCCGTGCTGGGCATACCCTACCGGCCCGTATCGCAGAAGGGCATAGGCGAGGTCTTCGTGTGGCGCTACCGCTGCACCGGGTGCCGCAAGGTGTTGGACCGGAACCTGCCCGAGTGCCCCATCTGCGGCGCCAAGGTCCGAAGCTTCCGGGGCAGGAGGGCTCCGGCGAAGGAGGCGGCCGGCCGCTGATTCAGGCCTCCAGCTCCGATATGAGCTGCTGCAGGTCCCGGGACACCTCCTCCTCCAGCGCCATCACGCTCTCGTAGTCCTTCTGCGGGATGTACTTGAGGTCGTAGGAAAGCGAAAGCTGGCTCTCCAGCCGGGCGCATTTCCCGATCGCGACATATAGATGGTCCAGAAGCTCCTTTCTCGAGCGGAACCGGTAGCCGTTGGCTATGTTCACCGGTATCGCTATGGCCGATTCCAGGATGTCCGGGACCAGCGCACGCCGCTCCTCCTCGGGAAATCCACGCGTGACCCCGTGCGTGCACAGGGCCAGCCGGAAAGCCTTGCGATATGCCTCTGATTCGATGTAGCTTCGATCTTGTACTTGAGTTTCCCCCAATGTTTCACCCTCTGGCCGTTCTTTTGTGTATGGGTGGTATTTGAGGGGTTGGTGGTACCTACCACTTTTTCAGGGCGATTGGGTAAAAGGGTGGAAGGGTGCAAGGGTGCAAGGGTGCAAGGGTGGAAGGGTGGAAGGGTGGAAGGGGAGGGACTAAGACTTTGCGTCGTACCCTTGCACCCTTCCACCCTTGCACCCTTTTACCCTTCCACCCTTGGCCGATCACCTGTATTCGCAGGCTATGCAGTTGGCGCTGGTCGGGTCGTAGACGTGGGGGCAGGACTTGCAGGACGAGGATGGAGGCGGGGCCTGGAGGGATGGCGAGCCCATCGGCGGCGCTCCGGGCGCGGACGGGCCCTGCGGGTTGATGAAGATGGGGCGGATCTTGGCGGCCTCGGCCCGTTTCCTCTGGGCCTCCTGTTCCTCGATGTCCGCCTTCCGCTTCCTCATCCAGATGGCGAAGAACACGGCGATGGCCGCCACGACTATGATGGCCACGACGCCAAAGACCATAAGCCACGGGAAAGGCGCCTGGAACTGCAAGTCGATCTTGACCGTGCACGATACGTCCGTGGCGCCCGGGGCGCCGGTGGTCGTCTTGGGCAGGTTGTCTATAACGACGACGTAGTCGCCTTCCTGGACGGGCTCGAAGGCATTGGTGTACTCGAAGTACTTGAGGCTCTCCTTGGAGAACTGGGAATAGTAGCTGACGAGCTGGGCCCCGGCCTTGTAGTCCTCGAAGTCATTCTTGCTCATCGTGTAGACGTCTATCTCCTCGCCCAGCCCTACCCGGACGGTGAGCTTCATGGTGTCCCCGGGGGCCAAATGGACGATGAACGCCTTGTAGTCCCCGGCCGAGATGAGCAGGTCCTCGGAGTAGTTGGAGGTCAGCTTCTTCTCCGTACCGTAGGCCAGCGCCCCCTGGGCGCAGACCAGCAAGAAGAGAATTCCCATTGCGAGCGCAAGATAAGGCCTTCTCGTCATCAACGGCGCCATTATAGTAGTCTAATAAATAATTTGTTATTGCGGGGCTTAAAGGTTTATTATGATGCGAGCGTGGGGAGCTCATGGCGCGGGTTGCTGATTGCGGGCGACGGGGGCTTGCTCCCTTGAGCCCATCCTGGGCTTGATCTTCACCTTGTAATATTTCATCGGGTGCGTCATCCACTCGCGTCTGCACAGGCTGTCCGGTTCGAAGCATATGCCGTAGGTCCTCATCGTGTCGCAGCCAGGCGTCGAATATTCCGTCCCGGAGGTCACGCCCGTTATGTGCTCGACCTGGTAGCGGGTCTTTTCCTCCTGGAAATCGGGCGAGCCGGCAAACGCCTTCATTATCTCCTCGGACGAGACGCCCAGCGAATGGAGGAAGGCCACTATTGCGAACCGCCCCGTGTGCGGCACGTTCTCCCCGGCCTGGGCGGTCGCCAGCAGGTGCCTCATGCACGGCGGGAAGGCCATGATGCGCACCTTGCCCAGGTCCTTGGGCTGGAACTGGCGCAATCGGGCGTCTGCTTCGTTCTTCAGCGCCCGGGATTCGTCGGCGAAGACCTCTTTCACGATGTCCGGCACCGGAAGCGGCAGCTCCGCGTCGAACCGCGCCCGCAGAACGTTCTGCGCCAGCCGGCAGAGCGTGTCCCGGTCAAGCTCCACCATGCCCCGGCGCACACGGCGGTTTATGAGCTTCCACTCGGACTGGTTGGGAACGGCATACTTCAGATAGTGCGAGAAATGGAGCCTGAACAGGCCATCCTCTTGCTCCGTCGGCAGTCCCAGCTCCTCGCAGACCGCCATGACGGTCTCTTCGGGCTCCTGCCGGAGCAGGTCGGCCGCCCTTTCCGCCTCCTTGAGGGCGTACCGGCGCGTCAGGGCCGGGCTTCCCGCGACGGAGACGACGAAACGGGCGCAGATGTAGGAGAGCATCTCGCCCAGGCACTCGTGGTCCAGCCGGCAGGACGGAGGATTTATCCGCCCTTCCACGAGGGCCGAGCGCACCCGTTCCACGCCGGCGCCGCGCTCCCCGGAATAGGTCATTTCCCGCAGAAGCTCCTCCAGCGACGGCCCGCGCTCTTTCACGAACCGGGACGCATCGCGGAGGAACGGGTAGGAAGCCAGCTCTCGCGAGTTCACGTCCGCCAATTGGCCGGTCGTAAATATATCCTTTTGCCTGTCACGGTTGAATCCGCATGCGCCCGGTGCTCTGCCGGATCGGGCGAAACGGCCTGGCGTGGCGTCATTTCTTTCTTTTCATGGCTACGATTATCCCAGCTGTTACCCCGGCCGCTATTATGAACGCGCCAATCATCAAATATGGCCCGGTTCGGTCCCCCGATGGAGCCGCGGGTTTTTTGACCAGGACATCGAAAGTCCTGTCATCCGTGGTCATGGAGTTCCCGTTGACATCGCTGCACTTGATCCGATAACCAAATTCACCACCCCGGTCGATCATTACCTCGGCCGTGTAATCGGCCCCGTCCGGTATCATCTCGCGGGTGGCGTCGGACCCCTCGAGCCAGTACTCCAGCCAGACTTTCGAGATGTTTATATTGTCGGTTGCCCGGACGACGATTCGCATTGCGGAGTTTGTCACCGCGGGCCCCGTGGTCAGATCCTCGACCGAGGGAGGTATAGTGTCCTTGACCGGTCTGCTGAAAATGGTATCGTTGACCTTGCCGCTGGCGTCCCTTACCGTGACCTCGTAGTACAACACCGAAGCGGCGTTCGGAATCGAGACCTCGATCGTCGTCAGGTCCCGGACCGTTGCCGGGGCGTTTCCGTCGGTCCAGTATCGTATCTCCACGCTCAAGGGTTGGCGATTGCCCAGTACGGTAACGGCGATTTTGAATTTCTGCCCCGTCACCGGAAATCCCGATCTGTCCTTGATCTGCGGGATGTCCGGGTCTATCACCGTGAGGTTCCAATCCTTCTTGCGGATGTTCCCGGAATTGTCCATTGCCGCGATCCTGAGCTCAAGGTAATTGGATGTGGCTGGAACGGATATTGCGAGTTCATCCGAATACGGGACCGTTTTCTGGCTCTGATTGTCGAACCAATATGTCAGGTTGACCGATTGAATCCCGATATTGTCGTGAATTTCCAGGCCGGGCGAGTAAGGGCGGCCGATCACGGGGTCCGGCGGAACGCCCGCGATCTTTGGCGCATCGTTGTCGATGACCTTCACGGCTTTCGTCCTGTTCCCCTGATTACCGGCCGTGTCCGTGGCGGTCAGCACATAGGTCAGGCTAGTGGCATTTGACGGCACCGTGATGCTGAGGGCCCCCGTGAAAGCGGCCTGCATGATCGGCCCGTCATTGAAACGATAGCAGAGGGTGATATTGGATATGCCCCAGTTGTCCGTGACATTGAACGAGAATACCAGCTCGTCCCCGGTGGAGACGCTCCCGGTGAGGTCGGCTATGGCCGGAAATATCGTGTCCTTGATGCTTCTTTCGCCGGTCAAATTAGCGGTATTGTTGGCGCCGTCCCTCACCCTGACCGTATAATGAAGGACCCTGGCTTCGGGCGGGATACGCACGGTTAGCCTGCAAGAACCGGAGCCGGACACCCCGTTCATTGTCCTGTTGCCGGAATCGAACCAGTATTCCACGGTGGCATTGGTCACGGCGATGTTCTCGGAGACCAGGCAATCTATTGCGAAGTCCTGGCCGGTCTCCGGGAAACCGGTCCGGTCGGTGATCACCGGGGGGATGGTATCCGATATTGCCTTTTTTGCCTCGGGCAACGAGCAAGCGTTCCCGGCCTTGTCCGACGCCGTTATCGTGTAATACAGGACCCGGGCGTTTCGGGGAATCATGATGTCGCTGCGATAGGGCCCGGGCGCTTGTATGACGCAGGAATCCGGGGCGCCGTTGTCGAACCAGTATCTGATGGTCACCGTCCCGATCCCGATATTGTCCCAGGCATCGACCGAGAAGGTGTAGGAGCCGTTGGTATACGGATCTCCTGAAAGGTCGACCGCCGAGGGTGCGTCATTGTCCAAGATATCAAGCAGGACGGCCGCGCTCTGGTTCCGGTTGTCGCTCGTGTCATTTGCCTTCCACTGATACCCTAGCTTCGTGGCGTTGGGCAATGCGGTTATATTAAGGACGTACAGGCCGTCTTTCACGGTCCCGGAATTGAAAGTCGCATTCGCGCCGGTATTGGACGAACCATCCATCCAGTACTCCACGGAGACATTGTGGACCGCCCGGTTGTCCCCGACCCTTGCGCTCAGCTGGAACGGGTCCCCCGTGGTCGGTTTGCCCGATGTCCTGTCTGCTATTGTCGGTGGCATCAGGTCGCCGCAGATTGGAAGCCAGTCGCCGGGGCCGTAGGGCAGTTTCGTGTCGCCGATGCCGTCGTCGTCGATGTCCCAGCCGGTGTAGTTCGACCAGTAATTGCCTCCGAGGTAACTGCCTCCTATGATATTCATACCGGTTGTCTTCGTGGTGTTCCAGGTGGCATAGGAACTCTGAAGGAAGTAATTGTTGGTGTTGTTGAAATAATTGTTGTATATGAGGTCGTAACCGCTCGACTGATACAGTTCAATGCCGTAAGCGCTGTTGTTCGTGATGTGATTTCCGCAAATCGTATTGTACATGTCCCCGTTGGTAAATATCCCGTACTTGTTGTCGCACACGTTGTTGCCCGTTATCTGGGTATATCTTGAATACGAGCCGCTGCTGCCATCAAGATAGATGCCTGCCTGCCCGCTGTTGTTCACCGTATTGTTGAAGACCTTCGTGTACCGGCCCTCGATATAGATCCCGTTCTTGGTCACCTTGAATATCGAATTGTTCGCAACCTCGTTGTTGTCGCCGCGAACCCATATCCCGTGCTGGCTGTTGTTGTACACCGTATTGTTGCGCAAGATGTTCCGGTCGGAATAATAAACGAATATCCCGGAATACATGCCGTCGCCTTCGTGAACGGTGTTGTTCTGGATGATGTTGTCGGACCCCTCTATCATGATACCGTACATGTCATGATGGGATACCGTGTTGTTCTCGACGATATTGTATGAACCGCTCACGCCGATTGCTGAACCGGAATTGTTGAAGACCCTCACGTTATTCGAACTCGAGCCCACTGCCAGACCCGAATTGTTGAACATCACCGATCCATCGCAGGTCCCGCTGAGCACGATTGTAGTGTCGCCCGAATTGTCGGAGACCGTTGCATTGCGGGAATTGACTATGGTCACCGAGTTGGAAACGAGCGTGCAGCGGGACAACACAAGGTTCCGGTTCTGGTCTTTTTCATACTCGTGGAGCACGGCCATGCCGTACTTGCCGTTCATGTATATCGTGGTATTTGTGATGGTCAGATCGCTCGTCTTGCCATAGGCCAAACCGGTGCCCTTGTTCTCGGATATGTTGTTGCGGTCCAACCGATGGCCGGACCCCGTGAGAACGATACCGTCCTTCCCGTTCTTCGAGACCGTGTTGTTGTTGACGGTGTAATTGTCCCCGGTCAGGGATATCCCGTCGGTCGAAATGTTCGTCACGGTGTTGTTCGATATCGTGATGTTCGATCCAGAAGATGATATGCCGGCGGCGGCCGAGCTATTATCGAATACGTTACCTTCGTACGTATTGTCAGCGCAACTGGAATCATAAAGGGCCCCTTTGACGTTGCAGTTGCTTATCCGGACCTTGTTGCAGGAATACAATTTTACCATTTCGTTCTCGATAGTGATATCGGCCATCTTGCTCTTGGATGTGTTGACCAGCACGACCGGGCCGCAGTTCTTTTCGAGCGCAAGCTCGGTCGCGGTGATGTTTTGGCAATTGATCAGGCCCAGGAGGCCGCAATCCGAGGAGATGACCTGGTCGGATTCCCCGACAAGGTATCTCATGGGATGGCCGTTGACGGTGTTGTTGGGCGAGATGTTGAACTTTTCGTAATCGCCGGTCGAGACCTGCAGGTCAAAGGGGACGCCACAATTCTGGATGGTGTTGTTTTGTATGATGCCCCCCGGCGTCGTGCTGATGGCAATCCCGCCCCCGCAATCCGTTATCTTGTTATCGAGGAGGTTCACCTGGCCGCTGTTGTAATGGACGTAGATGCCCGCCGTGCTGTTGAGACTGTTTCCGATGAACGTGACATTGGAACAATATTCAATGTAGAATGGGTACGTGTTCGTCACATTGCTGTCTGAGAATACATTCCGCGTGAAGGTGGAATTCTTGCATGTCCACACGAAATTCTCGGTCCGTGTTTTGTAGAACAACCCGTCGGAGAGAACAATATTTGAACATAACGAGAAGATGAATGCGCGCTGCAGGTCGTGGACTTCCACATTCCGGACCGTGCCGTTGGTGACGTTGGTGAAATACATGCCGATATATGTACTGCTTTGGGTGGTATTGTTTGCTATGCGGCAGTTCCGTACGATGAAATGGGCGTTCGTGTTCGAAATGGACAATCCATTCTTGCTGGTCGCGTCGATAGACAAGTTCTCGATGATGTAAGGGTCGGAAGAGATGCCGCTACCGCATACGACTCCATTGGAACTGTTGAACTGCGAATTCCCATTTATCGAGATGGGGCCATGCGACGCCAGGGAGGATTCATCCGAAAGACCGGCTTTTGCCAAATCAATCGGAAGTACGGACTGGCCGATAATTACGCAAAGGATGATGATATTCAGCGCCGGGTTGGTAGACGCCATACGCATATACCAGATTGCAAATGACACAGGCAAGTATAATACTGTTGCGGTGCGACCGGGCCATTTTCATCGGACACCGGTGCGGCCTTACCGTCGTTGCGACAAATCATTTATTACCTGTACGGCCTATCTGTCAATTGTGTTGACCCTAATCGGCGTCGGGCACGTCTTCGACATCGGGGCCCGGCTGAAGGCGGCCATCGCCGCCCGGACGCCCACCCTGGTGTGCCTGGAACTGGACCGGGCCCGGTTCCAGGCGCTTCTCGAGCGCCCACAGAAGAACCTGCAGGGAGCGCCGGTCATGTACCAGATGCTGGCCGGGTTCCAGCAGCGCATCGCCGACCAGTACGGGACGGCCGTCGGCGGCGAGATGCTGGCCGCGGCCGAGGCAGCCCGCGACCTGAAAGCCAACCTGGCATTCATCGATTTGGAATCCTCCAACATATTCAACGAGTTCTGGAGCGAAATGAGCCTGAAGGAGAAGGTCAAGCTCATGATGGCGTCGTTTCTGGGGATGTTCACAAGCAAAAAAGGCGTCGAGAAGGAGGTCTCCCGATTCGAGCAGAACCCGCAGGACTACCTCGAGGCATTCTCGAAAGAATTCCCGTCGGCCAAGCGCGTCCTCATCGACAAGCGCGACGAGCACATGTCGCAGAGGTTGAGGGAGCTTTGCGCCAAGTTCGAAAAGATAGTGGCGGTCGTGGGCGACGGCCACATCGAGGGCATGGGCCGCCGGCTCTCCGACCTCAAGCCGGAGATAATGCGGCTTTCGGACCTGCGGAGGGCGCCGGACCTGGCGCTGAAGCAGGACGGGAACACCTACAGCTTTAGGTTCGGATGATCCCGATGCCGGAAGATGAGGAATACCACGATTACACGCGCCGGTTCTTCGCGCGGTGGGCGCCGGTGTACGACGTCATGGAGCTTTTCGCCTCGGGCGTCCGGGAGAAGGTGGCCGACATCGCCGGCAACGGGGAAGGCCGCTCCGCGCTCGATGTCGCCACCGGGACCGGAAAGCAGGCGTTCGCCTTCGCCCGGCGGGGCTTCGACGTGACCGGTGTCGACCTGTCGGAGGACATGCTGAGGGTGGCCCAGAAGAAAAACCGCTTCCCGAACGCGAGATTCGAGCCTGCCGACGCCAACCGGCTCCCTTTCGGTGACGGCCGCTTCGACCTGGCCTGCATATCGTTCGCCCTCCACGACATGCCTCCGCCCGTGAGGGCCGGGGCCCTGGCCGAGATGCTCCGGGTCACGGGGCCGGCAGGCTCCATCATCATCGTCGATTATGCCCTGCCGGAAGCGAGCGTGCTTCGGGCGCTCTCCTTCCGATTCATCCGGGCCTACGAGAGCAGGTATTACCCCGGTTTCGTGGGGACGGACCTAGGGGCCCTGGTGCGGGCGGCGGGAATCGAGATAGAGACGGAGCGCCGTCTGCTTTTGGGCAACGCCTTGGTGCTCGTGGGGCGCGCGCCGCGGCCGGGCATCCGGGCCGGCGGGGATGGACCCGATCAATCGGCAAAGACGGTCATGAAAATAACCTAGACTCGAAGGCAATGAATACCGGTTCAAGGAGAACCCCGAGGACCAAATCCCCCAATCCATTTCACTTCTTGAACTCCTGCATGAACAGCCCGAGATTGGTTTCATCCCCGTAATACCAGCGGTTCCCTATCTTGACCAGCAGGTCCCCGTCCGGGCTGTCCTTCCTCTCGCCCGACACGACCTTCGAGGCCAGGGTCTGCATTTCCATGCCCCACAGGGTGGACGGCAGGCCGCGGGGCAGCGAGGAGAGCGCCTTCAGTACGCGGCTCTCCCTCATGGCGGTCTGGTCCATCTGGCCGGGCATGGACGGTTCCTCCGCGAGGAGACCACCGCCTGAAGGCTGCGGTCGTTCCTCCGCCGCCGGCGTGGCCGGAGGCGCCTCCTGCCGGCCGGCCGGCAGGGGCGATTCGTCATCATCCAGGTCCTCGACGGTGATCCTCTCCTCGATGGCCAGCCGGGTCAGGGCCGGCCCTGCCGGCTGTCCCAAGACGTCCTTGGGAATCGAAGGCGTGGCCGTTCCCGGAGGCGGCGATGAAGCCCGGTCCGCCGGCGAGGCCGGGGTGGCCGAGCCCCCGACCGGCAGGCTCTCCACAACCTTGCCGTTCTTCCGCCGGCCGGTGGCCCTGGAAACATAAGCTGCGGCCAGTATCGCGGCCAGGACGAGGGCGACGATTCCCGCCGCGACCAACGGGAACGGAAGCCCGCCCACGGTCGGAAATGCCCCGGGGGGCGAGGGCCGGGGGGTGACCTCCACCACGAGCCAGGCCTCTTTAGTATACTGCCCGTCCGTGACGCTCACGGTTATTCTGTGGGTCCCGATTCTCAGCTCGTCGGTCGCAAAGGACAGTCCAACCGTGGTGTTCAGGGTCCGGAAGACGCCCGAAAGGCTCGACGCCCATGTAGCCGTGAGCACCTGGCCGAACTGGAGGTCGGGGTCGCTCACATTGATCGAAAAGGTCAGGACCGTTCCCTCCACCACCACGGTATGGTTGGCCGGCTGGATGATATTCAGAAATGCGGGGGGGTCGTTCACATTCCATACGGTCACCGTTATCCGGGCGGCGGCGAACCCTCCCTGGCCGTCATCGACCTTCAGCTCGGCCTGATGGATGCCGACCGAGCCTGGAGCGGCCCGGACCCGCAATGTCCCGTTGGCCAGCACGGTGATTCCGGTCCATTTGCTTGCGATGGTGTACTTGAGGCGGGAGCCTTCCTCGTCCGAGGCATTGACCGCGAGCAGGACCTCCCCGCCCTCGTCGAGCGCGATGCTGACCGGAGGGGCCATGCCGCCGATGTCCGATATCACCGGCGGGTCGTTGACCTCACGGACCTGGACCTCGAAACTGCCGTTCGTCCTGGCAATGCCGTCCGAGACCGTGAAACAGAGGAATGCAGGAGGGATCCATTTGGGACAAAGAACGGTGACGTACAATCCCTCGACGGAGACTATCTTGGTGTCCTGGCTCTCCAGCACCAGGCCGTCGCGGGGCGTGTCCTCGTCCATTATGTACCCGGAGAGGTCGAGGATCGAGGGCGAGTCCTCGACGACAAGCATCGGCGGAATGAGCGTCACGACGGGAGGGTCGTTCACCTCCGTCACGCGGACCGCCAGGACGGCCGGGACGGCCGATTCGGCGTCATGGACCTCGAACGGCACGTCGACGTCGAGGCCGCCCCGCGAGAACAGAAACTGCATCCTGAGCCCGTCCACGGTGCAGTTCTGTCCGGGCACCGTGAGCGAAAGCTGATGGAGGGGCGTGTCCTCGTCCCGGACGAATGGCGAAAGATCGAAGACCGACACACGGTCCTCCACCGCGACAAATGACGGCAGGGGCAAAACTACCGGCGGGTCATCCACCGGTATTATGCTGAAGTTGAGGGGGACCTGGATGGAGGCCTCTCCGTCCGACACCTCGACGGGAACGGTATGTTTCGATCCTCCCATGGGGAAAAGGACGGTCAGGTTGAGCCCGTCCGTTGTTGCATTCGGATCATCGACGAGGAGGCCCAGGCTGGTCCTGGGGCTGTCCACGTCGGAAACATAGGGGGCGAAGTCAATGGTCTTTGGCACATCCTCAACGGCCGTTTGGTACGTGCCGATCGAGCACATCGGGGGGTCGTTGATGGGCGTAACGTCGAATCTGACAGTGGCGCCGACCTTCGTGGTGCCGTCGGATACATTGACGGGGACCATTGCGGAGAGCACGCCATCGGGGAACAGGAATGTCACATTGAGCCCCGACACGGCCGATATGTATGGTGACTTCGAGGTAATGCGCAGATCCTTGCCGGGGGTGTCGGGGTCGGCCACGAAAATGGAGAACTCCTGTTCGAACGGGACATCCTCGGTCGCTCTAAGGGTGGGGATGGTCAGCCATGTCGGAGGGAGATTTGTCAGGAAGCTGAACTTGAGGATACAGCAGTCCCTGCCGTAGTTGTACGTGGTGTCGTAGGCTCCGTTCGTCACGGGGAAATCCGAGGATTCCACCCTCCCGCAGAGATAGAGGTTGTTCGACGAGTCCATCTTCATATCATTGCCCTCGTCCAGATCGCTGCCGCCCAGATAGGTGGAGTTCAGGAGTTCCGAGAGATCCGGCGACAGCATGTACAGTATCGCGTCCGCGCTTCCGCCGTGGGTGCTGTCGTAACTTCCCGGGGTCATCGGGAAATCGCTCGAGTAGGACAGGCCCCCGGCGTAGAAGTTGCCGTCGGCGTCCACCGACACTCCCCGGCTCCATTCCTCGTCGCTGCCCCCAACGAGTGTCGAACTCTTCAGGGTGGTGAGGGCGCCGTCGAACCTGCAGACGAAAATATCAAAACCGCCGCTCAAGGATCTGTCGTAGGCGCCCGGTGTTGTCGGGAAATCGGGGGACATGGTGCTGCCGTGTATTATGACATCGCCCCCGGGCGCAGGGATGACGCCGGTGGAAAATTCGGTTACGTCGCCTCCGATAAACGTGGACGCCAGCAATGCGGTTCCGGTCGGGTCCATCTTTAGAACGAAAACATCGTAACCCGGGGACATTGTGTCATCATAGCAGCCCTGGGTCGTCGGGAAATCGCTCGAATCGGTATAGCCGGAAACATAGATATTGCCGTCCTTGTCGAACGCAGAGGTTGTATACGATGCTTCGTCAGAAGCGCTGCCTCCAATGTATGTCGAGAATATCAGCGCTGAACAATCGCTCTTTAATTTGGTCACGAAGATATCGTACCCACCGTTGGGTGTGGTGTCATAGGCACCGCTGGTGGCGGGGAAATCGTCGGATCCGGTATATCCGCATATCAGGAAGTTGCCATCGGGAGCCACCGACAGACGCCCGTGATCCCATCCGGACCCGCCGATATATGTGGACCTCTTCAACGTGCGTGCGTCGGATGAAAGAACGAACACAACTTGATCGCAATTGCCATTCCAAAAACCGTCATAACAGTCTGATGTCGTGGGAAAGTCGTTTGAGTACGAGTAGGCTGAGACGACGACATCCCCGTTGGGAAGGGGCTCGATGCCATAGCCAGCGTCATCGTTGATGCCGCCGACGAACGTGGACCATTCGAGCTTGGAACCGTCCGCGCTCAGTTTGGTTACAAAGACATCCTCAGAGCCGTCATACCATTTGTCGTATACACCGTTCGTCGTCGGGAAATCACTGGATAAGGTAAATCCCGTGACATAGGCCGAGCCGTTTGAATCCGCGGCTATCGCTGTTGCTTGCTCTGTTCCGCTGGCGCCAAGGAATGTCGAAAAGACAAGAGGGTCTATTACCAGCTCGCGCCCCGCGTCGTATTGCCCGAGCCGGTACCGCAGGGAGTTCCCGTGAACCTCGAAATTTGCCGGGACCGCCATCCTTTCATTATTCATGTACTGATAGCAGAACGGCCGGGGCATCTCCAAAGTCCCCGAATGGGTGACAATGCTCAGCTCGCCGCGCGGGCCAATGGTCAGGCCATCCACGCCTTCGAATAACTCGACTATGGCCTCAGGATTTGCTTGGGGCGCCACCTTCCAGTCGTACTTTAGCCCCTTTTCATTGAAATAGTAGACCAGGTCGATTCCCTCGTATATGCTCTCGTAAATTATCTTCCCGAAGCTGGGTACCACCGTTCTCCATTTGGACGGGTCGTTACCGATGAAGTAGTTGTTGTAGTGGGCCAGCTCATCCTTGCCGGACGCCGCTACCGGATTGCAGCCGTCGAATGTCAGCCGGATGGCCGTTGCATCCCCGGCTGGCCTCCCGTTATCTAGGACCATCAGCACCGCGCCATCCATGAACGCAAGATCGAACCCGGCCGAAGAATAGGTATAACTTATTCCTTCATCACCGACCTGGCCGTCGTTGCGGGTGAAGAAGCCGTCGAGCCCGGCAAAGCCCTGGAGAAAGGCTTCTCCCGGAGCGGCCTGAGGGCTCCCGGTTATATCCTGGACCGCTGGCGGTTCGCCTGCCAGCCCGGCGCCGGACGGAGCGAAGGGCGCGGCCAGGCCCGAAGCGACCATCAGCCACGTCATAAACAATGCCCAGGGTTCACCCGTTCTCATTCCCATACGCATGGTCATCCTGCCCATTGAACAGCCTGACAGATGTCAATATGTATTTGAGATTATTAACATTATTGGCGCTGGGCCCTGACAAATTGACCTCCCCCCTGCGCTCCGGTCATCTTGTGCCCGGCTCCGGCCGATCCGTGTAATGCGCTGGCACCGAGCCATTGCCGGACTGCGATAAGTTAAAGGCAATGGATTTCATTGGGAGGAAAGCCGGTCGGAAGGGTGGTCTGCATGTCCAATCGCGACAAGATAAAGGAAATGTACGACAGGAAAGAGAAGGCCAGGCTGGGCGGCGGCAAGGAGCGCATAGACCGCCAGCACAAGTCCGGCCGCATGACGGCCCACGAGCGGGTCGAGGCCCTTCTCGACCGGGGCAGCTTCGTCGAGATAGACCCGTTCGTCGTCCACCGCGCCACCGATTTTGAGATGGAGAAGTTCCCCGGCGACGGTGTTGTGACGGGCCACGGGACCATCAACGGGCGCAAGGTCTACGTCTACTCGCAGGACTTCACCGTGTACGGCGGCGCCCTTTCGGAGGCGCACGCCGAAAAGATCTGCAAGGTCATGGATCTTGCCATGAAGGCCGGCCTTCCGGTGATAGGCATGAGCGACTCGGGCGGGGCCCGCATCCAGGAGGGTGTGGTCAGCCTCGGCGGCTACGCCGAGATATTTTTGCGAAACGTCCTGGCCTCGGGCGTCGTGCCGCAGATCTCGGCGGTCATGGGCCCCTGCGCCGGCGGCGCCGTATACTCGCCGGCGATGACCGACTTCATCTTCATGGTCCGCAAAACGAGCTACATGTACGTCACCGGCCCCAAGGTCGTTAAAGCGCTCATCCACCAGGACGTCGACCACGAGATGCTGGGCGGCGCAGACACCCATGCGACCAAAAGCGGCGTGGCCCAGTTCGTGGACGACAACGACCAGCTCTGCCTGGAACGGGTCCGCGACCTCATGAGCTATCTTCCAGACAACAACCGCAACCAGCCGCCCATCCTGCCGACCAACGACCCGCCGAACCGGGCGGACCCCAGCCTCAACGAGGTCGTTCCGGAAAATCCGGCCAAACCCTACGACATCAAGGAGGTCGTGCGCCGCATCGTGGACGACGGAAAGTTCCTCGAGGTGCACGCCGGGTTCGCCAGAAACATCGTGGTGTGCTTCGCCCGGCTGGCCGGCCGCCCGGTGGGCATTGTCGGCAACCAGCCTGCGTTCCTCGCCGGCACGCTGGACATCAACTCGTCGATGAAGGCCGCCCGCTTCGTCCGGTTCTGCGACGCCTTCAACATCCCGATAATCACGTTGGAGGACGTCCCCGGCTTCATGCCCGGCACGGACCAGGAGTGGGGCGGCATCATCCGCCACGGCTCCAAGCTCCTCTACGCCTACTGCGAGGCCACGGTGCCCAAGATAACGGTCATCACCCGCAAGGCTTACGGCGGCGCCTACGATGTCATGAGCAGCAAGCACATCCGGGGCGACTTCAATTTCGCCTGGCCCACGGCCGAGATAGCGGTCATGGGGCCCAAGGGCGCCATCGAGATACTCTACAAGAAAGAGATAGACGCCTCGAAGGACCCCGAATCCACGATGGAGAAGCTGGTACAGGAATACACCGCCAAGTTCGCCAATCCCTACCTGGCCGCCGAGCGGGGCTACATCGACGACGTCATCGAGCCGGCGCTCACGCGGCCGGTGCTGATTCGGTGCCTCGAGGTGCTCGAGACCAAAAAGGACTCCAACCCGCCGCGCAAGCACGGGAACATACCGCTCTGAAAACGAGGGGCACGGGGCACGAGGCACGGGTTAAGGGGGAAGGGAGAAAGGGAGAAAGGGTGGAATGGTGGAAGCGTGTGGCCGTCGATGAAAGCTAGATACCCCGGACTTAAGTCCGGGGTCGGTCAACATAGCATAGCGTCCAAGCCCCGCACTTTAGTGCGGGGTTTCCCAACGCGTAGACGGATTGAACGGAGCGTATGATGATGCCCGAAAAACCCAAGGACGCAGAGCGCCGGGAGCGCTTCGAGACCGATTCGGGCATAGAGGTAAAAAAGTCCTACGGGCCGGAAACGCCCGACCCCGACGTGGGCGCCCCGGGCGAGTACCCGTTCGTCCGCGGCATCTATCCGACCATGTACCGCGGAAGGCTCTGGACAATGCGCCAGTACGCCGGCTTCGGCACCGCCGAGGAAACGAACAAGCGGTACAAGTACCTCGTCGGCCAGGGCCAGACCGGGCTGAGCGTGGCGTTCGACCTTCCCACCCAGCTCGGATTGGACTCTGACAATCCGCTGGCCCTGGGCGAGGTCGGCAAATCCGGCGTCTCCATAAGCACCCTCGAGGACATGGAGCTGCTCTTCGACGGCATCCCGCTGGACAGGATATCGACCTCGATGACCATCAACTCGCCCGCCTCGGTGCTTCTTGCGATGTATATCGCGGTCGGCGAGATGCAGGGCGTCCCGAAAGAGAAGCTTTCAGGCACCATCCAAAACGACATCCTGAAGGAGTACGCGGCGCGAAACACCTACATCTTCCCGCCGGAGTTTTCGATGAGGCTGGCCACGGACACGATCATGTACTGCAGCCGGAACCTGCCCAAGTGGAACTCGATAAGCATCTCCGGCTACCACATACGGGAGGCAGGCTCGGACGCCGTGCAGGAGCTCGCGTTCACGCTGGCCGACGGCATCGCCTATGTCGAGGCGGTGCGCGCCCGGGGCATGGCCGTGGACGACTTCGCCCCCCGGCTCTCGTTCTTCTTTTCAAGCGACAGCCATTTCTTCGAGGAGATAGCGAAGTACCGGGCCGCCCGTCGCCTCTGGGCCAGGATAATGAAGGAGCGCTTCGGCGCCCAGAAAAAGGAATCGCAGATGCTCCGGTTCCATACCCAGACCGCCGGGAGCAGCCTCACCGCCCGCCAGCCGCTCAACAACGTCGTGCGGGTGACCTTGCAGGCCCTGGCCGCCGTGCTGGGCGGGACGCAGTCGCTCCATACCAACTCGTATGACGAGGCGCTCTCGCTGCCCACGGAAGAGGCGGTCCGCATGGCCCTGCGCACCCAGCAGATAATCGCCGAGGAAAGCGGCGTGGCGGACACGGCCGACCCGCTGGGCGCGTCGCGCTATGTCGAGGAGCTCACCGACGAGCTGGAGCGGCGCGCTTCCGAGTACATCGCCCGCATCGACGGAATGGGCGGGATGCCCCGGGCCATCGCCAAGGGCTTCGTCCAGCGGGAAATAGAGCGCAGCGCCTACCGCAAGCAGAAGGAGATGGAAGAGCTGAAAAGGACGGTCGTGGGCGTGAACAAGTACTGCATCGAGGAGGGCGAGAGGATAAAGCTTCTGTCGGTCGACCCGAAGGCCGTGGATGCGCAGGTCGCCCGGGTCAAGAAGTTCCGCGAGGAGCGCGACGGTGGGAAATTCGACGCCGCCATCAAGGCGCTGGACGCCGCCTGCTCCGGCGACGAGAACCTGCAGCCGCTCATACTCGAAGCCGTGAAGGCCCGCGCCAGCGTGGGCGAGATATGCGACGTGTTCCGGCGCCGGTTCGGGGAGCACCGGGAGACTTCGAATCTGTGGGAGTGATGGCATGAAGATAGCGCACATAGGCATCGCAGTCAACGACCTGGACGCGGCATTGAAGGATTACGAAGGCATCGGTTTCCGTTTGCACAAGCGGGGCTTTGTCGAGGAGCAGAAGGTCGAGGTCATCTCGATGGAGGTCGGAGAATCGTCCATCGAGCTCATCAAACCGACCGCGGAAGGGGCCGTGTCCAAGTTCCTGGCCGCCAAGGGCGAGGGCATCCACCACCTCGCGATAGTGGTGGACAACATCGAGCAGGCGCTGGCCGGGGCCAAGCAAAAGGGCCTGCGGCTCATCGACGAGAGGCCCCGGATAGGCTTCGGCGGGAACAGGATAGCCTTCGTGCACCCGTCCGGGATGCACGGCGTGCTGGTGGAGCTGGTCGAGGAACCGAAATAGGGCTCAGCCCTTTCCTGCCAGCGCCGCCAGCATCCGTTCGCGCAGCGCCATCACCAGCTCGGCGCTCTCTGCATAAAAGTGCAGCGTTATCTTCGATTCCCTGAAATCGCCGACGCAGTCCAATGCGAAGGCGTACGGCCGCTTCCGGTCATCCTCGGCGTACATCTTGAGGTGGCCCATGTAATTGGACCCGGCGTGGATCACCTCCGGGTCCAAAAGACCAAGCCCGCTGGTCTTGACCCGCGAGAGCATCTCGTCGAAAGCCTCGGAGGCGGCCATGGCCACCTTGGCCCGGACCTCGTCGCGGCGCACGAGCGGGCCGGCCCTCCGGTGCCACTCGGCCAGAACTACCGCCGGCTGGTCAAGCTCGGGCAGGGCCGATTTCATCTTGCGCGGCTCCGTTTTGGCCGCCACCTTCTTCTCCAGTCCAATGCCATCGAGCTCGGCCCAGACCTCGCCGCCGGCAAGGTCCGCCTCTGAGGTTATGGGGAACACGAGCGTCAGGGTCTCTCCCGGCTTGAGGTAGGATATGACCTTGGCCGGCGCCCCGAACTGCACCGCTTCGGACGATGCCTTGGGCGTCACCTGGACCTTCTCCAGTGATACGGTCGAGGCGTTCTCGACCCGGACGTTCAAAACGATATTGTCGCCGTCAAAACCCAAAAAAGCCCTGGCGTTCAGCGCGATGGTCGGGGCGGCGACGACCACTTTCTTTACTGGTCGGGGGATGGGTTTTGGCTCCTTTCTGGTCGTTTCCGCCTCTTCGCCCTTCTTTGCCGGCGCATTATCTTCGGCGTCGGCGCCCTGCTCTTCTTCGTCTCCCTCTTCTACCTTGACTAGCGATATGCCCTCGGCGAACTTCTCCCAGTCCTCCTCGACCTCCTTCACTTTCCTACCGGTCTTTTCGCGGAACTCGGGCGGGAACGCTATTTCCCAGGGCGGCCGGCGCAGGCTCTTGAGGAACGTCTTGACGAACCGGAAGATGGCGTGCTTGTCCCCGTCGAAGTCCAGCGTTACGTAGCTCCCTCCGGCGCCCTCGAAGGACTTGTAGGCCCTCCGGGTCAGGACGAGCCGAAACTGCGAAGTGGTGAACCGGATGGCCCAGCCGGCGCCCATGCCCAGGTCGATGGGGTCTATCTCGAACGAGGAATAGATCTTGTCCAGGCTCCCGTGGACCGCCTTCCCGATATCCGTGAACGTGATGCCGCCCAGCACCCCGCCGCCTTCCTTGTACTCGCCCTTGCGCAGGGCCGACTTGCTCAGCAACGGCTCCGCGTCGAGCGGCTGGGCGTACAGCAGCAGCTTCGTCAACGGCGCCGGATGCGCCTAGACGGAAAAGTATTTTGCGATTGGCTCTTGGGAAAGGGTGCAAGGGTGCAAGGGTGGAAGGGTGGAAGGGTGGAAGGGACGGAACGATAGCGGCCGTGCTCCCCCTTGCACCCTATCACCCCTTCACCCTTCTGCCCTTTCCCCCGTTCAGTCGTCTTTGCCGGCCAGCTGCCGCACCCTCGCCGGGCCGTCTATCTCGTCGATGACGCGGGCGGCGGCCTTCGGCACCAGCGACTTCCAGTCCTTGCCCTCGAGCATCCGCTTGCGGATGACCGTGCCTGAATAACGCGTACGCTTGTAAAGCGGCGTGGTCCGGACCTCGTAGCCCTCCTCCTGGAAGAGGCGCTGGTTGAGCGGGTTGTTGGTGGCCACCGCCGTGAATCGGGGCACGAGCGATTCGACATGCGCCACCCAGCGGCCGTGCTCGTTTATGTCCTCGACGGGCACCACGTAGAAATCGGGGACGCCCTCGTCGCGCAGCGCCTCCGTCGTCATCTCCACGCGCTCGCCGGCCGTGAACGGGTTGTCGGGCGTGTGGCTGTACTGGGCGCTCCCGATGGCCAAGACGACCGATGAGTAGTCCTTGACCATCTTGCGGATGACCAGGATGTGGCCGTTGTGGACCGGCTGGAACCGGCCGACCATGAGCACCCGCCCGCTCACCCGTCCACGTCCCCTTCCTCATCGATGAAGTGCTCTATCTGGTCGCACACCGTCGTGAGGTACTTCTTGCAGCTGCGGCACTTCCGGTCGTCTGAGCCGTCCGGGAGTGCGTCGTTGAACTTGTAGCAGAACTGGTCGTGCGGCTCCTCGTCCTCGCACTGCTCCCCGGGCTTCCCGGGCTGGGCCGGAAGCACCGGGAGGAGGCTGGCCCCGGCCGAGCCCGCATGCTTTTTGGCTGCCATCCCGTTTCACCCCTGCGGCGACGGCAGCCCGCTGGGCGGCCGCTCCACCGTTACGGTCGACTTGGGCATCATGGCTGTCAGTTTCTGGATGAGCTTGTCGCGCTTGGGCCCCGCCGCCAGGGCGTTCCGGAGCACCTCGACGATGTCGTCGACGAAGATGATCTCTATCCGGTCCTTGTACTTGTCGTCGATGAGCACGTCGCGGGCGTTGGCCAGGGGTATCAGCACCTTGGTCATCCCCGCTTCGGCCGCCGCTTCGCACTTGGCGGTGACGGCGCCGACGGGCAGCACCTGCCCGCGCACGCTGAGCGAGCCGGTCATGGCGACCTTCTGCGACACCTCGACCTCCTCCATGGCCGATATGACGGCCGTCGCGACCGATATCGAGGCCGAGTCGCCCTCGACACCCTCGTAGGTGCCTATGAACTGGATGTGGACGTCGTGGTTGGAGATGTCCTCGCCGGTGTATTTTTTGATGATGGCCGAGACGTTTTGCACCGCCTCCTTGGCGATGTCCCCGAGCTTCCCGGTGGCGATTATCTCGCCCTGCGAGCGGGAGCGCGCCGGCGTCATCTCGGCGACTATTGGCAGCACCACGCCGGCATGCTCGCTGACGCCCGATTCTCCGCCGAGCACGCCCAGGCCGTTCACGCGGCCGACCTCGGAGCCCTCGATTAGGTAGTTCTTGTACTCCTTCTTCTTCTCGACGAGCTGGTCGGCGACCTGCTGCTCCAGCGTGCGGGCGATGCGCTTGGCCGCCAGGACGTGGTCGGAGGTCACCAGCGGCGAGCCCTTCTCGCGGGCGATATCTCCGGCGACGCGGACCAGGCCGCCGAGCTCGCGCAGGCGCAATGTCAAATGACCGCGCGTGCCGGCCCTTCTCTGGGCCTCGTGCAGAAGGACCGTTATGGCGCTGCGGTCGAAGTGGGGGATCTTCTTGTCCTTGGCCACTTCCTGCGCCACGAAACGGATGAGCTTCTCGCGGTTGTCCTGCGAGTCCTCCATCGTGTTCTTCATGTAGATCTCGTAGCCGTAGCCGCGGATGCGGCTGCGCAGGGCCGGGTGCATGCCCTCGACCGCGTCCAGGTTCCCGGCCGCCACGAGCACGAAGTCGCAGGGCACCGGCTCGGTCCGCACCATAGCGCCGGAGCTGCGCTCGCTCTGGCCCACCACGGAGAACGCCCTCTCCTGCAGGGCCGTGAGCAGCGACTGCTGGCTCTCGATCTTGAGGATGTTTATCTCGTCGATGAACAGGACGCCCTTGTGGGCCCGGTGTATGGCACCGGCCTCGACGCGCTCGTGCGCCGGGGTCTCGAGCCCTCCGGACTGGAACGGGTCGTGGCGTACGTCGCCAAGCAATGCCCCTGCATGGGAGCCGGTGGCATCGATGAACGGCGGCTTGTCATCCGGCGTGTGGGTGATGAGCAGTTTCGGCACAAATGCGGTTTCCTGTTTCTGGCCCATCCAGCGGAATGCGATGAGCAGCATGGCGGCCGCGCCTATGCCGAAGAAGAGCACCATCGGGTTGATGGCTATCCCGCCGTGGCCGTCCGGAGTGATGGAGAAGAACACGGCAACCACGGCCACCAGGACCACGATGAGCGTCAGGAACTGGTTGCGCTCGTTCTTCTTCTTGAGCGCCTCCAGTTTGTGGGCGGTGACTATCTCCTTGCCCTTGCCGGCCGGGACGGCCCGGACCCTCGGGTTGTTGTTGTCGTCGGCGTTGTTGAAAACGAGTATGTCCTGGAGCTCCTCGCGCGGCAGGACCTCGGCCATGGCGTTGGCGAGCATCGACTTGCCGGTGCCCGGCTCGCCGATGAGCATCACGTGCCTTTTCTGGGCCGCCGCCTTTTTAATGACCTCGACCGCCGGCTCCTGGCCAATTACCTGGTCGACGAGCCTCGGCGGTATCTCTATCTCGGCCGTGGTGAGGAAGGGCTGGTCCCGTACCCACTCGTCCATGGGCTTGAGCCCCTCGCTGGGCTGCTTGCCGGCCACCTTTTTCTCGGCCATTTCCCGTCCAATTGTCTATATAATATCACCTAATAAATATATTTATGCTATTTGTTCGCGACAATCACCAGAATCTGACCCAAATCCGTGATACGAAGGCGCAAGGAGCGGGGCGCATGGCGCAGGGCTGAAGGCTCAAGGCGCAAGGCGCAGGGCGCAAGGCTGAAGGCACAGGGCCCAAGGCGCAAGGTGCAAGGGGACCGGCACCCGTTTCCCCCTTGCGCCATGCGCCTTGCTCCCTGCGCCTTCTTCCCTAGATTCTGCGTAACCTTAAAATCCATCACCGTAATGAGGGGTACGGACAAGTGATGGTAATGGCTAGGTTCTTCAGCATCGAGGACGTGAAGGCGAAGGACATAATGAGCACCGAGGTAGTGACGGCGGAGTCCAGCGAGCCGCTCTCCGAGCTCCTCGGCCACATGAAGAAGAACGAAGTGTACGAGCTCCCGGTGCTCGAGCGCGGCAAGCTCGTCGGCATGGTGAGCTACGACGCGCTCATCAAGCGCAGGCAGTTCCCCCTGAGCTCCGAGGCCCGGACCGTCATGGTCTCAGTGCCGCAGATTGCCGAGGAGGACAGCGTCGCCCACATCGCCGAGGCGCTCCTCTCAAGCAACCTGCGCGCCGTGCCGGTCACCCACCGCTCCAAGATAATCGGGATAGTGTCCCGCGGCGACGTGATACGCAACCTGGTCGATGTCAAAGAGATAGGCGACCTCAAGGTCTCCGACATAATGACCCCGGCGCCCACGACCGTGGGCGAAAAGGACAACATCGAGAAAGCCCGCCAGGCCATGAAATCCCTCGATGAGCGGAGCGTTCCAGTCGTGGACGCCGACGGCCTGCTGGTCGGTGTCATAAACGCCCGGGACATCGTTTCGCTGGTGGAGAACATTCGCCAGAAGAGCAACACGCAGATAGCCGGCCGCCACATCGACCTCAACATCACGATAAACAGCGTCATGACCTCACCGGCGATAACGCTTCCCCCGGAAGCTACGGTGGCCCAGGCCCTGAAATTGATGGCCGACAACCGGGCCTCGACGATAATAATCGCCGAGAAGGACCGGCCCGTGGGCGTACTGGCCCAGACGGACGTTTTGGAGTATCTGACCTCGCTCAAGGAGCGAGAGGGCATGTACCTCAACATAACCGGCCTCGACGACCACGACCCGGACACCTACGACGGTATCTACTCGATAATCGAAAAGGCCATGAAGCGCATCATGAGCTTTGCCGCGCCGCAGGTCCTGACGATGCACATCGCCCGCCACAACACGAAGGGCGACGTCTCCAAGCACTCGATACGCGTCCGGCTCCAGACCAGAAAGGGCCTCTACCTGGCCTCCACCTTCGGCTGGGACGTCTTCTCGGCCACCGACGACGCGATGGGCAAGCTGGAGACCCAGATAAGGCGGGATGCGGACCGGAACAAGACCAAACCGCACAAGAAGGGCATCGTGGACTGAGGAAACGGCGAGCCGGGGAGCCGGCAAGCCGGAACCGCAGACGACCTTCGGTCGTCTAGGCCGAGAGGACCGGAGGTCCTCTACGGAGCCGGTGGGTGAGCCGGCGAGCCGGATAACCGGTAAGCCGGTGACGGCGTTCTCCGGTTTGCCGGCTGTCCGGCTGACCGGCTTTCCCCCCCGGCTCACGGGCTTGCCAGCTGACCGGCTCACCCGTTAGTTTCAAACCGGCCAGTGCTTCTTCAGCCCGCGCACCGCGTCCTCGACGGCGTAGGCGCCGGCGCCCTTCTCGTCGGCGCTCCGGTCGTATTCGTATTTCACTTTCCGGCCCTCGAACGCCGCCACGGTCCCGGCCACGACCTCGGCTAGGGCCTCGACATGGTACCCGCCCTCCAGCGAAAACGACAGGACGCCGCCGCAAAGCTCCCTTGACAGCTCCAGGAGCTCCCTGGCCAGGAGAACGTAGCCCGGCGAGGTAAGGGAAAGGCTCCCCAGCGGGTCCATGTAATGGGCGTCGGCGCCCAGGCTGACCAGTATCGCGTCGGGCCTGTACTTTGCCAGCACCGGCCTCAGGATCCTTTTCGAGAAGAGTTCGAATGTGGCGTCGCCGCTCCCGCCCGGCAATGGCACGCATATGTTGAACCCGAGCCCTTCGCCGTCGCCGAGGTCTTCCGGGTAGCCGGTGCCCGGATAGATGCCGCCCTGGTGCGTCGAAATGTACAACACGTCCTTTCTCGAATAGAATATGTCGTGGGTGCCGTTGCCGTGGTGCAGGTCGAGGTCGACTATCGCCACCCTTTCGACCTTTTCCCTCGATGCCTCGGCCGCCACCGCGACATTGTTGAAATAGCAGAACCCGCCCCCGTGGGTGGCGCCGGCATGGTGGCCCGGTGGCCGGACCAGCGCGAAAGTGGCCTTACCACTTTCCAGGGCCTTTCGCGCCGCGAGCACCGTCCCGCCCGCCGCCAAAAGGGCGATCGAATAGGTCTGCGTGCGCATGTAGGTGTCCGGGTCCATGTAGCCCTCGCCGAAGTTTTTGACGGTCTCGATATACTTGGCGGTATGGACCCTTTTCAGGAGTTTGAGGTCCACCGGCTCCGGCGTCAGCACGTCCTTCCAGAGGCCCTCCTTTTTCAGCCGCGCGACTGTCGCGTCGAGCCGCTCGGGCCTCTCCGGGTGGCCGATGTTCTGTTTGTGCTCGTGGTATCTTGGGTGGTGGACCAATGTCATGACGAACGCAGGGGAGACGTCCGAATCCCGGCTTAAGCTTTCCGAAATCGTTCACGCAACGGGTTATTGCCGGGTTTCAGATGTAGAGCCGGTGCGGGTCCACCTCTTTCCGGAGTATCCGCAGCTCCTCGGCATTCGGCGGCGCGTTCCGGCCGACGTTTGGCGGCACGACCAGATCGAACCCGGTGTTCTGCCGGACCTGTTCCACCGTGACGCCCGGGTTCAGAGAATGCAGGCGCATGCGCCTGCTTTTCCCGTCGAAGTCCATCACGGCGAGGTTGCTCACGACGCGGTAAGGCCCGGAGCCCCTCGGAAGCCCGGCCCTTTCACGGGCGCCGGGCCCGTCGAGGTAGCCGGCCGTGGTCATGAAATCCAGCTTGTTCACGAACTTCTGCGGGTTGTGGTTGGGGACCAGGGCGATGGTCTTCCAGCACAGGGCGCCTATGTCGCAGCCGCCGCCGCTCCCCGGAAGGCGGACCTTCGGCCGGGAGTGCTCTCCGATGACGGTCGTGTTCAGGTTCCCGTACGGATCTATCTGCGCCGCCCCCAGGAAGCCGTACTCGAGGAAACCGCGCTGGGCCGCCTCCATGACCTCGGCCAGGCTCACGGCCGATATCCCGCGCTGGAAGGTCTGCTGGGCGCCGACATTCAGCGGGAGGCAGTCCAGGACCGGGTCCGTCCCGCCGAACTCGAACACAGCCATGAGCCCGGGCGCGTGGTGCTTCTTGGCCAGCGACGCCGCCAGCATCGGCACTCCGGTCCCGATGAACGCCATCTTGCGGTTCTCCATGAGGCGCGCCACGAGGCAGATGAGGAGCTCGGTGCCGGAATAATCGACGGCGGACGGCGTACAGCGGACAGCGTGCAGGGACGGGCGAGCGGGCAGCGTACTGCGTGCAGCGTACGGCTGCCGTCCGCTGTACGCGGTCCGCTGCACGCTGCACGCTCGTTTCCCCGCCATTTCACCGCCCCTTGCACGCGTTGTTCAATTTCCGCATCTGTTTGGCGCCGCCGACAAGTTCGAGGTATTCCTC
>Ga0315291_10001789_pt1 | contig 28444 bp, 25 predicted proteins | sample YL17G12_20_MG_FD_203070 | JGI IMG/M metagenome (GOLD analysis project Ga0315291, IMG submission 203070) | Sediment microbial communities from Yellowstone Lake, YNP, Wyoming, USA - YL17G12_20 | ecosystem: Environmental > Aquatic > Freshwater > Lake > Sediment | place: USA: Wyoming | collected...
ATATGGGAAATTGCCGACTTCATCTAATTACAAAATAATTAAATGAAGATTAAAATGAATATGAAAGACAAGAATTTAGAAATAAAAGAGGCATCAGAAAATGATCTTGATTCTATATTTGAAGTTTATAAAATTTGCGAAGATTTTCTATCATTAGGACCAGAATCAAAAGCATCAAAAAAATGGCTCTATCGGATATGAAAATATCAAAAGAGGAATCTGGTATTTATTGTTGTATATATAAGAATGAAAAAGTTATAGGAATCATAGATTTTATTCCAAAAGGTTATGAATTAGACAATAAAAAAGCTTATATTTCATTAATAATGATAGCACAATCGTATAGAAAAAAAGGCATAGGTAGAAAAGTAATAACCATAATTGAAAACGAAATTATTAAAAATCCGGAAATAAGAGAAATATTGACTTCTGTTCAAGAGAACAATAAGATTGCAATATATTTTTGGGAGAAACTAGGTTATAAAATTATCAGTGATCCAGAACATCGTCCAGATAAAACAACAGTATTTTATATGCAAAAGGAAATTGAAAAAAACAGAGAAACTATGATAAAATGAGTCGCCTTGAAGTTAAAACTTGCCCTTGCCTTCGTATGGCAAAAACGTCGTCTAGGCTGGGAACGTTAGGCAAAATATCCGGAAAGGCGAATTTCAGTGAAAGTTCGTAATATTATAAAATTGATTGAGTGTCCGGTTGCATTAAGTTAATGAAAAAAATCTTAGTCCTTATTCCAGCTTTTAATGCTGAGAAAACTCTTTCTTCTTTAATTGAGCAAATTTCGGCTAATAATATTAAAAAAGAAGACATCTTAGTTGTAGATGATGGCTCTTTTGATTCGACTTATGAGATCGCCTCAAGTTGTGGAGTCAATGTTCTTCAGCATAAAAAAAACAAAGGCAAGGGGGAGGCTTTGAAGACCGGGTTTAAGTATGCCCTAAAAGAGGGGTATTCCGGGGTGATTACTTTAGATGCGGATTTGCAGCATGACCCTGAATTTATTCCGGAATTCATTAAAAAAACAGAATCAGGTGTAAACTCAGATGTACTTATTGGGACCAGGATTATAAATTTAAAAATAATGCCTTTTCCCAGATGGCTGTCTAATAATCTAACTTCCATAATCGTTTCTATTTTAGGAGATACAAAAGTCCGGGATAGCCAATCCGGTTACAGGTATATCTCAACCGAGGTTTTAAAAACTGTCAAACTGAAAACTAAAAAATATGAGCTTGAGTCAGAACTATTGATTAAAGCCGGAAGAATAAAATTCAAAATTGACCCGGTGCCGATAAGTACAATTTATGAAGGAAGCAAAAGTTTCATAAATCCTCTTGTGGATACAGGAAGATTTATTAAATTAATGTGGAAATCCCTGTTCTGGTGAACAGGGAGTGATCAGTTGCCAGTGGTTTTAAATAAAGTGGTCAGTGTACAGTGACCAGTGGTCAGAAAAAACTGATCACTGACTACTCACCACTGATCACTAACCCGTAGGGTATATGATAGCTTTATTAACCAATGACGATGGAATCGAAGCCAAGGGTTTAAAAGCTTTAATAAAAGAGATTTCAAAAATCGCTCAGGTCTGGGTAGTAGCTCCGGACAGGGAGCAGAGTGCTACCAGTCATTCTTTAACTTTAACCCGACCTTTGAGACTTAATAAAATCGAAGAGAAAATCTATTCTATTGATGGAACCCCCACGGATGCGGTGATGATTGCTTTTCATAAGGTCTTAAAGAAAAAGCCAGACATTCTCATTTCCGGCATCAATTCCGGTCCAAATTTAGGAGATGACGTTACCTATTCAGGAACTGTAGCGGCAGCTATAGAAGGAACAATCTTGGGTATACCGTCAATCGCAGTTTCCATCACTGATTATGATTTTGTAAAATTTGATAATCCTGCTAAATTCGTTAAAAAACTGGCTAAGTATGTTCTTAAAAATGGACTGCCTGCAGATACATTTTTGAATGTGAATATACCTCCTCACAAAAGACCACTTAATAAATATAAGATCACACGATTAGGTAGAAGGGTTTATAAAGACGTAGTAGTGGAAAAGATCGACCCGCGCGGGAAAAAATATTTCTGGATAGCTGGGCAGGCAATCGTGTCAGAAGGTGGCAAGGATTCAGATTTCTTAGCCATTGACAAAGGTTATATCTCCATTACTCCTTTGCATCTGGACTGGACAAATTACAAGACGATTGAGGAGATGAAAGGGTGGAAAATGTTTTAGCGTAGTGCGAGGCTTTAGCTTCGCTTGGCGACCTTAAAAGGTCGCACTACGAACTATTTTCGTCGGGCATAAAGCCCGACGCTACAAAACTTAAAACAAAGATTTTACTTGACTTTTGTCCTTAAACATCGTAGATATTTATTGTCAACCATTAGGGCGCGGCTTGGCGCTGACCCGGCTGCAACTGCAGCTTAGAATGTAAGAAGGGCAAAAATCCCTTTTCCATCTGCACGGACTCCGCTCAAAGCACAAACCCTTTTCAAAAAACACCTTAACTCCAAAGGAGGAGTAAGTGAGTAACAACAAGCTATACGTAGGCAACCTGAGCTATATGACTGGTGAGGAGAAGCTCAGAGAAGCTTTCTCAGCCTACGGAACTGTAACCTCCATCACCATAATCGAAGGAAAAGGATTCGGGTTTGTGGAGATGGAATCCGGTGAAGCAGCCCAGACCGCCAAAGAGGCTCTGGATGGGAAAGAACTGGATGGTCGTAACATCAAGGTGGACGAAGCCCGGCCCCGGCCAAAAAGAAGCGGTGGTGGTGGCGGTGGATATGGAGGTGGTGGTGGAAGAGGAGGAGGGGACAGGGATTTTAAAAGAAGACGACCCAGATATTAGCTCTGATAAGAAAAGGGTCGGTCTACCCAGAGTAGATCGACCCTTATATTTTACTGAGAGAACTCTAAAAAAAAGTTGAATCAGGAAAAGTTTTGCTAAGAATTGCAGTTTCTCGATTTATTGAGCAAAGAACAGCCCAATAAATTGGACAACTAAAATCGGTAATCCTGCCTTGCCCACAAGGCGGGATTTTGTAATATCTGGTTTTGTCAAATTGATGAGAGGAAGTCATGCCTTTTTCTAAAGAAAGATGGATGGAAATTGCCCGGGCTAGAGGACTGGAAGAAGTAGAGGTTAAATTAATTGAGAAAGCAGGTAAATGCCCTCACGAGGAAGGGGAGGTTTTCATATATGTTCATCCTAATTGTAGACCCGAAGGACTTTGTGGAGTGGCTGCCATTGCGTTAGAGTCTTTTGTTCAGCGCTGTTCAGCCAGGGTCCCATCCTGGGAGAAGGATGAACCGAATGTCTATCGCATTCACTGTCCTTCAAAGAAAGGTACTATCTGGGGAATAAAAAGGGTAACAAAAAGCCTTACTGAAAAATCATAGATTCTCATTGCTTATCGTTGAACAAGAGACAAACGATAAGCGTAATTTGTTTTTTGAAATACCTGGGTACAATCCATACAAAGCAAAATGGTAATGTTTGAAATTGTGTGTAAATTTTCTGGTTTGACAAAATTTGTTCCCTTCCAACAGTTTTTAAGCCAACAGCAACTCGGTTTTTGATTCTATGACTTGGTTAAGTTTATCACTGATGGAAAAGTGCCGAGCGATGGGTACGACTCTTTCGGTTCTCCTCTCCCACTTTTTGTTAAAATAAACAAATTGGCTTAGAACGATTCTCTTACAGCTTTTGGTATCCTGAAAGTAACCCATTACTTTCAGGCGTCGCCTTACTTCCTTGAAACTTCGCTCAATCACGTTGGTGGTTCGGATGACTTTATGGAACTCAGGTGAAAACGCAAAGAAGGGGATGAGTTTATCAAAGTCCTTCTCCAAACATGCTACTGCCTTAGCTGTCAGTTCACCCCAGTCTTCTCTCCACCGACGAAAAAGTTTAGCTGACATAGTAGAGGTCTGAGCATACATGATCTTAGCCGCCTCGCCAGTGCAGGCTTCCCGATACATTTTAGGACAATACCTGGCGATATTGGGTAGCTTATGTACCCAGCAAAGCTGATGGGGAACTAAGGGATAAACTTCTTCTATGGCTGACCATAAACCAACACAACTATCCATAATCATTAACCCCAGATTATACCCCATCAGACCTCTCACCTTCAAGTTCTCTAAAAATGAACGCCAGGTTCCTGTCCCTTCGGTGTGCGCCAGACGAAAGCTAATCAAACTCCGACTCCCGTCCCGACGAATACCATAGGCTACCAGAAGCTTATATCTTTTTACCTTTAACTCCACCCGAATCTTGACATCTAAACCGTCTAAGAACAAAAATACAAAATCATCATCAATCGGCCTGTTCTCAAAAGCTTTAACCTCCTCGTCCAAAACTTTGGTAACCTGTGAGACATAACTGGCTGATACCCCCTCTCCACATAAACAGTCCAGTATATCCCTGACCTTGCGTGTCGAGACCCCTCTGAAAAACATAGCCCTAATCCCCTCATCCACTACTCGCTGAACCCGCTTATACCGCTCAAAACATTCCGGCTGATACTCCCCAACCCTATCCCGGGGAACTTCCAAATCAATCGGACCAACCGAAGTTAAAAGAGTACGTGCCCTATACCCATTCCGATAACCCTCTCGCACTGGCGTCCGCTCATATCTACGAGCACTTATATGCTCATACAAGTCTAATGCCATGATCTCCTCAAAGGTCTGCTTCACTAAATACCTGCACCCCGCATTAAGATGAACCTCAAACATATTCTTGACTTCCTTTAAGTCTATCACTAAATTGGGCTTCGAAAAGTCAAGTTGCTTTACCGACATTAGGTGTCTCCTTCCTTTTTAAAGTTTTCTTCTATCACGGAAAGGATACACCTTTTGTCTTTCCTAAGCAACCAAATCTACACACAAATGTTTACATTACCGCTTTATACCAGAGTGACTTTCTACTTATGGTCTTCAATAAAAAAATCCCCCCTCGAAAGGGGGGATTTTATAATTTCAATGGGAGTGGTGGAGGGGGGATGCCCCGAATCCATCGGGGTGGCTGGGTTTTAGTATACCAGCACTCACCACTCCCAAGTCCTTAGTAATATCACTCGACCTTTATAAATTATATGCAACTTATATGCCGAACCGTTTCACTTGCTAAAGTATTAGTTTAAGTCAAGGGATTGTCTTTATCCTCAACTTTATATGGATGATATAAACATCTATTGATTATAGAGTTAATATATCCAAGGTTAATTATTAATTTAGATATTGTAGATTTTTTGAAAACCAGTTATTTTTGGTAAAGCCAGAATATAAACACTATTTTATGCAAGTAAATTCATACATTTTGCAACTATTTTAACAAAAAATATGGGGTGTATTTATCATATACCCCTAAGAGTTTTTCGTTGCAACAACAACCCTTTGTGGGGCAGGAGTTAAACTCCTGCCCCAGCTATTAGAGACATTATAAGTTAACGGTTAGTGTTGACCTTGTAAATAACGCCCCAAATTCTGGAATCATAAGGGTGGGAAGTATCCCCGTATATCGAATTATATTTAATTACGTCAATTGCCGCATGTCTTATCACAAAATCACAGGTATCTACCAGACACTCACCTATAACCCAGGTGCCGGTGAAGGTCCCATCTCCACTATTGTAAAAAGGCTGCCGGTGAGGTTTGCAATTATAATAGTGACAGGGTAGTCTATGCAAATAGACTAAATCTGTGGGGTCTCCGGTAGTAACAGTCAGAGTTACTGAATCTCCAGCCTGAAAGGTCAGTATACTGTCTCTGGGGGTAATCCCGGTAATATAATCTTCGGTAAATATCTGGTCGTATCCAGGAGAGAGAAGATGAACCGAATTTATTTGTCGGGTGTTGTTCGGAAATGAGTGCACCAGAAGTCCTGAAATCCCCATCAATCTCCAGCCACGATGTGTATCTTCATTGGTTCCTCTTTTTTCAAAATAAGCCCTCTTTATGGCTTCGTCCGTTAAAGGTTTGACTGTCCGAATTAAAGTATCTGAGCTGTCGCAACCTATAATAACCAGTCGTCCATAAAGAGTGTCAATTACCGTAACAAAAGCATAAGGATAAAGATGAGTTGAATCTGCTGGATAAATAGAAACGTTTATGATTCTGGTTACGCTGTTTATTTTCCTCCACCAGAATTTGACTGAATCCACGACTGCTAATTTGGGAGTACCTAAAGAATCTGGGTCAATTATCTCTTTAGGAAAGGTGGTTGAATCTTCTGCTACCAATCTTAGAATAGCATCCTTATCTAAATTTGTAGTTGGGCTGGTTGATTTCTTACATGCAGAGATAGATAAAATCATTAATCCTAAGATCATCCCTCCAATTATCCATTTCACTTTACTTCCTTTCATTTATGACCTCCTTTGGGTTAATATTCTATGGTCTAAAAAATCTTTTTTGATATCACCTCCCTTTAAGTTGTCTTTATATATTGTTAGACCTGGAAAGGTATTAAAAGGTTTAATTTTTTCTTATTATTAAAATCGGTAGTAGATAAATGAAAATTTAAGACAATTTCTGAATTATTCTGAATTGAGTTCAGTTATGTAAAGTCAAGCTTAATACAAGATGGTAATGTTTGAATCTGTGCTTAAATTTTTAGACTACCAATTTTTTCATTAAAAAATAGTTGGCTAAAGTTTATTTTTAAGTTATATTTGGCTTAAAGAGACTATTTCTAATTTTTCAGTCTATAATTCGCCACAGGCGGATACGACCTATAGGGAAGGAGAAAAGTATGAACAATATCAAGATCATAGCAAATCCGGATGTAGCTAAGGTGACTTTTCATTCTGTGCCGGATAAGCCCGGGATAGCAGCTGAGATCTTCGGGTTTTTGGGTGAATTAGGTTTTAATGTTGAGCTGGTGGTTTCCACTCCAACTGAAAAGGGGAAGAGTGACATCTCTTTTGTAATTGCCCGAAAAGAAATTTTATCCCTTTTAGGAGTGTTAAGTAACTTGAAGAACAAAGTTCGTACAGAGGAAATCACTCATGATGACAAGATCGCCTTGATCTCGATTACCGGACACGGTTTCTCAGCCCAGCCAGGGATTGCCGGTCGGGTTTTCAAATCTTTATCAAAGGCTGGAATAAATTTAGAGACGGTTTCTACCTCTTTACATGCTATTACCTGCGTGATAAGAGAAGAGGTTTTGCCTGAGGCTCAAAAGGTATTGGATGAGGAGTTTAAAACAGAATAAAAAAGTTTAAGGGTTAAAGGGTCCCAGGGAAAAGAAGAATATAAAGTCGCGTAGGGGTGGAGCTTGTCTCCACCCCTAAACAATTGAGAAATAAGTTTAGGAAAACAGTATAAGTATGAAGATTGAGAAAGATTTTAAGAATAAAAAAATACTTCTACTTCAAGCTGATATTACAGATTTAGAAACAGATGCCATTGTGAATGCAGCAAACGATCATTTATGGATGGGTTCTGGTGTGGCTGGAGCGATAAAAGCAAAAGGCGGAGATGAAATTGAGGAAAAGGCAATGTCAAAGGGACCAGCTAAAATTGGCGAGGCAATTGTAACTACTGCTGGAAAGTTAAAAGCTAAATATGTAATACACGCAGTTGTAATGGGTCAGGATTTACAAACGAAGGAGAATTATATTAGAGATGCTACCTGGAATAGCCTGAAGAGAGCTGAGGAGCTGAAATTAAGTTCAATCGCTTTCCCTGCCCTTGGAACAGGAGTTGGCGGGTTTCCTGTAGATAGGTGTGCGGAAATGATGATAAATACAGTAAGAGAATATTTGAGAACTACAGAGTTGATTAAAGAACTTACTTTTGTTTTGTTCGACGAAAAGACATTCTATACTTTTTTAGAAAAATGGGATGAAGTTGAATACAATATAAAAGATTTAGAGTTTATTGATAACTTCATTCATTTTAATGCCTTCTATCGACATACTATAATGGACTGGTTATTGAGACAATATGACCAAGGAGAAGAAGGTGATAGAATCGCTTTCTGTGCAGAGATATACTCGCTTTTTATAGCTATGACTGAGGATATTGGGAAGATAATCATTGCTATGATGAACAAAAAATATTATCCAAAATATTCTTTGTTTTATTACTACTGTAATGATATCAAATCGAAAGATTGGCAAAAAGTTTATGATATCCTTAAAACAGACAGCTTAGATGAACGATTGGCAAATATAAACCTACCTAAAATGGCAGAGCTTAAAGATACCCCTAATTACGAGAGGTTGTTAAAAAAGGAAGATCATTTTCAAGATCAAATAGATAAAGCTTTAAAATGCCTTTCAGCAATTTTAGTTTTAAGGAGGCCTAAATTATTCAGAGAAGCCTATAATTCAATCAAACATGGCTTGAAATTCATAGTTTGGAAAGATACACATGAGTTTTTCTTTATAAACAAATCAATAAATCTAAATGAAAGCGAGATTTTGGCTAAGGGGTCTAAATTAAAATTAACAAAAGAAAATAGTAAGATGATTCTTGAAGAAGCTAAAAATGTAGAATTGAGTTTTGGTGTTATATTAGGTTGGTATTATCTCCTGAAATTTAAGGTTAATGATGAAACAATAAATAATATTTTTAATGGTTGTTTAGCATGTTTTGACAGAGATTTTTCCTTTAATGGAGGCTTTAAGTAGAAAAGCTACTATACTTAGGTAGGAGTTACGCTGAAGCTCATAAAGAGGTAGGGGCACGTTGCAACGTGCCCCTACGATTTTTGCGACCATGAAAGGATCGCACTACGCTACGTTATGCATCAGCCTCAAGGTCAAATTCGACAAGTGGATGCACTCCGGTGTAATTGCGAAAAGATGCGGACTAAGGTGAGCACATCCTGACGGTTATGCTCCACTATCGGTTTTAAAAGCCCGTAGTTTTTAGTCTTAAGATAATCAGAATAGAATTCTGGCACCAAGGAGCTGGGCAGGTCAGTTTCCCTTTTATTTTTTAAAATATTTCTTTCGATGGTATCCAGACAAAAATCCGGCAGCTGGTTTTTCCAGACTCTTCTGGAAAAATGTAATAAATCGAAATGGTCCTTTTGCAGGTCAGGTCTTATCCCGTAATACCTCATCCTACCTTCTAAAAAAGGAAGATCAAAGGCTTTGCCATTAAAGCTGACTATAGATTTTGATTTTATAAGATATTCGGAAAAAGCTTTAAGAACTGCTATCTCCTCCTTTACCTCTAAAGCTAAAAATTGATGTAATCTGATCTTTTTGTCTTGCTCAATGGTTGCAATTCCGATTAAGATGACTAAATTACCGCTAAATAAACCCAGGGTTTCTATATCTAAAAAGATAAAATCTTTCCAGGGATAAAAAGAGGATAAGCTTAAGATCAAAGGATGAGATTTAGGCAAACGAGAGGATAATACCTGATGGAGTTTTGATCTATCTTCTTCGGAGATAATTTGCAGAAGAGACTCTGCTTCCTTTCCCCAGCGAGGATGTGAGATTAAATCTTCAAGGGTCTGGTAACCTGCCTTTCTAAGCTGATTTTCTCTGAACTCCCTTATGCCAGGCAGAAGAGAAAAAAAGGAGAGCATGGATTTTTCAAGTGTCTCTGCATCTGGCTTGAAACATTCCTCCTCGAATTCTTCGAAAAGATAATAAAAGGTGCCATACTCATTTGAAATTCTTTCTCCTGGTATAACTTTATTCAGAGGAGAATCTGTGTATCTTTCTACTAATTCCCCTTTCAGTTCCTGAGCCCGGTTATATTCATACCAGGTAAGTTTGGGTGCAAAACCAGTGGCAGCTTTTTGCCTTTCTCCTGCAGATTCGGAAAGCTCTTTCTCTTTTGCTTCCGTCTCTAACTTGCCTAATTTCTGGCTGAATCTCTGGATGATTTTATCGTACCGTGACATTTTGTTACCTCATAAGTTAATCATTATAATAATATGGTTTTTTAGAAAATACAAACGAATTTTGATTCTCGATTCGCAGTTAGCTATTTGGTATTCGATAGTTATCTTTTACATTCCGTTTTCTTTAGATAAAAAGAGCTTGACAAATAACGTTATAAGATATATTTAACTTGAAAAATTATAGTTTCCATAAAGGAGGAAACGGATGAAAAGAAGCTCGAAAGTTTTCTGGGGGATAATTCTGGGGTTATCCAGCATACTTTTTTTATCCTGTGCTAAAAAAGAGGATGTGATTATCTTAGGTGAATTTGGTTCTTTAACCGGGGGGACTGCGACCTTTGGCAAATCTACCCAGAAAGGGATAGAGATGGCTCTGGAAGAGATAAATAAGGCAGGAGGAATAGAGGGTAAATTGATTAGAATTATTGTGGAAGATGACCAGTCCAAACCAGAAGAAGCTGCTACAGTTGTTAAAAAGTTAGTTACTCAGGATAAAGTCCTCATCGTTTTGGGTGAGGTGGCTTCTTCCAGAAGCTTAGCTGGTGCCCCTATTTGCCAGGAAGGTAAAGTCCCTATGATCACTCCCTCCTCTACCAATCCCAAGGTAACCCAGGTGGGCGATTATATCTTTAGAGTTTGTTTTCTAGATCCTTTTCAGGGTGAAGTTATGGCTAAGTTCGCTCGGAATACTCTGAAGGTGAATAAAGCTGTAATCTTGAAAGACATAAAAAACGATTATAGCGTGGGTCTGGCACAGTTTTTTGCAGAGATCTTTAAAAACTTAGGTGGAGCGATTATTTCTGAGGAATCTTACTCTGAGGGGGATATTGAGTTTAGAGCTCAGTTAACCGCACTTAAAGCCAAAAATCCGGAGGTTATCTTCATTCCAGGATATTATACCGAGGTAGGTTTAATTGCTCGCCAGGCAAGGGATTTAGGTATAAACGTTTCCCTGATTGGTGGAGATGGTTGGGATTCACCACGTTTAATCGAAATAGGAGGAAAAGCTTTAGAGAATACCTATTATAGCAATCATTATGCCCCGGAAGATCCAAGGCCTGAGGTGCAGAAGTTCATCTCAGATTTTAAAGCTAAATATAATGAGATACCGGATGCAATGGCACCTTTAGGTTATGATGCGACCCGAATAGCCTTTGATGCTATAAAAAGATCAGGGATTTTGGAGGAGAAGAATATTAAAGAGTCTTATACTGAGAATCCAAAAGCTAAATCTTTAATGGACGCAGTTAACACCGAGCGAAATCGGGAACGGGTTAGAGATGCTATAGCCCAGACCAGGGATTTCCCGGGAGTAACGGGAGTTATCACCATCGACCAGAATCGTAATGCCAAGAAATCGGCAGTGGTCCTTAAATACGAAGATGGAAAATATAAATATGTGGAGACGATAAATCCGTAAGGAAAAGAAAAAAGGAAGATGGAAGAAGAAAGAAGGAAGATGATAAAAGAAAAATAAAATAAAAGAAGTGAGAAGAAAGATTTAAAAAATAAATGAAATACAAACGTTTTGAGGATCTGCCGGTATGGCAAAAAGCGAAAAATCTGGCAATACAGATATATAAAACTACTCAGCAGGGTAAATTTAGTAGGGATTACTCTTTTGCTGGACAAATCAGAAGGTCTTCAATTTCTATTCCCTGCAATATTGCAGAAGGTTTTGAAAGGGGTTCCAGAAAAGAATTTATTCAATTCTTATATATTGCTAAAGCTTCAGCTGGAGAGTTGAGAAGTCAGTTGCTAATTACCCCTGATTTAGTATATCTGGAAAAGAAAATATCAAATGATTTGAGGTCTGAAGTAATTCAGACCTCTGAACAGTTAGGTGCTCTAATCTTAGCCTTAAAAAGGAAAGTCAACAAATAATATTCCTTTTTCAATTTTCCATCTTCCTTATATTTTGACATGTCTGAATTTCTACAACAGTTGATTAACGGGGTTGCCTGGGGCTCGATTTATGCTTTAATAGCCCTGGGTTATACTATGGTTTACGGGGTCTTAAGGCTGATAAATTTTGCGCACGGGGATATATATATGGTGGGGGCTTTTGCTGGATATTATGTGGTTAGGTGGCTAAAGGTATCTGAAGGGCTTACCCTTACAGGTGTGGTGGGGGTGTTTTTGTTCTCTATGTTAGCCTGTTCTCTTTTAGGATTTGTGATCGAAAGATGTGCCTATAAACCCTTGAGAAAGGCTCCCCGTTTAACTGCTCTTATCACCGCCATCGGCGTGTCTTTGTTTTTAGAGAATGCTGGTCAGCTTATCTTTGGTGCTGACCCGAAGTTCTTTCCACAAATTATTGTTAAAAAAGATCTTATCTCCAGTGGTGGAGTAATCTTGACCAATCAACAGGTGATCGTCTTAGGAATTTCTCTGTTTTTAATGGCATCGCTCCAGCTTTTTGTTCAGAAGACAAAAACCGGCAAGGCCATGCGAGCCGTTTCCTTCAACCGGGAGGCTGCTTCGCTGATGGGGATTTCTATCGACAGAATTATCTCAATAACCTTTATTATCGGTTCAGCTTTAGCTGCTGCCGCTGGAATACTGGTAGCTCTAACTAACCCCAAGATAGAGCCATTGATGGGGATAATGCCAGGGATAAAAGCTTTTGTTGCCGCAGTCTTAGGTGGCATAGGTAATATCCCCGGTGCAATGTTAGGTGGGATGATAATGGGTATCGCTGAGGTGATGGTGGTCGGGTATTTATCCTCCACCTACAGAGATGCTATCGCCTTCGCTATTCTCATCTTGATATTATTGTTCAAGCCCTCTGGTCTAATGGGTGGTTTCAAAGGAGAGAAAGTGTAATTCGCCTATAGCGAAATAACAAATTACAAATGTCAAATAGCGAATGTAGAATGTAGCGTCGGGCTTTATGCCCGACGAGGGAAAAGGGAAATAGAAGAAAGAATAATAATGGAGATAAACTGGAGTGCATCAGTTTAGTGTGGATGTCTGGTCCCCTGACCCGACAGAAAAAATTGGAACTGGATTGGTAAATTTTTAACGTGTTAACTTGCCAAGTCAGGGGTCCTGGCAAGCACTGTAAAATGAAAAAAATAACTAATGACGAATATCGGATAAAGGATACAGAAAAAGGAAAATGAAAAAAGGAAGAATCTCGTAGGGGCGACCCTTGTGGTCGCCCGTGGGGAGTGGATGGGGAAATGTGAGAAAGCGAATGTCAAACAGCAAATTATGCAACTTAAAAAAATCATCTTCATAATTCTGGTTTTAGGGTTTCTCCTTCTGGTGAACTATTATCTCCCCTCGCGGATGAACCCTTATCTTTTTCAGATATTAATCCTCATAGGTATAAATATCATGCTGGCGGTAAGTCTGAACTTGATAAATGGTTTTACCGGACAATTCTCCATCGGGCATGCTGGTTTTATGGCTATTGGTGGATATACTTCAGCTTTTCTGACCTACTATTTTGGAGCAAATTTGATCCAGAGTTTAAGCTCAGTTCTTTTTTTCCCCTGGCTGGCAAAATCGATAATCTTTGTTTTTGCTCTTATCTCAGGAGGACTTTTGGCAGCCCTGGCAGGTTTGGTTGTAGGGATTCCTTCATTAAGATTAAAAGGAGATTATTTAGCTATAGCTACCTTAGGTTTTGGAGAGATCATCCGGGTTTTAATCCTGAATATAGATGCAGTTGGTGGTGCCAGAGGGTTTGCGGATATTCCGGGGTATACTAACCTTTTCTGGGTTTTGTTTTTTATGCTTCTTACTATCATAGTAGTCAGAAATCTGGTCTATTCCACTCACGGACGGGCATTCCTTTCAGTTAGAGAAGATGAAGTAGCAGCAGAGGCTATGGGGATTAATACTACTTATTATAAAATATATGCTTTTATAATCGGTGCGTTTTTTGCCGGGATTGCTGGCGGTCTTTTCGGGCATTATCTGATGTATCTGCATACTAATAGCTTCACCTTTATGAAATCGATAGAGGTGATTATAATGGTGGTTTTAGGTGGGATGGGCAGTATTACCGGCTCAATACTGGCAGCAATTATTATGACCATATTGCCTGAGTTTTTAAGGATAGTTAAAGACTATCGGATGGTGATTTATTCCCTTACATTAATAATTCTAATGTTGACGCGACCACAGGGTATATTTGGAGTGGAAGAGTTCAGTTTGAGAAAGATTAGAAATTTATTTGTTAGAAAAGAACAAATAATAAAATGACAAATAAAAAGGTTCAAAGGCTTAATCCGCCATTTGATGTGGCTGGAAATTTTTCCGAAGGGCTGACAGGAGTAAAGCTTGGCGATGATTGGGGATTTATTGATAAAACTGGAAAGATGGTTTGGAAGAGTAAGAAATAATAAAACAATAACGAATGACGGATATCGAATTAAAAACGTAGGGCAAGAAGTTGTAGCGTTGGGTTTTATACCTGACGAAAGAAGAGTTGGATAAAAGTATTTTGTTTTCGTAGTGCGACCCTTTCAGGGTCGCCAGGAGGAAGATAGAACGTAGGGCAAGGCTTCAGCCTTGCTAAAATAACTTTAGTGAGGACACCAGCGAAGAGCTGAAAAACAATACAAGCAAACCTGAAGGTTTGTCCTACGAAAAATAAAAAACTGAACGATTAACGATTAATGTTCATGTTATTATGCCAATACTTGAGATAAAAAACTGCTCAATGCATTTCGGGGGGTTAAAAGCGGTTGACAAATTAGACCTCTTCTTGGAAAAAGGAGAGCTGGTCGGATTAATAGGACCGAATGGTGCTGGTAAAACCACCCTTTTCAATCTGATTACCGGAGTCTATAATCCCACTTTGGGTGAGATAATTTTCCAGAATAAAAAGTTAAATGGGAAAAAGCCCTATCAGATAACCTCCTACGGGGTGGGAAGGACTTTCCAGAATATCAGGCTATTCAGTAATCTTACAGTTTTAGATAATGTGAAGACTGCCTGCCATTTGCATTCCAAGGAAGGGATGTGGAGTTCAGTTACCCGAAGTAAAAGATTTTTTGAGGAAGAAGAGGGGCTGACCAAAAGGTCTTTGGCTCTTTTGAAGACTTTCGGATTAGATTTTCTCAAGGATGAAAAGGCGATGAATCTGCCCTACGGTCAACAGAGAAGATTGGAAATTGCACGAGCTCTGGCAACTGAGCCCAAGCTTTTGCTTTTAGATGAGCCAACCGCCGGGATGAATCCTCAAGAGAGCCAAGTTTTGATGGAATTGATAAAAAAAAATCAGAAAGAATTTCGATCTGACTATACTTCTGATAGAGCATGATATGAGGGTGGTGATGGGTTGCTGTGAGCAGATTGCGGTTTTAGATTACGGAGTCAAGATCGCTGAAGGTCCACCGGAGAAGATAAAAAAAGACCCGAAGGTGATCGAGGCGTATTTGGGAGAAGAGATGGTATAAAAGTTAAAGGAGAATAGAAGAAGGAAGAAAAGAAACTGTCATTGCGAGGAGTCCATTTGGATGACAAAGCAATCTGCCCGGAGTAAACGGATTGCTTCGCTCCTTTCAGTCGCTCGCAAAGACATTCTTAATTGTTTTTGCGAGGAGTCTCGCCGCAGGCTGACGACGAAGCAATCTGCTTAGAATAAACTTGTTCTTTGGATTATTTCAGTTGTTCGCAATAACACTTATAGTGCTAAAATGAATAAGCAATATTATGTGTATTTCATGACAAACAAGAATAACACAGTCATTTATACAGGTGTAACCAGTGATTTAAAGAAAAGAGTCTATGAACATAAGGCGAAATTAGTAAAGGGATTCACAAAAAGATATAACCTTGATAAATTGGTTTATTATGAAGTGTTTGATGACCCATATAATGCTATTTCGAGGGAAAAGCAGATTAAAGGCGGTTCAAGGCAAAGAAAGATTGATTTGATTAATAATATGAATAAAGAATGGAAGGATTTATATGAAGGATTATAAGAGCTGATAAAGGTCGAAGGATTGCTTCGCTCCTTTCAGTCGCTCGCAAAGACATTTTTATTTGTCATTGCGAGGAGTTCCGCTTTTGGCGGAACAACGACGAAGCAATCTGACCAAAGTAAACGGATTGCTTCGCCTTTGGCTCGCAATGACTCTTTAAGGTTACTTATGATTGAAGATTCAAAATTATTAGAGATCGATTCGCTGAATGTTTATTACGGGGCTATTCATGCTTTAAAAGGGGTATCCTTTTATATTAAAAAAGGTGAAATCGTAACCCTGATAGGGGCGAATGGTGCTGGCAAATCGACCACTATCAATACTATTTCAGGTCTTCTGAAACCTAAAAAAGGCACGATTACTTTTGAAGGGAAAAGGCTGGATAGACTTTTCCCACACAAGATCGTAGAGTCTGGTATTTCTCAAGCACCTGAAGGGAGAAAGATCTTCCCTAACCTTTCAACCTTAGAGAATTTAGAATTGGGAGCTTATTGCAGGAGGGATAAAGAAGGAATTAAAAAAGACTTAGATAGAGTATTTACCCTTTTCCCCAAACTTAAAGAAAGGATAAAACAAAGTGCAGGCACATTAAGCGGAGGAGAACAGCAGATGCTCTCCATTGGCAGAGCTTTGATGTCCCATCCAAAACTTATGCTTTTAGATGAGCCTTCCCTCGGTTTAGCCCCTATCCTGGTCAAATCGATTTTCAACACTATATTAGAGATCAATCGACATGGAACCACTATCCTTTTGGTTGAGCAAAATGCTCATATGGCTCTGCAAATTGCTCAACGTGGATATGTTTTAGAGACTGGCAGGATCGTTTTAGAAGATACCGCTGTGAATCTTTTAAATAATCAGCAGGTTAAAGAAGCGTATCTGGGAGGGAAATAAAAAAGTTTAAACGTTTAAGGGTTCAAAGTTCAAAAGTAGAAAAACAAAGGAAAAAATAAGACGTGAGATGTAAGAAGTAAGACGACTGTGACGTCCCGCCTTCGGTGGGACGAAGGAATGTTTCCGGGCTTGATGAATCGAATCCCTTACACAAGCGACCCTGAAAGGTCGCACTACGTTTTTATTCAACATTCGTCTGAGGGACGAGTATAAACGAGATCATCGAGCAGTTGAAAAAATAAAAATGATATAGAAACCGGAGTGCATCAGCTTGTCGAATTTGACCTTGAGGCTGATGCTCAAATAGACAAAAGCAAGCTTTTCACTCCAGTACAAAAAGCAAGAGCAAGCTCTTGCACTCCTGAGAAATAATGAACGAGATCATCGAAGGGCTGAAAAAATATAAGTGGTACCGAGAGCAGATCGTCCATCTTAAAGTCATTCAAGCAAAGGCAGGGGAATATGGTGAGGTTTCTCCTCCTCTATCTCCTTCTTTACAGAACTATCTTACTTCCAAAGGGATTAAGAGATTATACTCTCATCAGACTGAAAGTATAAAGAAGATCAGGGAAGGAATAAATTTAATCATTACCACTGGAACTGCCTCAGGAAAAACACTTTGTTTCAATCTTCCGATCTTGGAAAGATTAGAAAAAGATAAAGGAGCTACTGCTATATATCTTTATCCACTTAAAGCACTGACTAATGACCAGTTGAAAGTTTTAAAGGAAATGACGCGTTTTCTTGAAACTAAGTTAGAGCCTGCTATCTATGATGGAGATACCCCTAAGGAGAGAAGAGCTTCTATCCGTGAAAAATCCAGGATTATACTTTCCAACCCTTATGAGCTTCATCAGGTTCTTCCCTATCATTATAAATGGGAGAACTTCTTGAAAAACCTGAAATTCGTGGTCATAGATGAGGCACACCGGTATAAAGGGGTCTTGGGTTCAAATTTTGCCCTTTTGATCCGCAGGTTCCTTTCGGTGTGCGAAGTCTATGGTTCTTCTCCGCAATTTATTCTTTCCTCTGCTTCAATCGCTAATCCAGTAGAGTTCGCAGAAAAATTAACTTCCAAAGGTTTTGAGGTGATAGAAAAAGATGGCTCACCCCGGGGAAGAAGATTTTTCTTATTCTGGAACCCATCTAAATATAAAGAAAGGTCGGTTCACGTTCAGACCAAAGACCTTTTGGTCCACTCGGTTAAAAACAATCTTCAGACTTTATGCTTTGTAGTCTCCCGAAGGCTTTCTGAGCTTATCTCTTTCTGGATAAAAAATGAAGAACCAAAGCTGAAAATTTCCTCCTACCGGGCCGGGTATCTCCCTTTAGAAAGAAGAGAGATCGAAAGGAAATTAAGACTGAAAGAATTGGAAGGGGTGGTCTCGACCACAGCTTTGGAATTAGGAATAGATATAGGCGGGCTGGATTGTGTTATCATCTCAGGGTATCCGGGAACAGTTGCCACTTTCTTTCAACAAGCAGGTAGAGCAGGAAGGAAGACTCAGGATTCTCTGGTTATCTTCGTCGGGTTTGAAGATGCCTTAGACCAGTATCTCCTGAAACATCCGCAAGTTTTATTATCCGGGAATTTTGAAAATGCGGTAATCGACCTGTCCAATCCCTATATTTTGAGCGGGCATCTTTTGTGTGCTGCATCAGAGCTTCCCATAAAAAAAGATAATTATCAATCCTTAGGACCAATAATCAGAGAGATATTAGAATCTCTTCAAAAAGAAAATTTGGTCCGGGAGACTCCTGAGGGTTATATCTATTGCGGAAAAGAAAGACCACAACAGGTTGTCTCATTAGACAGTATCTCCAGCCAGCAGGTGAAGGTGGTCTGTGAAGACCAGATTCTGGAGACCCTGGATTTACAAAGGGCTTATGCGGCAGCTCATACGGGTGCAGTTTTGATTCATCAAGGTGAAAGCTATATTGTGGAGGAATTGGATTTAAAGAATCTGAAAGCTAAGGTAAAGAAGGAAGAGGTTGACTATTTTACGGAGAGCATAGATATAGATGAGGTGAAGATAATAGAAGAGGAGGAAAGGAAAGTTTTCCGGGATTTCAGTTTATTTCTGGGTAAGGTAGAGGTTCAGGATAAATATATTGGATATAAGATCAAAAAATACGAACAGGTGATCAACTTTGTTCAATTAGACTTACCTCTGGTTATTTTCCAAACGATGGGGCTGTGGTTTGATTTGCCAGTTCATTTACGAAACGAGTGTGAATTCAGGGGTCTGGATTTTACCGGAGGTATGCATGCGGTTGAGCATGCGATGATTTCCATATCTCCTCTGTTGGCTATGTGCGACCGCAGGGATTTAGGTGGAGTTTCTTATCCATTTTATCCTGAAACGGGCAAGGCATTGATCTTCATCTACGATGCGTATGAGGGCGGCATAGGCATCTCAGAGAAATTGTTTGAAACCTTCAAAGCTTTAGTGCAGATGACCCATAATCTGATCAAAGATTGCGAATGCGAGGAAGGCTGCCCGGCCTGTATTTTATCTTCTAAATGCGGTAATAATAACCGCCCGATGGATAAAGAAGCAGCCCTTTATATTCTGGAGAATATGCTTAAGAACATATCGAATGTCGAATAGCGAATGACGTATAAAGAAGAAGAAAGATGAAGAAAATCGTTCATCGTCTAGGCTGAAGTTTATGAATGAAATAAAAAATTACTATCCGGTTCTTGTCCTTCTACTTTTGTGCGCATTATTATACATTGTGGGAATCAACTCCATCTCGATAACAGATCCAGATGAAGCTTTTTATGCTGAGACGGCCGGGGAAATGCTTTCTCACCAAAGTTTTCTTACTCCGCTTATCTTTGAAAAGCCTCAGTTTGAAAAACCTCCTTTGTTTTACTGGCTGCTCATACTCTCATTTAAGCTCTTTGGGATAAGCACATTCTCAGTCAGGTTAGTCCCGGCATTTTTCGGGATAATCGGGGTTTTGGGCACATATCTTTTCATGAAAAAAATATTCGACGAGAGGATCTCATTTTATTCCTCTTTAATTCTGGCGACGAACTTTTTAGTTTTTGTCTCCTCCCGTATGGCGCTAACCGATATAGTCTTTTCTGTATTTGTAGCATTCAGTCTTTACAGTTTTTACATCTGGCATAAATTAAAAAGAAGTAATTACCTGATTGCGTTTGCGATATTTTCCTCTTTGGCGGTTTTAACCAAAGGCCCTTTAGGAATTGTGATTCCCGTGCTTGTGGCTGTTTTGTTTTTAATCTTAACAAAAGATTCCGCTGGTTTAAAGAATTTTATGTTTAATAAATGGTGGCTGGTGTTTTTAGGGATAAGCCTTCCCTGGTATATCTATGCCTCTTTGAAATTTGGCAAAGAATTTTTATGGGAATTTTTTGTACACGACCATTGGCACAGGATTCTTTATGCCGAGCATAAGAATTTTGATAAATGGTACTTTTACCCCTCGGTAATTTTAACAGGGATGTTTCCCTGGACTTTTTATTTTTTACGGTCGGGGGTAAATTTCAAGAAATACAAAAGCGTTTACCTGTTTCTTTTTTCCTGGATACTGGTGGTATTTTCTGTTTTCAGCCTGGCTCACTCTAAACTGGCAAGTTATATAGTTCCTTTAGCTCCTGCCCTGGCAGTGATTTTAGGTATCTCTTTAGCTTCTTTAGAAGGAAAATCCAAGAGGACGGTTCTCATAGGGGTTTTGGATATAATTTTGGGGATCAGCTTATTTTTTTCTCTCGGTTTTCTTAAAAGAGATTACCCCGATTTATATTTACAGGGATTCATAATTTCTGGCGTATTTTCCTGCTTTCTCATAATAGCAGGCATATTTCTGATTTTAAATAAATTTAAACCGGCGATAATTTTGAATGTATCAGGATTTACGTTATTTATTTTAATCGCAGACTTCATTATGCCTAATAAATTAGAAATTGCCTTTACAAACAGAGATCTGGTAAAAATAGTTTCCGAATATAATTATTTTAATCAACCTATAGTGTGTGATAAAATGTATGTAAGAGGAGCATATTTTTATACTCACAATCCGGTCCTGGTAATAGATAAAAATAAAAATCCTTTCTGGAGCAGACATCCCCTGGAAGTATTATCCAGGGATGAAGAGATTTTAAATTATTTTGAAGATAAAGATTCGGTTTTATGCGTGATAAAAAGTAGTGATTTAGAACGTCTTAACCGGGTATTCTCTGATAAAAGAGTAAATAAAATTATCTCCAATGGTTTAGATAGATTGGTAGTGTTGAGTCAGAAATCCTATCCCTGATTGTGTGGTTTTTCGATGCCTAAATCGAGTAGTTGAAATCAGGGTTGGGAGTTTCTCTAAATATTCTAACAAAATGACACTGGAGTACAAACCTTCTGGCTTGCCAAAGTTAAAAGTAAAGCTTTACGATTCATTTTTTTCAAAAATTAAAAAATACTTGACAATCTCCTGAATTCTTATTATAAAAGAAATGAATCTGTAAGGGAAGACGGTGAAAATCCGTCACAGCCCCGCTACTGTAAACGGCTACGAAAGCTTTTTTGAGCCACTCCCGTAGGGGAGGAAGGTAAAGCAAGTAGGTCTGAAGCCGTAGAGTCAGGAAACCTGTTAGATTCAAATCCCTGATGTAGGGCAATTAAAAAATTGCCCCTACAAAAGAAAAGAGTAAATTGCTCTTCGCGGGAGGAGTTTTAAGGGACTAAAAATTTGACCCAGCTTCACCGTGAAGACTGGGTTTTTTGTTTTCGATGGTCGCGATTAGCTGTTCGATATTAGTTATTTGATTGTAAGCCTTTGAGAATTTAAACTTTAGAAAGGAGGATGAGATGAAAATTTTTTTAATCTTTGCTCTAAGTTTACTTTTTTCGATTAGCGGTAGAACTGAGGAATCGTCTGTACCTGCCAAAAGTGGTAAAATATATCAGCTTGAGCCTGTTATTGTTACTGCTACCCGGTATCCGGAATATCTCAAAAATATCCCGACCCATTCTACTTCTTTAAGTTTTTCAAAGTTGAAAAACTTAAATCTCCTGTCTTTAGGTGAGGTCTTAAAGAATTTCTCTGCTGGAGAGGTCAACTCCTCCGGTTCCTTAGGGCAATCACAAACATTAAGCTTGAGGGGCTCCTCCTCATCTCAAGTACTGTTTTTGTTAGAGGGGAGAAGATTGAACTATGCAGCGAATGGGATTTTCAACTTAAGCGATCTATCATTAGAGAGTCTGGAGAAAGTTGAAATTGTGCGTGGTTCACTTTCCTCTTTATATGGTGCTAACGCCTTAGGGGGGGTGGTGAATTTAATCCCGGCTCTACCTTTGAAGAAAAATTTATCCTTCTCTATTCAAGGCGGGGAAAAGAACACTTTCATTTCTTCTATCAATTTCAACTCAGAGATAAAAAATCTCAGATTCAATTTTGGTCTGGAAAAAAAGGATAGTGACGGGGAAAGAGAGAATTCAGATTATTCTGCCCTGCTCTTTCACTCTAACCTTTTCTATCGTTTATCCTCCAAGGCTGATCTTAAACTCTATCTTTTAACCCAGAAAGATGATTTAGGTCTTCCCGGGCCTGTTCCTGATCCCATAAATATACCTGCTTTTGGCAATTCGGAGGTTTCATCACTTTTTGATCAGCAAAAGGATAAGAATTTTTCTCTGGATTTTACTTTTAATTTCTGTTCAGAAGAAAAATCTCAAGAGGTTTTAACCCGTCTTTTCTTTGACAGGAAGAAGATGAACTATTCCACCCGATACGATTTTTTGGGCAAAGTGGATGAAAATTACTCTTATCTCACTAAAAGTTTAGGTGGATTTATCCAGTATTCCTTTTCACTTAAAAATGTAAACCGAATCATTTTTGGCGTAGATTTCTCCTCTGATCTTCTTGAAGCCCGGAAGTACTCCTATTATGCTACCTCTCAGACAAATTCAACTCTGTCCTGGAATCCAGGTTCGAATAATTTTGGCATCTGGGGAAACTCTTCGTGGAAAATAAGTAGATTCACAATTCAAGCAGGCACAAGATATGATCTTCCCAGTAATTTTGAAAAGTCGTTCTCTCCCAGTTTAGGTTTAATCTATCATTTAGGAGATGATTTCTCTTTAAAGCTTAATTATGGAAAAGCTTATCGAGCCCCTACTTTCAATGACCTTTACTGGCCAGATGGAGGGAATAAGGATTTAAAACCAGAAAGGGGTAGAAATTTTGAAACCGGCTTGTCGTTTAATAGTAAAAAAGTCGCTGGCCAAACTTCCTTATATTATCGTAAGGTAAAAAATCTGATCTCCTGGCAGCCACTGGGTGAAAATGGGTTATGGCAGCCTTTTAATTTAGACCGTTTTAACTCTAAAGGGATAGAGTTAGAACTGGATTATAAATTCTCAGAAGGTTTCAATATAGACTTAAATTATTCCTATAATAAAGGAGAGGAGATAAAAAAAGAGCTGGTCTATGATGATTTCTTTTCTGGAGAGAAGAGGTTTGTGGAACTGAAAAGGAAAGCACGCTTTCTACCGGACAACACATTTAACTTGAATTTGAATCTGAAAATATTCTCATCTTTTTCCACTCAGGTTTCGTTTAATTACCGCAGTAAAAAGTTGAACTATTATCCAGATTATTCTTTCTATCCGGAGATAAAATATCTAACCAAGAAGCTTCCAGCTTTTGCTAATTTTGACCTTAATTTTAATCAGGTAATTAAAAATTTCACCATCTTTTTGAAAATAAATAACCTTTTTGAGGATAAAACTCCAACCCAGTTCGGAAACTCCATCTCGGATTTAGATTACCCCAATCCAGGCAGGAAGATATTTGGCGGAATTAAATTAGAGATACGAAATTAGATTAGGGCAATTCATGAATTGCCCTTTAGATCTCCTATTTAAAGAGGAAAAAGGGGGAGGTTTCTGAAGGTTAGAATTTTAGTCTAACTATAAAAGCGTCTAGAATAAATCCTGACGCTACTAATTCTGGGCAGGGATCAAAATTTTGGCCCCTATTTCTCTTACTCTCGAGAAAATATTTTTTGAGTCTCTTAATCCTTCTGATAAATTAATTCCCCTAATTGCCGATTAAATAATGCAGGGGAATATGAAACAATTTGAAGATAAAATAAAGGATTTAGAGAAGAAAGACCGGTATCTGTGGATTTTAATGTCTCTGGTTTTCCTCCTTTTTGTTGCTTTCATCACCTCTTTAGTTTTCTACTCTGATATCAGAAGATTTTATGAAGAAGAGTTGGGGAGTTATTCCTTCAATCTCCTTTTTATAGGTTTCTTAGGACTTTCCCTTTTATTCTTAGCCTATATTATCACCCAGGAGATCTCTTTAAAGAAATTCCGGGTTAAACTGATCGAGGAAAGAGCCTCGACCAGTGCTTTAGAAAAACATTTTCAAGAGATAAAAGATTTATTTGAGGTTAGCAGTCGGGTCAATAGCAAAACGGACCTGCCTTCTATTTTAGATACCATAACCAAGGACATAATCTACTGCCTGCACGCAGATCAATCCTCTTTGATGTTTTACAATCCGAATATAGACAAATTAGAATGTGTTGCCGCTTATGGATTGGATAGTGAAAAGATTAAAGGCCAAGAGCTGGAGATGGGGAAAAGTGTTTCCGGCTGGGTAATCAAAAATAATCAGCCGCTACTTCTGCAAGATGAGGTCAATCCCTCTCAGTATGATGGTTACGTGGAGAACGATCGGAATATTACTTCTGCCCTTTGTGTCCCCTTGAAAGTAAATGGATTGGTTAAAGGGGTATTAAACGTGAATTTGATTAACCGTGCCAGAAAATTTAATGAGGAGGACCTCCAGTTTTTATCCATCTTTGCTGAAAGCTCCAGCATTGCTATTGAGAAAGCTTCCCTTCATCAGGAACTGAAAGAAAGGATGAATCAGCTTATCCAGGCCGAGAAATTCAAGGCAGTAGAGAAATTGACCAGCGCACTGATGCATGATTTTAACAACTTCTTATCCATCATAATCGGGAGAGCTCAGCTCATGTCGGTTCAAACCAACGATCCAAATCTGTCCAAACATACTGAGGCAGTAATAAAGGTCTCAACCCAGGCGGCTGACATAATCCAGCGCCTGAATCAATTTGGCGTGCCGATTCCGGAAAAGGAATTCAGAAATTTAGATTTAAATCAGGTGGTCAAGGAGGCGATTGAACTTACCAAGCCTAAATGGAATGCTTGGGCAAAATTGAAAGGAGTAAGGATAAAAATAGAACAGGAGCTTTCCCAGCTTCCTCCGGTATTTGGTAATCCGGCAGATTTGAGAGAAGTAATAATAAATATGATCTTAAACTCCATTGATGCCCTTCCCAAAGGGGGAGTAATTTCCTTTCGCACCTGGCAGGAGGAGCAATATATTTATCTTTCGCTTAAAGACAACGGAATAGGGATGAATGAGGAGGTCAAAAAGAAGCTTTTCGAGCCTTTCTTCAGTTCCAAACCTGAAAAAGGGAACGGGTTGGGATTAGCCGTAGCACACAGTATAATTCTTCAACATAATGGGAAAATCACAGTCGAAAGCAAAGAAGGTAAAGGAACCACTTTTGTTATCAGAATGCCGGTATCTAAAGTAAAGGAAGCAGAGGAAGAAACTGCCGAAATTAAGTTGCCTGTGGAAAAGGTTAACCTCCTTCTGATTGAAGAGGATGAAGACCTGCAGGGAGTTTTAGTAGATATGCTTTCAGCTGAAGGTTATGAGGTCAAAGTGGCAAGCAGTGGAACCGAAGGGATCTCTTTATTGAAAGTAGAGAAGTATGATGTGATAATCTCTGACTTAGGTATATCTGGAATGACTGGCTGGGATTTTGCATCTGAGGCAAAAGAGATAAATCCCAAAATACCGGTTATCCTGGTTAGCGAGTGGGGGGATCAGATACTGACCAAAGAGGCAAAAGACTTGGGAGTAGAATTGATTTTGTCCAAGCCCATAAAAAGAGAAAATCTAAAGAGGGCTATCGATAGAGCCCTGAAGCTCAGACCTAAAAAAGGAGAAACTCCAGTCGAGCCTCTCTCAAAAGAAAAGAATTTTGTCCGCGCTTTATAATCCTGAAAGAATATTTAATTTTCTTCAATAAATAATCAGTATTCATTATTTGCTATAGACAAAACCATTTCGTTTTTAATCGTTTAAATTTTTTAGCCCTTAAATTTCTGTCGCATCTTGCCGGGATGAACCCTTACTATTTAAAAGAAGTGCGTATTGCCTTACGACCCTACACGTCTGCTAAAAACTATCTCAACAAAATCATTTTTCTGGTATCAGAATAATCCCTGGTTTTCAACTGGTAGAAATATATTCCGCTTGCCACTTCTTTGCCTGAGTTATCTTTCCCATCCCAGAATACTTGATAATATCCAGGCAGCTTTTCATCATCCACCAATGTTCTCACCAACTGCCCCCGAATATTATAAATCTTCAAGGTAGTATTGATAGGACTATGAACTATGAACTGTGAACCATAAACCGTGAAGGAAATGGTGGTGTTGGGATTAAAGGGATTGGGATAGTTCTGGCAAAGTTCAAAAGAATTAGGGACATTAGGCTGAACTGGTTCTTCAGGCACAGAAGTAGGCAGACCAAGATAACCCACTCCACCTCCAGTTGCAAACCACTTGTTTCCTGAGCCATCTATGGCTATAGCATGTACATAATCTCCAGGTAAGCCGCTATTCCAGGTGTTGTAAATGGTCCAGTTTGTCCCGTTAAATTTACTCACACCCCCACCAAAACAATAAGTAAAACCAAATGGATCAAGAAAACACACTGGTACAGTTGCAATCCAGACATTACCAGAATGGTCGAAGTCAATGTCCATAACATCACCAGAATCGATACCGCTGTTTGATTTGGTATATGTAGTCCAGTTAGTCCCATCATATTTACAAACCCCACCCTCTGTGCCGAACCACTTGTTATTTGAAGCATCAACCACTACCGCATTAACATGATTATCCGTTAACCCACTGTTTGAGGTATTATAGGTAACCCAGTTAGTGTCATCAAACTCATACACACCTCCGACCCAGGATCCACTCGCAAACCACATATGACCTGAACTGTCCTGGGCTATAGAGGAAATATCATCATCTACCAGACCGCTGTTTGAACGGTCATAGTTAATCCAGTTAATTCCATCGAACTTACTTACACCCATAACTGTCCCAAACCATTTATTTCCTTCTCTATCTATAGTTATACAATTTAACCAGTCAGAAACCAGACCGCTACTTGAAGTATCATAGGTAGTCCAGTTTATCCCATCGAACTTGCTTACTCCACCACCCCCGGTTCCGAACCATTTATTAGCTGAATCATCAATAGTTATATCAAATACCTGGTTATTAGCCAGTTCACTATTAGAGGAATCATAAGTCTCCCAGTTTATCCCATCGAACCTGCATACCCCATTCTGCCAGGTACCGAACCATTTCACACCTGTTTTTTCTATTCCTATAGAATAGATAGAATTATCCGGTAATCCGCTGTTGGAGGTAATATAGGTTTCCCATTTGGTTCCGTCGAACTTACTCACCCAGGTCCATAAAGTCGCACACCAGATATCACCTGAACCATCTGCTAATATAAACATTATAGTATCATTAGCTAAACCGCTATTAGATGGATTATAAGTGGTCCAGTTTGAGCCATCGAATTTGCTCACACCATTAAATTGTGTCCCGAACCAGACATTACCTGAACTGTCTATGGCTATGGATAAGATACTGTTACCAACTAAGCCACTATTGTAGGTGGTATAACTGGTCCAGTTTGTGCCATCGAATTTACTCACTCCCCTGTCCCAGGTCCCGAACCACTTGTTCCCTGACTTATCTATGGCTATGGAAGAAATGTTAAGAGAAATCAATCCGCTGTTCTCCTTGGTGTAATAAATCACATCAGTTAAGGGATTGGTGATGCTCCTTTTCACCACACCGCCTGATGTTCCCTGCCAGAGGTAATCACCTTCCAGAGCTAACCAGTTAACCCATCTATTGTTGGTGTAATTTTTCCAGACCTCTCCAAAATGGATCTGTTCGGACTGGCTTTGGGTAATTCCGGTTAGAGTCATCATAAATAGAAGGAGAAATGTGAATTTGAATAAAGACGGGAGGGGGCAAACCCCTCCCCTACAAAAAATCCTCTTTATATGCGATGGTATGATAATATTTAACTTTTTCATCTCATTCTCTCCTCTTAAGGTTGAGAGCAATCGGTGTAACATAAGGACGGAGGCGGACCTCCTTTGAAAAGATAGTTGATCAGGTAAACAGTATCGGCTACAGAAACTTTCTTATCACAGTTAGCATCTCCCATATCCATAACCGGAACAGGAGGTGGACCTCCCATAAAAAGAAAATAAATAAGATAAATTATATCAGCCATGTCAATTTTACTGTCGTTATTTACATCCCCGTGACTTACCGCCACCAGAGCTTTGAAAGCATTAGCCCTACCCCAGCCGTAGAATTTGTCCCAGCAAAGAGTATCTTCCAGTTCTTCCCACCTACACGTCTACTAAAAACTATCTCAACAAAATCATCTTTCTGGTATCAGAGTAATCCCTGGTTTTCAGCTGATAGAAATATATTCCAGTTGAAACTTCTTTACCTGAATTGTCTTTTCCATCCCAGAATATTCGATAATATCCAGTCAACCTTTCATCATCTACCAAT
>Ga0315291_10001794_pt1 | contig 28433 bp, 14 predicted proteins | sample YL17G12_20_MG_FD_203070 | JGI IMG/M metagenome (GOLD analysis project Ga0315291, IMG submission 203070) | Sediment microbial communities from Yellowstone Lake, YNP, Wyoming, USA - YL17G12_20 | ecosystem: Environmental > Aquatic > Freshwater > Lake > Sediment | place: USA: Wyoming | collected...
GACATTAGCTAAGGCCGGGATAAATGGTATTCAGATTAGTAAGACGACTTACAATGCGGAGGTTGAGACGATTCACAATACTATCGAGTTTGAGTTTTTTGAGGTAGAGCAGTTTACCAGTCGAGTTGAGTTTTTTCAGAAAGTAACTGCTTATCAGTTATGGTATAACTGTGTGCGGAAGAATTGTAATCGTGGCGATAAAAGTCCGTTTGAGATTTTAAGAGAGATTGCGCCTGAAATTAATCCGGGCATCTTAATGTTACCGGTAATAGATCTTGACTTAGCGTTAGAAAATCGGGTAGAATCAGTTTTATCTAAATCTGTTGTTGGGGGTCATGATGTACCTGGGCACGCCCTGAGTTATCTAACATGACACTTGACAAACTTCCTAAACTATGTTACTTTTGATGTAAGCTGCGTGTAAATATAATTTTAATGAATGCCGCGGCATTTGTTAATAAAAATTATATGGAGGTAGTTATGAGTAAAAGTATTCAAGTAGTACTTGGGTCGATACTAATTTTTGCGGTTTCTTTTGTATCGGCACAAACCTATCTATTAGATGAAAGTTTTACCGGCACCGCTTTTCCGCCAACCAATTGGACCAGATATTGTTTTGATGGCAATTATCCGTGGGTACGTAATACATCGACATACTTTTCATCACCCGCCAGCGCCTCATGTCAGGGCAACACGCTTGGAAATAATGATTGGTTAATTACACCAAGAATCGGTCCAATTCAAACCAGCGATTCCTTAATTTTCTATTATCGATCACAGACAACTGATGTAGAAAAACTCCTGATCCGAGTCTCAACCAACATCAATGTGTCCGACACTTCTCAATATAATATTATTTATACTCTTAACGCAAATAATACAACTTGGCAAAGGAAAAGTTTAAACCTGAGTTCCTACGTCGGCAATCAGGTATACATTGCTTTCCAGTATGCCTGTGAAAGATACATCTATATTGACGATATTAAAGTAAAACGGTCGATTGTCACTTATGCAATAACTGCTGCAAAGTCTGGTGACGGTACAATCACACCAGCTGGTTCGGTAATAATTAATGCTGGCTCGGATACAACGTTTACGTTCACTCCGAACCCCGGCAATCATCTTGATAGCTTGGTGGTGGATGACATAAATCATGGTGATGATTCAATTCAATATAAATTTACTAATGTAACATCCAATCATACAATCAAGGTGTACTTTGCGATCAATGAATACACAATTACCGCCAACGCATATGGCGCGGGGACAATTATACCAGCCGGTACGGTGATGGTCAGCTATGGTGCCGATACGTCCTTTACGTTTAATCCGGATCCCGGACATCATCTGGATAGCTTGGTTGTCGACGATTTAAATCATGGCGGTGATTCGGTCCAATATAAATTTACTGGCATTAGAGCAAATCATACGATAAAAGTATATTTCTCAATTAACACATACACATTGGATGTGACGGTAGTCGGTAATGGCGACGTAACAAAGAATCCTGACCAGACGACTTATGACCATGGCACCGTGGTGCAGTTGACCGCAAATCCTGTAACGGGTTGGCATTTTATGAGCTGGAGCGGTGATTTATTAGGCAGTACCAATCCCGAGAATATTACAATGGATGCAAATAAGGCGGTGACCGCGGCATTTGCGATCGACACGTTTACGATAATATCGAGTGCGGTGGGTGGTGGTACGATCGATCCGTTAGGTACCAATTACTATATTTATGGAAGTAATCAGACTTATACGATAACACCGAATAAAGGGTATCACACCGATTGCGTCATCGTTGATGGTATAAATCAGGGTGTGTGGGTGAGCTGGAACTTTACCGGCGTTTCGGCAAATCACACGATCGCTGCCTATTTCTCAATTGATACGTTCACAATTACCGCGACCGCGCATGGAAATGGTACGGTGAGCCCGGCCGGCGTGACCGTTGTTACTTATGGTGGCAGTCAGAGTTACACGATAACACCGGATCTGCATCATCATATCGACAGCGTTTTAGTTGATTGCATGAATCAGGGGGTACCGACGAGTTGGGACTTTACCAGTGTTTCGGCAAATCACACAATTGACGGTTATTTCTCAATTGATACGTATACATTAAACGTGACCGTGGTAGGTAATGGCAGTGTCACAAAAGATCCGGATCTACTGACTTACAATTACGGAACCAGTGTCCAGTTAACCGCCGCACCAGATCTTGGTTGGCATTTTATGAGTTGGGGCGGTGATGCAGCGGGCAGTGACAATCCATTAACGGTTTTGATGACGGGTAATAAAAACATAACCGCGGCATTTGAAATCAACACATATACTTTGAATGTAACAACCGCGGGTAATGGTGCAGTGGTTAAGAATCCAGATCAACCTAACTACAATTATGGAACACCCGTCACCTTGACCGCGATCGCTGATCTGGGCTGGCACTTTGTTGAATGGACGGGTGACATTAGCTCAAGCGAGAACCCGGTTGTCGTGACAATGGACAGCGATAAAAATATCTCGGCAACATTTGCGATTAATAGCTATGATTTGAATGTGACAATCATTGGCAACGGCACCGTGACGCGTGAACCTAACTTACCCGAATACGAGTTTGGCGCACAAGTGACACTGACCGCGACGCCAGTGACTGGCTGGACATTTACCGGCTGGAGCGGTGATGTTCTCTCAACCGATAATCCGGTTTCAATAACGATGGATAGCGATAAAAACATCACGGCAACCTTTGTTATTAATACCTATCAGTTAAATGTGACAACAATCGGCAGTGGCACCGTAACTAAAGAACCTGACTTCCCTGTTTATGAGCATGGCACAAACGTAACATTGACTGCAATCGCGGATTCGGGTTGGGGTTTTGTCCGATGGAGTGGTGATCTTTCTGGTTCGGCTAATCCATTAGCCGTGACAATGACTGCGGATATGAATGTCACAGCGACCTTCGAGCCGAGCGGTTGGTATCAGCTCGGCAACGTGCTTCAAGCGGGTGACGTTAAAATTGGTAAGTATGTGAAAGACGGTGGTTCAATGGTTGCCGCGGAAGGCAGTGAAGACGGCGAAGCACTTTATTCTTTCCCGGGCAACAAATCCTGGCAATTCTTTAAATATCATACCGGCGCTTGGATTAAGCTGGAATCAATCCCATATGGCAAGAAACTGACTGACCCGACCAAGAATAACAAGAAGAAGATCGGTAAAGGTGCCGCACTCTGCTACGATGGTGCGAATACGATTTATGCGATCAAAGGGAACGGCACAAAAGAATTCTGGGCATATCATATCAGTGAAGACACCTGGATTGCAAAACCATTTGTCACCTCAGTTCCAAAAGGACTCAAAGGCGGTTCGTCAATTGCATACTACGATAGCAAAGTCTATCTTTTGGCCGGCGGACAGAGAAAGATCGACTTAAACAACTTCCATGTTTATGAGGTAGCAACGGATGTCTGGACCGCTTCGACTTCATTAGGGTTTGGTCCTAACACCAAAGCCTGGAAAGATGGCAGTTGTCTTGCTGAAATGGGCGGTATGATCTATGCTCTTAAAGGTGGCGACAAGTACAATCCAATGTATGCATTTGATGGCATTGCTTGGACCGAAGTACAGTCAATCCCACTGATGGAAAGTCTGTTTGGTCGATACAAGAAAGTATTGGTAAAAGATGGTGCGGCAATTACCAGCAGCGGTGATGCGCTATATGCGATCAAAGGCGGCAGTGCAAATGTGTTCTGGAAGTATACGACTGGCGGGGATTGGGCTCGTTTGGAATCGATTCCACGACGCTCGAAGAAATCGGTTCCCAAGACTGGCGCGGCACTTGCTTACGCGGGCGGCAAAATCTATTTATTAAAAGGTAATAATTCACCTGAGTTCTGGCAATATACTCCGAGCGGAGTCACCGTTGTAAAAACTGATCCCGGCATTTTGGCGACAATCACAAAACCTCGGCCTTCATTATCGCTTTATCAGAATTCACCCAATCCTTTCATATCGCAGACCGCGATCAGCTATTCGATACCAACCTCTAGTAGGGTTTCACTCTTGATTTATGATATTTCTGGAAAGCGGGTAAAGACGTTGGTCAACCAACATCAGACACCGGGCGTTTTCTCGATTAACTGGAACGGAACGGATGATAATGGCAGAACGGTTGCTCAAGGCGCATATTTCTATGTCTTGAAAACCGATGGTCAAAAGATGCAGAAGAAGATGATGATGGTGAAAAAATCAATCAAAGTTTAAGATAAATCTAAAAAAAGCTAGTATCACTTGTGTAACTTATTAAATTATTAGTAACACAACTTGACTTTTCTGTAACTACGTTTATAATTAATCTATGAACCGCGCTGAATTAAAAAAATTACCAATAAAGATTGATTATGCGGGAATTATTCCCTATCTTTCAAGAGCTAATTATTCTTTAGGTCGATTGGATGCATTATTTAAGTTTCTACCCAACCCAAACCTTTTAGTAGCACCACTTTTAGTAAAAGAAGCAACTTTAAGTTCGCGGATTGAAAACACACAAAGTTCCATAACCGATGTCTATCTTTATCAAGCCGGTGAGAAAACAAAGTTTGAAGACGTTAAGGAAATCGTTAATTATCGTCAAGCATTAGAACATGCTCAGCATGTTTTGAAAGGGAAACCAATCAATTTGAATTTAATTCGAGATATGCATTCGATTCTTATGAAAGATGTTCGTGGGTATGATAAAGCAAGAGGAGAATTTAGAAGGGGGCAGAATTGGATTGGTCTTGCCGGAACACCGATTGAACAAGCTATCTACGTGCCTCCTCCGCCCGCAAAAGTAATAGAATTTATGGAGAATTTAGAAAGTTTTATTAACTCAGAACAAAAGGATTATTTAATCCAGGTCGCGCTCATTCACTGGCAGTTTGAGTGCATTCACCCATTTGTTGATGGTAATGGTAGAATTGGCAGAATTCTAATTCCGATTTTTCTTTATGCGAAAGGATTGATTTCTAACCCAGCGTTATATATCAGCGAATTTTTCGAGAAAAACCGACAAACATATTATCGATTATTAAATAGCATAACAAAAGAAAATAATTATGAGGACTGGATAAAATTTTTCCTCGAAGGAGTATCATGGCAAAGTGAAAAAACTCAAAAAACAATTGACCAAATGCTGGGATTATATAATGAAATCAAAGAAAAGTTATTTTCCTATAAATCACCGTACACGTTTAAAATGCTCGATTTTATTTTCTATAAACCGATTTTTACAACTAAAGACGCAACTAGTAAATTGAATCTCAATAAAGTCACAATTAGCAGGCTGGTTAAAATATTTTCTAAAATAGATATTCTAACCGAAACCGAAAGAAAGAGAAACAAGATTTTTATTTTTAAAAAGTTATTAATGATACTCCAAAAATAATGTTGTATTTAAGCGGAAGGAGCCGGAGAGCCGGCTGATAAGGTAGAGGTTAGTGACTAGAGGTTAGGGGTTGGTGAAAATGTTTAAGGAGATGAAGAAGGCAGGATTCCTCATCTCCAGTTAGCTACAGACTTTCAACCATAGAGAACACAGAAGCAAAAGACAACCTAAAAAGTACCCATCGTGTTGTATTCCGGGCGATATTGTACAAATTGGCTATTTTGTAATTTGCACTCTCTAGGGTTGTACGACATTAATGAAAATTAAGGATTTGGCAAGGATAATCTTCGCCGTGTAGTTACTATATAGAAATGTTAAATATCTTGAATTACGAGATTTACTAGAAAATACAAAATGTAATTAAAACGCCAGGTGAGATATATTTGTTTACAATAAGGGTGTAGTTTTTCTTATTTGTATGACATGAGAACAGGTATAGAATTAGGTGATAATTATTTCATCTCAGCATTAGCATTTTCTTTTGCGTCTCTTCAGCGGTAGTTTTTAAAATGTAGAAGTACACACCTTGGCCAACTTTCCTGCCGTCATTGTCATTTCCGTTCCAGGATATTGTATAAACTCCAGCATTCATCGTCTCATTAATTAAAGTCTTTACAAGTTTCCCTGAGATATCATATATTGAGAGTGAAACATTACATTCTCGGGGAATTGAATAACGGATCGCCGTTTGAAAACTAAATGGATTCGGCATATTCTGATAAAGGTTGAATAAAGTTGGGATTGTTCCATTATTAATTTCTTCAATTCCAGTCACCGTAAATTGTCTTCTCTCGGACCAATTGCTCGCGTTGCCTACCCAATCAATCGCTTTCACATGCCAATATTTTGTGCCTCGGAGCAGTAGAGTAATTAACGTATCAGAAACCACCGTATCGGTTGGATTGGTAAAATTAGTATCATTAGCAACTTGAATTCGATAATTTCTAACGCCACTCACGTTGTCAGTAGAACGGTTCCAGGTAAACCTGACAAATGAATCAGTCAGAACCGCGCTGTTGGATGGGCTAACAAGATTTGGAATACTCGGTGCGGTATAATCAATACCGAAACTATCCCGACCCGAGAACGCGCCTTCGTTACCAGCTAAGTCGTAAGCCTTAACCCTCCAATAATAACGATCCTGAAGTAATGTTAAGGTATCAGACACTAAGCTTGTTGTATCAATTCTTGGGGTTGTGAAGGTTGTTAATGTGTCGACCTGCAAGATATAACGCACGGGTGATTTCGCATCAAAAGTCACTTGTGACCAGTTAAAAATTACAGAAGTATTCGTAAACCACACTCCATTTATCGGAGACACTAAAGTTGGTGCGTTTGGAACTCTTGTATCAAGTTCAAAACTCCAAACCGAAGACCAAGTGCTTAAATTGCCGGCGCTGTCTACTGCCCGGACTCGCCAGTAGTAAGTTGTATCAGTCAGTATAGTTGTATATGTAGTATCAGTTCGTACCGCAGAATCTGCTCCAGTAAACGATGAGTTCCGAGCATATTGAATTGTATAAAATCGCACATCTGTAGATACTGACTTTCGCCATATAAAAGTTATGCTAGAATTATTAGTCAGATATCCATTAGTCGGGGCAACTAAAATTGGTGCGGTTGGTGTCGTAGTGTCAACTCTAAAACTACGAATTAAACTCCATGAACTTATATTGCCCGCAAAGTCTTTACATCTAACACGCCAATAATATACCGAATCACCTAACGGTGAAGATACGCGAGTCGTATCAGCGATGCTGTCTAAAGTGACTGGATTAAGAAACAGGTGACTGGTTGCATATTGCAGAGTATAATACCGAACCCTGCTCAAATTATCGGTGGCACGCCGCCAAATAAAATTAACCGTTTGAATATTAAGAATCGCACAACTATCGGGAAGAACAAGGGATGGCGTAGATGGTGGAGTAAGATCAACTCCAAAACTGTCAATATTTGAAAATACGCCCTGATTATTTGCCAAATCATACGCCCGCACTCGCCAATAATAAATGCCCTCACTTATTACAAGTGTATCATATCGAAGAGTGGTTGTATCGATTGCTGGACTATTAAATAATCTGCTCGTATCTACCTGTAAAATGTATCGCACCGGAGATTCGGTAAGATTAACTGAATACCATCCAAAGATAACCGAGTCATTATTCAACCAAACCCCATCTAATGGCGTAATTAATTGAGTTGTGGATGGTGCTCTGGTATCGATTTCAAATGTCCAAACCGTGGACCAACTGCTCATATTACTGAGGTTATCAACTGACCTGACACGCCAGTAGTAAACCGTATCCGATAATCCGGTTAAAACCGGATAGGTCGTATCCGAAGTATTTACGAGCATGCTATCCGTGAAATCTTTATTTTTAGAATATTCCAATTGATAATAATTCACCCCGCTGAAATTATCGGTTGCTTTATGCCACCAAAATCTTGGCAAAGAGTCTCGAATGAACACACCATTTACCGGTGCGATTAGATTCGGAATTGTCGGTGAGGTTGAATCAATAATTACCCGCCATGTGTCTTCGGAATTTCTTGCATTGCCGGCAAAGTCGTATGCCCGCACATACCAGGAATGTTGTCCATCGGCCAGAGCGGTTAATGGCACAGCGCTCGTATCCGGGGAAAGGACACTATCCACTGATATTGCCCCGTCAATATAAAGCCGATAAAAACGGACACCGCTGCCACTATCGGTCGGTGCTCGCCAGATAAATCGCGGTCTTCGCTGTATTGTTAATGAAGAGTCGGATGGCGATAAAAGCGCGAAAGCATTGGGCGGTATAATATCGAACCCTAAGACTCTGGTTTGGTTTGAAATCCGGGTATTGCCAACACTATCAATCGCTCTTATCTGCCAGGTATGAGTTCCGGTTAATAAAGCTCCTATTTGGTTGGTCGAAGTTTGATTCGCTGGGATATTGTCTTGATTCAATAGTCCATCAATCCATAATTGATATTTTACAAAACCGCAGCCTGCATCCGATGATGCTTGCCACGAATATGTGATGCTAGAATCGGTTGTCCAGATACTGTCTGAGGGTGAGATAAGATTAAATGCAACCGGTGGCGTGATATCAACTCTTATTGTATATGTTTGGTTCGATTGACGCGAATTTCCTGCCCGGTCAAAAGCCCGGACCAACCAACTTTGTAAACCTTCCGGAAGTGGTGTTATCGGCATATTCGAATACCAGACATCGTTCATTAAATTACCACTTGCATCATTCCCTCCCATCACCCACATCTTGTTGTCAAAGACAACCGAGGTGTGCCAACCCCTTCCTGGCCATCCGGCATAGGCAGTTGCTTGTGTCCAAGTTACTCCATCGGATGAATACCAGATATCGTTTCTAAAATTAGGGGTATCGTTACATGCTCCCCCCATCATCCACATCTTATTGTCAAACACAATCGAAGTGGGTGCATACCTTGTTGACCAACCCGCATTAGCCGTTGCTTGAGTCCAGTTTATACCATCGGCTGAATACCAGACATCATTTCTACGACCACTTGCATCAGACCCGCCCATCACCCAAATCTTATTATCAAATGCAACCGAGGTGTGAGATGACCTTGCTGACCACCCCGCATTGGCGGTTGCTTGAGTCCAGTTTATACCATCACTTGAATACCAGACATCATTTTTGTAATTTGCTGGAGACCGCCCTCCCATCACCCAAATCTTATTATCAAAAACAACTGAGGTATGTCTCTCCCTTGCTGACCACCCCGCATTGGCGGTTGCTTGAGTCCAGTTCACACCATCACTTGAATACCAGACATCGTTATTCATACCACTTATATTATCATGCCCCCCGATCACCCAGATCTTATTATCAAAGACAACCGAGGTGTGCAAATACCTGGTGGACCAACCCGCATTAGCCGTTGCCTGAGTCCAGTTAAAACCGTCTGTAGAATGCCAGGCATCATTACATAAATAGTCACCATCCCATCCGCCCATCACCCACATCTTATTATTAAACGCAATCGAGGTGTGATAAAGCCTTGCTGACCAGTTAGCATTCGGAGTGGCTTGAGTCCAAGTTACTCCGATCAGGTGTGGGGATATTGTATCTGAAAAGTTCGCCCGGATCGTGTCGTTGGGGACACTGACACACAATTGATAATGTGACAGCGCAAAATTATCGGTTGCTCGATGCCATATAAACGTTGGATTGCCGTTGGACCAGGTACCGTTGGGTGGCGCAACCAGGTCAAACGCACTTGGTTGTTCCGCATCAATCGTAAAATTCCCGTCACTCGCATCTTGTGATATTACCGCGCCACCGGCATCTAACATCTGCACCATAACACGAGAGGTAGACAAATTCAATGTTGGCACAAGCCAATTGTACATCGTTTCCGTAGCTGCTACATTATGAACGATGGTATCGGAATAAACTCCATAAACAGTTCCTCCGGCCACCATTACGTCATCTATATATACTCCCTCACCAACCACCGAACTATTACTATGGAAATAAAATCTTATCTGCGTTGCTGTATTAGGAATATATGCCGAGATTCTCTGCCAGGACGGATAACTACCGGATCCGGTCCAAGCAGTTGTCCAACTACTACCGCTATAATATTGAGCTTGAATATAATCTAACCCGCTCTGAGTATTTATCCAGACATAGAAACTTAAACTGCAATTAGTGGCACCAGTAAGGTTAACCAATTTTGTCATATAAACATTCATATTATTACTATAGTTGGCTGAAGGCGTGCACTTAGCGCTATATGGGGCACTATAATATTGTGATGAGGAAGGGGTCCATCCTCCTGTAGTCGGTGAGCGCGTCCAGCCCGAAGGGAAATTAGTCATATCATCAGGAAAGCACAGAAGCAAGCGGTATCTTGAAAACCCAGTTCCAACTGTCTGCCATTTAATAACCTGATTACTTCCGCCCGCCCAAAATTCGCCTCCATTAGGTGTAACAACTGTTACCGCAGTCTGAATCGTAAAATTCCCGTTACTCGCATCTTGTGATATTACCGCACCGCCTGCATCCAAAGCCTGCACCAGCACACGGCCGGTTGTCAAGTTTAGCGGAAGGACGACCCAGTTATAGGTTGTCTCATTCACTGCAACATTATTGGCAATTGTATCAGGATAAGTAGAACCGCCATTTCGCGAGAGAAACAATCGGTAATGGTCAAAACCAGTTCCACCGGTTCGCCATTTGATGATTTGATTGCTTCCACCGATCCATATTTCACCACCATTAGGAGAAACAATGGTGGGCAGAGTTCTGATCTTGAAGTCCGCATCACTTGAATCTTCTGATATTATCACGCCTAATGAATCCAATATCTGCACTTTTATTCGGCCGTCGTAAACATTAATGAGCGGAACTAACCAGTTATAGGTGGTTTCAGTCGAAGCAATATTATTGGAAAGAGTTTCGGGTACCGGAGCACTTATCAGATAAAAAAGCAACCGATATCTTGAAAAACCACTTCCCGCGGTCCGCCATTTAATTATTTGATTGCTGCCACCCGGTAAGCTCTCCCCTCCATTAGGAAAAACAATCGTTACGGCAGTTCCAATCGTAAAATTCGTGTCACTTGAATCATTAGATATCACGATACTGCCGGTATCCAACACCTGCACCATCACTCGGCAAGTCGCCAGATTGAGCGACGGCACCGACCAGTTGTATGTTGTTTCGGATGACGCGACATTATGGACAATCGTATCTAGCCAAGTTGAACCGCTATTACTTGAGAGAAGCAGCCTGTAATGATCAAGTCCGGTTCCCGTGGTCCGCCATTTTATTGTTTGATTGCTGCCCACCGGCCATTGCTCGCCGCCATTGGGCGTGATTAAAGTAGTGACCTGACTTGAATACCAGACATCTCTTTTGTAACTGCCCGCCCAGCCACCCATCACCCACATCTTATTGTCAAAAACAACTGAAGCGTGCCAATACCTTGCTGACCAGCCCGCACTGGCAGTTGCTCGTGTCCAAGTTGCTCCATCGGTTGAATACCAGACATCCTTTTTCATACCACTGATATTATCATACCCCCCGATCACCCACATCTTATTATCAAACACAACCGAAGTGGGTCCATACCTTGCTGACCAGTCGGCACTGGCAGTTGCTTGTATCCAAACCATACTTCCTTGCTGTGCAAAAACCAGGGAAGTGAAAATTAAGTTAATTAGAACTATTGCAAATAAAACTTTCAATTTTTTCATAGTCGCCCCCGAAACAACCGCTAATTTAACACAAATATGATCCTAAATAACTGTCTAACAAGATAATTATTGCAATATATTTAATCTGCAATCGTCGATATGTCAAGAGAAACCTTTGCCGGGTAAATGAAAAGTGTCTTTAATTACGAGATTGCGGGAGAGTACAAATGTAATTAAAACGCGAAGTGAGTGTTGTATTCCAGGCGATATCGTACAAATTGGCTATTTTGTAATTACAGTCTCTAAGGTTGTACGACATTATTTTCTCCTCTGGGCATAAAATTATACTCATTTTTAGTTTGAGCACAACCCCAAAAGTGCAAGTTAGATTTTAACCAATTTGTCTATTATGTGCTGAAACAGAACAATAGTTAAATAATTTTCAGTAATTCTGTTTTTAAAATTGGTAAAAGTTTTTCTCTTTCCGGTTTAGGTAGGAATTGGGCTAAATCCATTCTGAGTTTAAGCTCATTGAACGACTCAATTACTTTTATAAGATACGCTTCGTCAACTTTTAACCGTAAATTTGAATAAAACTTCATTTTCTCGTTTACCATTTTCCAATCAATCGGAATGTTTTTATATCGTAGAAAATATAAATCATATAAATCTCTACCTTTACCTCTTGTGAAAATCGCCCTAATTTTTTCTGCCAAAATTTCTTCCCAGTCTAAATGCAAGATTATTGGCAATCCCACTATCGGAAAATCAGTTTTGACGATAGTCGTTATCGGTTTTTTAATCGGTTTTTCTCTTAATGAATAATCAAGGGAAATATTTAATGGTACATTTTGGTCATCCGGTAAATAGGTGAAAATTACTGAAAATGAATGATGGATTTTCTTTCGAGATGGTTTTATCGAAACGCCCGGCACCTCCAAAGTCAAAATTTTTAAAATCCGATTTAAGACCCCCTTTATTATTTCGGAAGATAATTCAGACGTAAAATCCAAATCCATTGAAAATCTCGTGCCATATAAAACCAAATGAATCAAGGTGCCGCCCTTAAAATAAATTTTTTGCGACTCTTTTCGAGCATAAAGTTCTTTCAAGAAAAGTATTTGTAAATATTCTCTTAAAATCGTTGCTCCATCAATTCGCTTCTTTTTTGCTAACTCGTGAATTTGCTCTTGCGTAATCATAATTTTAGTTGCTTTAAAAGATTTTTAAATGCCGGATGTTTTATTTTCTCGCTCAACGCTTTAAACTTGCGTTGATTAATGTTTCCTTTTAATAAAAGTTCATCATAATCAATGAATACTCGGCCTAAACTCACAAAAAATAAAGTGTCAAGTAAAGATTTCTCGGGTTGGGCAATTAAGAAATCATTTTCAGTTTGATAACCAAAATAATAGTCTTTTGAGATATGAAAGTAATGAAAAGTTTTGTCACTAACATTTATCTTTTTCGACAATCTTGGCGTCACCGATGTTATTTCATAAGGACTTTGCACTAAAATCCCGTAAAAATTTAAGGCAGAAAAAAGAGAAAGGTAAGAAGGTTTATACAAAACATTGGCTAATTCAAAATCCGAAGGTGGATTCAAATTTAGATAATAAATTCCTTTAATTGTTCTTGTTAAAATTTTATCCTTGATTAGAGATTCTACCTTCTTATAAGCGGTATTATCTTGCTTAATATCCAAAATTCTTTTAATTTCAGCAAGCGTATAAATCTTTTTACCAGTTCTTTGTAAAACTTGAATAACTTCAATATTCTTCATATTTTATACTTCCTGTATATAATTATACAGGAAAACAAAAACATGTCAACTAACACGCTTTTCGCCTTTTTGTTCTGTTTCAGCACATATTAGACAAATTGGTTAAAATCTAACTTGCACTTTTGGGGTTGTATTCAAACTAAAATGGGTATAATTTATACCCAGAGGAGAAAAAATGGATAGCACAACTCAAACCCAAAATGAAATAAATGAAAATGGTCAGCCGGGTGGCGCAGTGAAGTTAATGCGTCAGGTCCGGCAGGCAACCAAACGCAGACTCAGTGCTGAGGATAAAATCCGGATCGTTCTGGAAGGATTTCGTAAGGAGATAGTTGCATCATAGTTAACTGCTAAGAAACTTATATGACTGAAAATATAATTCATTTTTAAGTTTGTTATTCTCTTTTTGGCTCATTATTGGCTCATTTTGCATCTTATTGGTTCATTTTTGGTTCACTAAGAAAATAATAAATATTTCTCTTGCCAGTTCCAGTAATAGTAAAGACACGTTTTTCGACAAGTTTTAATAAATCTCTGGTTGCCGTTGCTTTAGAGACGATAAATTCTTTCTGATATTCTCTATTGGTAATCCTGCCTTTTTCTTTAGCATACATTACTGCTTTTATCTGTCTCTCGTTTAAATCTAATTTTCTTAAATATTCTTCAGTGTAGATGTCTTTTCTAAAGACAACCAGAAATCCACCAGTAACTTCTTTAAATTCGGGAATGGGGACACCGGCTTCTTGACAAAGTTTCATTCTTTTGATTGTACCACTGCCATATCTTTCGATATAGCCGATATCATAGAATATTTGCGCAATTAATTTATTTCTTATTACGGATTTATGTTCTTCCTTATACAAATCTTCGATCGTTATACCGGGTGGTAATTTTCCAGGACTCCATATTTCTATTCGATCGTCATAAATCTCGATTTGGATATTAGCCGACATTGGATAATCGCGGTGAACGATTGCGTTTATCAACGCTTCTCGTAATGCTTCTAAAGGGTATTCCCAGACTTCTTTTCTTTTTGGCTTGTCTTCAAATTCGTATCTAACGCTTATATGTCGAGTAATGAATTTTGTTATTTCATCTAGCTGAGTAAGTAAGTCTTCTTCAATCATTAGATCATCAATAATTTTGTTTTTATCTAAGCGAAATCTACCACAATGAACCGCGGATTGTAGTAGATACTTTTGCGGTTTCTTACCAAAGAGTAAAATCGAAGCCCAGGTTGGTCTATTTTTGAATAAATCAATCTTTCTTAATACTGGAGTTTCCCCAAAAATTTGGGTTAAATTTATTTAAGTTGTTGATATTTCAACACAGACGATAATTTGTATCTTGAAAATGAAGATTTCTTAATTTACTATTCTTAAAGTAAAAAATGGGGAAACTCCCATAAACACAACTATTGACAATCATTTCTATATATTTACTATTGTTAAGAGATGCAATATGAAAATCTTAATTCTCATTTCCAAAGAGAAGGAGCACATCTATGAAATATTTTATAATAGTTGTTGTTTTAGTTACAATTACGCTTGGCAGTGAAATTAAGATTGAGAAAATCAATCGGGTAATCAATAAAATCAAACCCGCGCTTTACGAAAAAATCTTAACTAATCCTTTAGCAAAAATTCCAATCTGGGTTGAATTTATTGACCGTCCTTATCAAAATGACCCGCAAACATATATTAATTATGTGACAACTCATTCTTTCTTACCGCCAATGAACGAAAATTATATACATGATGTTTTGTCTTTGCCAGGAGTAGAATTTTTAGGAACAAGCGAGTTGACGAATGAACTTGGTATTCTGATTTTAGCAGATAATTTATTTCCAGTTGCCGAAAAATCTTTTGTAACCAAAGTTGAAGAGATGCCTAAATTAGTTCCTGAAGAATATCTGCCGGATTATAGTGTCTATCAAGGTGTTTATTATAATGCAATTGATTTACGAGGTTTACAAGAACAGTATTCTGGCTACGACCCATTGTATCAAAATGGTGATACCTTGGGCAAGCATATGAAACTTACTATTCTTGATACAGGCATTTATCCTTACCATCCCTTATTCTGGAATTCAGAGATTAGACTCACCCAAAGTACCGCGGTTAATTTAGGTTACTCGATTGCGGCACGTGACAGTTTTGTTCATCTGGTCATTCCCACCGTGGATATCGGTCTATATTACAAAAGAAGCAGAGATTTTGGCATTAACTGGAATCAAGGTTCTCAACTTTCTCCGACGAGGATTGAATTTTCCGATATTGCGACCAGTGGAAATAATGTTTATATTGTTGCGACGATTGACCAGCAAAGAGATGTTTTTTTGTGGAGAAGTAATAATAATGGTAACAGTTGGCAGGGTCCTCAAAATCTGACAAACTATCCGTCTAATAAACGAACCAAAAGCCCGACGGTCAGTACCCAGGGAAATGCGGTTTATGTGACCTGGGCGGAATGGGAAGATTTAACGGTTACCCCTTATTACTGGACCCGTATTCAGTTCTGTCGAAGTATTAATCAAGGTATTAATTTTGAGCCGATGGTTTTATTATATGATACGGATACGACGCTTATTTTTGGTCCTGATATCGCTTCTGAAAATCAGGATGTTCATATTACTTGGATTCAAAGATACCCAGAACGATTACGATATCGAAATTCCAACAATCAGGGAAGTTCTTGGAATCCCATAGAACAAAGAGTATATGCCGGTCCACCTTATTTAGGCAGTGTTGCAATCGCAGCAAGCGGTGGCAGTGCTCATATCGCCTTTGGGCTAGACGAACCGCCCGGTCCTAATATTTATTATTGGCGACCTCAAGGAAATATTACGACTCAATTGACAACGGAGAATTCATCTCAACATCCGGCGATTGCCGCGTCAGGGAGATATATTTACATTAGTTGTGACGATAACCGTGGTACTGGTATACAAATCTATTTTAAACGACATCGAAACTTTGGTGACACCGCTATCCCTTGGGACGATGGCGATGAATTTACCAATAATAACAACTCAGATATTACCAAAAGAATAAGTTATGGAAACGGTTTTTCGTTTTATTCGGCGATAACTGCAACCGATAGCATCGCAAATCATATCAGAATGGTGCATATCGTTTGGTTAGATACCAGGCCTGGTTCAGAGGGAATTTATTATTCCTCAAGTAGTAAAATTTTTGGCTGGCGGGATTATGCTGCTCCCCCAACATCAATTCCCCGTGATTATGCGAGGCACGGAACCGCGGTATCCAGCATCGGTGCGGCGATTCTAATTGAACGGGCGTCTTCGACCGAACCTGATAAAAATCCCTATATTGGAACTGCGTGGCAATGTATTTTAGCAGTAGCCAACACCGAATTAGAAGCTCAGGATATTCAAGCAATAAAATGGGCGGTAGATACATTAGGTGCTGATGTCATTAATTTGAGTGGCGGTTATGGTAATGTTGATAGCGGTACAAGTCGAATTTCACAATATCTTGACTGGACGGTCGGTCGGGGAAAAGTTTTTATTAAATCGGGTGGAAACAATGGCCCAGCCGCAAATACCATTACGATACCAGGAGATAATTTCAATGGTATTACAGTTGGAGCAGCTGATAGAACCGGCACCGCAGTCTGGAACTTGAGCTCTCGAGGTCCAACCGCAGATGGACGAATTAAACCAGATATCATTACCCCTGGTGAAAATATATATATTGCTGATACCGGAACCACAACTTCTCTTTATAGAATAGGCAGTGGGACCAGTTTTGCTGCACCAAATGTTGCCGGAGTTGCTGCTCTACTTCTACAAGCTCAACCGAATTGGACCCCTGGTACGGTAAGAAAAGTTCTTCGTAATACAGCGATTTCTGTTACAGGCAATCCAAGACCTAATAACAATGAAGGTTGGGGTTTAATTCAGGCTGATTCAGCACGAAATGCGGTAGTCAATAATTTCCCACCAGAAATTATTCCTACTGCAATTCCAATCCCTGAAACTTTATCCGGACATCCGGGTGATTCAGTAGTGCTATGGATTTTAGTTCGTGACCGAGAATGTTCGAATACGCCCCGCGCAAGTGTAAATTTAGTGACGATTGGTGGTGCTGGTAATACATTAATGAGTGGCAATTGGGTATCCAATCAATGGGTTCGTTGCAGTGTTAAAGTGAGAATTGACCCTGCGACTTCAACTGGACGTAAATATCTTAAAGTTACTGCTTCGGAAGGTCCAAATGGTGACCGCGATACAGTCTGGGCTTACATTAATATTAACGTTACCCCTGCTCCAAGCATAACCGAAGAAATTTCGAAAATAAACTATCCACTGCTTTATGCTCCACAGCCCAATCCGTTTTCAAATCACACCACAATAAGTTTTCAAATTCCAACTAAAACCAAAGTAGAACTAAAACTATATAATTCAACAGGAAGAATAATAAAGACACTGATTGACGATGAATTAGAGTCGGGTTATTACTATATGCCTTGGAATAGCAAAGACCAACCCAAAGGTATTTACTTTATTCGTCTCAAAATGAAAGACTATGAAGCAATAAGAAAACTTGTCTTTGTGAAGTAAATAATTATCAGAAGCGACAGGTCATAGTGTTGTATTCCAGGCGATATTGTACAAATTGGCTATTTTGTAATTTACACTCTCTGCGGTTGTACGACATTATTTTCTTTTAATAACCTCAAAAGATTTTCGACGTCCATTTTTTACTAGCATCTCCTTTGTCTGTTTTGACTTTTTAAACATCATCTCAAATCTTTGTTTTGTCGTCAAAGACAGCTGGTAGTTAATTTCAAACTCCAACTCCTTTTTAGGATTGTCTTGTTTGACTTTCAGGATATGACGGTAACGCTTTTGCATCATAATGATAGCTAAATTATATGCTTTATCTAATTATCATCAAGCGGAATTGCGCCCCTCGATTTACCCGGTTAGAAATTTTGTCGGGTGAAAGAGTTTTTATCCCCCTTTTGGGCGGGTAAGCTTACCATCCTGATTATTGCTAAAGGGGGTTTACCCGCGCGCCGCGGTGCGTGGGAATTTACCGAAATCTAATTATTTGTATTGGGTTCTTCTAATTTCGATATTCGCTGGAAATACCGTTCAATCCATTCGGTCGCATACTTGCGATTGGAACAGAATACGACCTGCAGTTTCGGAAAGCTGACAAAAAGCTCGGCAATGATTTCCGCAATAAACCCGGCTGAGTAGAACTTATTCTTTTTCGGATCAATTAAGTCGGCATAGGTTGCTTCAATGAGCAAGGCAGAGTATTTACACGTTGCGGTCATTTCCAGTAATCGCGCCTTCAACACTTCAAATGTCGCAATATCGTGGATAAAACCGTCTTTGGTTTTGCGCTCAACCACCGCAACAACCTCGCCACTCGATAATTTCAAAGCATAGTCACCGCACGGTAAATTTTCTTCCACGACTGAATGTTTAGAAAAAGTGTATCCGTATCGCTCGCGTCCATCCCGGATGATATTTAGCGTTCGACGCTTACCCGCTTCCGATAAATAAGCACCGCCCCGGTGGGCCACCGCCGAGGACTGGGTAATCCAGAATGTCTGTTTGTAGGTTTTGCCGGGAATCGATTTTGATTGCCGCTCGACTGAAAGAAACCATGAGCGTTTTTTTATCTTACGGTCTAGCACGACAACCATTTTTCGACCGTAATTGGCAATTTGCTTAATTGGACAGGAGTCGACCGGTTCCGATTCTTTCGGGAGCTGCGCTTCGGTCAATTCGGCCCCGGCAATACAAAAGATACTCTTGCCCGGGCCGGGCCATTTATTTTGGACGGCATAGCTCAAAAATTTGCCGGGCTTATGTTCAATCAGCAACCGGAATGGAAATCGTTTATTATTCTGCTCGAAGATTAACCATTGCATAAATAGCTTTTATTTATTCTTTTAACTAAAGACCCAGCACCAGCGCAAAGCACGGTGCTGGGTTACACAGATTTTTAAAGATTATATCTCCTGCTTGTGTTAATCTTGTGAAATCTCGTCCGGCACGAAGCTCTGCCAACCGGGGAGATTCACGAGAGTTTTCTTGGCTTCCTAGTCTTATTATTTTCTCTTTTATCTCCGTGAACTCCGTGCCTCCTTATTAATGTGCGATTACCAACTTGTGTCGAGAAATGTATTTATCCGCGCGCATTTCGTAGAAGTAGACGCCCGCTGCAACTTTCTGATTGTTGTCGTTAGTGCAATTCCAGGTCGTGCTGTAATATCCTGGAGTAAATTGCTGCTTCACAAGTGTCTTAATATTCCGACCCGCGGCATCATAAATTGTTATTGTAACTTTTGATTCGATTGGTGTCTGCCATTGAATTGTTGTGTGTGTCTGGAATGGGTTAGGATTATTCGGCATTAGACCAAAGCTATTTGGGATATTGATTGAGTTACCTTGAACCGCTGGATTCGATTCCCGGTTAGTTTTAGCAATCGGCGTAGAGTTATTGACATAATATCGCTTTTGCGTACTGTTATTTTGAGTTACAACATCAACCCCCGGTTTCGTTTCAAGCCAGCTTTCTACTCGGTACCAACCAGTATCCGAAGGCGCCCATCCGCCCTGGAAGGCAACGCAAGTATATGAGCGCGGTTGGAGGGTTGGGTCAAGATAACGGGAATAGACAATTAAATTGCGACTTTCTCTTACAATCTTTGCTCTAACTCGGATTCTTGCCGCGGGACCGAATGGTGAATTAGAAACGACTGACGCAACATTGTATGTAGTAATCCCAATCGTTTCCGCATGTATTGGGTTATATCCATTGAGTAAACCAGCCCAGTTTACCTCTAGGTCATTACTACGTCCTTTGACTACCAACCGATTCGCTACCATATTATTTCCCGAATTCATATCCGCCGACATGCTAACTTGAGCCGTAACGATATGATGTGCGGCGGGCGATGTCCAGTACAGGTCCCACCAATAAGGATGCAAGATCGGGAAGTAAATCGTATCCAATCCAAGCGGAACCGTCGTTATCATACTCGTGTCATAAACGACAATACTATGTATCGTGTCCGGGGCAACATTACAATAACTACTTTCCATCCGAATTGGGTAGCGGATAATCCTGACCGAAACTGTGCAAATCTCGGGATAAGCATGCATCCCATAATTGCCGACCACCACCATTGGTTGATAATCATTGCCGCTAAGCAGGGTATCTCTTGGAGCAAGAATCGAAGCAATGCCAACATCGCGTAACTGAACTGTTACCGAACCAGTCATCTTATCATTTTCTGGAGTTTGGTCGGTAGCGAGCTCGGTCGAACAACTGGTAACATAATTGCATGGAATTGGAGACCAGCTTGGGAATACTACTTCTTGTGATGCGTTCGGAGCTAAACCGGTAACGGTAATAACTTGATTATAGCTAGTTCCAATAATTTTAAATCGAACCGTGAAAGTTGCGGGATTAGAGCCAAAATTCTGAACGGTTGCGCTTGGTGCGATCGGAACGTTAGCCGGAATCGTATCTTTCGGGGCAAGAATCGCGATTGTGCCAACATTAGTTTGTGGCGCCTGCACAACAACTTGTCCATAAGTACTATCATTGGATAAATTCTGGTCGCCCGCCAATGCACTGTAAGCAGCTGTGTTGTAAGAACCTAATGTTGCGGTCCAGGCATCAAAATTGACAATTATCGAATCGCGTGGTCCAAGATTAGTAACGGTCTTAGTACTGGTATAGATTGTACCAATCTCGAAAGTAACATTAAACGTTTCGGTCGTATGATAACTAAAATTCTTTATGCGTGCCTTTGGAATTATTAAATTTCCGCCAAAGACCGTATCGATTGGGAAAACAATTCTGGTCACGCCGACATCGTGCCTTCGCACGGTCGCCGTACCGGTTGCCTTATCGTTAGAATTGTCCTGGTCAGTCGCTAATTGAGTTGAACAACTCGTCGCATAGGTGCTCTCGACCGGCGTCCAAGAAATAAATTGCACAAGTGCGGAATCGCGCGGTGCCAGACTGGTCACGGTCTTCGTATCGGTATAGAGACCGCCAATTTTAAATACAACATCAAAGGTCTCGGTCGTGTGATAACCAAAGTTTCTTACCCATGCCTGTGGGGTCACGGGCGTGCCAAACGGGATCGTATCCTTAGGCGCTGCTATTCTCATCGCGCCAACGTCGTGCTTACGCACCGTCACCATGCCGGTTGCCTTATCGTTAGAATTGCCCTGGTCGGTCGCTAATTGAGTTGAACAACTCGTCGCATAAGTGCTGTCGACCGGCGTCCAAGCAGTAAATTGCACAAGTATTGAATCGTGCGAACCCAAGTTCGTGACGGTCGTATCTCTGGTATAAATACCGCCAATCTTGAATCGAACCGTAAAGCTCTCCGGATGAGTTCCAAAATTCCTTACCCATGCCTGTGGGGTCACTGGCGCGCCAAACGGAATCGTATCTTTGGGTACGACTATTCTCATGGCTCCGACATCTCTTACTCGTACCACAACTTGACCGGTTGCTTTGTCATTAGCCGGAACTACATCCGTCGCAAGTTCAGTAGAACAGGTAATCGCAAAAGTTCCTCTGGGCATTGCCGTCCAAGTTATTGGCAGTGTGACATATTGATAAGTACCAGGATTGTGATTCGTTACCCTTGCCGTGTCATTATACAAACCGGCGATTTTCATCCGAACCAGATAGGTTTCGATTGTTGTTCCAAAGTTATACACCGAACAAGCTGGTACGACAACCGTTCCTGAATCAATTGTGCCTACTGGTGCTAAAATCTTTGTGCAACCGACATCGATATCTCGCTGCTCCGCTTCCCAAACCGCCCCTCCCGCGGTGCTAATAGGTCCGGCGGTCACGGCAATCTCTTGATTTAAGGTCCGGTGTCTATTCACATCGCCAATTGCGACACCAAAGGATGAACCACTACCATAACTGAAGATGGAATCGTTGTTCCATTCGTCTCCGGCCCCCCAGATAACTCGAACATTGAAGGGCGACCCGTTATCCGAAAAGACAATTTCATCACCTGGATTGGTATTCATCACATCACCTACTGCAACTCCCCAGTAACTTCTTTCTGCCGAAAATAGCGTTCTTTTTGACCAAGTTGTTCCTGAGCCATAGATCTCAAACACGGAACCGTTAATCGAACCATTAGCTATCGTGCCATTAACTGCCGCAATCTCATTGCCGAGATTGTGTGAATCAAAGTCGCCAATTGCCACTTCTTGAAGAGAAATAGAACCTGCGGTCGTGGCTTGCATCCATAGTGTCAGCGTATCCCAAACGCCTCCGACCCGGCGGATTCGCATTACTCTACCGCCAGGACCTCCTGAAGTACCACCAGTCACCGCAACAATTTCATTACTATCCGGATGGGCGGCGTCAAATTTACCGATTGCGAGACCATAAATTGTTCTGCCGTCGCCGTTCCAGATTATTGAATCTTGCCAGGTATGACCATCCCAAAAAGCCCAGTGAAGTTTACTGTTGGCCATGGTGCTAGCGGCGTATACAATATCATCTGTGTAGCCATCATTATTAGCATCACCGACCGTCATTCCCCAGCTTCCACCAGGCATAGTTGTTATCCTTTCTGTTATCCAAGTTGAGGTGCTTGGGTCCCAATAGCAACGAGCAACATAATAAGGTCCGGTTAACCGATCATAGACTAAGTCGTTTTTACCATCCCGATCAACATCGCAGATTCCGCATCCCCAACATGCTCCGGTATCTACGATTTCGGTTCGCCATTTCATCGGTAATGAGTGCGAGGTATCAGTAGAGAGTATAACATAACATGCTTTTGACCAGAGGATTGAACGGAGAGAATTCGGAAAGTATCATCAGTAGGTCCTTTTATCTTATTGCCGATAGCCAGCAGACGCAAGGTTCCGGTTCCTGACCAAATTTGTTGGGAATTCCAAAGTATCGGGTCTAAGGGCTTAGAAAAAAAACTACTCGGTTGGTTCGCGAACGCCAAAGAAATTAGGATGAGAATTATTGTAATTTTATACATATTTTCTCCAATGGCGGGTTAAATTTATACTCTCTTCCCCGTCACAAAAAAGAGAGTCAAAAGTGAAATTAGTTTTCTGATTAGCGGTCGCTTTCAAACATGCTACTTGATGCGAAAAGTAATTAGTAATGAAACCACCGATTCTCTCGCCTTGGTATGTCATTCTGAACGTAGCGTTATGCGTAGCCGTGCGACGAAAGCGGCGCAACAATCTCGGCTCGTCGCCCCGGACAAGTCTGTGAATAATAGTAAGATTATAAGGTAAAAATAGAAAATCGAAATTATCTGATTTAGCATTTCACCGCCAATCTAAATAATCCAGTGTCAGAAATCACCGTAAAAATTTCAGTGATATGATAATCTAATAAATATTTCGAAAATGTCAAGGTTTTTTATTTGGCTTTGAAGTTACCACTTAGTATTCTCTATTAACACAAGATTATTGACACACAAAAGTTTTTATATACACTGTTGCGAAAAGGCTTTGGGCATAAAAGCAAATGAGCATGCCTGTGGGAATAAATAACTGTTTTATCTATTATCGTCACAATTGCGGCATTCCAGTTGCACGAATCGGAATGTATGTTTCGTTCAATCCGGCAGTGTTAACAAATATATCTGCCGGTTTCAATATAGTGCTTTGCACTAATATATAATAAATCAATTAATAAGGAGGATAAAATGATTAGACGAATCATTTTAGTTGTAATCGTTCTCATTGCGGGTGTCTTCGCGATGAAGAACGACAATTATCAAGTCCAAACAAAAGACGAAAAGATCATACCACAGCATGTTAACTACCAAGGTTATCTCACCAATGCTGTCAGCAACCCGATCACCGATCCCGGTTTATCAATGACATTTAAAATATACGATGATGAATTTGCCGGCATAGTGCAATGGACAGATACAAAGACGGTGTCCGTGGAAAACGGAATCTTTAAAGTAGTCTTGGCGGTCTCATCCGATGTTTTCACCTCAGGCGCACAACGTTGGTTAGAATTGGTAATTGGCGGTGAGGCTTTGACACCCCGGACCGAAATTACCGCAGTTGGTTTTTCTTATAAGACAATTGATGCGGATAAATTACAGGGATTAGCACCTTCCGAATTTGTGAAAGTAGGTGATGGTGCCGGGGGTGACTTAAATGGCGATTATCCTAACCCGATAATTGCGAATAATGTTATTACATCAGACAAGATTCAGGATGGACAGGTGCAGACTTTGGATATTGCGGATAATAATGTTACCTTACCCAAAATTGACCCTTCCGGTTCAACCGCTGGTCAAGTGATTACATCAAATGGATCGTCTACATCACCAAGCTGGCAAGGAATTTCCACTTCACCTCATAGTCACAGTTTAACTCATACCGGAGATGTGACCGGTGCGGGCACTGTATCCGGCACATGGGGATTAACCATTGCTAACGATGCGGTCAATTCAGCAAAGATACAAGATGGATCAATTAGTGGTGTTGATATTACTAAACCATGTATTCTCCAGGCATCAAGTTCAAGTTCGATACTTTCAGTAAAGAATACCGGCACTGGCAATGGGATTGCTATTGACAGTGCACAATATGGAGTTGCGATTAGAACAGTGGGAATTGACGGAGTGAACATTGATCGAGCAGCACGACATGGCGTCTGTGTTGACAGTGCACAATACGGATTAGCGATTGGCAAAACAGCTCTTGATGGGGTTAATATATATCGAGCTAGTCGACATGGTGTTTGTATTGACAGTGCGCAATATGGAATTGCGATTGGAACAGTAGGAATTGACGGAGTGAATATTGTTCGAGCTGGACGACATGGTATCAGTATTGATAGTGCACAACAAAATGGCGTAAACATTATCGCCACAGTTATTGATGGAGTTAGGATTAATCGAGCTAGTCGACATGGTGTCTGTATTGACAGCACACAACAAAATGGAGTAAACATTATCAAAACAGTAATTGACGGGGTTAATGTTTATCAAGCTGGACGACATGGTGTCTACATTGATAGCGCTAGCACTAATGGTATAGCTATTTCTCGTGCAGGCTCAAAAGGTATCTATATTAATCGTTCGGGTAGTGATGGGATTTTTATTAATTCTTCAGGAGACAATGGTGTCCGTGTCGACTCGGCAACGTATAGTGGTGTATATATAAAAAATACAGGAATGTATGGTGTCTACGTTAATCATTCAAATGGAGATGGGCTTTTCGTTAATTCTACTGCAGACAACGGTGTCCGGGTCGATTCAGCACCACATAATGGTGTTCATATTAAAAATACCGGTATGAATGGATTATATATTGATAATGCGCGTGCGAATGGCGTTGATATTTCTTATGCAAGTAATCAGGGTATTTTTGTCGAGCATGCAGGAGATAATGGTGTTCGTGTCTTACTTTCGTGTTGGAATGGAATTCAACTTGATTCTACATCATATGATGGTATACATATTGATAGAGCAGGAGTTGATGGTATTCGTATTGAAAATGCAAATGATGAAGGGATTCGTATTTATCGTGCTGGTTATAACGGTGTTGAAATCGATAATGCGATACATGATGCTTTAAATATTGACTGTGCAGGTTCAAGTGGGGTCTACGTTGATAGTGCAAACCAGGGTATTTACGTTGCTAGAGCAAACCAGCAAGGGGTATATGCTTTTGGCAGAAACTGCGGAGGGCAATTCAGGGCACTCGGAGCGTCCGCAGTTGGTCTTTATGCCAACGCCTATAATAATCTTGCGTCAGACACCGCAATTTATGCATATGGCAAAGGAGTCGCAACTGGTGGTTGGTCAACTGCGACTAAAGATGGTGAAGCACCTTGCATTGTCAGTCCTGAGCGAACAATTATTGCTTATGGTACATCAACATTAAATAATGGCATTGCTGATATTAAATTTGACCAAATCTTTTCAAATAACATAAAGACCGGCATTCCAATTAGGGTTAATATTACCCCAAAAGGAAAGCCGGCTGGATTTGTATACGTAACCGAAACTAATTCGACTGGTTTTAAAGTCGGGTTAGAACAAGTACCAGCACTTGAGAAAAATGCGACTGATATCAGTTTTGATTGGATGGCGATCGGAACAATGAAAGAACCAGAAACAACACCGCAAGCGCTAGCTGAATGGCAAAAAGCGATTCAAGAAAAGCAACAAAAAAGAGCAGAGGATGTGGAGAGGGATCGACTAAGAGAAACTAAATTCGAAAACCGATAACGATAAAAGGAGGATCGGATGAAAAAGTTATTAATTTTTCTCTTTGTTGCTTCCCTCCTATTTGCCCGTAGTTATATCTTGAAGAATGATGTACTTGATGCCGGCGGTGAAAAAATGACCAATGCTAATTACATTCTCCGTTCCAGTTTTGGTCAATTTACGGTCGGTAATATCAATAATGCATCATATGGTGCAATTATCGGTTTCTGGAATCCGTGGTACTCCCCTCCTTCTTTTCCATCCGGCTGGGTACGACTTGAATCTTTACCGACCCAGGCTGCCAGCAAATATGTCAAAGACGGAGCTGCTTTAGCTGGAATGAGCGGATCTAAGTATGCCGTCACTTTATTCGCAATCCGAGGTAACAAATCAAATGAATTCTATAAATATGTTTCGGGAACTCCGGGCAATTGGATTAGAATCGAGTCAATCCCTTATGGCAAGAAACCAACTGACACAACAAAGATTAATAAGAAGAAAATCGGTAAAGGTGGCGCGCTTTGTTATGATGGCGACGTTACAATCTATGCCACGAAAGGGAATGGCACTAAAGAATTTTGGGCGTATGATGTAACACAAGACACCTGGATTGCGAAAAAACCTGTGCCGGTGCCTAAAGGACTCAAAGGCGGAACTTCAATATTCTGCAAAGATGCGAAAGTTTATCTATTAGCGGGAAGTCAGAAGACAAGCGATTCGGTTAATTTTTATGTGTATGATGTGAGTACCGATGTTTGGTCACCGCTAAGCTGCGTACCATTAACACCGCGAACTAAAGCATGGAAAGACGGTAGCTGCATTAGCGGGATCGGTAATACAATCTACGCCCTTAAAGGTGGCGATAAACATAATTATTTCTGGTCGTATGATATTGCTTTGGGCACTTGGACCGAAAAAGAAACCCTGCCGGCAGTTCATCCCGACCTTGGTAAAAAGAACATAACCAAGGATGGCGGCGCATTGACGACCGATGGCACTGTTTTTTATGCGATTAAGGGCGGCGGCAAACAAGACTTCTGGTTTTACACACCTGGGATAGCTGGTACCTGGACACCATTAGATACGATACCGAAACTTAACAAAAAGAGTGTTCCGAAAACAGGTGCGGCACTTGCATATACAGTGGCAGTTTTTCTTTTAAAGGGTAATAATACGGATGAATTCTGGAGATATGTATCGACTGGGGTAAAAGCCACGGGCACTACTCCGACAACTTATACCGCAGAAATGATTGAGCAGACCATGAGCGCGGCTGACTTCAACTTTGAGGTGCGACCTAACCCATTTACGAAGTTTGCAACAATTCGCTATTCAGTTCCAATTGCTGGGGAAGTGTCAATCAAACTCTACAATACGACCGGAAGATTGGTTGAAGTTTTGAATGATGGTTATGTCAATGCCGGTAACTATACGATACATCTTTCAGCGCGACAGCTGGCTAAAGGTGTTTACTTCCTGGAATATGAGGATGATAGAAATAAAAACGAGATAAAAGTTATCGTACGATGATAAATGAGTTGATTGGCTGGCCAAAAACATTAACCGGAGTTGATTTTTCGTCAACTCCGGTTATTTTTTACCAGATATTTCCCGAAGAAATATGCAGAAGCATAAGACTGCCATGCTTCGTATGTGTTTATCAACCCTTTTTCATTAGTGCGAGAGTCCTGCAAAAGTCTTGATAATTTTCAATAACTTACAGAAAAACAATTTAAAAGTTTTGACAAAACCGGCTTTTAGATTATAATTTAGTCATTGATTCAAAACTCATTCTTTGAAAATATTCC
>Ga0315291_10001795_pt1 | contig 28424 bp, 27 predicted proteins | sample YL17G12_20_MG_FD_203070 | JGI IMG/M metagenome (GOLD analysis project Ga0315291, IMG submission 203070) | Sediment microbial communities from Yellowstone Lake, YNP, Wyoming, USA - YL17G12_20 | ecosystem: Environmental > Aquatic > Freshwater > Lake > Sediment | place: USA: Wyoming | collected...
CAGTGTGCCACTGCTTGACGTAAGGCAAGCAGTGACGAGGGATTCCGCCCCGCACTGCTTCTGCGAAGCAGTGGCACACTGTGATCCGACGTCGGGTGTTGGTGAGAAATGCGGTTAGAGATCCGGCACAAGCGGGGGACCGCGCCCGAAATCGCTAGATCCCCTAAACCCCTAAATGTCTAAACCCCTAAATGCCTAAACCGCTTACCCCGCCTTGCTATCCGTGGTACGTCCATGCTGTTGATCCGGAAGAGCGCCTACGCACGTGCCGGTCTTGTCGGCAATCCGTCGGACGGCTACTACGGCAAGACGCTGTCGCTGGCGGTCCGCAATTTCCGCGCGGAGGCGACGCTCTACGAATGGGACCAGATCGAAGTGGTTCTCAGCCAGGACGATCGCAGCCGTTTCGATTCGGTCGGCGAACTGGTCCGCGACGTCCGGCTGCACGGCTACTACGGCGGCATCCGGCTGGTTAAGGCCACAATCAAGAAATTTGTCGAGTACTGCTGGCGCGAGGGGCATCAGCTCCACGCGCGGAATTTCTCCATCCGCTGCCAGAGCGACATTCCTCGGCAAGTCGGGCTGGCCGGCTCCAGCGCGATCATCGTGGCCACGCTCCGCTGCCTGATGGAGTTTTACGGAATCGAGATTCCCCGGCAGGTGCAGCCGTCGCTGGCCCTTGCCGTCGAGACCCAGGAGTTGGGAATCCCCGCCGGGCTGCAAGACCGCGTGGCCCAGGTCTACGAAGGGCTGGTGTACATGGATTTCGCCCGGGAGCGGATGCACGAGCAGGGCGGTTTTCGGTGCGGGGTCTACGAGCCGCTCGACCCGTTGCTGTTGCCGCCGCTGTATGTTGCCTACAAGGCGGACGTCAGCCAGCCGACCGAGGTGATCCACGGCAACCTGCGGGCCCGATTCGACCAGGGGGAGCCGGCGGTGGTTGAGGCCATGGCCCGCTTCGCCGACTTGACGGTCCAAGCCCGGGAGGCCCTGCTCGCCCACGACACCGAACGCCTGGGCCGACTCATGAACGCGAACTTCGATCTGCGGCGCTCGATCTGTACGCTGCCGGCTGGGCAAGTGGAGATGGTTGAGCGGGCCCGCGCGGCCGGAGCAACCGCCAAGTTCGCCGGTTCCGGCGGCGCGATCATCGGCACCTATCCGGACGACGCCACGCTGCGACGATTGGAGGCCGAGTTGGTTGCCATCGGTTGCCGGGTGATCCGGCCGGTGATCGAAGAGGGACTACCGTAACACCTTATGGCGCGACTTGCCGCTCAATCGTCCACCTGACTGCGATCATCCCTCGAAGCGGCAGAGACCCGGATCCGTTGAGCGGCCTCGCGGATGCCGAACACTCCCTACGGCCGGTCGGGCGACCAGACCGGAGGCTTGAGCTGCGATCCGGCCGGCTCTGCGGCTGGCGAAGGGGGCGGGGACGCAGGCATCCGGACCGCGGGCGTGGGGTGGAGTTGGTCGGGCTCGGTCGGATCGGGCTGGCCGAGGTCTGCCGGCTGGCTCGCTTCCCGCGCTGAAGTGCCCGGCTTGGCGGACACCCAACGCTTGCCCGGCTGGGCCGGTAGGGCGATCTCAATCGGCCCCTCCGCCTGCAAGTTCCGCCCGTCGCTGGTCGTGTAGCGGACAAACAGGTAGAGCTGGCTGTGCCGGGGAGGATCGGCCGGCCAGGGCAGTTTTAGCTGCATACCCCCGTCCCGAGCGGCTTTCCGGAAACGGGCGGCCGTCTCGGCGGCCGTAAGGTCCCAACGTGCCACCCGCGACCGAGCTTCGCTCGGTGCCCGGCTTCGCTCGGTGCCCGCCTCGCCTTGGTAGGCCGGATCGAGCAGCACCACCGCGACGTCGGCATGGGCCTCGACCAGTCGTCCTCGGGCGTCCCGGGGCTGGATGACGACTGCGATCCCGTCGTCGCCGGGCCGACCGTCGGCGTCATAGCCGCCGGTGAGCTGACGATTGAGCACCAATTGGGAGACGTGCCGGCTGTCGGTTCGCAGAACCGGTCCGGTGCCGCTGGTCGGCTGAACCTTCGTCGCCTTCTCCGCGCCGCCGTCATCGGGTGGATCGGGCAACGGTAGTTTAAGATCGCCGGGGCCTACCGCCGGCTGGTCCCTGCCGTGACCGTCGGGCTGATTACCACCCCGCGGTGTCTTGGGGGAATCCTTGTACGGGGAAGGAGGCGCCTCGCTCTCGCGGCCGTTGTAGGTACTGCCGGGCGACGGCTTGACCCCTTCTGGCGGGCTGGGAACGTCCCGTGGCCGGATCATTTCCAGCAGCGCGCCTGGTTCGGGTTCGGCCGCCTTCGATCGTCCGCGGACACCGGTATCTTCCCGGCACGACCGCAGGGCCGCCTGGTAATCTTCGACGACCCCCCGCAACCTGTAGATCTCGTCTTCCTGTATGCGGAGTTCTCGCTCCAACAGGGTGATGCTGGGATCGGTGCGGCACCCGGCCGCCACCAGGCAAACCAACCCCACGACGGTGAACGGCCACGATTTCATGTTGACCTCGCGGGCACGAGTTGAAGGGGAGGAAGCGCGGACTGAAACTGGCAGGAGGGCTGCCGGCAGCAGCCGGAACCGCCCACCAGAGACAAACCGCAATCAGGACCAGCGATGAGGACTAAGGAAAAGGGTTTGCCCCCTGTGAAATGCTAGTACTACTGCGCAACGTCGTATACGATCATTCGTCGCAACGCATGGCCGCCACACCATTTGTGGTCAGAGGTTCTCAGTCATCAGTTCTCAGTCTTCAGTTGTCAGCTCTCAGCTCGTGACCGCGAAGAACGAAAGACCCACAAGGCGGAACTGAAAACTGAGAACTGACCACTGACAACTCCGTCTGCAACCATTGAACCTAGCGCTGCAGTATTAGCTCTCCGCTACATGTTCAATCACCGCATCAATCAGACCATATTCCAGGGCTTCTTCGGCCGTCATGAATCGGTCGCGGTCGGTGTCTTGCTCGATTTTCTTCAGCGGGTGGCCGGTGTGTTTCAGGAGGATCCTGTTGAGTCGTTCCTTGATCTTGGTAAGCTCCTTGGCATGAATCATGATGTCTTCGGCAGAGCCTTCCATACCGGCCAGCGGCTGGTGGATCATGATGCGGGAGTTGGGCAAGGCTCTGCGCTTGCCGGTGGTCCCGGCGGCCAGCAAGACGGCCGCCATCGAGGCGCACTGCCCCACGCAGTAGGTGGCCACGTCGCAATTGACAAACTGCATCGTGTCGTAGACCGCCAGCCCGGCGGTGATGCTGCCGCCGGGCGAATTGATGTAAAGGTGCACGTCGGCCTTGGCGTCCTCCGACTGCAGGAAGAGCAATTGGGCGACGACCGAGTTGGCCACTTCGTCGTTGATCTGCGCGCCGAGAAAGATGATGCGGTCCTTCAGCAGCCGGCTGTAGATATCCATCGCCCGCTCTTCGCGGCCGCTCTTCTCAATCACGTAAGGAATCAAGGGCATGGATCGGATCACTCCTCTTCCGCCTCTTGGTCGGCCTTCTGCTTGGTCAGGATGTCGTCGACGATGCCGTAGGCCTTGGCTTCTTCGGCGGTCATGTAGAAATCGCGGTCGGTGTCCCGGGCGATGCGTTCGATCGGCTGTCCCGTGTGGTCGGCCAGGATCTTGTTCAGCAGTTCGCGGGTCTTGAGGATTTCCTCCGCCTGGATGGCGACGTCGGAGACCTGGCCGCCCACCTGTCCGTAGGGCTGGTGGATCATCACCTTGGCCCGCGGCAGGGCGTACCGCTTTTGCCTGGTTCCGCCGGCCAAGAGCACCGCCCCGCCGCTGGCCGCCAGACCCACACAGTACGTGGCCACCGGACAACTGAGGATCTGCATCGTGTCGTAGATGGCCAAGGTGGCGCTCACGCTGCCGCCGGGCGAGTTGATGTAGAAGTGGATGTCCTTGCGACGGTTCTCACTCTGCAGGTAAAGCAGTTGCATCACCAGGGCGTTGGCCCTCAGATCGTTGATCTCCCCGGGCAGGAAGATGATCCGGTTCTCCAGCAACAGGTCATCCAGCGTCAACTGGCGCTGGCGTTGGTAATCGCGGTAGGCCAACCACGGCTCAAGGCCTGGCGGCCAATGGGGGTTCTTCATCAGGCATCCTTCGTGGCAGACTGTCGTACTCCGTGACCACCGGCTACGCCGCAGACGTATGCCGTGCGCGACCGACCGGAGGGCCAAGCCCCCGCCGGCAAATCCCGGGGCCTACCCCCGCACCGGCGGCTCTTCCGGCTTGCCCCCGGGGGCTGCTTCCAGGCGATCCGGCTTGGCCTCGGGGATATCCGACTGATGGCCGCCGGCCGCCCGGTCGATCGCTTCCGTGTCGGTCCTTTCAAATTCGTAGGGGACTTCCTTGAACTGGGCGTGTTCGAGGATCAACTCGACGACCTCCCGCTCGACGATCTGGTTCCGCAGCACGTCCATAGTGCCGCCCTTTTCCATCCGCGCCCGTACCCGACGCGGCGACTCTCGGCTCTGCGCGGCGATCAGGGCGATCTCCCGGTCGTAGTCTTCCTCGGTGACCTCGATCTGCTCGTCTTCCGCGATCCGCTCGAGGATGAAGTGCTCTTTCAGCGCCCGGGCCGTCGCCGCCCTGCTGTTCTGGCGGAGCGCGTTTTCGTGGGCGCGAATCTCATCGTCGCTGAAACCGCTGCGCTGCAGCTCCAGCGCCGCCCGTTGCAGCTCCCGGTGGCTCTGGCGCTCCAACAAGTCCGGCGGCAATTCCCAGTTGGCGGCCACGGTCAAGGCGGCGGTGATTTGCTTTCGCGCGAGCCGGTGCTGCTCGTACACCAGTTGGCGGCGGAGCTGATCCTCGACCGCGTCGCGGAGGTCGGCCTCCAGCTCGAACCGTCCCAACTCCTCCAGCAGCGCTGCGTCGAGTTCGGGCAGTTGGAGCTTCTTGACTTCGAGGACCTTGAACTCTGCGGTGATCTTCTGGCCCCGCAACGCCTCGTTGGGGGCCTCCTCGCTCAACTCCACCTCGCCCACGCGCGTCTCCCCCGCCCCGGCTCCAACCATCAGCTCGTCGAACTTCTCGATCCTGCCGTCGCGGAAGCTCAGCACCCGCCGGATGCGGATCACCTCCTCGTCGGCCGCTAAGAGCACCTCCTCGCCGTGCTTGCAGGTCAGGTTCACCGTGACGTAATCGCCGGCTTCTGCGGGGCCCTCGTAGGGAACCAGCCGGCCGCGATCGGCCAACACGCCCTCCAACGCCCGGTCCACGTCGGCGTCGCTGAACCTGCGAACCGGCTTCTCGACGGTGAGCCCTTTCCAGCGGGGAAGCTCAAACTCGGGGCGAACCTCGATGTCAAACTCGAAGGTCAGCGGGCCCTCCTCGGGCATCTCCACCGCGTCCAGGTCGATCTCCGGCTCGCTGATCGCCGAAAGCTCTTCCTCCTCGCTGATCTGCGCCAGACTGTCCATCAACAGCGCGGATTTCACCTTGTCCGTCACGTCTTTGCGGAACCGCTTCTCGAGCAGCCTTCGCGGCACGTGCCCCGGGCGAAAACCGGGAACCTGCGCCGCGGGCATCAACTCCGTAAACTCCTTGTCGTAATAACGCTCGATGTCCTCCCGCGGAACCGTCACACTCACGTGGCGCTCGCAGGCACTGCGGCTGTTGATCGCCACCTCCAGTTGCAGCCGCTCCGCCGGTTCCTGATCGGCTGGTTCCTGGTCAGTCTCCCCTGCGGCGTCAGCCGTCGGCTGGCCAGTGTCCAGGGGGTCGTCGGAGTCCGGGTGTTCAGTGTCGGCCATGTTTTTTTGCCGTCGGGTCAACGTGTACTGCCGAGGGAAAGAGCGGGTGATGGGATTCGAACCCACGACAACGACGTTGGCAACGTCGTGCTCTACCAACTGAGCTACACCCGCCTGTAGCCCCAATCCGCCTCCGTGGCCGGCCCACCTCTTGACAGGCTCCAAAGGCCTCCCGGCAACCTTGGAGCCCTCCGCCCGGAGGAGAATCCCGGAATTATAGGTTCGGCGGGACCACTTTCAAGGGCAATTGCCACCTGGAGGGCTGAGCGAACCGAGCTGCTGCGGCCAAAACCCCATCTTTGGGTGGGAAGAACCTGTGGCGCAGCCCGGCTGTTGACGCCCGCTGGATCGATTCTCAGTCGCCCATTCTTCCCGTGCTTCTTTACCTTCCCAGCCCTCCCCCATTCTTCGGCGTCGCTGACCGTTGCCGCGCTCCCTTCCTTTCGTTATAATGTGCTGTTCGCTGGGCCCTCGTCCCGACGCCCACCCCGAAACCGGCGCGCCCGACAGCAAAAGCACCCGCCAGTCGGAGCCAACAGCCCCATGGAATTGAAACTGGTCGTCGTCGGCGGCAAGGCCAACAAGGGCGCCGTGACGCTGAAACCGCCGGTGGTCATCGGCCGAAGCCGCCAGGCCGAGCTGACCGTGGCCCATCCAATGATCAGCCGCCGGCACTGCGAGATCTTCGAGGTGGACGGGCTGCTGATGATTCGCGACCTCGGATCGCTCAACGGGACCATGGTGGAGGGTCAGCGAATCCAGGAGTCCCCCTTGTGCCCCGGCAACGAGTTTTGTCTGGGGCCGTTGACCTTCCGGGTGGAGTACGAGTACGAGGGTGACCTTGATGCGTTGCCGGCTCCGAGGATCGCCCCGCAAGACGCGCCCCGGCCTCAAGCCCCGTTCGACGCGGAGGTTCCCGACTTCCTGCCCGTGGATGAAACGCCGCAGGTCCCCATTGTCGATCCGCCGGCCGGCGAACAACAGCGCAACGTCCACGTCTGGGACCAGGCGGTGACCCAATACGTAGGCCAATCGGACGATGACGAGGACGTGGTGGAGATCGAGGAGTTGGCCGAAGCTGAGGACGCGGAGGAGCCCGAACCGACGCCGCCCCCCCCTCCACGGTTGCGGCGCCAGGCCGCCGGCGATCCGCCCCAGCACCCGACGGCCGGTGCCGACGACGGGCTCGACGATTCCCTCAAGCGGTTGCCGTAGCGGGTGGTGCGTGGGACACTACCGTTCAACGGGGTGCAATATGTAGGGCCGATGCAGTGGCACCGGCGTCTCGCCGGTGTCACACGAGTGAGAGCTTTGCCATGAGTTCCGTCACACCGGCGAGACGCCGGTGCCACTGTGCTGACGCCAACTCCATTCTAGGCTCTCGAATCCCTAGTCCCTAATCCCCAAATCCCTAAATCCCTAATCCCTGCTTCAATGTACGAGACCTTCGATCACACCGCCGACCTGGGCCTGCGGATTCGGGCGGACAACCTGAGGGGGCTATTCGAAGAGGCGGCTCGCGCGCTGTTCTCGGTGATGGTGGTCAACTACGAGCTGGTCCGGCCGGTCGATAGAGTCAGCTTCAAGATCGAGGGGACCGATCGCGACGAATTGCTCCGCGACTGGCTGGCGGAGCTGCTCTACACGTTCCACGCCCGGCACCTGCTCTTGGCCCAGTTCGAGGTCCGGCTCGATCAGGCCGGACTGACGGCCACCGCCGGCAGCGAGCCGTTCGACCCGCAGCGGCACGAAGTCGACCTCGAACTGAAGGCCGTCACCTATCACGGCCTGAAGGTCCAGCAGCAGCCCGACGGCTGGTTGGCCGAGGTGATCGTGGATGTCTGACTTGGAGGTGGGCTGGAGAGGATTTCGCACTTCGGCAGCATGGCCCCATAGCCCTGCCCGGGAGGGCGGGGTTGGATGTGTCAACACTCTCGAAACCCCGCCCTTCCGGGCGGGGCTAGGAGTTGACGCAACACGGCGTCGTTGTTGTCGGACAACCCGTGAGCCTCCTTTTCCACGACCGTGTCTTCCCTCCTTGACCGGAAGGTCGTAAGATTCACCGGTCGGTTGCTGTCCATCTGCAAGAAGGAGGCCGCCCATGGCCAAGCAGGGTTTCGCCGGGCCGTTGGAGCAGATCGACCAGTGCTGCTGGCGGATCCCGAGGGATTATAAGCCGGGGATGCAGGTCGAGGGGCGGATCTATGCCGACGAAAAGCTGCTCCCGCAGATCCGCTCCGACCAGGCGCCCGAACAGGTGGCCAACGTGGCCTTCCTGCCGGGGATCCAGACGGCCAGCCTGGCCATGCCCGACATCCACTGGGGATACGGCTTCTGCATCGGCGGCGTCTGCGCCACCGATCCGCAGGCCGGTGGTGTGGTCTCGCCCGGGGGTGTGGGCTACGACATCAACTGCGGCGTGCGGCTGATGCGGACGAACCTGGTGCGCGAAGACGTCCAGCCCCGGATCGAGCAGTTGACCGAGCAGCTCTTCCGCCGGATTCCCGCCGGCGTCGGCCGCGGCGGACCGTACCTCTTCGGCCCCAAGGAGCTCAAACGAATTCTGGGCGAAGGGGCGCCCTACCTCGAAACGCGAGGTTGGGCCACACCCGGTGACCTGGAACACACCGAGGCCGGCGGTTGCCTGGCAGATGCCCAGCCGGATTATCTCAGCCCGCGGGCGCTCAGCCGCGGCAGCGATCAATGCGGCACCTTGGGCTCCGGCAACCACTTCTTGGAGGTCCAGGTGGTCGACGAGATCTTCGACGACCGGGCAGCCCAAACCATGGGTCTCCAGCAGGATTCGATCTGCGTGATGATCCACTCCGGCTCGCGCGGGTTGGGCTACCAGGTCTGCGACGACGCGCTGAAGGCGCTCCGCAACGTGCCGGCCAAGTACGGCATCCAATTGCCCGACCGGCAACTGGCCTGCACGCCGGTCGACAGCCCCGAGGGGCAGGAGTATCTCGGCGCGATGCGGGCGGCGGCCAACTATGCCTGGGCGAACCGGCAATTGCTGATGTGGCAGACCCGGGAGGTGCTGGCCGATTTCTTCGGCCGCAGTTGGGAGTCCCTCCAGGTCAACCTGGTCTACGACGTGGCCCACAACATCGCCAAGATCGAACGGCACACGGTCGGCGGGCGTGAGATGACGGTGTGTGTGCATCGCAAGGGTGCCACCCGGGCATTCCCCCCGGGGCATCCGGAGGTGCCCCAACGGTATCGCCCTCTCGGCCAGCCGGTGATCATCCCCGGCGACATGGGCCGAGCGAGCTGGGTGCTGGTGGGTCAGCCGGGGAGCATGGAACAGACGTTCGGGACCACCTGCCACGGTGCCGGCCGCGTGATGAGCCGCACGGCCGCCATTCAGGACGCCAAAGGCCGCCGGATCGACCGCGAACTGGCCGAAAAAGGCGTCGTGGCCCGCTGCCGGAACTGGAAGGGGCTGGCCGAAGAACAGCCGGCAGCCTATAAAGACGTGACCCTGGTGGTGGATGTGGTCCACCGGGCCGGCCTGGCCAAGAAAGTCGCCCGGCTGCGTCCGATCGGGGTAGTGAAGGGGTAAGGGAGGGGAACCCATGGCGATCGAAGTCACCAGCACGGCCTTTGCGCAGGGCCAGCCAATTCCGCCAAAGCACAGCGGGGAAGGCGCCGATGTCTCGCCGCCGATCTCTTGGTCGGGCCTGCCCGAAAATGCCCAGGAACTCGTCCTGATCTGCGACGATCCGGACGCCCCCACGGCCGAGCCCTGGGTGCACTGGGTAATCTACAAGATCCCTGCCGCCCTGACTGGCCTGCCGGAGGGGATTGAACGAAAGGCCCGGCTCAAAGAGCCGGCCGGCGTCCTCCAAGGCAAGAACTCCTGGCCCAGTCAGAACGTCGGCTACCGCGGCCCGATGCCGCCGCCCGGCCACGGCACCCACCGTTATTTCTTCAGGCTGTACGCCCTGGAGGCCAAGCTGGTGGTCAGCCCGGGCATGGACAAGAAAGGCCTCCTGGAGGAGATCAAGGGCCACGTGCTGGAGGAAGGCCAGTTGATGGGCACGTACCGGAGGTGACGAGGCATGAGACAAACAGATCGTGTCTTGCCGTCGCTGCTGGCGGCAACGGCACTTACGGCAGTCGCCGGCCTGATCGGCTGCCGGTCGGAGGTGGAGAGGTATCCAATGGACAGTGGGAAGTGGCCCCGGATCGAACTGACCAGCACGGCCTTTGCCGAAGGCCAGCCGATCCCCCGGAAGTACACCGGCGAAGGCGCGGACGTCTCGCCTCCGCTTTCGTGGTCGGCCCTGCCGCAGGGCACGAAGGAGTTGGCCCTGATCTGCGACGATCCCGACGCCCCCGGGGGGACGTGGGTCCACTGGGTGGTCTACAAGATCCCGGCCACCGCCACCGGGCTGCCGGAGGACGTCGCCGGCAGCAAGGGGCGTCAGCCCGAGCCCACCGGCGTGGTCGAGGGCAGGAATTCGTTCGGCAACACCGGCTACGGCGGCCCCATGCCCCCGCCCGGCGACGGCAAACACCGCTACTTCTTCAGGCTCTATGCCCTGGGCAGTGAGCCGGCCCTCGAGCCGGGACTCGACAAGCCGGCGCTGCTTGAGGCCATTGAGGGCCACATCCTGGCAGCAGGCGAGCTGATGGGGACCTACGAGAGGTGAGCCGTGCCTGACCGCAGAAAGCACCGGGGGCCTCACCCGGAGGACGCACGGCTGTTTGCACCCGCCCTCTGGCCGGTGCTCGGCCAGGCGACGGCCGATCTCTGCTGGCTGCTCAGCCGGGGCTATGCGGAAAAATCGACCCTGAAGCTGGTGGGCGATCGCTACGACCTGGTGGCACGCCAGCGGACGGCCGTGGGGCGGTGTAGCTGTAGCGACGCCCAGGCGGCCCGACGGCAGGAGCACCAGGTCGATCCCGAGCGATTGGCTGGCCGTCCCCTCTGGCTTGACGGCTATAACGTCCTGACGACCGTGGAATCCGCGCTGGCCGGCGGTGTGCTGCTGGCCGCCCGCGACGGTGCCTGCCGCGACATGGCCAGCATGCACGGCAGCTACCGCAAGGTCGCCGAGACTCTGCCCGCCCTGGGGGTGCTCGGCCGGGTGACCGCGGCCCTCGGGGTGAGCCAGTGCCTCTGGTACCTCGACCGCCCCGTCTCCAACAGCGGCCGGCTGAAGGAGATCATCCACCGGGTGGCGGACGCAAAGGGGTGGCCGTGGCGGGTGGAGCTGGTCCCGGACCCCGACGCCCCGCTGGCCGAGACCAGCCAGGTCGTGGCCACTGCCGACAGCGCCATCTTGGACCGCTGTGCCGCCTGGTTCAACCTCGCCCGGGAAACGATCGCCCGGTGCGTGCCGGAGGCGCAGATCGTGGAGCTCGGCGGGTCGGGGAGCCGGTCCACCGCGCAGTGAATTCCGGACTTTAGCCGGGAGAGCCACGGCCTGCGAAGCCGATCTTTACAGGGACAAGTCCTGCCGAGTCGCGTCGACGGGATTTGTTGACCTTGAAAAATCGACCGCAACTGGTACATTCACCATGTTCTGAGGGAGTTCGGCTGCGACGGGTGGCCGAACCACGCGCATCCAGACGCACAGGAAACGCCACATGAGCACCACGACGTCCAATGGCCGCCCGGCGGCGCATCTGCCCGCGCCGTTTTCCGGACGGAGGCAAGCCTCGACCGCCGGCAGCCGCACCATCGGTCCGGTCTCGGACCTGGAGCGCCACCTCCCGCAGGATTGGTGGCGGAAGCTCTTCAACGCAGTTTACCTGAAGACCGACGGTGACGTCGTCGAGAACGGCTTGAACACCCAGCGCGAGGTCGAGCTGCTGATCCGCGCCGCCGGTCTGGAGCCGAACGACCGGATTCTGGACCTTTGCTGCGGGCAGGGTCGGCACTGCATGGAACTGGTCCATCGCGGGTTCCAGCACGTCACCGGCGTCGACCGGTCACGCTACCTGATCCGGCTCGCCCGGCGTCGGGCCAAGTCCCAGGGGCTGAACGTCGCCTTCCACGAGGGCGACGCGCGGAGGTTCCGCGCCCCCGCCGATAGCTTCCACTGTGTGGCCATCTTGGGCAATTCTTTCGGCTATTTCGAGCGGGAGGAGGACGATCGGCGGGTGCTGGAGGCCGTCAAGCGGGTGCTCCACTCCGGCGGCACCATGGCCATGGACATCGTCGACGGCGACTGGATGCGGACCCACTTCGAACCGCGAACTTGGGAATGGATCGACCAGAACCACCTGGTTTGCCGCGAACGTTCCCTCTCGGCCGACGGCACCCGGCTGATCTCCCGTGAAGTGGTCGTCCACTGCGAACGGGGGGTGATCGTCGACCAGTTCTATGCCGAGCGGCTCTACTCCCGGCAGCATATCTCCGAGTTGCTGGAGCGCGTGGGCTTCTGTTCGATCCGCGATCACGGCGCGCTGCTGACGGACTCGGACCGCAATCAAGACCTGGGCATGATGGCCCACCGGATGCTCTTCACCGCGCGGGCCCCGGTGCGGACCGCTCTGCCGACCAAGGCCGGGCCGCCGTTTCCCGACGTGACGGTCGTGCTGGGCGATCCCCGACTGCCCGACGCCGTCAAACGTGGAGGACACTTCAACCCCGAAGACTTCGACACCACCGAGAGGATGCGCCGGGCCCTGGCCGAGCTGAGCGAATTCCGCTTCCGCTTCCTGGACAACCACGCTTCGCTGCTGGCGGAGGTTCGGGCCGACCCACCCCAGTTTGTGCTCAACCTCTGCGACGAAGGCTTCAACAACGACGCCTTCAAAGAGCTGCACCTCCCGGCGATCCTGGAGATGCTCAACATCCCCTACAGCGGCGCCGGCCCCGCCAGCCTCGGGTTGTGCTACAACAAGGCGTTCGTGCGGGCGATTGCCAAGGCGGTGGACGTACCCACGCCCTTGGAGACGTATTTCGACCCGGACGACCAGTCGGCCACCCTGCCCTCCGTCTTCCCCGCCCTGGTGAAGCCGAATTACGGCGACAGCAGCCTCGGGATCACCAAGGACGCCGTGGTGCATACGCCCGTACAACTGATCAAGTACCTGGACAATCTCCGCGACGAGCTCCCCGGCCGGCCGGTGCTGATCCAGGAGTTTCTCCCGGGCGAGGAGTACAGCGTGGGGATCATCGGCAATCCGGGGCTGGGCTATCATGTGCTGCCGGTGTTGCAGGTGGATTACAGCGGCCTGGAACCGGGCTTGCCTTGGATCCTGGGGTACGAGTCCAAGTGGGAGCCCGACTCGCCCTACTGGACGCAAATCAAGTACCACGAGGCCCGCATCGACGAGGAGGTGAAGCGGAGGCTGGTCGACCGCTCCACCCTGTTGTTTGAGCGCCTGGAATGCCGCGATTACGCCCGCTTCGACTTCCGCACCGACGCCGCCGGAAAGATCAAGCTGCTGGAGGTCAACCCCAATCCGGGCTGGTGTTGGGACGGAAAGCTCAACTACATGGCGAGTTTTGCCGGGCTGCGCTACGTGGACCTGCTGCGGATGATCCTCATGGCCGCCCAGGACCGCGTGGTCATGCGGCAGGCTGCCGCCCCCGCCCGCGCCGCCACCGGGGAACCGGTGTTGGCCGGGCAGACCTGAGGGCGTCAACCCGTAGCTCTAAGGAGGAAAAAGGGGACAGGTCCAATTTGTGCGACGACCATGCAAGCATGGTGCCCGCCTTCGGGCCGTTCCGGCAAATTGGACCTGTCCCCTTTTTCCTGGACGCAGCTCTGTTCAGTACAGGTCTGTCAGTGCTTGGCTTTGGAGAGGCAGCTTCAGCACGGGGGCCAATTCGGCGTACTGGCGGTCGACCTCGCCAAAAAGGTCGGCGATTTGCGGGCGGCCGGAGGGCACGATCCGCCCGTACCAACGTTCGAATAACTCACGTTCTGTCCAGGTTGCATCCACTGCACTGGGTAGCAAGGCCGACAACGCCACCGCCGCGGCGTCAGGATCCTTCTTGGTCGCACCGATGCGCCAATCCATCTCCAGGTGGTTCTCGACGAGCACTGCAAGTCGTTCGGGCAAGTTCCACTGTCGGCACACCGCGCCGCCAGCTTCGGCGTGCGTCCAGCCGAAGCTGCGGCGCTCCAGGTCCGAGAGTCGGACGGCGACCCGGCCGCGTTCCTCGAGCAGCTTCACGTAGACCTGCGGAGCGGCGCTGGCCAACAGCGGCAGGGCCACATCCTGCAACAAAGCCGCAGAAAACGACTCTTCGGCCTCCTTGACTCCGGACACTTTCGCCACGGCTCGCGCAAAAAGGGCTCGGCGCAGCGAATCCTGCCAGGCCTGTTTCAGGTCAAAGGGCCCGCACTTCGGATCGGGAATCGAGCTGAAGACCGCGCTCCAAAGGATGAAACTCTTGATGGTCCGAACCCCGACCAGTGTGAGCGCCAGTCTGACGGTCGAGATCTCGTGCGAGAACCCGAAATAGGAGGAGTTCACGTAGCGCAGAACCTGGCTGGCCAGGCCCGGATCGGACTCGATCGGAACGGCAAGCTCACGCGGTCCGTTGTCCGGACCTCGCCACAGTTCCAGAAGCCGCAAGGCGCTTTGCAGTAACGCCGGTAATTGGCCACCGCTCAAGATCCTGTTCAGATCGATCGTACCGAGAAGCGTGTCGGTTGCAGGCATAGCGAGCTTCTCCTCTTTCCAGTCCCGGGAAGAAGGGGACAGGTCCAATTTGTGCGACGACCATGCAAGCATGGTGCCCGCCTTCGGGCCGTTCCGGCAAATTGGACCTGTCCCCTTTTTCCTCCCGCCTGGGCCAGGCAGTTGCTCATCCCAGGGGAACGGCTCGCCGCTCGTGTGCGGCGGCCAGCGTACCGGCGAGGGATTCCCGCCAGCGGCGCAGCCGTTTCTCTGCGTCCTCGATAAAAGTGATCAACTCCGCCTGGTCCAGAGGTTTCAACAGGTAGTCGGTGGCTCCCAACTCAAGGGCGCCGATAATCGCCTCCAGCGTCGAGTGGCCGGTAATGAACAGGACCTGCGCACACGGATTTCTCCGCTTTGCACAGCGCAGCAATTCCAGGCCGTTGACGCCGGGCATCTCCAGGTCGGTCACCAGAATGTCCACCACGTCGTCTTCGATCCAGCGGTGCGCCTCCTTGGGGTCGGTCAGCGACCGCAACTGAACGCGGTTGCCGAACGACCGGTCGATGATCCTCGTCAACAGACGCACCATGCTGGGGTCATCGTCGACCAGCAGCAGCTTGGTCGGATGGTTGAGCATGTGGTTCATAGGGAATTCTCCACGGTGTTCGCGCAGCATCAGTCAAATTCCGGACTCTCGCAACGCGGATTGCGCTGTTGTCCTCGCGTATCCTGCAACCACTTCCAGCAGAGTGCTTTGTTGAATCGGCTTGCTCAGGTAGTCGTCGCAGCCGGCGCCGAGGCATTTCTGGCGGTCCTCGACCATGGCGTGCGCGGTCAGGGCGATGATCGGGCCAGTGTAGCCCTGCGCGCGGAGCTGCTGCGTGGCGGCGTAGCCGTCTATGACGGGCATCTGCATGTCCATCAGGATCACGTCGAACGGCTGGCCCGCCTCGCGCGCGGCCAGGGCGGCCTCGACGGCAAGCTGGCCGTTTTCAACCGCCGTCACGTCGGCGCCGGCCTTCTTCAGCAGGAAGCTGATCAGCCGCTGGTTGTCCGGCCCGTCCTCGGCCAGCAGGACCCGGGCGTGCAGCTCGGTAGCGCCGCTGGCGGCCCGCGCCGCGGCGGGCGAGGCCGGTCCCACGGTCGCCTCCGTCTGCTGGACCAGGGGAATGCCGTCCAGTGGGCCGGGGTCGATCGTCACGCTGAACGTGCTCCCCTTGCCGGAAGTGGAACGCACTTCGATCGTGCCCCCGAGGGCCTCGACAAGACGCTTGCTGATGGCTAGCCCCAGGCCAGTGCCGCCAAACGTGCGCGAGGCCGAGCTTTCCACCTGGCTGAAGGGCTGGAAGAGCTTTGCCATTTGCTCCTCGCTCATACCGATGCCCGCGTCGGAGACGTCGAACTGCAATCGCTGCGGACCTCCGTCGCAAACAAGCCGTGCGGCGACGCGCACCTGCCCCTGATCGGTGAACTTGATGGCGTTGCTTACAAGGTTCACCAAAACTTGGCGGAGCCGCAATGGGTCGGTGAGCACGGTTTCGGGCAGGAGGCCGACCACTTCCGCCTCCAGTGAAAGCGACTTTTCTGCGGCCCGCACACGCATCAGCGAAACGACCTCTGCCAGCAGTGCGAACGGCGAGTAGCGGACACGCCGGATCTCCATCTTGCCCGATTCCACCTTGGACAAATCGAGGATGTCGTTGATCAGGCCCAGGAGGTACTCGCCGTTGCGCTTAATCGTCCTGATGGCTTCGCGGCGATGCGGGGGAGCCCTCTCGATTCCTTCCTCGCTGAGCAGGAAATCGGCGTACCCCAGGATGGCCGTCATGGGCGTGCGGATCTCGTGGCTCATGTTGGCCAGGAACTCGCTCTTGGCATGGGTGGCGGCCTCGGTGGCTCCACAGAGTTTTTCCATGGCTTGCTTCTGACGTTCCAGGGCGATGGTGTACTGCTCCTGTTGCCGTTCGATTCGCTTTCGCTCGCTGATGTCGCTGAAAATGCCCTGTAGGACTTCCCTTCCCTGAATTTGCAGGATACTGGCTTTGACTTCCACGTCCTTGATTTGGCCTGTCCTGGTGACAAGTTGCGCTTCTAGGGGTTGTCCACGCTTGTCGGCCAGGTGTTGCTTGAACGTGGCGGTGAACCCCGTGTTGGCGCCATCAGGGGGGTGTAGCACCCTCTGGTGCTGGCCTATCAGTTCCTCTCTATTCGCGCCCACCAAATTCGCGAGCGCCTTGTTGCAGTCGAGGAGGACACCGGTATGCGCGTCGGCCAGGACGATGCCCTCCGCGGCCTCGTGAAACAGCAGCCGATACTGCTCCTCGCTCTCCCGCAGCGCCTCCATGGCTTGTCTGCGGCGTCGGACATCGAGGTGAATGACCACGGCGATGCCCGCGAGGAACGCGCCGCATGGACCAATGGCCAGGAGCATGTGCCGGCGCACCTCGGCCCGGGCTGCGCCCAGGGCTTCGCTGACGGGGATGCCCGCTAGGTCGATGGAAACGTCCCCGACCGAACGGCCGAAACCCGCGGTCGCGCCGTAACGCTTCAGCAAGCTCGCGGGGGCATCCTCGGGGCGCCCATGACAGCGCAGACAACTCTTCTCGAAGCGGCGGGGCAGGGCGCGAGCATAGTATGTTTTCCCTTCGTGCTCGATCGTGCCGCTCCAGGCGTCGGCCTGCGGGTGCTGCTCGAAGTACTGGATGACGGCCTTTTCAGGCTCGATGGCGGCGTTGGCCGGGTTCCGGGGGTTGATTGTGGGAAACCTCAGCAGGTAGTTGGGGAATTGCCCGCGCACGCCCTCAAAGACGCTGCGGGCGACGAATGAGGTGGACATGGCCTCGGGCACGAACTCGCCAGGGGCGACCCGCTTCTCCATCTCCGGGCGAACGTGTCCGGCGACATACTCCCGCAGGGCGTCGTCGAACTCGATGGCCAGCCGGGCCTGCTGATCCGCCGTTTGTTCGATGTGCTCCTGCGTCCAGCGCCAGATTTGCCACACCATGGCCGCCAGAAAAGCGACCCCGAACACGGCGAGCGTCGTCAGCAGGAATGCAGATCTCGCGCCAGACGTCGCGAAGGCGGCCTGCTTGCTCCCGGGCGGCCGCCCCCGGGCGTGTCGGCTCCGCCGCCACGACATCACGGCCAGAACCACAAACGCGAGGCCGCATGCGAAAAAGATGACGTAGTACGGGTGACCGCTCACGGGATAATCTCCTCGGGCTGGTTGTTCGCCGCGGGGCTCGCCGGTTCCGCGCCAGCGGCTGGCACCGTTTCGGCGCGAGCTTGGCGTGGGGTCTTGCAGGCTTCCTGAGCCAGTTCCTGGTGCACTCGCTGACGCGCATCCCGAATGGCGTGCATCAGGTCGTGGCGCGTGACGATGCCCACCAGCTTGCCGTCGCGCAGCACGGGCAGACGACGGACGTGCTTCGAGCGGAACACGTCGACCACCGTGACCCAACTGTCTTCCTCCGCCACGCCGAACAACTCCGGCGACATGTAGTGGGAGACCGCGTCTTGCTCGGTGTGCCCCTCGCAGATCAGCTCCAGGAGGTCGAATTCGGAGACGACCCCCACCGGGCGTCCTTCTCGGTCGAGGACGGGGAGTCCGCTGATGCGGTGCCTGACCATCAAGGTGATTGCATGGTCGATGGTGTCATCCACGTTGACGGTGACGACGTGGGTCGTCATGATGTCCTTGGCCGTGAACATACTGTCCTCCTGGCGGTCTCCGCTCTGCCGGCAGCGGGTGGCTCGGCGAGGTTTTCTTTCGTGTCGGCGGCGGCTTCTCGCCCAGCCCGGCGCCTGCACAAGCGGTTAGTGATCCTCGGTGGTCTCAGCCGTACTGGTGGGTTCTTCAATGAGTCCGACCTCCACGGTGATCCGGCCCCAGGCGGACTCGAAGGGAATGGATATGGGCGTCACTTTCTTGGGGAACTCGACACAATGGCACTTCCCGGTGATGACTGCGGGCAAGCTCACGCTCATCTGGAGATGCTCAAGCTTCGCTTTGGTATCTCCGGCGATGATGTTGGTCAGCTCACCCACGGCGTCAGCCACGTCGGCGTTGATTTCCATGGGGTGCTCTTGGAGCAAGACCGCGGTGGCTTTCAGCGCCGCTTCGCAGCTCAAGCTGAGCACGACCGTTCCCCGGGCTTTCCCCGAAAGGCCGATCACGCCGCTTACCTCATGCTCCGGTTGGGCGCCGGTCTTGACGTAGGGGGTACCCCGCGTCAGGGCGCACTTGAGCATCGTGTCGAACGCGGAGATCGTTGAGACGAGGAACGGGTCGATGTATTCGGCTTTCATAACACTTCCATTGGCAAGCTACTTGTTTCAAGTGCGGCCTTCGGGGAGCAACTGGGCCAGTGTGGCCTGCAGATTCTGCTTGTCGAAGGGCTTGGACACGAAGTCGGCGGCGCCGGCCTTGAACGCATCCTTCAGCACGCCGCGTTGCTCCAGGGCGCTCACCAGGAGCACCTTGGCCTGGGGATCGAATTCCATGATTCCGTGCAAGGCGTACAAGCCGTCACGCTCGGGCATGACCAGATCCAGGGTCACGGCGTCGGGTCGCAACTGGCGGTAGCGGTCGAGCGCCTCCTGGCCGTTGCTGGCCTCGCCGACCACCGTCCAGCCGGCGCTGGTGGCCAGGTCCTTGATGATCTGCCGAATGATCAGGGCGTCATCGGCAATGAGCAGCGTTCTTGCCATCGCTCGGGTCTCCTGGCTCGCCAACTAGGTTGGCGTGGTATTCTGGCGACCTTCAGAGGGTTCGCGCCGGCTGTCCGGCGCATTGGACGATCATCTCTCCGCTGGCGCAATCGAAGTCGACGCGGCGTCCGCGCGTTCCGCCGACGTCTTGCCCGGCCACACGGATACCCGCCTTTCTCAACGCTGTGGCCACAGCCTCGGCGTTGGCATCTCCGATCTGCAGCGGGCCAGACGTGTTGAACATGTTGGCGCCGCCAGCAAGTTTTGCCGCCAGGCCGTGGATCGGCATGCCTTGTTTTCTGAGTAACTCAAGCATGTGGGGAACGGCCGTATCGGCGAACTTGCCGGGGGTACCGTCTCGCCCGGCCGACTCGGGCAGGACGATGTGGGCCATGACCCCCGTCTTGCGCCCCGGGTGATAGAGGGCCAGGCCGATGCAGGATCCGAGGATCGCCCTCATCCGCTGGGGCGCCTGGCCGGCGGTGATCTGTCCCATGCCGACCAGGATTTCCATCGCCGGATTGCTCGTTGCCGGAGTAGTCATGGTGTGATGTCCGAAGTATACGCGGCCGGTGAAGGTCTTGGGCTGCTACAGCGCTGCATGGAGTGACCGCTGCATGGCCTCCTGCATCCCCTGCGTGGGAACGAACACGACGCGCCAATCGAGCTGCTGGTCTTTGCGGCGGAATCCGATCTGGCAGAGCAACAGGCGGTCGCTGGTGAGGGCTTGCGTCATGACGGCCTGCTGCACGACGCTCGCGCCATAATCCTGAATGAAGTAGGGGGCCGAGGGCATCAGATTCGTGCCAATCAGCCGCGTGAGCGCGTTGACGTAGGCACACCCGAGGATGTTGCCGGTCTCGGTCAACGCCGATTTCTCCAGTTCGCTCCACTCGGGTTCGGTGCCCGGTTCGCACCCCAACAGCGAGGCGGCCAGTTGGCGGCCGTTGACTTCGTCGAACAGGAGGATCAGGTTTCCACCCACTTCCCCGTTTAGAGTCAAGACGAGCATCGTCAGCAGCTCATCGCCGATTTCCAGCTCGGCGCCGACCTTCTCCAGGGCGATCTCGCGCACCTGGTCGAGCGTGACGGTGATCAGCCCGTTGGTCCAGCGGCACATGGCCGCCGACGCACCGTGCGTGGCCGATGCAAAGAGTTCGTGAAGGGTGCTAAGTGCCCCCTCGTCGGCATCGCGAAGTTCAGTCATCGCTGGTTTCTTCAACAGGTTACGTGAGCGGCTCTCCTGGAGAGCGCTGCGATCAGGGCCGGGATATCGAGGATCAGCGCCACGCGGCCGTCCCCCAGGACGCTGGCGCCCGCGATTCCCGGGACATTCCGGTAATTCTCGGCGATCGATTTAATGACCACGTCTTCTTCGCCGATCACGCGGTCGACGGCCAGGCCGACTTCCTGCCCCGCGTCACTGACGACGACCAGGGTGGTTTCCGGGGGTTGGCACGTCACGGCGGTATCGCCGGCACGGTGGAAGCTCAGCAGATCGCCGAGCCTGACCAGGGAGACCACCCGTCCGCGGATCGTCGCCATCTGTTGGCCGTGCACCGTGCGAACGCGGTTCCGGCCGACGCTGACAATTTCGGTCACGGCTTCCATGGGCATGGCGAAGACGGCGCCGGCGATGTTGACCATCAGCGAAGGAAGGATGGCCAGCGTCAAGGGCAGCTTGATCGTGATCGTGGTTCCCTTGCCCCGCTCGCTGGAGATATCCACGGTGCCGCTGAGTTCTTCGATCTTCGTCTTGACGATGTCCATTCCCATGCCGCGGCCCGAGACGTCGCTCACCTTCTCGGTGGTGCTCAGTCCCGGCTTCCAGATCAACTGGTAGATCTGGGAGGCGGTCATCCGTCGGGCGTCGGCCTCGGTCACCAGGCCCTTGTCGAGGGCCTTGCGGAGGATGCGGTCGGCGTCGAGTCCTTTGCCGTCGTCGCGGACCTCGATCACAATGCTGTTGCCGCGGTGGAACGCGTCCAAGGTCACGGTGCCCTGGCGGGGTTTTTCGGCCGCTTCGCGCTGGTCGGGCGGCTCGATGCCGTGATCGGCCGAGTTGCGCACCAGGTGGACCAGCGGGTCCCCGAGCTCGTCGATCATGCGTTTGTCCAGCTTAGTTTTCTCGCCCGCGATCTCCAGCCGGACCTGTTTCCCGCTGACCCGCGAAATGTCGCGCACCACCCGCTGGAATCGGGCGAACAGCGGACCGATGGGAACCATGCGGATGTCCATGACGCCCTTCTGGATGCCGTCGCTGACCCGGTCGAGTTGATGAATCGCCTCGAACAGCTCGCGGACGTAGTCCCGCGCCCGGCTCAGAGTCTGAACCTCCCGGCGAACTGGCTCCAGGTCGTTCCGGATCTGCCGGACCTGGCCGCGGACGGACTCCAGTTCCGCGGTGAGGTGTTGGCCGTCGATGCGGAGTGCGCCGCCAGCACCCAGCTTGTCCAGTCCGGCGGACAACTTGTCGAGTGCGTGGACGGCGCCGTTGCAGTCGGCCGCGGCTTTGAGCTTGTCACACACCTGGGAGAATTGGGCCTTGTTGATCACCAGTTGGCCGGCCAGGTCCATCAGTTGATCCAGCCGGTCGGTGTCCACCCGCACGGTCTCCGCGGGGCGCTGGCCGGGGGAAAAGGGGACAGTCCCCATTTGCCGGAACGGCCCGGAGGGTGCTTCGCACAAATGGGGACTGTCCCCTTTTCCCCCTGCCGGCTGAGCGGCCAACGGTTCCAGGCTGGCCCGGAGCACCCCGCCGACGCGCAACTGGCCGGCAACGGCTTCGGCGGATTGGCCCGTCGTCACTCGGAAGCGGAAGCAGTCCAAGTGGTCGATGGCGTCGAGCCGCTCCGGCGGCGGCTGACAATCGCACACGTCGCCCAGCTTGACGAGCTTCTCATAGATCAGTTGGGCTTTCAGTCCGGCCGTGGGCAGATCGGGCGGGAAGGTGACCTCGCCGACGTACGTGGTGCGCCCGGCCGCGGCATCGGTGCCTCGATCGGTTTGCCGCTGCGGGGACGGTTCAGACCGATCGGCTACGCCCCGGACCGGATAAGCTGGTTGTGCTGCGAGCAGATCGCGGGCCAACGGCTCGAAATGGTCTGACCTACGGCCGCCGGCTCGCAGGTCGGCCACATGCCGGCGCAGCCCATCGGTGCACTTGAGCAAGACATCGGTCGTCTGGGCCGAGAGCAAGCTGCCGCTTGCCACCACCTTCTCGAACAGGTCCTCCATCAGGTGCGCCAGCCTGGCGGCGCGGTTCAGACCGACCGACGCGGCCGAGCCCTTGATTTTGTGCGCCGTCCCCAGCAGGCTTTTCAGCTCGCCGCCGACCACGGCTTCGCCGCGGTGCCCGCCGCCGTTTTCCAGGGCCAGCAGTCCGCCGGTCAAGGCGTCCAACGCCGCCTCGGCCTCGTCGACGAACATGGACAAGTACTTGTCTGGGATGTCGTCTTCATCCTTGATCCCTTCAAACGGATCGGCGTCTGCCTGAGTCGCCTGCTTTTTCTCCGCCCCCGCCGCTTGAAGCAACCGGCGGATTGCCTGCAGAACGGCGTCGCAGTCCACCGGCTCGCCACCCGGCTCCTTCAACAAGCCGACCATGGCGACCAGTTGGTCCAACCCCATGAACATCAGCTCGGTCACGTCGCGGGTGACGCTCAACTCGTCGTGGCGTGCCGCGTCGAAGACATTCTCGATCTTGTGGGTCAGGTGGTTGATGTCCGTGAGCCCGAGCATGGCCGACAGGCCTTTGAGGCTGTGGGCCGAGCGGAACATCTCGTTGAGTAGCTGCTCGTCGCAGCGTTGTTGATGGTGCTCGTCGAGCGACTGGACCCATTCGTCCAGTTTCAGCAGGTTCGCGTTGAGCTGGGTGAGAAGCTGATCCGACTCGTCGAGGAAGTCGCCCAGCAGGCTGTCCAGCAACTCGTTCTTGGTGTCCGTCTGCGGGTCGCTCATCGTTCACTTCCCTTCATCGGGGAAAAGGGGACAGGCACCTTTTGCCGGAACGGCCCGGAGGCGGGCACCATGCTTGCATGGTCGGCGCACAAAAGGCGCCTGTCCCCTTTTCCCTCCTCTTCATTGCGGCGGCCGTTGGCACAGCCACGGTCGCAAGCGCACGAAATCCTTGACCAGTTCGCCGATTCCTTCAGCGGGCCCCGCCACGAGCAGTCCTCCGGGGCAGATTGCCGATCGCACGTTGTCCATCACGCGCCGCTTGGACTCCGGGGCGAAGTAGATCAGCACGTTCTTGAGGAATACCAGGTCGAATGGGCCTTCGCGGAGCCGCTCCAGCAGGTTGTGCCGGCGGAAGGAGACCATCTCGCTGAGCACGGGGCATGCCTGCCACAGGTTGCCCGTGGCGGCTTTGCGGAAGTACCGCCTCTTGTACGATTCCGGCACCAGCCTCATCGCCCGCTCGCCGAACAGGGCGGTCTTGGCCTGCTCGACCGCCCCGGTTCCAATGTCGGTGCCCAAGATGCGGATCTGCCACTGCGCGTGGTTCGGCAGGCAGTCGGTAATGCAGCAGGCGGCGGTGAAGGCTTCGTCGCCGGTGCTGCAAGCCGCCGACCAGATCCGCAGGGATCGTGGGCGGTTGCCGCAGCGGGCCTCCGCCGCGCAGCCGGGCAGGTACTCGTTGCGAAACCACTCCCACTGCGCTTCGTCGCGGAACAAGAACGTCTCGTGGGTGGTGATCTCTTGCAGGAACGCGTCCCACTCCGGGTCAGTGGGCGGGAGTCGCCGCAGGTGTTGGTAGTACTCGGCGAACCCACGGGCCCCCGTCTCCTTCAGACGCCGCCGCACGCGGTTCGACAAGAGGGTCTTCTTCTGCGGCGAAATGCGAATCCCCGTCCGCTGATAGATCAGCTCGGCGTACTGCGACAGCTCGCCGTCGGTGACTTCGGCCAGTCGGCCGAGCGGAGCAATGGCCTCAATGGTTGCCGCAACGGTTTCAGTCAGCGTCATTGCTATGTGACGTCTCGTTCTGCAACTGCCGATACTGTTTGGCGATGGCGTCGGCCAAGTCAGACAGGTGGGGGTGCTGCGCCGCCGGCAGCAAGTCGATCTTCATGCGGAGCCTTTGGAGCCACTGCTGGAAGCTCTCGCCGGCCTCAGTCTGTGTTTCCCTAGTAGACATGACACTCTCCTCCCAATCGAAAAAAAGGGGACAGTCCCCATTTGTGCGACGACCATGCAAGCATGGTGCCCGCCTCCGGGCCGTTCCGGCAAATGGGGACTGTCCCCTTTTTTTCCCGCGGCTACGCCGCGGCGCCGGCCGCCGCGTCGGCCAGTGCCTGGCTCTCCTCGTCCCCGAAGAGCCGGTCCACGTCCAAGAGGATCAACAGGTCCTCTTTCAACCGCACCAGTCCGGTCATGTACTCGTTTCCCGAGCTGGTCACAGTGGGCGGGGCCGGGGAAATCTCCTGCTGCGTCACCCGCAGCACCTCGTTGACCGAGTCCACGACGATGCCGATCGTGCGGCTGCCCACGTGGAGCACCATGATGCGGCTTTCGGGGGTCAACTCGGTGTCGGCCAGCGAGAACCGAGCCCGCAGGTCGATCACCGGGATGACCGTGCTGCGGAGATTGATCAGTCCTTTGACGTAGGGGGGCGTTTCGGGGATGTGGGTGATCTCCCCCACCAGAATGATCTCCCGGATCTTGGTGATCGCGATCCCGTAGGTTTCCTCGGCCAGCTTGAAGCTCACCAACTGCATCGAGCCGGTGTGCCCAGCGGCGTCGTGTTCTTGAACCAGAGGTTCACAAGTGGCTGTGGACATAGGATTACTCCGATACTGTGAATTGTTCAGGCATACCTGTTTCCTTGTACGTAACACTTTAGCGGTCCGGCCTAGGACGGCTGCTTCGCCATTCGGCTAAAGTGTTACCCTTGTACAAGACGCGAGCACGGGAAAGGGCGGCCCCGGCGTGCCGGGGCCACCCTTCGTCTGCCGTGGAGCCTTAGACCGCGACGGCCTTCGCCGTCCGGTCTTGGCCCGACTGGCCCTTGCCCTTGGAGGTCTTGGACTGGGCGGCCGGGGCCTTCCGCGCCAGCGCTTGCCCACGAAGCTCTTCGGTCTTCGCCGCCTGGTGTTGGCCCGCCTGGCTGTTGCCGGTCGTGAACTGGCCCACCAGGTCGCGCAGCGCCTGGGCTTGGGCGCCCAACTGCTCGCTGCTGGAGGCCATTTCCTCGCTGCCGGCCGCGGACTGCTCGGTCACCTGGGAGATGCCTTGGACGGCCTTGGAGACCTCCTCGGCATTGCTGGCTTGTTGGATCGTGGCGGTGGCGATCTCGCCGATCTTGGCCGCCGTGGCCTCCACGCCCGCCACGATCTTCTTCAGCGCCTCCTCGGTTTCCCGGCTGAGTGTGGCCCCCTCCTGGACGCGGCCGCTCGATTCCTTGATCAGCGAGGTGATCTGGCCGGCCGCCTGGTTGGAGCGTTCGGCCAGCTTGCGGACCTCGTCGGCCACCACGGCGAAGCCCATGCCGTGCTCGCCGGCCCGGGCCGCCTCGATCGCCGCGTTTAGCGCCAACAGGTTGGTCTGGCTGGCGATCTCGGAGATCACCTGGATGATCTCGGCGATCTGATCCGAGCTGGTGCGAATCAGCTCCATGGCCTCGGCCGACTTCCGCACGGCCTGGCCCCCTTGCTCGGCCAACTGGCTGGTCTCCTTCGAGACCTTGTCAGCCTCGTGGGCATTGTCCTTCACGCCCTCGACCGAGCGGCTCAGCTCTTCGATCGACGCGGTGACCTGCTGCACGCTGGAGCTCTGCTCCTGCGAGCCGGAGGCCAGCGTCTGCGAACTCTCGGCGATCACCCGCGAGCCTTCGGCGAACTGATTGGCACTCTCGTTGATCTGCTCGATCGCCCCGCGGAGCGCCTCCACGACCAGGTTCACGTTGTCGCGCAGCTCGCCGTAGGCGCCGGGGTACTCGGTCTCGACGGCCTGCGAGAAGTCCTTCTTCGCCAGACGCTTCAGGACCGCGCCAATGTCGCGCATCGGACTGGCAAACCCCTCCAGGGTCCGGTTCATGCCCTGGATGATCTCGCGGTACTTGCCCTGGAACTGGCCATCGTTGGCCCTGGTGTCCAGCCGGCCCTCATCCGCGGCAGCAGCCAGCGTGGTGGTTTCGGCGATCACTCCGTTGAGCGCCTCGATGCACTGGTTGAGGTTGTTCTTGATCTCATTGAAGTCGCCGTGGTAGCTGTCGGTGATCTTCGCCGGAATGTCGCCTTTGGAGATCCGGTCCACGTACTCCGCCGTCACGTTCAACGGCGCCACAAGGGCGTCGAGCATTGTGTTCATGACCTCGACGACGGGGCGGAACTTCGGGCTCACGGCCTCCGGATTGGCTCGTGCCTGGAGCTTGCCTTCATTGATTGCATCCGCGAGTCGCTTGCTCTCGCCAACGAGCGCTGCAAGCGCGTTCTTGTTGGCAAACATGTGTCACCCTCCTGGGTTCATACGGGTGCGAAGGAAAGTTGGAATCAGGCTGTCCGCACTATGGTTTAACGGAGTCGCCGCACGCCTGGTCAAGGTGGAGATGCGATCCGTCGCCGGGTACACTCCCGCGCCTCGCGCCATGCCGGTGGAGGACGCCCTGCTCGGCCTGATGCTCCACAAACGCCGGTTCCACCCTCCGAAACACCTGGGCGTAGGGCGCGACTTGCTGGAAGAAAGGTCCCAGCGTATCAGGTAACTTCTGGGTGTGCTCCATCACCAGGATCCCGACAGGCTGAAGGGCCTGGTGGAACATCTGGAGTACCTCGATCCGCTGCGATTCCTCCAAGTGCAAGAGCACATTCTTGCAGACGATCAGGCTGAGCCCTTCGCGCACGGGCCGCAGCGATAGCAGGTCGTGCTGCGAGAACGTGACCTTGGCCCGCAGCTCCGGCACGACCTCGACGAAAGCCGGGGGACTGTCCCGATTTTCGTTCGGCGAAAATGGGACTGTCCCCTTGCGAAGTTCGGGCCGGGAGGCAGGGCGCAAGTACTTCTGGAGAATCTGGGGCGGGACCCGCTTGACCTCCTGTTCGGCGAAGACACCCGAGGTTACTTGGGCGGCAAAGCTCGAATCAACGTCGGTGGCATGGATGTGGACGTTCCTGAAGATGTAGTCGGACATCCGCTCTCGTAATAGGATGGCCAAGGTGTAGGGTTCGGGCCCGTGGGCGCATCCGGCGTCCCAGACGTGGATAAACGCGCGGCCTCGGAGGCTGGGAAGGGCCTCGTCGATCGCCAGTTCGAGCGTCTGCGAGTCGCGGAAGAAAAAAATGGTGAAGGCCATGCTTAGGTCCCGCGAAGGGGACAGTCCCCTTTTTCGCTTCGCGAAAATCGGGACACGAAGGGGACAGTCCCATTTTCGCTTCGCGAAAATCGGGACAGTCCCCGCAACAAAAAAGGCACCAGCGAGGTCACCTCTTCGCTGCGGAAGAGCATGACTTCGATGGTGCCTTCAACCGGCAGGCCCTGGTCCTGCCAACTAAGGCGGCCCGACGCTTTTCGTGCGGGCCCGATTCCCCGGGCAGTCCGCCCGAAGGAACTCGTTCACACAAGCATAGGTTGTGGTACTTACGCGTGCAGAGAATCTTTCCCGGTCTTTCACGCTCCGCTACGGGCGGCTTAAGCGGGAGAACCGGCAGCCTTGGAAAGAGATCCGCACGCTTGGGGCGGATCGGTCTGAAGTAGCCAGGCGCACGGCGGCGTCGCACGCCAAGTGACCGAGGAACACGCGAAGCGCCCCCGGGTACTTCCGGAGGCGCTCCGCATCGGAGGAAGAGCCTGCCGCCCGCGATCGTCTATCAGCGCGGGCGGCAAGCGGTGGCCTGTGCGGGCATCTCTGCCCTAGAAGGTCACGCTGAAATCGAGACCGCTCAACAGGCCTCCGCTATGAAACGGAAGCTTTCACCAAGAAGTCACGGTCCTAAATCGACTTGCACGATTCCAGGAGGCAAGCCGAAGATGCCGTAGCCTGCGCAGAACGTCGCTTGCTCACTGAGGATCACCGCGGCGTCGAAGCCGTGCCAGTCGTCCTCGTGTCCGATCAGCCCGGGGATTTGTGCGTAGGGGTCAGGCTTCTGGCGGAACTCATAGGCCAGGCCCAGGCGGTCGGCAGCGTAGCCGAATTCGATCCGGCCACCCAGCGTCTCGGTAACGCTGATGACGTCGAGGTTCTTTCGGCCCATGTTCACATAGGAAAACGCCACCGCAGGCTTACCGAACAGGCCGCCTTCGTATCTAAATGAACTTGCACGATCTCGGGAGGAAAAAGGGGACAGGTCCAATTTGTGCGAAGCACCCTACGGGCCGTTCCGGCAAATTGGACCTGTCCCCTTTTTCC